>Ga0126379_10002808_pt1 | contig 11163 bp, 11 predicted proteins | sample PanSoiMetPlot_24_FD_92640 | JGI IMG/M metagenome (GOLD analysis project Ga0126379, IMG submission 92640) | Tropical forest soil microbial communities from Panama - MetaG Plot_24 | ecosystem: Environmental > Terrestrial > Soil > Tropical forest > Bulk soil | place: Panama | collected 2016-02-17
GCTTGCGGAGAAGGGCAGTGTCGCGAGGAACCCGCAGGGGCCGTCCGACAGCCTCGACCCCTCCGAGCCGGGAGCTAAGAAGCGCGTTCAGAAGGGCGGCTCTTTCCTCTGCACCGACCAGTACTGCAAGCGCTACATGCCCGGCGGCCGCGGAAAAGGGGAGCCTGACACCGGCACGGACCATCTCGGTTTCCGCTGTGTCAAGACGGCGGACGCCCGATAACGGATCGCGCAAGACTGGCCGGTTCGAGGACGCAAATCCCCGCCGGTAGTGCCCGAAAGTGCAACTACCCGCTCCGTCCGGGTGGGCGGAGGCTTGACGGCAACCGCCGGGCGGATTCCCACGGCGTCTGGGCAGGGGGGGAATTGGGGTCGATCGTGTATTCGTGTATTTCGGATGAAGTCGAGTTGGCCGAAGGTGGTTGGGCGTGGAACATTCCCGCGTACCGCAGTCTCCGCGCGCGAGGGGCAGAGCCTTTCTTTCCCCCTACGGCACGAAGAAGGAGACCGGCCCTCCTGAGGAACGCTGGTCGTTAAGCGACGGCGTTTGGCTGCGAGGCAGGGACTCGAACCCCGAAAGAACTGCCAACCTACAGCAAAATACGCCAACCGCCCCGAACGCCGATCCGAAGAAACCTCAATGAATCCAGGCCCTCCCGAGAATCCGTTCTCGGGAGACTTGTCCTCGACGTTGGAAAGAGTTGGCGAAATGTTGCACCTAACTGTCAACGCTGCGGAGACACGCGCCCAGCGCTGGCGACGATCCGAGATCGGCCAGATTCCGGGTCCGAATCCCCGCGTCCCGCCTGACGGTGACCGTCAGGTCAGGAATGGCGGGGCCCTCCAGACCTCGTCCGTTCGGCTGGCTTGAGAGGCAGTAGGCGAGGGAGTAGCCTCCCCGCTCAGGGAGGTCTGCCATGCAACTGATCAATTCCGGCCGGCGTGTCCTCGCGATTGTCTCGGTCGTGTTCGCGGCTCTGCTGGGGGGCGGGGCGGGCGCCCTTCTGGGCACCTGCGGCCCCTTCACGGACACTGCCAACGATGCGTTCTGCGGCTTCATCCTGGAGGTGTACTACCTGGGAATCACGACCGGGACCACGCCGACGACGTACGACCCGGGGTCCAACGTGACGCGCACGCAGATGGCGGCGTTTCTCTCACGCACGGTGGACCGGGTGCTGCAGCGCAGCCGCCGGGCGGCCCTGGACCAGTTCTGGACACCGCAGAACGCGACGGTCCTCAGGCTCACGACCGTCGGTTCCGGTCCCGAGCTCGTCCGCTCCGACGGGGCGGACCTCTGGGTGGCGAATAACGGCGGCGGCGGCTCGGTCTCGCGCGTGCGCGGCAGCGACGGCAAGCTGCTGGAGACGTGGACAGGGGCGGGCTCTGCCGCCGGCGTGCTCGTCGCCATGGGTGGGGTTTTCGTCGCGGGCACCACCTCTCCGGGCAATCTCTACGAGATCGACCCGACCCAGGCGGCGGGAGCGGTCACGACGGTCGCAAGCAACCTCGGGAACGGTCCTTTCGGGATCGCCTTCGACGGGACGCGGATCTGGACGGCGAGCCTCAGCGGCGGCTCCGTCTCCATCGTGACTCCCGGCGCGACGATCCCCTGGACGGTGACGACGGTCACGACGGGATTCTCCGGGCCGTTCGGCGCCCTCTACGACGGGGCGAACGTCTGGGTGACGGACAACACCGCCGGGACTCTTCTGAAGCTCGACGGCTCCGGCGCCATCCTGCAGACGGTCTCGGTGGGCACCTTTCCGAGGATCCCGATCTTCGACGGCACGAACATCTGGGCGCCCAATGGCGGTTCCGCCTCGTTCTCGGTCGTGCGTGCCTCGAGCGGAGCCGTGCTGGCGACCCTGACCGGCAACGGACTGAACGCGCCTTCAACGGCCGCGTTCGACGGACAGCGCATTCTGGTGACGAACCAGATTGGCAACAGTGTCTCACTCTGGAAGGCGGCCGATCTGACAACACTGGGTTCCTTCGCGACGGGTGTGAGCACGTTTCCATTCGGCGCCTGCAGCGACGGTGTCAACTTCTGGATCGCGCTGAACGGCACGAACAAGCTCGCGCGGTTCTGACCGCCGCCATTCAATGCGGCCGCCAAGTAAGGAGGGCGAAGGCCTCGTGACTCTCCTGTGCCCGGGGCCTGGCTTGAGAGCCGGGAGGCGAGGACGTTGACTCCCTGTTTAGGGAGGTCTGCCATGCAATGAAAAAGGCGATTTCGGAAGGAGGCGAGAACCTCCCGTAGCATGTCCCGCTCTCGAATTGACTCTTCTCTTGAAACCGAACAGGGCCGTCTCAAACCTGCGAAGGGCTTACCCTGGAAGGCGCGGGAGTACAGGACACACGAGGGGTTGGTCGGGGTTTCTGAATACGTCTTCCACCGGAGCGGGAAACGGATTCCGCCGCCTACTTTCAACCGCCAGTTCGCAGCGGCTAGGACTGCAGCGGGAGTCTCAGGGAAGCTTTTCCACGATCTCCGGCGGACGGCCGCCCGGAACATGATCCGGGGCGGAGTCCCGCAGTCCATCGCGAAGCGGGTCACAGGCCACCGCTCCGATTCGATGTTCCAGAGGTACGACATCGCCTCGACTGCTGACAAGCTGGAGGCACTCCAGAAAGCTCGCGCCTACGCGGCTACCCGCGCTGCTGTCGGCGAGAACGTGACCCGATTTCCCTTCGGAACTGGCAACGCTACGGACACACGAGTGGAAAACGCGGGAGTTTCCGAAGGAATTTGGCTGGCCATCGTGGACACCTTTCGAACCGACAACGTGGTTCTGACGTGTCTTGATGGCCAGCGCGTTGGTCAGAACGTTGACAGCTCAAGCTCAATCTTGTTGAGGATTCGAGGGTCCGGAACGCCGCAGACGAGTGGGAGCATCAACCGGATGAAACGCTCCCGTCACCTAAGTTATACCTGCAACGGAGTTTACTTCCCATTGATTTCCCGCGATTCCTGGAGCTGTCGTGGGGTTATATTCGTCCTCTCGACCGCGTCCACGACAGCAGCCATGGCGAGATCGCACGTGCGCCACATCACCCTCACAGCGGCGTTGGTCGGTCTTGCGAGCGCCGTATTCGCCGCCGACCCCATCGCCATCGGCGTCAGCATCACCCAGTCGCCGCCCGGCTCAGTGGTACAGGGCACCCAGGTCAAGGACGGCCTCGAGATCGCGAAGGACATGATCAACGCCATGGGCGGTGCGCTCGGGCGGCCGATCCAGCTGATCTACGAGGACAACCAGGGCATCCCGGAAAAGGGCCGCGCCGCCGCCGAGAAGCTCATCTCGAAGGACAAGGTCGTTGCGCTGACCGGCGGCCACCAGAGCTCGGTGTGCCTCGCCGAGATCGAGGTCGCGCACCGCTACGGTGTCCCGTACATCAACACAAACTGCTGGTCCGACGACGTACGCAAGAAGGGCTATCCGGAGGTCTTCAACCCAGGCAACTACAATACGCACGTGTCGGACGCGATGGCCGAGACGATCAAGGCGCTCGGCGTGAAGAGCGTCGTCGCGTTCGCGGAGAACACCGACTACGGCATCGGGCAGGCGAAGCTCATCGCCGAGTTCCTCAAACAGAGGGCGCCGAACGTTCAGTACAGGTTCGAGACGCTCGACCGCGCAAGCAAGGACTTCACGCCGGCGGTGATCGCGCTGCGCGCCAGCCCGCCCGACATGGCGATCAACATCATGCTGCCTCCGGCCGGCTACATCCTGATGAACCAGCTCTACGAGCAGGGCATCGCGCCCGGCCCGAAGACCTGGCTCTACGACGGCACGGGGCTCGCCGACTATCCGGACTTCTGGCAGAACGTGAAGGACGCCGGGAAGTACCTCGTCTCGTTCGGCCTCTACCATCCGAAGATGGACATCCCGCCGCTCGGCCGGCAGGTCGCTGCCGAGTACACGAAGCGCACGAAGTTGGAGGTCAACCGCCTCATCTTCCAGGCGGCTGATTCGCTGCTGCTCATCGTCGACGCGATCAAAGAGGCGAAAAGTACCGATCCGAAGGCGATCGAGTCGGCGCTCCAGAAAATGAAGTTCACCGGCGCGCGGGGGACGTTCCAGTTCAGCGACAAGCCGGGCTACACGTTCCAGCAGTGGGTCGACATCCCGTACGTGAACTACCAGTTCACGGCGGTCAACCAGAAGGTGTCCGACGCGAACCTGATCCAGGGCCCGGGCCAGCCTCTCGACGTGAAGAAGCTTCAGAAGCCGAAGTGATCCATCCGGCGACCGCGCGACGCGCACGGGCGCCTTTTCGATTCGATGCCCTCCCTGCTTGAAGCGCTGGTCGGCCATTCCGACTGGCTCGGCGGCGACGGGTTCCTCGGTGGCATGACCGTCGCGAAGCTCGGGCTGCAGGCGATCGGCGCGCGCGGCGAGGACTGGCGGGTGTTCGCCGTTGCGCAGCGCTTGCAGGCGCTCGCGCCAGCACCGGACGCTCCCTTCGCGCGCTAGGCCGCATGCTGCAGCTCGACCTCTTCGTGAACGGGCTGGTTTTCGGGCTGTTCTATGCGCTCATGGCCGTCGGCCTCGCGATGATCTTTGGCGTGCTCAAGGTCGTGAATTTCGCGCACGGCGAGTTCTACATGATCGGCGCATACACCTACGTCCTGGTTGCGTTGAAGCTGGGCATCTCGCCGTGGCTCGCGCTGCCCTTCGCGGCGGCCGCCGGCGCCGCGCTCGGCTGGATCGTCGAGCGCACCCTTATGCGCCCGCTCTATGAGGGATACGGCAGCTGGGCCATCATGAAGGACGAGTACGCGGTGGTCGTCACGTTCGGCCTATCGCTCCTCCTCATCAACCTCGTCGACAAGGTCGTCGGTCCCTATCCATACCGCGGGCCGATGCTCACCGAAACGTCGCGCTTCGCGCTGGGTCCGGTGATGCTGAACGGCCAGAAGCTCATCGCGGCGGGAGTTTCGTTGGCGCTTCTCGTCGCGCTCGCCGTGTTCATCAAGCGCTCGCTCTGGGGTCGGCAGATCCAGGCGGTTGCGCAGAACCGCTTCGGCGCCTCGCTCGCCGGCATCGACGCCACGCACACCACGAGCCTCATCTTCTCGATCTCGGGGCTGCTCGCGGCGCTCGCCGGCGCGCTCCTCGCCCCCCTCATCAACCCGTCGCCCGACGTGGGCGCTTTTCCGGCGATCAAGTCGTACGTGATCGTCGTGCTTGGCGGCATGGGCTCGGTCTGGGGCGCCATGATCGCCTCGCTACTCCTCGGTGTACTGGAATCGTTCTTCGCGGTCTACGTCTCCTACGACTACCGCGACGCGTTCGGCCTCCTGATCCTGACCCTCGTGCTGCTCTTGCGGCCGCACGGACTGCTCGGCGAGAGGGCGCGCGAGCTGTGACGGGCGAAGCGAACCTGTGGAGCCGGCGGCTCGCGACCGATTTCCGTGGCGCGCTCGTGGTGCTCGCCGTGACCGCGCTCGCTCCGCTGCTGGTGCGGGACACGTACACGCTGGGCATCCTGATCGTGAGCATGTATTTCGCACTGCTAGCTCTGGGCTGGAACCTGCTCGCCGGGTTCACCGGACAATTCTCGCTCGCGCCAGCCGCCTTCGCGATGCTCGGGGCCTACACCCCCGCGCTGCTGGCTTACCACCTCCGGGCGCCGCTCACGCTCGGGCTTCCGGCCGGCATCATCGGGACCGCGATCCTCGGCTGGCTCCTCGGACGCGTTGTGCTGAGGCTGAAGGGGCCTTACCTCGCGCTCACGACACTCTCCTTCGCGGAGATCGCGCGCATGATGATCGCCAACTCCCATGAGTTCACGCGAGGCGACCAGGGCCTCAACGTCTCGGCGGTCACGGCGAACCGGCTCGGCTACTACTACCTCTTCCTCGGTCTGCTCGCGCTCGTGGTCGTGCTGGTCTTCGAGCTCATGCGGTCGCGCGTCGGGCGGTTCTGGCTCGCCATCCGCGACGACGAGACCGGAGCGGAGAGCCGAGGCATCGACGTCGTGCGCTACAAGACGCTCGCCTTCGCGCTGTCGTGCGCGATCTGTGGGGCGGCCGGAGCGCTCTACGGGACGTTCAGCCAGCTCGTGAGCCCCGAACTCGGCCTGCTGCTGCAGACGGGCCTCGTGATTGCGATGGTCGTCATCGGCGGCATCGGCACGCTCACCGGGCCGCTGTTCGGCGCACTCCTCGTATACCTCACGTCGGAATGGATGCGCGGGGTCGGCAACATCCAGATGATCGTGTTCGCCGCGCTCGTGATCCTCTTCGCTCGCTTTTTCCGGGAGGGGTTGTGGGGATTCGCCACGCGGCTGCGGGCCCGTGGTGCCGCGGAGCGTGTGCCATGAGCCTGCTCCGCGCCGAGGGCCTCACCAAGCATTTCGGCGGTGTGGCGGCCGTCGAGAACCTCACGTTTGCCGTCGAGGAGGGCGAGGTCCTCGGGCTCATCGGCCCCAACGGATCGGGCAAGACCACTGCGCTCAACATGCTCTCCGGGTTCCTCGCGCCCGACCGCGGAACCGTGGAGATGGGCGCGGAGGTCGTAACGCGCCTCAGACCCGTCGCGCTCGCGCGGCGAGGGTTGCTGCGCATGTTCCAGGTGACGCGCCTGTTCTCGCGACTGTCCGCTTTCGACAACCTGCTCACAGCCGGGATGGCCCGTGGGCAGCGCGAGGGTGAGGCGCGCAAGCGCGCTGCGGCGCTCCTCGAGGAGCTCACGCTCACGGCGGTGATGTATCTCGACGCGGGCCAGCTCTCCGGCGGCCAGAGGAAGCTTCTCGAGTTCGGTATGTGCTTCATCGCCCCACCTCGCCTCGCGCTGCTCGACGAGCCGTTCGCGGCCGTGCACCCGGTGATGCGGGAGACCATGGCCGATTTCATCCAGCGCCGTAACGCGCAGGGCCACTCGTTCCTCGTCGTGAGCCATGACATGCCGGTCGTCGTGGAGCTCTGCCAGCGCGCCGTGTGCATGAACGCCGGGCGGCTCCTTTCGGTCGGCCCCACGCGCGAGGTCCTCAAGGACCCGGCGGTGATCGAAGCCTACCTGGGAAGCGGCAGCCATGCCTGAGGCGCTGCTCGAGCTCGACCGCGTCACGGCGGGCTATGCGCAGGACATCGACGTGCTGCGCGATGTTTCGCTCAATGTGCACGCGGGCCAGGTAAGCGGCCTGATCGGGCTCAACGGCGCCGGGAAGTCCACGGTCGTGAAGACCATCTGCGGATTCCTCGCGCCGAAGTCGGGGCGCATCGTGCTGCGCGGTGAGTCGATCACAAGCATCGCGCCACACCGGCTGATCGACCGCGGTATCTGCTGCATTCCGCAGGAATCGAGCCTCTTTCCATACCTCACAGTGGAAGAGAACCTGCTCCTTCCGTTGCAGGGCCGCCCGTTCCGCTTTGCCGGGACGCTTGAAGCGCGCTATGCCGAGGTGCTCGAGATCTTTCCCGCGTTGCGGCAGAAGCGCCGCGCTCAGGCGGGCGATCTCTCCGGCGGTCAGCAGAAGCAGGTCGAGTTTGCCAAGGCGTGGCTGCAGCAGCCGGCGTTGTGCCTCATCGACGAGCCGAGCACCGGGCTTTCGCCGATCTTCGCCGAGGAAGTGTTCACGTGGATCGAGAAGTTCGCGCGCGCCGGCATGGGCGTGCTGCTCATCGATCACAACGTGCGCCGTGTCATGCGCATGTCCGACCGCATCCACGTGCTGAGCCTCGGGCGCATCACCGCCTCCGGGGAGCGCGAGGACTTCCAGGGCAACCTGCACGATCAGGTGCGCCAGTGGCTCGGCCTCGACTTCTGATGGGCCACGGCGGCTCGCGAGCCTTCCGTGCGCGGAGGCAAGGCTTCCCGGTTTCTTTCCGCACACGTCGATGAGCGAAACCGACGTGTTAGCTGGGCATCGTGGACACCTTTCGAACTCACATCGCTGCGGTATCCTCTCGATGAGAACAGCGTATGGCTCAGCAAATGAAAGAGTTACCAGCAGGTTGGCGCGACGACAAACTGTCCGAACACGTCGGATTGGTCCACGGGAACAGCATGTTTGTCTTCGAAGCCAGAAGGCCGCCTGGAAAAACTCAAGGAGATCGATGAAATCTTCCTTCGGTTGCTCGATGACCCGCCGCGAGAAGTCATCTCGTTTTTCTTCTTCCTCGAACACTCGGAAGGAGTACGGTAATGATCGGTGTATTCGTAAGATTTCGCTACAGAGACAATTTCGATGAGCAAGCCGTGCGAAAGATCGCGGAAACAGCACGCGCGGGGTTTGAGGGAATGCCTGGATTACGTTTCAAAGCCTTTACAGTAAATTCCGAAAGGCGTGAGGCCACGAATTTCTACGTTTGGGACTCTGAGGACGCCGCCAAAGGGTTCTTCACCGATGACCTTCTCGAGCGAGTGACCAGCCTCTACGGTGTGCGCCCTAGCCTCGAGTTCGTGCAGATTGCCACGCTGGTGGAGAACGCTCGAGCATGAGGCGACCGAGACCTTTTGCCGGGAACGGAATGCGGCCACTGCCGCGCGCGAGGTGCTCCGTAACCAGCGCTGTTTTTCATCAGGTTACAGTCGGCTGCTCCTAGATGAAGCCTAAGGCGCCTAACCCGAGGCTGCGGACTCGCGTCGCTCTGCTGTGCTCGCCTGAGGAGCAATCCGTGAGGCGGCAACCGGCGCGCGCCCGTGCCGCTCGGTATCTGAAAGTTTAGGAGACACGCCAATGCGCCTAGACATCTATCTCAACTATCCAGGCAACTGCGAGCAAGCATTTCGGTTCTACGAGAAGGAGCTCGGCGGCAAGATCAGTACGATGATGAAGCACGGCGACCTGCCCGATTCCGAGGTACCGGCCGACTGGAAAGCCGCCGTCCTTCACGCCCAGCTCGAGATCGGAAACGCGATCCTCATGGGAGCGGACATTCCGAACGCTCAACCGATGCGGAGTGCCTATGTCACACTGACCGTTGACAGCGTGGAGGAGGCGGAACGCGTTTATAGGCTCCTGTCGGATGGCGGGGAGATCTTCATGAAAATGGAGCAGACGTTCTTCGCCAGACGCTTCGGAATGCTGAGGGACAGATTTGGGACCTCGTGGATGCTCTTGCACGGGGTTCAGACAGCGCCGCGGCCCTAGTTGAGGCAATGATAGCCGCCTGGCTATGCGTTGATGAGCGGGTGGGCGGCCGTTCCGACCCGCGGGTGCGTGGCACAGATGATGCCCCTACCAAGGCGAATCCTTCGGAGGAGTAAGCAGCGACAAGACCACGAGTCCTCGATCTTCCCGAACGACGCTCGTGAACTGAGGGAGTGATGCCATCTTCCAGGGCCGGTTCCGACACACCCAAGACCGTGCGTCGAATCGGGCTTGCCATCCTTGTCCTTGCAGCCCTTTTTCTTGCCACATTTGCAATACCGATCCGGGAATGGCGCACGGGCGAGATTGCCGTCCCTCCACTTCCGCTCACGGGAGGCAGATTCTTCAAGCTGCCGGCGGAGCGCCTGTGGATCGATACCGACGCCGCCTGCGGAATCAAAAGGAATGTAGATGTCGACGACTGCTTTGCTCTGTTGCTCCTTGCTCGGTCAGGCATGCATATCGCCGGGGTATCGACAGTTTTTGGAAATGCGCCACTCGATGTGACTGATCAAACGACGCGTGAGCTCATCGCGATGGTCGGAAGCGGCGCCTTGAAGCCGCCTCCCGTCTACGCTGGCTCTGCCACCCCGTTGAGCGACCGTGGCCTGGCGACGCCTTCTCCAGCGTATGCGGCGCTCCACTCGGCCTTGAGACAGGGCCCACTGACCATCGTTGCCCTGGGCCCCTTGACGAATATTGCCGCTTGTCTTAAAGACCATCCCGATCTCCGAAACAACGTGGCCGGCATAGTTGCCGTCATGGGGCATCGAAGAGGTCATCTTTTCCATCCCGCCGAAGGAAAGGGACGAAGCGGATTCCTCTTCGGGCATGGCCCGGTCTTTAGGGACTTCAATTTTGCCAGCGATCGGGCCGCTGTCGGTTCCCTCATGGAGAGGCACCTGCCGATTACGACGGTTCCCTATGACGCCGCACGGGAGATCAGCCTGGACGCCGCCGACCTTGATCGCATGTCGGCAGCGGGGGGGCCAGCCGGATGGGTGGCGTCGCGGTCACGCGGCTGGCTCGAGTATTGGAACGGCCAAGTCGGCTTGAAAGGTTTCTATCCCTTCGACTTGCTGGCTGCTGCGTTCGTGATCGAACCCGGCTTTTTCAACTGTGCAAAGGTCGATGCGTGGGTCGCGCGCGATCCCATGTTCAGATGGCTTCCGTCTCCGGATTCACTGATCGTCGGGTTACACCAGGAGAGGCCACGAGACATAAGCGCTCGCGCCGAGGTTGTCTACTGCCCAGGAATCGATTCAAAACTGCATGACTGGTTAGTGGACCGCTTGCTCAAGTAGCCAATAATGACCTGGCGCATTTCCTCTCTGTCTAAGGAGGGCGCGCTTGATTCGCGCGACCGAATCAGTACACATTAACGCAGCTGCCGAGCGGGTCTTCAAGCTCTACGCGGACCCCGCCAACTGGCCACGCGTGTTTCCGAAGATCCAAGCTGTCCGGGTGGTCCGCGAGGTAGGAGACGAGAAGGTCGTCGAGGTAGACCATGTCGATGAGGGGAAGGTCATCAACGTGATGCACATGGTTTCCCCGACGCGGATCGAGCTGGGGGAATCCAAGCGCCGATACGATGCGGTGTTCATGAACACCATGGAATCCGAGTCGGGCGGAACGCGGTTCACGGTCAGCGCAGAGGTGCGGCTGAAGGGATTCGTTCGCCTTGCCGAACCCTTCGTGAAGCCTGTAGCGCTTTTTCAGATCCGGCGGTACGTGCTGATGCCGATGAAGAATGTCGCCGAGAGCGAGCCGCCGGCCGGCCAACCGTTCGGCGCACTATGAGAGGTGATGCCAGGTGAGGGGCACAATTCCACATCTGCCCATCGGCATCATGGGCGTATCTGCACTCATGATCCTGTTTGGACTCGCGGAGGTCTTCACCGCCTTCAGCCACAGTTTTCTGGGCCTGGCGACCTCGGCGACTGTTCTGTCTACCGCGCTTGGCGCGTCGCTAGGGGTGCTTTACCTCGCCGCCGGAATCCTGGCCCTGACAATGAGGCGCTGGGCTCTCCACGCCGCCGTCGCCGTACTCGTGCTCGA
>Ga0126379_10002810_pt1 | contig 11152 bp, 8 predicted proteins | sample PanSoiMetPlot_24_FD_92640 | JGI IMG/M metagenome (GOLD analysis project Ga0126379, IMG submission 92640) | Tropical forest soil microbial communities from Panama - MetaG Plot_24 | ecosystem: Environmental > Terrestrial > Soil > Tropical forest > Bulk soil | place: Panama | collected 2016-02-17
GCCGTCGCGGCGCGGGAGCGACTCGCGGCCGAGGGCATCGGCGCCCGGGTGGTCTCGATGCCGTGCGTGGAATGGTTCACCGCACAGGACGCTTCCTATCAGGAGGAGGTGCTGCCGCCGCGGGTGCGCGCGCGGGTCTGCGTCGAGGCGGGCGTCGCGCAGGGCTGGCGGGCGTTCGCCGGCGACGCCGGTGAGTACGTCAGCCTGGAGCACTTCGGTGCCTCCGCCTCCTACCAAGACCTTTACCAGCACTTCGGGTTCACCGCGGAGAGGGTGGCGGCCGCGGCGCGGTCGAGCCTGGCGAAGGCGGGAATGGATACGGGTGCGGCACCCACGCAGGGCCATTAAGGAGCTAGAGCCATGACCTCACAATCCGATGTCCTCGCCGAACTGTCCGCCGCCGGGGTGGCCGTGTGGCTCGACGACATCAGCCGGCAGCGGCTGGTCACCGGAAACCTGGCCGACTTGATCCGGGACCGGCACGTGGTCGGGGTCACGTCCAACCCGACGATCTTCGACCATGCCCTCAGCCACGGGGATTTCTACGACGAGCAGCTTGCCGAGCTGGCCCTGCGCGGCGTGTCGGTGGGGGAAGCCTCCCGCGCCATCACCACCTACGACGTGCGCTGGGCCTGCGACGTGCTCCGGCCCGCCTACGATGCCTCCGGCGGGGTGGATGGCCGGGTGTCCCTTGAGGTGGACCCGAGGCTGGCCGGCGACACGGCGGGGACCATCGCCGAGGCCCGCGCCCTGTGGTGGCTGGTGGACCGGCCCAACCTGTTCATCAAGATCCCCGCTACCCGGGCCGGGCTGCCCGCGATCACCCGGTGCCTGGCCGAGGGGATCAGCATCAACGTCACGCTGATCTTCTCGCTGGAGCGCTACGGCGAGGTGATCGACGCGTTCTTCGCCGGCCTGGAGCAGGCCGCCGAGGCGGGCCGTGACCTGTCGTCGATGGCCTCGGTGGCGTCGTTCTTCGTCAGCCGGGTGGACACCGAGGTGGACCGGAGGCTGGACAAGATCGGCACCCCGGAGGCCGCCGCGATGCGCGGCAAGGCAGCCATCGCCAACGCCCGGCTCGCGTACGAGCTTTTCGAGCAGCGGTTCGCGGCGGAGTCGCCGCGCTGGGCGGCGCTGCACGGCAAGGGCGTCCGTCTGCAGCGGCCGCTGTGGGCCTCGACCAGCACCAAGGACCCGGCCTACCCGGACACGATGTACGTGGTAGAACTTGTGGCGCCGAACACGGTGAACACGATGCCGGAAGCCACCATCCTGGCCGTGGCCGACCACGGCGAGCTGCGCGGTGACGCCATCCGGGGCACCTATGAGCAGTCCAGGAAGGTGTTCGAGGAGCTGGCCGCGCTCGGCATCGGCTACGACGACGTGGTCACGGTGCTCGAGGAGGAGGGCGTGTCGAAGTTCGCCGCGTCCTGGCAGGAGCTGCTGGAGACAATTCAAGCGGAGCTGGAGCGGCGATGACCGAACCCGGTGAGGTACAGCAGGCGCCGCCCGGCGTGTCGGTCGCCTGGCGGAGCGCCGCGGTCCGCGAGGTGGCGGGCCCGGCCGCCGGCAAGCTCGCCGCGGACGGCGTGCCGGCCGCGCTGGCCGCCAAGAATCCCGGGCTGTGGGGCCCGGACGCGGCCGCGGAGGCGGCGATCAGGCTGGGCTGGCTGGACGCGCCGCGGGTGTCCCGCGCATTGCTCGGCCCGCTGGCCGCGCTGGCCGGTGACGTGCGCGGGGCCGGGCTGGACCACTTCGTGCTGTGCGGGATGGGCGGCTCGTCACTGGCCCCCGAGGTGATCAGCCGGACCGCGAAGGTCCCGCTCACCGTGCTGGATACCACCGATCCGCACACGGTGCGCCGGGCACTGTCCGACCGGCTGGCAGCGACCCTGGTGGTGGTCTCCAGCAAGAGCGGCTCGACCATCGAGACCGACAGCCACCGGCGGGTGTACGAGCAGGCCTTCGCCGATCTCGGCCTGTCTCCCGAGGAGATCGCCCGCAGGTTCGTGGTGGTCACCGACCCCGGCTCGCCGCTGGAGGCCACGGCCCGCGAGGCCGGGTATCACGTGGTGCTCGCCGACCCGAACGTAGGCGGCCGCTACAGCGCGCTGACCGCGTTCGGCCTGGTCCCCACCGCGCTGGCGGGAGCGGATGCCGCGCGGCTGCTGGACGAGGCCGACGCGGTGCTGCCCGCGCTGGCCGAGCCCGACGGCAACCCCGGCCTGGAGCTGGGCGCGGCGCTCGGCGGGTACGCGCTGGCCGGGCACGACAAGGCGGTGCTGGCCGACTGCGCCTCCGGGCTCGCCGGCTTCGGCGACTGGGCGGAGCAGCTCATCGCCGAGTCCACCGGCAAGCACGGGCGGGGCATCCTGCCGGTGGTGGTGGGCGGCGAGCACGCACCTGGCTTCTCCCCCGGCCCCGACCTGCACCTGATCGGCCTGGGAACGCCCGCCTCCCCCGCGGACACGTCGGTGACGGGGTCGCTCGGCGCGGCATTCCTGGTCTGGGAGTACGCCGTCGCGGTGGCCGGGCGGCTGCTCGAGATCAACCCGTTCGACCAGCCCAACGTGGCCGAGTCCAAACAGAACACGGCGCGCCTGCTGGCCGAGGCGGGCACCGGCCCGCTGCCGGCCGGCGAGCCGGTGTTCACCGACGGCGCGGTCGAGGTGTACGCGGAGCCCGGTCGGCTGCCCGGTGCCCCGGCCGATCTGGGCGGGGTGCTCGACGCGGTGCTCCAGGCGCTGCCGGACCGCGGATACCTGGCGATCATGGCCTACCTGGACCGGGACGGCGACGCCACCGCCGCCGGGCTGCGGGACGCGCTGGCCGGGCGGACCACCCACCCGGTCACCTTCGGCTGGGCCCCCCGGTTCCTGCACTCGACCGGGCAGTACCACAAGGGCGGCCCGCAGAACGGAGTGTTCCTGCAGATCACCGGCGCGGTGACGGCCGACGTGCCGGTGCCGGGGCGGGATTTCACGCTGGGCAGGCTCCAGCTCGCCCAGGCGCTCGGCGACCTCGGCGCGCTGCGCCAGCGCAGCAGGCCGGCGGTGCGGCTGCACCTGCGGGACCGCGCGGCCGGGCTGCGCCAGGTGCTCGGCGCGGCCCGTGCCAGCGCGACGGGATCAAGCCGGTGAGCACCGTGAACCCGTTGCGCGACCCGCGGGACCGGCGTATCCCGAGGGTGGCCGGCCCGTGCGTGCTTGTGCTGTTCGGCGTCACCGGCGACCTGTCCCGCAAGAAGCTGATGCCGGCGGTGTATGACCTGGCCAACCGCGGCCTGCTGCCGCCGGGGTTTTCCCTGGTCGGGTTCGCCCGGCGGGACTGGGAACACGAGGACTTCGCGCAGGTCATTCACGATGCGGTGAAGGAGCACGCGCGCACGCCGTTCAATGACACGGTGTGGCAGCAGCTGGCCGAGGGGATCCGGTTCGTGCCCGGGGAGTTCGCCGACGACGCGGCGTTCGACCGCCTCGCCGAGACAGTGGCGCAGCTGGATGAGGAGCGGGGTACCGGCGGGAACTACGCGTTTTACCTGTCGGTGCCGCCGAAGTTTTTCCCCGAGGTGGTGGCGCAGCTGAAGCGGTCAGGGCTGTCTTCGCCGCCGGAGGGGCCGCCGGGCAGGCGGCCGTGGCGGCGGGTGGTGATCGAAAAACCGTTCGGGCATGACCTGGCCAGCGCGCGGCAGCTGAATGAGATCGTGAACTCGGTGTTCGGCTCGGATTCGGTGTTCCGCATCGACCATTACCTGGGCAAGGAGACCGTCCAGAACATTTTGGCGCTGCGGTTCGCGAACACCATGTACGAGCCGATCTGGAACCGCAGTTACGTGGACCACGTCCAGATCACCATGTCCGAGGACATCGGGATCGGCGGCCGGGCCGGGTACTACGACGGGATCGGCGCGGCGCGCGATGTGATCCAGAACCACCTGATGCAGTTGCTGGCATTGACCGCGATGGAGGAGCCGGTCTCCTTCGACGCCGTGTCGTTGCGCGCGGAGAAGGAGAAGGTGCTGTCGGCGGTCCGGCTGCCCGAGGATCTGGCCACAGGGACGGCCCGCGGGCAGTACGCGGCGGGCTGGCAGGGCGGCGTGGAGGTCCCCGGCTACCTGGAGGAAGACGGGATCGCCCCCGACTCGCGCACCGAGACCTATGCCGCGCTCAAGCTGGGCGTGGACACCCGGCGGTGGGCGGGCGTCCCGTTTTACCTGCGCACCGGCAAGCGGCTGCCGCGGCGGATGACCGAGATCGCGCTGCTGTTCCAGCGGGCGCCGCACCTGCCGTTCAGCGCCACCGACACCAAGGAACTGGGGCAGAACGCGATAGTGATCCGGGTGCAGCCGGATGAGGGCGTCACGGTCCGGTTCGGCTCCAAGGTTCCCGGCTCGGCGATGGAGGTGCGGGATGTGAACATGGACTTCGCCTACGGCGAGTCGTTCACCGAGAACAGTCCCGAAGCCTACGAGCGGCTGCTGCTGGATGTGCTAATCGGCGACCCGCCGCTGTTCCCCCGCCACCGGGAGGTCGAGCTGTCGTGGGAGGTGCTCGACCCGGTCGAGGAGTTCTGGGCCGAGCACGGCAAACCGGACCAGTACCCGGCCGGGTCCACCGGCCCGGCCAGCGCGGAGGCGCTGATGGCCAGGGACGGACGGGCCTGGCGGAGGCTGTGAGACCAGCGAGCCTAGCGCGGGAGGAGCAGCCGCGATGATGATCGACCTGACCGACACCAGCACCGGCGCGATCAACGACGCGCTGCGCCAGGCGCGGCTGCGGCTGGGCGGCGTGGCCAGCGGGATGGTGCTGACCCTGGTCATCGTGACCGACGAGGGCGCGCAGTACGACGCGGCGCGGGCGGCGAGCGCGGCCAGCCGCCAGCATCCGTGCCGGATCTTGGTGGTCATCATCCGGCGGCCTAAGGACAGGTCGCGGCTGGACGCCGAGATCCGGGTGGGCGAGACCAGCCCGGGTGAGACGGTGCTGCTGCGCATGTACGGGCCGCTGGGCCAGCACGCGGACTCGGTGGTGGCCCCGCTGTTGCTGCCGGACACCCCCGTGGTCACCTGGTGGCCAGACATCGTGCCCCCCATCCCGGCGCAAGATCCCATGGGGGCGCTCGCCCAGCGGCGGGTCACCGACGCCGCCGCCGGCGACTCACCGCGCGACGTGCTGTCCAAGCTCGCCGCCGGATACCAGCCCGGGGACACCGACCTGTCCTGGACCCGGGCCACGGCGTGGCGGTCCCTGCTGGCAGCCACGCTGGACCAGCCCTCGGGCGAGATTACCGGCGGCGCGGTCGGTGCCGAGGCGGGGAACCCGACCGCCGACCTGATCGCGGCCTGGCTATCGCTCCGCCTGGGCGTCCCGGTGGCCACCGAGCCCACCGGAGGGCCGGGCATCACCGAGGTCCGCTTCACCTCCGCCGAAGGGGACATCGCGATCTGCAGGCCCGACGGGCGGGTCGCGCACCTGAGCCGGCCCGGGCAGCCCGAGCGCCGGGTCGCCCTGCACCGCCGCGACACCACCGAACTGCTCGAAGAAGAACTACGCCGGCTCGACCCCGACGACGTGTACGCGGACGTCCTCGCCACGTTCCGGCACGCCGCGGTCGCGGTCCCGTGACCGCGCCAGGCCGCCCGCGATGAGCCCGCCCGAGGTCATCGTCCACCACGATGCTGGCATGCTTGCCAAGGCGGTCGCCGCGCGGCTGGTCACCAAGCTGGTGGACATCCAGGCCGCGGCGGGCAGCCCGTCGCTGGTGCTCACCGGGGGCGGGATCGGCACGGCGGTACTGGCCGAGCTGGCGGTCGCCCCGGCCCGCGACGCCGTCGACTGGCGCCACCTGGACATCTGGTGGGGTGACGAGCGGTTCCTGCCCGGCGGTGACCCCGAGCGCAACGAGGCCGCGGCGCAGCAGGCGCTGCTGCAGTACCTGGACTCCGGCCCCGGGCGGGTGCACCGGATGCCCGGGACCGACGGCCCCGACGGGCCCGACCCCGAGGCCGCGGCGGCCAGGTACGCCGCCGAACTCCGCGCCGCCGCCCGCCCGGAAGATCACGGGCCGGTCCCCGGGTTCGACGTCCTGTTGCTCGGCATCGGGCCCGAAGGCCACGTGGCGTCCCTGTTCCCCGCCATGCCCGCGCTGTACGACGACCGGAGCGTGGTCGCGGTGCGCGGCGCGCCGAAACCGCCCCCGATCCGGCTGACGCTCACCCTGCCCTCGATCCGCAGTGCACGGGAGGTCTGGATCCTCGCCGCCGGGCCGGAGAAGGCGGGCGCGGTCCGGCTCGCCCTGTCCGACGTCGGCCCGGTCCAGGTGCCCGCGGCGGGCGCCCGGGGCAGGCAACGCACCCTGTTCCTGCTGGACCGCGGGGCGGCAAGCCGGCTGCCGCCGGAGCTCGGCCGGATCGCCTCTCCCTGAGCGGAGCCGGGCGCTCCGTTCTCCGGCGAGGCGGTCCATCCCTTTCGCCCGGTGTGGGCGGGTATTGCCGTTAAGATCGCGCCGTGCCTCCACTCCCCCGGGTCGCGGCCCGCCGCGACCATCTTGTCGTGTGCGGCGACGACGCCCTCGCCGCCCGGGTCATCGAGGAACTGGCCACCACCTACGGCGAGGAAGTCACGGTTTTGCTGCGCTCCCGGGAGCAGGGCCAGGGGCCCCGCATCGCCCGCCTGCCCCAGGTACGGATCATCGAGCGGGCGGAACTGGACGCCGACGCCTTCACCGCCGCGCAGGTGCAGTCGGCCCGCTCCCTGGCCCTGCTGCGCCAGGATGACCTGGGCAACTTCCATGCGGCGCTGCGCGCCCAAGAGATCAACCCGGATCTGCGCCTGGTGGTGGCCATCTTCAACACCAGCCTGGGTGAGCGCATCCGGACGTTCTTCCGCGACTGCGCGGTCCTGTCCGGCTCGTCGATGTCCGCGCCGTCGTTCGTGGCGGCGGCCCTGGGCCAGCCGGCCCCCAGCCACATCAGAGTGGCCGGGCGCACCTTGTACGTGGCGCGCCGCGGCGACGTCCATGCCCGGCGCATCGTCTGCGGGCTGGCGACGACGCAGGACCCGGTGTCTCCGGGCCTCCTGCCGCGGGACGCGGGCAGCGCGAACCTGGTGCTCGCGGTGGCGGATGGTGCGCCCCGCGACCCGCTCGCCAGGCAGCGCCAGCGCCCGCTGCGCGCGGCCGCCGGCGTGGCCAGGTACCTGCTGTGGAACAAGGTCGGGTTCGCCTTCGCCGCCTTGTTCGCCATTCTGGTCACCGGGTTCGTGCTGCTCGCCACCGCCGGCGGCTTCTCCGTGCCCGACGCCGCCTACCTGACCGGCCTGGACGCGGCCGGGGCCGCGGTCAGCGAGCCGAGCCTGTCGGCGCCGGAGAAGGTGGCCCAGGTACTGCTCACCTTCGACGGGCTAGCGCTCCTGCCGGTGCTGACGGCGGTAGTGGTCGGGGCCCGGCTCACCGGATCCCTGAGGCGCAAGGAGCTCCCGCTCTCCGATCACGTCATCGTCGTGGGGCTGGGCAACGTCGGTGCCCGGATCGTGGGCCAGCTGCACGACCTGGGGGTCAGCGTGGCGTGCGTGGACAAGAGCGAGAACGCGGCCGGGGTGGCGATGGCACGGCGGCTGGGGCTGCGGGTGGTGATCGGCGAGACCGACCGGGAAGACGTCCTCCGCGCGGCGGGGGTCAGCACGTGCCAGGCGCTGGTCTCGGTGACCAACAGCGACATCGTCAACCTGGAGACCGCGCTGCACGCCCGCGCCCTGGCCAGTGACATCCGGATCGTCCTGCGGCTTGGCGACGACGACCTGGCCGGGCGGGTGCAGCGCAGCGTGGGCAACACAATCTCCCGCAGCGTGCCCTACCTGGCCGCGCCGTCCTTCGCCGCGGCGATGCTCGAGCACCAGGTGCTGCGGACCATCCCGGTGGGCCGGCACGTGCTGCTGATCGCCGACCTCGGGGTGAGCGCCGACTCCGAGCTGGATGGTGCGGCGGTGGCGGCGGTGCACCGGCCGGGCCTGGCGCGGGTGCTGGCCGTGCAGCCGCGCGGGGGCGGCCCGGTGAACTGGTCCCCCGCCCAGGACCTGCGGCTCGGCGCCCGGGACCGGCTCTACGTGATCGCCACCCGGGCCGGTTTGTCCAGCGTCCTCGCGCGGGGCTCCGCACCCCGCTGAGGTGGATCTGCGGCTGGTCCCCGGCGAGGAAGGTCTCATTGGCTGCTCAGCGTCCGACTGTCACGTCGCAGCTATCGCGCGGCTTCCGTTCGATCCCGAGCGCCCCTTGGCCTTGCCGCCTTCGCCGTGACCACGTTCCTTCTCCGCCGCCAACGCCCACTGGATGACCAAAGCCACCGGGGATGCCTGGGTGGGCTTCGCTTTCGCCTATGGCGGCAGCGGCGCACGCGGTGCAGGCGACTCATGACCTCGGGTGGATCCTGCTGGCGTTCGCCATCTTCAACACCCACAAGCTGCTGTGGAGCACGATGGTGAACGGCGCGTTCCTGAGTAGCGTGATCAGGACGTCGCCCGCTTACCACGGAAGGACTGCGGTGGACCTGCGCGAACAGCGCCAGCTTGAGGTGGCGCAGCAGATGGCCAAGGTGAAGGCGCGAGCCAGGCCGTGGCGCGCCATCATCGCGCTGGTACTCGCCGCGGCCGCCGGGATCGTCTCGAGCACCGCGGGCCGGGACTTCGAATCGTGGACCGGGCAGGGTCATGTGGGCAGCAAGATTGTCGCGGCCGGCACCGCGGCCGCGTTCTGCCTGCTGGCGACCGTCGGAATTCTGGCGCTGGCCGGCCGGGCCCGCCAAGCCCTGCAGCCCGTCACCGGGTCGGCGCATGCCGCGGTGGTCCGGTACGCCATCGTGCTGGTCGGGCTCATTTTCACGCTCGTCATCACGCTAACGCTATTCAAGGTGCCGGTCGGTCAGCTCATCGTCGGCGGCGCGCTGACCACGATCCTTATCGGGATCGCCGCACAGCAATCGTTGAGCAACGTGTTCGCGGGCCTCGTCCTGCTGCTGTCCCGGCCGTTCAGCGTCGGCGACACGATCCAGCTCCGGTCGGGCGCCATGGGCGGCCTGCTCGAAGGCACCGTGACCGAGATAGGCATCACCTACCTGCGCCTGGACACGGCGGACGGCCTGATGTCCCTGCCCAACGCCCAAGTCCTCGCCGCCGCCGTAAGCCGCCCCGCCAAGCCGTCCGGCGCCACGGCCCAGCCCGACGATGCCAACGGCCAGCAGTCAGCCCCCGCAACCCCCGCTGACGCCCCCGCGGCGGCCCCTGGCGCAGCCGCCGACGGCCAGCAAACCGGCCCCGCCGACGCAGGACCGGCCGCCGGGGCCCAAGCGGAGCCCGCCGACCGGCGCCAGCCGGCCCCGCCCCCCGAGCCCCAAACCCCCGGCAGCTTATCCACCAGGGCCCAGCCCAGGGCCCGACAGGGCAGCCGACGCTACGCGTGCGTCGACTCGTACCTGCTGACGACCTCGGTGGGGATGCGCCCGCGCTCACTCACCGTGAGCCCGTTCGCCTTCGCCCACGCCCTGACCTGCGCACTGTGCCTGCGATGCGCGGCCGTTCTCCGCTTTGCCCGCATCGGTCGCGCCGATGCCCTGCGCGCGTGCGACGCATAGCTGCTGACCGCCTCGTCGAACCTGTCGCTGTGGCTCAGGCATAGGTCGATCTCGTAGTCGCGGCCGTCGATGCTGAACCGGCGCAGCCGGTGCTGGCCCTGCGGAATCTCTTTCTGGTCGAAGTCACACGCATATGTGACCGAAACCTTCTGTGCCACTCCTGGCCCCCCCTTCCCCTTTATGCCAAATATATCCTCCCTGCGGCGGCTTAACCGTAACCACACCCGTGCCAATACCGCTGAGGAACGGTGGAAGCCGTGTTCGGTGTGCTGAGAGTGATCCTATGAGCGCCATTCGCGGCAGGCCGGGGGCTCCACCACTGGGCGTGCGCGGCCCGGGCTGGCCGTCAACCGGCCCATACGGCAATAGGGCGGGTTATCTACCGCGCCCGCGCGCCTCCCGCTCGGCGGGAGGCCGGCCATAAGGGAACGAATCGGGAGAAGGGTCGCCTTCTTCTCCTCGGACGGCCCGGCGGCGCCCTTGGCCGCGCCCTTCGGCGGCCGGGCCGGTGCCGCCGGGAACGGGGGCCACGTAAGGGCGCGCCGGAGAATAACCGGCATTCCCGGACGAAGCCGGGTAATCCTGGCTGTCGATGTCATCCGGGTAGCCCGCGGCGCCCGCCCCGCCCGGGTAGTCCCCCGTGTGCGGCCCGTCCGGATACTCGCCCGTCAGCGAGTCCTCCGGGTAACGGGCCGGGTGCGGGTCCTCCGCCGGGTAACGCTCCGTGAGCGGGTCGTCCGGGTACCGGGCCGGGTGCGGGTCCTCCGCCGGGTAACGCTCGGTGAGCGGGTCCTGCGCCGGGTGACGCCCGGTGAGCGGGTCGTCCGGGTACCCGGCCTCCCGGTAGCGCGCGTCAGGTTCGTGCTGGTGGCCGGGGGCCAGCGGGTCGCCGTGGTACACCCCGGTCGGCTCGTCCTCGTACCCGCCGCCAGGCTCGCTGCGGTACCCCCCGCCGGGCTCGCCACGGTACCCGCCAGGCTCGCCCCGGTACCCGCCAGGCTCGCCCCGGTACCCGCCGGGCGGGCTGCCGTTGCGGTAGCCCCGGCCGGACTCCTCCTCGTGCCTGCCGTGGGCGCCAGCTCGCCGGTACTCGTCGGCCTGGCCTTCGCGGTACGCCTCGGTGGCGGGCTCGGCGCGGTGTCCCTGGCCCGGGTGGTCCGGGTAATCCGCGGCCGGTTCCTCACCGTAGGCGGCCGGAGGGCCGGCGTGGGCGCCCGGGTACCCCGGGTCCGAGTAACCGGTGTCGGGTTCTGGCCGGGGCTCGCGCGCATGCCCGCCGCGCTGATCGGTCCGGCCCTGCTGCTCCGCGGCGCCCCTTGCGTCCCGCGGGCCCCGGGCGTCACCGTGCGGGCCGCGCTGCAGCGCCGCGACCATCCGGGGCAGGTCGGCGATGGGCAGCCGGAATGTCCCGGTGCAGGTGCCACCCTGCCAGATGCTGAACACGGCTACCCCCGTGTCCGCGTACCAGCTCAGCCGCATGCTGCGTGATTCGCCCCTGACGTCAAAGTACACCTCGCCAAGCCGGGGCAA
>Ga0126379_10002811_pt1 | contig 11150 bp, 7 predicted proteins | sample PanSoiMetPlot_24_FD_92640 | JGI IMG/M metagenome (GOLD analysis project Ga0126379, IMG submission 92640) | Tropical forest soil microbial communities from Panama - MetaG Plot_24 | ecosystem: Environmental > Terrestrial > Soil > Tropical forest > Bulk soil | place: Panama | collected 2016-02-17
GCCCGGCGAGGCACGGCGCCGCGCCGGCCGCGACGACGGCGAGTCCCGCTGCCGCGCTCGCGTCAGCGGAGTCGGCGCTGATCGGGCGCGCGGTCGAGCTGGCGCAGCTCCGGGACGGACTGCAAGCGGCGTGGGCCGGCCAGGGCCGGCTGATCGCCGTCGCCGGCGAGGCCGGCATCGGCAAGAGCCGCCTCGTCGCGGAGCTGGTCGAGGAGGCGGTGAAGAAGGGCGGCCGGGTTCTCGTCGGCCACTGTCACGAGAGCGAGCAGGTGCTGTCGTTCGGCCCGTGGATCGAGGCGTTTCGCGCGGCACGCGTGGCCGACGACGCGGCGGTATGGGATCGTCTGGCGCCGGTGTGGCGCGTCGAGCTCTCGCGCCTGTTGCCCGAGCTGGCCGAGACGGCGCCCGGCCCTGCCCCGGACCCCGGCCAGCTCTTCGAGGCGGTGGCGCAGCTGCTGGCGGGCCTCGCCTCGGCGCAACCCGTGCTCCTCGTCCTGGAGGACCTGCACTGGGCCGACGACGCGAGCGTGCGCCTGCTGGCGTTCGTCGCGCGGCGACTCTCGCGCCGGCGCGTGCTGGTCCTCGTGACGGCGCGCGAAGAAGATCTGCCGCACGCGTCGACGCTGCGGCACGCGCTCGGCGAGCTCTTGCACGCGGGGCAATTGACACAAATGCCCCTGGGACCGCTCTCGCGTGCGGACACGTCGACCCTGGCCCGCGCGCTCGCGCCGAGCGCCCCGATCGCCGAGCTCGCGCCCTTGCTGTGGCGCGCGAGCGAGGGCAACCCGTTCATGATCGTGGAGACGGTGCGCGCGCTGCGAGCGGGGCCGGCGCCGGACAGCGCTCCCGGGCTGCCGCTGCCCGCGCGCGTGAGGAACCTGATCGCGCACCGGATCGAGCGCCTCGACCCGCGGAGCGCCGAGCTGCTCGCCGTGGCCGCGGTCATCGGGCGCCCGTTCGATTTCGCGCTGCTCCAGCATGCCGGGGGCGTGGACGACGCGGCGGCCGCGGAGGCCGTCGAGCACCTGGTGCGACATCGCGTGCTGCACGGCAGCGGCGACGGGCTCGCCTTCACCCACGACCGCATCCGGGAGGTCGTCGACGCGCAGCTCTACGCGCCCCGTCGCGCGCTCTTGCACCGGCGCGTGGGCGAGGCGCTGGAGGCAATGCACGAGGGCGATCTCGCGCCCCACGCGCTGTCCCTGGGGCAACACTTCCGCGAGGGGCGCGTGTGGTCGAAGGCGGTCCAGTACTTCACCCAGGCCGGGGCCCAGGCCTCCTTGCGCCACGCAGAGCGCGACGCCACCTCCTGCTACGACCAGGCCCTCGACGCGCTCCGGCAGCTGCCCGACACGCGGGAGACTCGCGCACAGGCGGCCGATCTGTGGAGCCGGCTCGGCAGCGCGCTCTACTCGACGGGTGAGTTCGCGCGCGCCATGATGGCCTTCCGGGAGGCCGAGGCGATCGCGCTCGCGCTTGAGGATCGGGAGCGCCTCGCCGAGATCGCGGGCGGCATGTCCTACCTCCTCGCTGCGGAGGGCGACTTCGCGGAGGCGGCACGAGCCGGCGTGCGCGCGCTGACGATCGCGCGGTCGTTCGGCCATCGCGCGCTGGAGAGCTGGACCAGCATCGGCCTGAGCCGCGTGTACTACGCCCAGGGTGACTACCGCCGCGGGATCGAGCTCACGCGCCGCATGCTGGACGTGCTGAAGGACGCGCCGGTCGAGGAGCGCTTCGGGCGGCCGAGCCTCTTGCCGTCGATCGCGTGCCGGTCGTGGCTCGCGCTCTGCCTCGGCCGCACGGGCCAGTTCGCCGAGGCGCGCGCGCGGGCCGCGGAGTGCGTGCGGATCGCGGAGATGGTCGACGGCCCGCTCGAGCGCGTGTGGAGTTACTACTGCCTCGGCCGCGTCTGCCTGAGCCAGGGCGAGGTCGATCTCGCGATCCGGCCGCTCGAGCGCGCCGCAGAGATGTGCCACGAGGATCGCTTCCCGATCTACTCGCCTCGCGTCGTGGCGAACCTCGGCCTCGCGCACGCGATGACGGGCCGCCTCGACCTCGCGGTGCCGCTGGTGGAGCGAGCGGTCGCCGAGGCCCAGGCCATCGCGCTCCTGTTCGGACACGCGTACGTCCTGTTCGTGACGGGCGCCGTGTGCCTGGAGGCGGGCCGTGTCGCGGACGCCTATCGGTGCGCGGAGTCGGCACTCGAGCTGAGCCGCCGCCACGGCGGACGCGGCGACCTGGCCTGGGCGCTCCAGCTGCACGGCGAGGTCGAGGCTCGCGCCGAGTCGCCCGACCGCGAGCCGGCCGCGAACCACCTCGTCGAGGCGCTGACCCTGGCGGAGGAGCTCGGGATGGCGCCGCTGGTCGCCCGCTGCCACCTGAGCCTGGGAGCGCGGCACGCGCGGCTCGGTCGGGCGGAAGAAGCGGGAGCCGCGCTCTCGCGGGCGATCCAGATGCTGCGACGGCTCCACATGCGTTACTGGCTCACGGGAGCCGAGGACCTGCTTCGAGAGACGACTCGCGAGTGAGACGTTCGGCCGGCGCGGGGCCATCGCCGGATAGCGCAGCGGCGCCGGCCGCATCCGTGACCAATGCAACCGAGGCGCGGCGTCTTGCCTGCGGTGGTTGGCTTGCTTGCGGGGCCTGCCGTTCTGTCTCCGGATCGCGTCAGACCACTGCGCCGAACAGCGCACCGGCGGCATAGGTGACCGCCATGGCGAGCGCGCCCCAGATGGTGACGCGCAGCGCGCCGACCAGCGGCCGCGCGGCGCCGGCCCGCGCCGCGAGCCACCCGAGGATCGCCAGGAATACGAGCGAGGTCGTCGTCACCACCGCGGCCAGCAGGCTAGCCGGCGCCAGCATCATGGCCACCAACGGCATCGCCGCGCCGGCGGAGAAGGCGGCTGCCGACGCCAGCGCTGCCTGCACCGGACGCGCGCGCTGCCTCTCTGAAATCCCCAGCTCGTCCCGGGCATGTGCGCCGAGCGCATCGTGCGCCATGAGCTGGTCCGCCACCTGCTGCGCCAGACCTGGCTTCAGGCCGCGCGCGACGTAGATCCTGGCCAGCTCAGCGCGCTCGCCGGTTCGATCGGTCGCCAGCTCTCGGCGCTCGCGCGCCAGGTCCGCCTCCTCCGCGTCGGCTTGCGAGCTCACCGACACGTATTCGCCCGCCGCCATGGACATGGCGCCCGCGACGAGGCCGGCGACGCCCGCGACGAACACCTGAGCGCGAGGCGCCCCCGCCGCCGCGACGCCGACCAGGAGGCTGGCCGTCGACAGGATGCCGTCGTCGGCGCCCAGAACCGCGGCGCGAAGCCATCCGACGCGTGACGACCGGTGCCGTTCGCGATGCCGCATGAGCGCTGCCCTCCCTGCCGTCCCGGGATATTGGGGCTCGCGTGATGATCGCCAGAATGCTCGATGATCACGTCGCGTCGAGGGTCACATGATACTCGTCGTGTCGCGCAGCGTGCCGTGGCCCGGTCAGGTCGAAACGCTGCGGGGTTCGTTCGCTCAGTGGCCCCGCGGATTGCCTCCTCCGTTCCTCGGCCTTATCCTGGGCGACATCGGACATCGTCTGGTCACCCGCGCGAGACACGTGTAGCTCGAAGCCCATTTGTCATGGAGAAGCCACATGGATCTGATCTACTCGAAGCCCAGTTCGCTCAGCACCCTCGAGGCTCAACTCCGCACGTATTCCGACCTGTCGGAGCAGGACGCCCAGCGACTGGCGTCGGAGACCTTCAACGGTGGGCCTCGCGTGTCCCCTCCCATCGCTCCGCGTGAGGATTGGCCCCACCTGGACCCGAAGCAGCTGCGTGCGGCGGAGTACCGAATCAAGCGGATCGAGCGAGCGATCAACCTGGCGTATCCACTGCTCGCGGGCGAGGCCCTTGACGCCAAGGGCGTCTTTTCTTCGTTTCTCTCCGCAGATTATCTCGACTATCCGGCCGGAACCGTGGCCGTGCGCCGACGGAGCAGCTTTGGCGAGCTGGTGTTCATCGACGCCCGCTTCATCGTCCGGGGGCCGGACATCACCGATGTCACGCCACCGGTGTCGGTGGACCTCGTCCCGCAAGCGGGCGCCGTCGCCATCGGCTGGGGCGCCCTCGCCGCTCAGATCGGGAAATCCCTGCTGAGCGCCCTGGCCAAGGACATCGGCTCGGCCATCTTCGCCAAGCTCTTCCCTCCGAACGTCCCACCGTACTTCGATCAGGTCTACAAGGAGTTCGAAAACATCGTCCAGGGCGTGATCAACGAGAACAAGCGGCGGGAGCTGAGCGGCCGGGTCAACGCCGTGCAGGACGGCATGATCACCTACAACACGATCAAGCGCGACCCGGCCAAGTACGAGGAATCGCAGCGGATCCTGTCGACGATCTGGAACGATTCGCGGACCATCACCAGCGAGCTCAAGGAGTTTCCGGAGATCGGCCTCGGTTTGTTCGTCGTCGCCGGCGGCCTCCATCTCGCCATCGTTCAGGAGAAGGCGATCACCGACAGGGACCACAAGAATCCCAACGACTCGCCGTGGGCCGAGGAGTTGATTCGCAAGGCGGAGGAGTTCGCGCCGTTCGCGATAGAAAACCGCAACCGAATCATCAACACGCGCGCCAACGCCATCAGCGCCGTGCAGTTCGTTCAGCAGTCGACGTACGTGCCTCCGGCCGGGCCCGTCGACTCATCGTACTGGTTCTGGAAGGACACCTTCCTCGGCGACTTGCACAAGTATCCGAAACGGCGAGGCTGTTGCGATCCCGACCCGTTGCAGACGGCCAACAACGACCGTCAGTCCCGATGGGACAGCACGGTCGGCGCCATGACCAACGTCCTGGCGGCGGTGGTGCCGACCGCCAACGACTGGAAGCAGGTCGGAGCGAATCCCATTCCGAGCTGACGCTACTGGCCCACCGCGACCTGCGTCGTCGACGCGTGGCAGTTGTTGGCCTCGTCTGTCTCTGCCACGACGGCCGTGTCGTCCGCGCAGGCCACCAGATAGTAGTTGGTCGCCGCGATCGTGGCCGGAATCGTCACGCTCAATGTCGAGCCCGTGAACGCGGCTGCCGGTGCGAGGCTCGGCACCGACCGCGTGCCACTCAGGAGGGTGTCTCCCGCGCTGCGGACGCGGTCGGTCGACAGATAGTATCTGGTGGTGCTGACGCCGGCTGGCACGAGGCCCTGGTTCTGCACCGTGTCGGTCACCTTGAAACTGGTTCCGCGCGTCACCGCGACCGGCGGGTTCGACACTGCCGTCACGAGCAGGTCGGGTCGCGTCACGACGATCGGCGTCGCCGATGGACGGCAGTTGTTGCTCTCGTCCGTTTCCGCGACAGCGGCGCCGTCGTCCGCGCAGGCGAGCAGGAAATAGGTGCCGAGAGCGACGGTGGACGGCACCGTGACCGTGACCGTCGCGCCGGCGGACGACGCGCCCGGCGCCAGCCCCGGAACCGAGCGGCTTCCGGTCAGGAGCGTGTCCCGGCTCGAGCTTTGCGGATGGGCTGACAGATAGTAGCGCGTCGTGCTCGCAGCCGCGGCCACCAGCCCCTGGTTCTGCACCGTATCCGTCACCTTGAACGTCCCGCCCGGGGTCACCGCCGCGGGTGGGTCCGACACGGCGGTCGGGACGAGATCGGGCCGCGTGACCTGCATCGTCGCCGGCGAGGCGACGCAGTTGTTTCCCTCATTCGACTCGGCGATGACAGCAGTGTCATCGGCACATGCGAGCAAGTAGTACGTCCCGGCAGCGAGCGTGGCCGGAATCTTCACCGAGATCGACTTGCCGCCTGACTCGGCTCCGGGCGCCAGGCTGGGCACGGATCGGCTACCCGTCAACAGCGAATCGCCGCCGCCTTTCTGCGGGGTCGCGGACAGGTAGTAGCGTGTGGTGCTGGCCGCTGCGGTGAGCAGTCCCTGGTTTCTCACCGTATCGACGACCTTGAAGGTGCTGCCCGGCGCGGCCGCTGCTGGCGGGTCGGACACCGATGTCTGCATCAGGTCCGGCCGGGTCAACTGCATCGTCGCTGCCGATGCGCGACAGTTGTTGCTCTCGTCCAGTTCGACCACGACGCCGGTATCGTCGGCACAGGCCAGCAGGTAATACGCTCCGAGCGGCGTGCTGGCCGGAATCGTCAGCGTGACGGCCGGCCCGGCGGCCGACGCGCCCCACGCCAGCGATGGCACGGGGCGCGCCCCCACCAGGATGTCGGCCGGGCCATTTACCGTGTCGAGGGAGAGGTAGTAGCGCGTGATGGAGGCGGGCGCCGTCGCGCCGCCCTGGTTCAGGACAGTATCGGTCGCCGAGAAGGTGCTGCCCGGCGCGGCGATCGGCGGCGGGTTGCTCACTGCGCTCTGCACGAGGTCCGGGATCGGCGGGATCACCGAGTAGTTCACCGTACGCGTGATCCGATTGCCGGCGCGGTCCGCCGCGTTCACCGTGAACGTCTTGGGGCCCGTGGATGCCGTATCGACGTTGCTTCCGCTGGGCACCGAGCCGTCACAGCTCTCGACGCCGGACAGCGCATCGGTGCAGGCATACAGTGCGGCGACCGCGTAGTCGACCGGGAAGGTCGCTCCGGCGCTCGGCGCGGAGATCGTCACGGCGGGCGGCGTCCTGTCGATCTTGACGGACGGAGAATCCACCGACGCCGCGTTTCCGGCGCGGTCGACTGCGGTCACGCTCGCCGTCACGGGCGCTCCCTCCGCGGAGAGAACCAGCGGGCTCGGCGAGCTAGCCGCGACATCGACACCGGCGCCGGCGTCCACGATCTGAAACGCAATCGTGACGTCGCCGTTGTTCCAGCCGTGCGCATTGGCGGCAGGGCTCGGATCCGCGAACACGACGCCGGGCGGTGCGGAGTCGATGAGCCAGGAGAAACTTCGCGTCGACGAGTTGCCGGCGCCGTCCGCGGCCGACACGGTGAACGTGTAGACGCCATCGCCCAGGCCGGTGTAGCGCTTCGAGCCCTTCGCGGGATTGAGCGGGTCTTCCGGATCCGGCTCGCAGGCGATGGGCGGTCCCGGCGTGCGGGAGTCCAGCTGACAGGCGAACGCGCTGGTCTCGCTCGCCTCGAACCTGAAGGTTGCGGCGTTGCTCGCGGTGGGGTCCGGTGGTGCGCCAGTGATGCTGAGCGCCGGCGACGTCCGGTCGATGGTCCAGCCGAACTGAACCGCGGCAGTGTTACCGGCAGCGTCCGCCCCTGCCACCGTGAACGTGTGCGGACCGTCGCTCAAGCCACTGTAGGTCATCGCCCCTTTCGCGGGGCTCCCGGGATCGCTCGGATCCGGGGCGCAGTCCTGGGCAGGGTCGGCATCGAGCTGGCAGCTGAACGCGGTGCGTTCATCCGCGATGAACGCGAAGTGAGCTGTGTCGGCATTGGTCGGGTCGATCGGTGCGCTGTTCAGGGTAATCTGCGGCGCCGTTACGTCGATCGTCCAGCTGAACGTGAGGATGCCGCTCTGGCCGCCCTCGGCGTCCCGAGCCGTGATCGAGAAGACATGCGGCCCGGGGCCGAGCGGCCCCGGGTAGTCCTGTCCGGTGGCGCTATCGCAGGGGGCGAAGCCGCTGCCGTCCAGGTCACATAACAACGACGCGGCCGGATCATCGTCGGTGAACGTGAACGTGGCGCTCGTGTGACGGGTGGGGCTGGCCGGACCGGACGTGATGGTAGGCTCTGGAGGGCTAGCAAACACGGCGCGCGGACCGCTGGCAAGCAGGCCACTCGCAAGCAGCATTGTGGCGGCAGTGGCCAGGCAGGGGCGCATAGGCGCCGGTGATCGTAGGCCCCCGCGCGGCCTGTTGTCTATAGCAACTTTGTTCAGCCTTCCCTGAGGTGCCGGCGCGCCTGCCGCGCGCACGTCACTGTCGGCGATGACCGGCAGTCACACGTCGCACTCTGCGAATGGCGGCCGGCCCGTCGCCCCGTACGCCTATGGCAGCTATCCACGAAGACGTCAACCTGAAGGGCAACTGAAGGGCGTCTGGAATCTGATCTACCCGGGCGGTGTCACCAGTCCCGGCGTGCCACGCCCCGTCCACGGCACGTTGAGGAAGGTCACTCGCTTTGGCTGCGGCAGATCGAGCCGAAGCTCCGTGCTGAAAGCGCACGCACCGGGACCCGGGCCGGCCTCGGTCGCGCTGATGTCCGCTCGACTCACCTCGAGGAGCTCCAGTTCATCCAGGCACGCCGGTCTGGTTCAGCGCCTCGCAGGTCCGGACCGTGGTCCACCCCTGTGAAGTGGTCAGCTTGAACGGCTCCGTAGCGCGGTGTCGACGCTCGATGACGTGCTTCCGGTCGAGACGACCTCGCCGCGGGCGCAAGCTCAGGCGCAAGAGAGTGTCGTCGAGGAGGGCGCTGCCGACGAAGTAGCTGGATTCGTTGGTGAGCCGTCCCGATTGTGGGCGGTTTAGCGGTCTCGAACCCATTAATATCCGTGGACTCGTTCGGCTAGCCGCCTGATAAAGCCCCTCCGAGTGAACATAGGCGCCGGGAGAACAGTTGCTTTCGGCGCCAGTCATGCCGTCATGTCGTCGTGCTGCGCGAGCCACCCGCGCATAAACAGGATCAAGGCCTCGCGATCCCCGTAGTGCTTGAGCGCCGTCCTGATGTCCTGGAAGGGGCGGCCGCGACCGGCTCGCGCACTTGCAGCCGGACGACCTGGGCGCGCGTCATCCGCGGGGTCACAAGGCGGGCCTTGATGGCTCGGCGAAGCGCGACGAGCTTGCCTTCGTTGAACAATCGCATCCAGCCCCCGCGCGGCAGCCGCTCCTTGGCCAGTCCTGACGCAGCTGTTCCTCGATGGCCTCGCGGGCCGGTTTCGGGGGAAGGGGCGCCATAGTCGTATCAGTGGTACGACTCTCTGGCCGATGGCCATTGCGGCACCAACAATCATTTGGATGTCTCCTCGCGTTCCCTCGGTGGTGTTCACGCCCCGGGAGCGGGGCGCCACCGTCCCCTGTGGACAGTGACGCCCTGTACTCAGACGCCCGTGGAGTTATCGTTCCAGGTTCCGACTGTTCAGTGTGGCCAGGCGACCGAGGGAGCCAGCGAGCACGACTCGGCTACCGAGCCTTCGGAACACCCCCAGATCGGCCTGCTGACCCCGCAGCCTGCCCCGTGGTATCTTCGCTGCTCCACCCGTCCGGGAGGACGGCCCGGAGGGCTCACGTGATCGCGTGGCCGACCGTCACCGAAGCGCACTCTCAAAGAGGAGGGACGAGCATGCACCAGCCGAGCCTTCGCATCATCGCCGTGGTCGCCATCGCCCTCGTCACCACGCTCGCCGGGCCGCCCCGGGCGCGCGCCGGGGGAGCCGTGGCGATCGACTCGTGCCGGACGCTAACCGACGCCAACACCACGTACAAGCTCACCACCGATCTGGACAGCTGCGGCAGATGCCTCGTCGTCGCCGCCGACCAGATCACCATCGATCTGCAGGGGCACTCCATCACCAGCACGTGCCCGGGCAATGACTCGGCTATCATCGGGGTCGCGCAGGACCTCATTGTCGTCAAGAACGGGTCCATCACCGGGTACCATGTCGGGGTCAACCTGGACGACAGCACCCGTGTCAGCGTGCTCGGGGTCACGGCGAACGATAACAACTTCGCCGGCATGCTGATAGGCCGGCGCGGCTTGGTCAAATCCTCCGAGGCCTCGCGCAACGGGGGGCTGGGTATCGCGGTCGGATCTCACGGCCAGGTCCAGCAGTGCACGGTGAATGACAACGGGCACGGCGACAGCGGGACGGGCGGAATTGTCGCTGACGACAACTGCCTGATCACGATGAACATCGCGAACTCCAACGGGGGCTTCGGCGGCATCGTGACATCGGGCAACAAGTGCACGGTGTCGTACAACGCCGCGCACGGGAACGCGGGCGTGGGCATCAACGCGGGCGCGTTCGGGGGCACCGGCAACCTGGTCACTCGGAACACCGCGATCAACAACGCCGACGTCGACTTCGCCATCCTCTGCCCCAGCGACGTGACCAACAACACGTCCAGCGGCGGATCCTATAGCCTCATCGGCCCCGGCTGTCACTTCGTCAACAACTTCTGATCCTCGACGACTGTCCGGGCCCGGGCACAGTGGCCGATGCAGTGACCACGGTGATCGCAGCGACATTCGGGCTCAGCACGTCGATGCGAGTGTTCCGGACCGTGATCAGGTCGAGGAGCACGTCGAGCTTGTCCTCATTCGCAACGCGCGACGCGGAAATCATCTCAACAAGGTCCGCGCGTGTGGCTGGTGCTTCGTACGGCCGGAACTTCGGCGCGGCCATCAGCGGAGTACCGCGACGAGTTCGTGCCAGCGCTTCAGCGTCGCCGGCCGATCTGGCAGCGCTCGACCCGACGTCAACTCCCGGAGCAGCGCATCCGCCTCGGCACGAGGATCGGTCGAGGTCACCGGGACCGTCGCGCCAGGACGAGACGCAGCCCGGTCGCGGGCAGCCGTTGCAGCAACAGCTTGGCGCTCCCGCCGGACCGCGTCGATGGTCGCTTGACGCTCGCGAGCTTCACGGTCGGCCTTCTCCCTGGCGCGCTTCGCCTCGACCTCGGCCGCTTGCTTCGCCCTGAATGCCGCCAGCTCCCGCTCGGTCCGGCGCGCGGCTTCGGCGCGCTGCGCCTCACGTTCGGCCAGGTCACGCTCGACCTCCTGGCCCTCGGCGACAATCCTCATCAAGACCTGCGCGCGCATGACCGCGGGCAGGCGGACCTGCGGATCGGAGGAGTTGTACGCGCCCTTGGGCTTCGTCAGCTCCTGGAGTTCCGCACGCGCCTTGTCGGGGGACAGCGCATAGACACCGTCGTGGACCAGGGCGAACGCGAACAGAGCACTCGGATGATTCCCGGGGTCCGAGGCTTCGAGAAACTCCACGAGCGCGGCCCGGGTCTTGGCGTACGCGTGCGCCTTGCTGATGATCTCGTTCGCCTGCTCGACACCGAACGCGCGCTGCACGACCATTCGCATCTCGTCGCCGTCGTGCAGGTCCGCGGCCAGCTCCAGCTCGTTCGTGGCGGTGCTCATCCTGAACATGAGCCCCCGGAGCGCGGTGCCCATGTCCGCGTACGTGCCGACGATGCTCTGCGCCGTGGCGTGGTCGATCCCCGCCAGCGGGGCGACGGCACCGAACCGCTTCGAGCGCGTCCA
>Ga0126379_10002812_pt1 | contig 11150 bp, 10 predicted proteins | sample PanSoiMetPlot_24_FD_92640 | JGI IMG/M metagenome (GOLD analysis project Ga0126379, IMG submission 92640) | Tropical forest soil microbial communities from Panama - MetaG Plot_24 | ecosystem: Environmental > Terrestrial > Soil > Tropical forest > Bulk soil | place: Panama | collected 2016-02-17
AAGGTCTTTCCGTCACGCTGGCCGTATCCCTGCACGCCCCCGACGACGAGTTGCGCGATGAACTGGTGCCGGTGAACACCAGGTGGAAGGTGGCCGAGGTGCTCGCGGCCGCTCGCTACTACGCTGATCGCACCGGGCGCCGGATGTCGGTCGAGTACGCACTGATCCGGGACGTGAACGACCAGCCGTGGCGGGCCGGCCTGCTGGGCAACCTGCTGCACCGCGCGCTCGGCCCACTGGTCCACGTGAACGTGATCCCGCTGAACCCAACCCCTGGCAGCAAGTGGGACGCGTCGCCCAAACCAGCCCAGGAGGAGTTCGTGCGCCGCGTTGCGGCCGCCGGAGTGCCCTGCACGGTACGGGACACCAGGGGCCGGGAGATCGCCGCGGCCTGCGGCCAACTGGCGGCTGAGGACCGGTAACGGCCGCCGGCCGGTAGCGTTGTCCCCCATGGCGGGGCGGAAGCCGCGGGCTGAGCCCAGTGAGGCTGGTGATGCAGGTGAGGCGCTTGCCGAGCGGAGGGCACTGGCTCTTTCTTCGTGATCATGAGTTTGGTGTCGCAGGGACGACACCAAACTCATGATCACGGTTGGCCGGTGGCTGGAAAGCGGCCCCGGCTGGGATGGGATGGGGCGCGGTCATGGCGGGCAATAGCGCTTTTGCGCGCTACCGGCGCAGGGTGGCTTCGCGCGCCGTACACGGGCTCTGGGACGCGGCCCTGCGGGCCGGGACGATCACGCCGGAGAACCTGGCCGGCCACACGTTCAGGGCGTTTGGCCCCGGATCAATCATTGGCTTTCCCGCCGGTGCCCTGTACGGCGAGAAATGGATCGAAATCGGGGCGGGGACGATGGTCGGGGCGCAGGTGAGCCTGAGCGCGGGCATGGTTCCCGGCCAGGACCTGGGCGAGGCACCGGTCCTGCGGATCGGTGACCGGTGCATCATCGGCCGGGGCAGCCATATCGTCGCCCATTACTCGATCGTGATCGGGGATGACGTTTTCACCGGGCCTTACGTGTACATCACCGACCAGAACCACGGCTACACCGACCCCGGCGTCCCCATCGGGCGGCAGTGGCCGAGCAACACCGCCGTGTCGATCGGGCCCGGCAGCTGGCTCGGTGCCGGGGTCATCGTGCTGCCCGGCGCGGTCATCGGCGGGAACGTCGTGGTCGCGGCCGGTTCGGTGGTACGCGGGGTAATTCCAGACCGCTGTGTGGTCGCGGGAGTTCCGGCGAAGATCGTGCGCGAGTATGTGCGGGGCAGCGGCTGGAAGCCGCCGGTACCGGGCGACGAGGTGGCACCGGCATCTACACCAGCATCGGTAGATCCTTCCTGAACTGCACGGAAACAATTCAGGAGTCTGTCACGATGGAGGTTGACCACTCCGAGCAACGGAAGGCGGGGCCTGCTAACGCGGGGTGAGGTACCCGCGGGCAGGTCAACAGCAGCCTCCAGATCCGAGAGGCGCGTGGGACCAGACGATCTCGTCGCGAGTGCGGCGTACCAGCCGGAGCCGACGGCCGCTGCCGCGGCGCGGCGGTTTGTCCGCGACACCCTGCAGACGTGGGTGGCAACCGGCGCGGTCGCCGACGGCCACGGGCTGGTGGATGATGCGGTGCTGCTCACCAGCGAGCTGGTCACCAACGCGGTGGTACACGCGGGGACCCGGGTTGACCTCACCTGCAGGCTGGCAGACGGCGCGGTAGAGGTCGTGGTCAGGGACGGACACCCGTCCCGGCTGGTTCCCGAGGTCGCCGGCGATGAGTCAGGCTCAGCCGAACGTACCGGCGGCCGCGGGCTGCTGCTCCCCGCCGCGCTGGCTTCGGCCTGGGGGGTCGCCTACGGGCGCAGCAGCAAGGCGGTCTGGTTCCGGCTCGAGCTGGCCAGACCGGGCGGTGGGCTGGCCAACGGGGCCGGCGGCGAGGACGACGCCGCCGGTGACCTGGCGGATGCCATCGGCGTGACGGCCGCCCTCGCGACCGCGCTGCGTTCCCCGGCGCAGAAGGCGACCTGGATAGCCGAGCCGGAAGGCGGCCCTTTCCCGGTCGCTGCGGCCGAGTCCGGCTACCGGCAGCTGCTGTGCGCCGCGGTCGAGTCGGCCCGGATTGCGGTGGGAGCGGACGCGGCCTTCGCGATGATGGCGGACGAGGATGGGGATCTTCGGCTGCGCACGATATCAGGCAGCATGCCGGCCGTGGACGGCGAGGCCCGGGTCAGCCCGCCGTCCGTGGTCACCGTCCCCTTCGTGGTCGACGGCCGGGTCACCGGCCTGCTCGCGGCCGCTTCCGAGGCGGTGGGCAAGTTCGGCGACCCGGAGACGGCACGGCTGCAGTGGCTCGCCGACCGGTCCGGCCCGGCCCTGCAACGGGCCTGGCTGAGCGAGCTCGAGCGGATCCGGCGAGACCGGATCAGCGCGCTGGCTGAGGCGCGTGGGCTGCTCACCGGCGGCCTGCGCCGGGACGACATCATGGCGCTGGCAGGCCGGGCCACGGTGCCCAGGCTGGCTCCCTGGTGCGCGGTACTCACGCCCCCCGGGGACGCGCTCGCCGGGGATGCCCTGGGTGGAGGCGGCCTGACCGGGGGCGTACTGGCCGCGGGTGCCCTGGCCGGGGATGCCGCGCTGCGGACGTCGTACGCGCGGCACACCGACGAACGCCTGACGGGCGCCCTCGCCTGGCTGCTTGACCGGGCCTGCCGGGTGGCGGCGCCCAACTTCCCGGCGCGGCGAGGGGCAGCCGCCCGGCCCGGCCGCCGCTGGCCCCTGGTGGCCGGCGACGTGGACGGCGCGCCGCCGGAAGCGGCCGAACTCGCCGCCAGCACGGCCTGGTGCTTCCCGCTTGGCGACCCGCAGGACGCCGCCGGCGTGTTCGTCATCGGCGACGGAGGGGAAGATCGCCTACCCCAGGAGGTCGCGGCCCTGGCTGCCGATCTGGCCTGCCGGGTCGGGCTTGCCCTGAGCGGCGCCCCGCTCCTGGTCCACAAGGTCTGACCGGCCTGACGCGGCCGGGCTGCGCGGCTCTTATCCCGCGGCTCCCGGTGCCATTCCCGGCTCCGGGCTCCCGGCGCTTATCCCGTCGCTGCAGCGCCTATCCGCGGCTCCCGGCGCCGGAACCCTTGCCCGCTAGCTGAGCGGGCTTCTCGCTCGCCGGGACGCTCGCCTCCTTACCGCCAGCATCCTTATTGGCAGCCTCCTTGCCGCGAGTCTTCTTACCGGATGGCTCTTTACCGGGTGCGTCCTTGCCGCGAGCCTCTTTGCTGGAGGCCGCTTTGCCGCGAGCCTGCTTGCCGGGTACTTCGTCGCCGGGTGCTTGGTCGCCGGGCGTTCCCTCTCCGGGTGCTCTCTCGCCAGCTGCTCTCTCTTCGGGTGCGGAGCCCTGACTCGGCGCGTCGCCGAGCTGCGGGCTGAACACCTCTCCGCGCAGTGCCCTGGACACCAGGGTCGCCGCCCGGGCGATGCCAACCAGCCTGCGGCCCTCCGCCCGGTAGGCGGACAGCACGGCATCGAGCCCATGCGGGGGGAGCACATCGCCGAGTTCGGAGCGCGCTACGCGGTACCCACTGCGCGCGCCCGCCACGCACGCGTCGGCATGATGGACCGCCATCGCGCCGAGCGCCAGCGGGTACCGGCGCAGCACCCCGTAGAGCCGGTAATCCGCCGGGACCACCTCGAGCAGCCAAGCCACCGCGGTCCGCTCGAAGTCCTCACTGCCCGGTGGGTGGACCCCTGATGGCCATCCGGGCGGCACATAAGCTGCCATAGCCAGACAGTATCAATGCCCAAGGACATTATCGAACGTACGTTCAATCCCTGGCCTGGTCCATTGCCTGGCGCGGGCCAGCGCGTGTGCGTGGCGGTAACACAGGTGGCAAGCTGCGGGAGCGCCGGTGGCGGCGGTTTCCGTCCGCGACGATGGCGAGCGGCCCGAGGCCCACGGTCACCGACCCACCGCCGGAAGCCGACTGGCCGATCGTCAGCGTCCCTCCGGAGGCCTCGGCGATCCGCCGGGCGATATCGAGGCCCAGGCCGGTGGACCCGCCGCTAGACCGGCCCCGCTCGGTGAGACCGGCATGCGGGAAGCCAGGACCGTCGTCGGCCACCACCAGCCAGGCGCCGCCGCCGGCCCGATGGCTGAGCCGGATCGCCAGCGCCGCTCCCTCCGGGGTATGCGCGAATACGTTCTCCAGCAGGATGTCCAGGCACGCCGCCAGGTCCTCACCCGATGCCCGGACCGGGACCTTCCCACCGGCCAGGTCGACCGTCATCGCCCGGTCGGTGTCCTCGGCGAGCGGACGCCAGAACGCCGCGCGCCCGGCAACCACCTGCCCGGCATCGCACCCTTTTCCGGAACCTTCCTGGGTGGGCCGCCTGGCCTCGCGGATGATCTCGTCAACGGTGCGTTCCAGGGCGTCGAGGTCGCCGAGCAGCTGCGCCCGCTCGGCGTCGCTGCGTAGCGACTCGGCGTCGATCCGCAGCGCGGTCAGCGGCGTGCGCAGCCGGTGCGACAGGTCAGCGACGGTCTCCCGTTCGCGTGCGAGCAACTCGCCGATGCGCACCGCCAGCCGGTTCAGCCCGGCCCCGGCCCGGCGTACCTCGGGCGGCCCGGTCAGCTCCGCCCTGGCGGACAGGTCACCGGTGGCCAGCCGGTCGGAGGCACCGGCCACGGCGCGCAGTGGGCGCACCAGCGACCTGGCCAGCTGGTCGGCCACGGCGACGCTGAGCACCAGCAGGCCAAGCCCGACACAGCCAAGCAGCAGCCAGGCACGGGTCACCCCGTGGCGCAGATCGGCGTCCGGCACGAAGGTCCGGATCACGGCGGTGCCACCGGGCAGGCCCTGGACCGCGACCAGCACTTCGGCCCCTCCGGGCGCGTCCGAGGTGAAGCTGTGGCCCTTGGCTGCCAGCTGCACCGCGGGCGACCGGGGTACCGGGGCACCCAGCTCGCCGCCGCCGGGCAGGAAGACGGTCACCGGGGCGCTCTTGTTCTCCGCGTTCACCTGGTCCACCGCGAGCCGCAGGCTGCCCGCCTGCAGCGTGGCGGCCAGCGGTGCCATCCACTGAGCCTGGACGGTGGCCGTGCTCACCGCCCGGTCGGCGGCGAGCGCGCGCAGCACGAGCGCCAGCGGCAGCAGGAAGGAGACCAGCACCAGCGAGCTGGTCGCCACCGCGAGCAGGATGATGCGCAGCCTCATGGCCTGGTGGTCACGGCGGCGCGCTCAGCTTGACGCCCACGCCACGCACCGTGTGCAGGTAACGAGGCTGCTGTGCCGTTTCGCCGAGCTTGCGGCGCAGCCACGAGATGTGGACGTCAACGGTCTTGTCGGCGCCGCCGTAAGGCAGCCGCCAGACATGCGTGAGCAGGTCCCGGCGGGCAACCACCTGGCCGGCGTGCAGCGCGAGGTAGTGGAGCAGATCGAACTCACGGCGGCTCAGGTCAAGCGGCGCGTCATCCAGCGTCGCCTCGTGGGCGACGACGTCCAGCCGCAGCCCGCCGACCTCCAGCGGCCCCTCGCTCTTTGCGCCTGACTGGCTGGCCCTGCGCAGCACGGCCCTGATCCGTGCCTCGATCTGGCCCGGGCCAAAGGGCTTGATCACGTAGTCGTCGGCGCCGGCGTCAAGCACCCGGATGATCTCCGACTCCTCGTCGCGGGCCGTGATCACCATGATCGGCACCGCGCTGACCGCGCGGATCATCCGCAGCGCCTCGTAGCCGCCGATATCCGGCAGGCCGAGGTCGAGCAGCACCAGATCCGGCGGCGTTTCGAGGATCTGCCGCAGGGCGTCCATGGCACCAGGGGTGCTCGCTACCGCGTGCCCGCGTTCGGTCAGGGCCCGGATCAGCGCGCCCCGGATGGCCGCGTCGTCCTCCACCAGCAGCAGCTGTGCCACGACAGGACGGTATCTGGTATCTCGTGGTGCGCACCGGCCTACGGGTTTATGCGGCTGTTGGCACGATTCGCTTGAGATGGTCTTTACCCAGTCTTAAGGTCCATCGCGTGAGTCTTGGTGGGATGAGTGCCCGCTTTCTCGTCGGTGTCGGCGCCTGGCTGCTTGGCGCGGCCGCGGCGACCGGGGGCAGCCTCCTTGCGGTGTCCCTGCTCGGCCGGGGCATCATCGCCCCCATGGCCAGCCGGCAACTGACCGTGGCGGCGGTGAACCGAGCCCTTGCCAGCGAGGCGGCCAAGGCGGCCCCGTCGTCACCCACCGCCACAGCACCGGCAGCCCCGTCGCCCACACCGTCGCCCCGCCACAGCAAGGTCAGGCCCGCTACGCCCGCCACCCCGGCGGCGGCTGTCCCGGCCTCCCAGCCCACGTCCACGGTGTTGACCTCGGTGGGCGGGACGGTGGTGGCCAGCTGCGGGACAGCAGGGGCCTACCTCGTGTCGTGGAGCCCACAGCAGGGTTACTATGCCGCCGGCGTGATCCGTGGCCCCGCCGTCACGGCGCAGGCAAAGTTCAGCAACGGCCAGCGAGTCGTCGTCATGAAGGTGTCCTGCACCGGCGGTGTGCCTTCGGCCACGACCTCCAGCCACCGGTCCGATGACGGTTCCGGCCACGACACGTGACCGGCCGGCGGCGGGCACCGCGCAGCCCGGTCGTGGGCGTCCTTCCCCGGCCCGCGCACCGGTGCTGGTTACCGCTGCCTGCCGCCGGTTCTGTTCAGGAGCAGGGCCAGGGTCGGGCACGCCGCCGCGGCTCTTTTCGCATGCATAACGAGGCCTCCGGGCACCGTGGCAGACATCAGGATCGGATAGCCCCACGGATCGAGTTCGATGATCTCGGGCAGCAGTTCGGCGCATAGCCCGTGGCCGGTGCAGGCGATGGGGTTGACCCGCAACTCATAGCTCATAGCGCGTCCTCGTCGTCCAGCCAGTCCGCGCCGCCGGGTACCGGGAGCAGCGGGGCACGCCGAACCCCGGCGCACGGACCGCGGTGATCATGCCAGCGGGCGTCCGCCCCGAACGCCCACAGCGCGCTGCGGACCAGCTGGGTGGCTCCGTCGGGGTGCCGGCACGCGCCCCGGCCCTCGATGAGCGGGACAAGGCAGGCGATTTCGTCGATGGCCCGGCCGCGGCCGCCGATGTAGGCGAGATCGGTCACCGCATCCGCCAGGGCGGGCAGCCCGAACGCGCACGGGCCGCACTGGCCAGCCGATTCGCCGGCCAGGTAGCGGACCACGCGGGCGGTCTCGGCAAGGGCACAGGACGAGTCGGGGAGCGCGATCACCAGGCCCGCGCCCATGGCCCCGCCCGCGGCCTTGAGGCCGGCCTGGCACATGGGCACCTTCCAGGCCACCTCGGCCGGCAGCCAGGCGCCGAAATAGCCGCCGACCAGCAGTGCCTGTGGTCGTTCGACGGGGCCACCGGCCATCATCACCAGCTGCCCGAGCGTGGTGCCCAGCGCAATCTCGTATACGCCCGGCCTGCCGACCGCACCGCTCACGGTGACGAGCGCCGAGCCTGGTGCCGAGGGCAGCCCGACACCGCGGAACCAGCGGTCCCCGTGCCGGGCGATCAAGGCCAGATGGGCCAGCGTCTCCACGTTGTTCACCAGCGTGGGCCGCCCGTTTACCCCGCGCTCGTGCGTGCGGGGCGGAGCGAAGGTCGGCTTGCCGGGCCCGCCGTTCAGGTAATGCACGATCGCGGACTGCTCGCTGGAGACATACCGGTCCGGGAGACCGGCGAGCTGAATCGGCACCGGGTCGAGGCCGGCCGCCTCCCGCTCCGCCACCGCGTGCTCCAGGCTGGCCAGCAGGCCGGTCTCCCGGCCGTGCACGCACAGGTACGCGGCGCTGGCGCGGACCGCGCTGGCGGCCAGCGTGATCCCGTCCAGGACCAGGTGCGGCAGCCGGGTGAGCAGCAGCCGGTCCTTGCAGCTGGCTGGCTCGCCTTCCGCGCCGTTGGCGACCACTACGGCCTTGCCCGCGCCAGCCGCGACCGACCGCATCTTGCGCCCGGTGGGAAAGCCCGCGCCGCCGCGGCCGGTCAGGCCGGACCGCTCCACCAGGTCGATAAGCCGGTCCGGGCGCTGCCGGCCGCTGCTCCCCCACGCTGGTAACGGCCCGTGCTGCCGCTCGTGCTCACGAAGGCTGGTCACCGTGTGGTACGACATCCCGGCCAGCAGGCGGGGCAGCCGGAGAACCGGCGGCCGGCGGGACCGAAGCTCCAGCGCGGTCACTGGGCACCCGCTCGTGCGGTGGTGACCAGCCGCCAGGTCGTCGCCGCCGCCACTATCGAGGCGCAGCCTATGGTCAGCGCGAACACCCAGGTGGTATCCCGGTCGGTGCCGATGCCCAGGCCATGTGCCAGGCCGATGGGCCAGCAGGCGTAGGCGAGCCAGTGCACCCGGCGCCAGGACCGCAGGCCGAGCCGGTTCCGCACCAGGCTGGTGGCGAGGAGCGCGAGGAGCAGGTCGAGCGCGACCGCGCCCAGGCCCAGCCAGAAGGTCTTGTAGGCGGAGATGAACGGCACGAAAGCCGCGGTCACCGGAATCGAGACGTAGCTGTCGAGCAACGTCGTGCTGACATGCAGCGCCAGGAACACCAGTACGAGCAGCGATAGGTTGCGGTGCAGTCCGGCGGTGAGGAACCGGGGCCACCGCTCGGTGGAGAACCGGCCCGCGGTCAGCACGCCCAGCAGCACGCTGCCGGTGAGCAGCAGTAGCGACACCAGCCCGGCCGCGCGGGTGGCGTACCACAGGCCAGGTCCGTGCAGGCTAATGCTCATCGGCGGGCTTCCGTGACAGCAGCGGCGCCGGCGGGGGTGGGGTGGCCGTTGGTGGGGAAGCCGGGGTGGCCGGTGATGGGGTGGCCGGGTGCGGGCGGGCGGGCATTGCGGCAGCCGGCGGGGGAGTGATCGCGGGCGGTGTAGCGGTGGAGAACGGCGGTGACGCGGGCCAGCCGGCCACGGTGACCGCCTCGCCGCCGTGGCGGACCAGCCGGGCCGGCAGTCCCAGGCCGGCCAGCCAGCCGGCCGCTGGCTCGCCGCGGATGATCGCCGCCGTGCTCGCGGTGTTCGCGGCCACGCAGGTCGCCGCCGCCACGCTCACCGCGCACCAGCAGGACCGCGCGGGCAGGCCGGTGCTGGGCACGATGATGTGGTGGAAACGGGCCGTGCCACGCTGCCAGCTGCGGACGGCGGTCCCTGAGGTGGCGAGCCCGCCGTCGCGGATCAGCACCGCTTGGCTGGCCGGGTCGGCGGAGCCGCTGCCGTCGAAGGCAACGTCGCCGGCGATGCCAATCCGCCAGCCACCGGCCGGGGGAGGGCCGGCCACCCTGATGTCGCCGCCAAGGTTGACGAGAACCCCGCAGCCCAGCGTGGCGGAGATCCCCACCGCCGCCCGGTCGGCGGCCAGCGCCTTGGCCGTCGCGCCCAGGTCAAGCACGACTCCGGAGGGGACCCTGACCTCGCGTGACACCGGATCAAGCTCCACGCTGCGCCAGCCCGGGGCGGGGGCAGTGCGCTGACGCAGCGTGGAGGTGTTGTCCCTGACCTGCGCGAAGTCCCGGTCGTAACCGAGCCTGACCAGGGCATTCCCGCAGGTGGGATCCACGTCCCCGTTGCTGAGCCTGGCCGCGGTCAGGGCCGCCATCAGGGCTTCGGTGAACAACGGACTGATCTGGACCGGTCTACCCTGGGCATGGTTGACCCGCCACAGTTCGGAGTCCCGGCGGAACCGGGAACAGGCCGCGTCCACGGCGTGCAATTCGGCGGCAAGGAAGGCCCGGGCCGGTTCGAGTGTCGCCGGGTCCGTGGTCAGCACCGTCGCGAACGTGCCGAGTGCGGGGAACGTGTGACCAGCGACCCGGGCGGGCGCAGGCATCAGCCTCCCCCGTGATGGCTTGGGCTGGAGGTGGTCTGCACGGGGCTCGGCTTGGGACTGGGCGGAGGCGGCGCGGGCGCGGTGGTGGGCGGTGCCAGCGTTGGCGCGGGTGCGGCGGAACGAGCGGCGGCGGAACTAGGGGCGGCCGAACTGGGCGCCGCCGCGGCGCTGGGCGCGGCCCGGTGATGGTGGTGGTGATGGCGCCGGTGGGCCTTGGTCGCCGACGGAGAAGGGGAGGGAGCGGGGCTGGATGCGTGCGTGCTCGGCGTGGGGTGCGGCGGGCTGCTCACCGTCTGCGCGGGCGCGGCCCGCGCGAACAGCGTCGCGAAGCCGACCGTCGCGAGCGCGCCAAGCTGGGTGGCGCGCCAGGTCAGCCGGGACAGGCGGCGCAGGCCGGCCGAGCGCGCCGCATCCAGCGGTTCCGCTGGATCGAGGGGGTGGGGGTATCGGTCACGCATAAGGAATGAGCAGGCCACAGCCTGTGTTAAGAGCATGTGAAGAACCGTTCAAGAAGCCGTTGCGTCTGTGGCTAGACTGGCTTCGCGGTTTTGACCGTACCCACCAACCCACTGTTGAGGCTGATCCGTGCCCGCACGCCCGTTGACCCTTGCGACCCGGGACGACCTGCGCAACGTCGCTATCGTCGCGCACGTCGACCACGGCAAGACCACGCTCGTCGATGCCATGCTCTGGCAGTCGGGAGCGTTCCGGGCCAACGAACGGGTCGCCGAGCGGGTGCTTGACTCCGGCGACCTGGAGCGGGAAAAGGGCATCACGATCCTGGCCAAGAACACCGCGGTGCGCCATGGCGGGCTGACCATCAACATCGTGGACACCCCCGGGCACGCGGACTTCGGCGGCGAGGTGGAGCGCGGCCTTTCCATGGTCGACGGGGTGGTCCTGCTGGTGGACGCCGGCGAGGGCCCGCTGCCGCAGACCAGGTTCGTGCTGCGCAAGACGCTGCAGGCGAACCTGCCGGTCATCCTCGTGATCAACAAGGTGGACCGGCCCGATGCGCGGATCGCGGAGGTCGTGGACGCCTGCTACGAGCTTTTCCTTGACCTAGACGCGACCGAGGAACAGATCGAGTTCCCGATCGTGTACGCCTGTGCCCGGGCCGGCCGGGCGTCGCTGAACCGGCCCGCCGATGGCACCCTGCCGGACTCGCCCGACCTCGAGCCGTTGTTCACCGTGCTGCGGGAACGGGTGCCCGCCCCCGCCTATGACCCGGCCGCGCCGCTGCAGGCCCACGTCACCAACCTGGACGCGTCGTCCTACCTGGGCCGGATCGCCCTGTGCCGGGTGCACAGCGGGACCATCAGCCGCG
>Ga0126379_10002814_pt1 | contig 11146 bp, 8 predicted proteins | sample PanSoiMetPlot_24_FD_92640 | JGI IMG/M metagenome (GOLD analysis project Ga0126379, IMG submission 92640) | Tropical forest soil microbial communities from Panama - MetaG Plot_24 | ecosystem: Environmental > Terrestrial > Soil > Tropical forest > Bulk soil | place: Panama | collected 2016-02-17
GCAAGCAGCGTCGCATCGTGGCTCCTTTTCCGGCGAAAGTATCCCGCACGCCCTGGCCCCGCGGGTCTAGACTCCGCCACATGAAACTACGAAACCTCGCCGCCGCGGTTTTCCTGGTGTCGCTGGGTCGTGACGGACCGGCTCTTTCCGAGGACGCCGGCGTCGCTCTTCTCCACAAGATGCAGGCCGCGCTGGGCGGCGCCGAGAAGATCGCGGCGATCAAGGATTTCGAGCAGACCCAGAGCGCGGAATCCTTCGACGGCTCCGGCAACTCCATCGGCGACGTCCGCAAGAGGACCCGCTGGATCCGGCCGAGCTCCATCCGGGTCGACCAGACCGGTCCGGGCTCGACCTATGTCCTCTACTTCGACGGCAGGTCCGGCTGGGAGGTCCTCCCCGGAACGACGAAGGCCGTGGAACTGACGGGCGGGGAGCTGGAGTTCGCAAGAGGCTACGTGCGCGGGTTCTTCCTCCTCATGTGGCTCGCCGACCGCGACTCGCGCTACAAGCTCACCTCGCCCGAGGCCAACGTCGTTCGCATCTCCGACGGCGATCTCTCCCACCAGCTCGACTTCACGCTCGATCCGAAGACCGGGCTTCTGGTCAAGGAGACGTCCCTGAGCCTCTCCGATCCGGCGCACCCGGTGACGAGCGACAAGGTCTTCGAGGCGTGGACTACCTCGGACGGCGTCCGTTTTCCGGACCGCTTCTCGGTCCTGCGCTCCGGCCGCCGCGTCGCCATCGCCAAGTCCCTCGACGAGGCCCGGATCAACCAAGGGCTGAAGCTCGAGGACCTCACGGCCAAGCCCCCGGACGGCAAGCCGGTCTTCCGCTCGGCGGCGAAGTGAGGGCGGCCGCCTGGGTCCTCGCGCTCGTGGTAGCGGCCGCGGCGCCGCCCGGAACCGATCCCCGGCTGCTCGCGGCGATCCGGAAGGCCAACGGCGAATTCGAGGTTGCGATGACGAAAGGCGACGTCGCGGCGATCGTCGTCCCGTACACCGCGGACGCCGTGTTCGTCGGCGCGGACGGAACCGCGACGAAGGGGCGGAACAGGATCGAGCAGCTCTACCGCGACCGCTTCGCCAAGTCCGGCCCGGCTCAGGAGACCCACATCGAGTCGGAGGAGTTGATGGTTGACGGAGATGTCGCCTATGAACGGGGAAAGGGCTCCATCACCCTCCTCGTCAAGGGCGAGCGGGCGACTAGCCGAGCCCGTTTCCTGACGGTCTGGCAGCGCCAGCAGGACGGAGACTGGAAGATCTCGCGAAACATCGTCCTGTCCCCCGCTGAGGTCCCGTAGGGGATGGACCCCAGATCTTTTTCCCACCTTCCGCGCTAAACTTCCCACCTCAGTGGCCAGAATCCGCATCGCGCTGCTTCTCTTTGCGCTCGGCGTGACGCCGGCGCTGGCGGCGGCCCCCGCTCGGCTGGAGACGAACATCGGTCCCGGGGAGGCGCTGTGCGCCGGGGACGTCACGACCATGCACTTCGCCGCGGACGAAGGAATCGAGGAGATGGAAGTCCTCCTCTCCCTCGACGGCGGGCAAACCTTCCAGCTCCGGGTCAGCCGCGAGATGCCCGGCGGCACCCGCGAAGTGACCTGGCGCGTCCCCAACCTCCCGACCAGGCGCGCGCGGCTCGCCCTTCGCGTCCGGGACGAGAACGAGAACGAAGTTATCCGCTTCATCTCCGACGAATTCACGATCGTCCCGGCGCGCTCCGAGCCGCTCGAAGTCCTTCGCAGGTTCCACGGAGAGTGGCGCGCGGGAGAGGCGCTCGAGGAGATCCGTTCGACGGCTCCTCTCGACGCTCCCGGCCTGGGCGGCGTCACGGAATCGCTCCAGGCGGTCCGGCACGAGACGGACCTCGACAGGACCACGTACGCCGCGCTTGACGGCGCTCCTCCCGAAGGCCATCCCGCGCCGGCCGAGGCGGTTCCCGTTGAACGGTTCGGCGCGCCCGTCTCCGACCGCATTCCCTTAAGCGTTCCCCGAAGAGAGTAGACCTCCTCTCCCCCGGAGCCGACGTTTCGGCACGGCCGCGAAGCCCTTCCGCTTCGCCTTCCCGTGCCGGCGAGCCCCGCATTGGGCTCTCCCAACGAACCGGAAGAGAGGAGAAATCGAAATGAAACGGGTCCTTCTGATATTGACCGGCGTCCTGCTCGCCGTGCTTCCCGCGGCGGCGCAGGCGCCGAACACCGCGGGGATCGTGGTGGTCGTCGCCGATCCCTCGGGTGCGCTCGTGCCCGGCGCGGCGGTGACCGTCACCAACACGGCCACCGGGTCCTCACGGCAGGCGACCACGGGCCAGGACGGCTCGGCCAAGTTCGCCGCCCTCCCCTTGAACGGCCTCTACAAGGTCGCCGTTGCGATCCCGGGCTTCACCGCGAAGGACGTCACCGGCCTGACCCTGCGGGACGGGGAGAACGCCACCGTGAAGATCAAGCTCGAGGTCGCCGGTGCGCAGAGCGAGGTCACCGTCTTCGGCACGACGGAAGGGGTCCGCGCCGACGCGCAACTCGGGCTCCGCCTCGAGGACAACCAGATCGAGGAGCTTCCGATCCTCGGCCGCAAGGTCTCGACACTACCGCTGATGAATTCGGCCTTCCGTCAGGGCAAGGGAACGGGAGACCTTTTCGTCAACACGACCTACTTCGTCACCGGAGTCGGCTCGCGCCGCGCCACCACCTTCACGGTGGACGGGGCGACCAACGACGAGGGGTGGGGCCGCCAGACGGTCATCGCGACCGTACCGATCAGCGCGGTCCGGGAGGTCGCGGTCCTCTCCAATTCCTTCTCGACGGAGTACGGTTGGACCTCAGGCGCCGCGCTCAACATGGTGACGAAGTCGGGAACCAACGACCTGCACGGAGACGTGCTGTACCTGGGCCGCCCGGGTGGAGACTTCCAGGCGAAATCGTTCTCGACGAACAATTTCTGCCCCGACTCCGTCTCCACCTGCGTGACGCCGGCGACGTTGAAGGCCGTCAGCCCCGTGGACATCCCCGACACGCTGAACCAGGGCTCCGCTTCCATCGGCGGACCGATCCTCCGCGACAAGACGTTCTTCTTCCTCGCGGCGGACTACACGCAGCAGAACCGGGTGGCTCAGCTCTCCTCCACGCTTCCCTCCTTCGTCCTGCCGGCGGACGGCAGCCTCGAGTACACCGGCCATTACAAGCAGACTCTCGTGGACGCGCGGGCGGACCACAAGATCACCGACAGCCAGAACCTGATGTTCCGCTTCAACTACGACTGGTTCTACGACGACAACCCACAGGACGCCGTCGGCGGCACCAGCGCCCCGAGCGTCGCCCGCCGGTACTCGCGGACGGGGTGGACGGCGCAGGCGAACGACACCGCGGTCCTCTCGCCGGACCTCGTCAACGAGGCGCGCGCCGGCTACCTGGACGGCGACCCGGTCACTTCCTGGGAGGCGCAGAACCTCTCGACGGTCTACACGCGCGCCGGCAATGTCCCCTTCACGGTCGGCCAGTCGCGGCTCTCGGATCTCTTCAGCCGACAGTTCCAGATCGCCGACACGCTCTCCTGGACCGCGGGCAAGCAATCCTTCCGGTTCGGGTTCACACTGGCCCGTCACGAGTCCGGCGGGACCGGCAGCGAGCCGGGCACCGCGGTCCTCGGCACATTCACCTTCAAGCCCTCCACAACGGCGCCGCTCGACCAGCTCACGATCAACGACGTCCAGAGCTACACGCAGCCGATCGACTTCGGGATCCACAGCTACGACCTGAAGCAGTGGCTCGTGGCGGTTTTCGCTCAGGACACCCTCCGGCCGCACCCGGACGTGACCGTGGACGTCGGGCTGCGCTACGACTACCAGTCGCTGACCGACGCCACGACCAATATCTCGCCGCGCGTCGGCTTCGGCTGGCACCCGGGCGGAGACGCGCGCACGTCGGTCCGCGGCGGCTACGGCATGTACTACACGCAGATCCGCTCCAACGCCGTGGCGGCCTACCTCGTCAACGGCCTGGACGGCCTGACCACCTACACGGCGGTCCCGGGGCAGTTCGGGTTCCCAACCTGCCTGACGTGCGTCCCGATCGCGTTCGATCCGAAGGTGCTGCCGCCGTCACAACTGCCGGCGCGCGACATCACCATCCAGGCGGGACAGCGCGACTTCTACCGGGCCCAGTTCGCCCGCTACGGACTGAATTTCGACCTCCTGCCGAACTATCCCGACGAGCTCGTCAATCCCAGGAGCCAGGTCATCACCATCGGCGCAGAGCGGGACCTCTCGAAAGGATTCATCCTCGCGGCAGACTACGTCCACCAGCGCCTCGACAACATCGATCGCACCGTGGACTTGAACGCCCCGACCCCGTTCGACCGAACCGCGCCCGGACAGGTTCGCAGCGTCGCCGCCGCCAACGCGACCCGTCCGATCCTCCCGGTCAACGGAGGCGTCCGACAGGTCAACGTCCTCATGAACCTCGGCGAGGCCGAGTACAACGCCCTCCAGACGCAGCTGCGCTACCGCAACCCGAAGCTCGAGGCGCTTGTGACCTACACGCTCTCCAAGGCGACCAACACGACCGAGCCGGACGGCAACGGCATCGGTCCCAACGACGGCAACATCGTGAGCCTCGGCGAACAGGAGCGCGGCCCGAGCGTCGTAGACCAGCGGCATCGCGGCGTCGTCTCGCTCGTCTATCGCCTCCCCTGGGACATCTCCATCGGCGTCCTGGGGCAGTTCGCCTCGGCGCGTCCCTTCAACGCCACGACCGGCGTGGACAACAACGGCGACGGCGTCACCAACGATCGCCCCGTCGTCAACGGCCAGGTCCTCTCCAAGTCCGCGTTCCGCGGGAGCCCGACCCAGCAGGTGGACGCTTTCCTCGAGGGACAGATCAAGGTCGGCGGCGGCGCGGCCGTCATCCTCCGCTTCGAGGGCTTCAACCTCTTCAACCACGGAAACTACCTGGGCCGCGGACAGACGATCTACGGCAACGCGGAAGCGCCGGTCTCGACGTTCGGACAGCTCGCGGCGGCAGGCACCGCCGATACCGTGGTTCCGGCCTTCGCCAACGTGGACCCGCCCCGCATGTTCCAGTTCTCCGCGCGCCTCGCCTTCTAACGGTTCTTTCGTGCGGGGGGCTCGGAGCCCCCCGCACGTTCCCATTCCTTCCGTCGTAGGGGAGGGGCTTGCCCCTCCCGCCCGGTCGGTGCCTTTCCGTGACACCGTGTAGGCTCCATCCGCGAGCATGAGAGCGGTGCCGGTTTCGGAAAGAGAGGCTTACAACGAGCTCCAGGCGTACTCGCTGGAGCTTCGCGACCCGGCGTTCATCCATCAGCACGTGGTCGATGCCTGGATGCTGCAACACGCCAACGAGACGACGAAGCCAATCGGGGTGGCGTTCGCCCTGATCGGCATGTACCTCCATTTCGAGAAAGGGTTTTCGGGCAAAGAAGTCCAGCGGGCGCACATGGCCATGGGCAGACGCTCGAAGAATTGGCCACGGTTTCCGCTTCCCGCCGGCCGTGGCTCGATGACCGCGGCCGACGTGATGGGGGCGCCTGCCGGACCGGAGAGGAACCGCGCGATCGAGGCGTGGTCCTCGTCCGCGTGGCGGGCCTGGAGCGAAAGCCACGCGGCGGTCGCCGACCTCGCTCGGCGATTCGGATACGGTTGACCCCAATGAAGCACATCGGAATCGTGGCCTGCAGCGCGGAAGGGGCCGCGCTCTGCTACAAGGCGATCTGCCGCGAGGCGCTGACCGTCGTCGGCAAGAACGATCATCCGCGCATCACGCTCGACTCGATCCCGATGGCGCGCTGGCTCCCCGCCTTCGACGCGAAGGACTACGCCGGCGTCGCTCGCTTCATGCTCGATTCCGCGAGGCTCCTCGCCGCGGCGGGCGCGGACTTCGCAATCTGTCCGGACAACTCCGCGCACCTTGCATGGGACCACCTGCAGAAGCAGACGCCGCTCCCCTGGCTGCACATCGCCCGCGTCGTCGGCGAGGAGGCGCGGCGGCGCGGTTTCCGCCGCGTCGGGATCCTCGGCACGCGTTACACGATGGGATCGCCGATGTATCCCGATTGCCTCCGCGAGCTCGGGATCGAGGCCGTCATCCCGGAAAAGGCGGACTTCGACGAGGTGGACCGGATCATCTTCGCCGAGCTGGTGGACGGCGTCTTCACGGACGCCTCGCGGCGTTTCTACAACGGCGCCATCGCGCGCCTCGCTGACCGCGGCTGCGACGCGGTCGCCCTCGCCTGCACGGAGATCCCTCTTCTTGTCCGCTCCGAGGAGTGTCCCCTGCCCACCCTCGACTCAACCTGCCTCCTTGCCCGCGCCGCCCTCGAAGAGGCGCTGAGGTGAGGACCCGGTGAAGGTCCTTCTCTTCGGCGCCACCGGGATGGTCGGGCAGGGCGTCCTGCGCGAGTGCCTGCTCGACGACGGCGTCGAGAGGGTTCTTGCCGTCGGAAGGCGCCCGACCAGGCGGACCGATCCGAAGCTGCGAGAGATCGTCCGGGACGACCTCTTCGACTTCGACGCCTCCGGCGCGGAGTTCCGGGGCCTCCACGGGTGCTTCTTCTGCCTCGGCGTTTCGTCGGCGGGAATGAGCGAGGCCGAGTACACGCGCCTGACGTACGACCTGACACTGGGCTGGGCGCGATCGCTCGCCGCCCTCAACCCGGCCATGACCTTTGTCTACGTCTCCGGCGCGGGCACCGGCGGAGAGGCCATGTGGGCCCGCGTCAAGAAGCGGACCGAGGACGATCTGCTCGCCCTGTTCCCGTCGGCCTACATGATCCGTTTGAGTTTGCTCCGTCCGATGCACGGCGAGGTTTCGAAGACGCGCTGGACGAGGATCGCCTACGCCGCCCTGGGGTGGTTGACGCCGGTGTTCCGCGCGGTTGCTCCCGGCGCCGTGGTCACCACGGAAGAGCTCGGCCGCGCGATGATCCGGCTGGCCCGGAAGGGCGCTCCCAAACACGTTCTCGATCCCCGCGACCTGCGTGCCCTAGGGGGCAAGTAGGCGGCCGAAACCGACGCCCGTAGAATCGCCGCACATCTCGAGATGACTGCGTGAGGAAAGTCGGAGTTTTCCTGGTCTGCGGGCTCGCGTTCGCGGTTTCTCCGGCGAAGGCGTGGCTCTACTCCGAGCACCGCGCGATCACGGCGCAGGGGATCGACGGCCTCGAGCCGAGGCGCCGCGGCGCCCTCGATCGGCTGTGGCGGGAGGCGCGGCAGGGATACGAGAGCCGCCTGTGCAGCCAGCCCGACGCGGGAGGCCAGGGCCCCGACCCCGCCTGCATCGACCTCGCGGCGTGGCCCGCGATCGCCGGCGATCACTCCTGCGCGCCGAAGGACTTCCTCCAGGCGATTCTGGAGAGCGACTGGATCCTGCCGGTCGCCGCCGTCTCCTCGCGGACCAGCGCGAAGATCCTCGTGGCGAAGAACGAGAACCAGCGCCGCAACGCTCAGATGAACGGGGACCTCGGCCTCGAGCGTGCCGACCGCGAATACTCGACGCGGGCGGGCAGCAACAACGCCCACTTCCTGCTCGCGCGGCAGGGCGAGGACCCGGCGGAATACGTTCAGCTCGCCCTCGGGCGCGGCGCGGAGCTCAACGCCTACGGCCTCTACGTGCTCTACCACGTCGCGGCGCTCCACGCCGCCGCGGCGCTCGGCAGAGATGCCACGCCTGAGTCGCGAAGCGCCGGGGTCCGCGGGGTGATGGCCCTGGAGTTTTTCGCCCTCCACTTCCTGGAAGACGCCTTCGCCGCGGGCCACATCGCGGGATCCTGGGGGAACGCGGCCGTAAGAAAGGGGACTCACGACTACTACAACGAGCACGGGCTCGACGCCGAAACCTGGGCCCACAAGCCGATGCTTCTCTTTGGCGACGGGCACATGACTGTGACGGACCTCGAGCGCGCCGGAAAGGCGGTGCGCGACTCGGTGGCCCAGGTCGCCGACGCGGCGGACACCGGCTCCGAGCTGCACCGCCTGCTCTCCTCGATGGAGCGGCCTCCGGACCTCCTCTCCGGCTCTTTCAACGTCTGCAAGGCCGAGCGCGCGCCGGACTGGCAGGCGCCGCCCTCGCTCAAGGAGACCCTGAGCGCCGTCCTCCTGGAATCGCCGATCCCGTTCCGAGGCCCCGGCTTCGCCTCGCTTCCGAGGTTCCGCGCCGAGCTCGGCCCGTTCATCGGCGTCGTCAGCGGGATCTCGGGCAATGGCGCCGGGGGCGGCTTCTCGGAGACCGCAACGGGCGGCGTGCAGGGCGCCCTCGACGTCGGAGCCCGGATCGGCGTCGGCCTCGACGGCCTGCTCGGGGATTCCGGCGACGGGCTTCTCTACCTGCAGGGCGGCGTCGTCAGCCAGACGTCGTCGTCCGGAACGTGCGAGCCCCACTGCCCGAGCGATCCTCTGCTGCAGCAGTTCGTACCCGGGGTTCCGGCGCGCACGGGCGCCCAGTTCCGGTTCCGCATTCCCTTCTACCTGATCCCCGGCGATCTCCTGCTGGCCACTCCGATCCTCGCCTTCACGAGCCCCAAGACGCTGGAGAAGATGGCGATCACGGCGACCGACGGCGGCCTGATTCCCTGGCAGACGAAGCTCAACACGCCCGTCGGGAAGGTCCAGTTCGTCGTGGGACGCGAGGTCGGAGCGACACTCTTCGGGTTCGGGACGAAGGACGCGTTCCTGACCCTGCTGACCACAGCCGACGGCAGCAAGGTCCTCGCGCCGATCGCGATCAAGACCATCCAGTGGGACTTCCCCGTCCTGGAGATCCGTCCCTTCCGGGAGTACGGGACGCGCTACGCCTTCAGCGCCCTTCTCCAGATCGGGGGCGGCTTCGACCACCCTCTCGACTCCGAGATCGTGGGCCACCCCGAGCTGCCGCCGCCGCCGCTGAAGACCCGCTACTTCGGATTCCTCCGGATCTTCTTCGACGGCCGCCGTTACTTCTGAGTCTTCGCGCGGGCGACCGGGACCCGGCGCGCTCGCGCGGCCTTGACCAGCAGGTCGTAGTCCCGCTCGGTCTGGTCCGAGTAGGCCCGGGCGAACTTCGAGAGGGCGTCGTCGAGCGCCTCGCTCGTGCCGACGTAGCCGGTGATCGCTGAGGCGTCGCCGCTCCTCGCATGCGCCAGCGCGAGGGCCCACCCGCAAAGAGCGCAGTAGTCCGGGACCATCCCGACATCGGCGGTTGCGGGGTTGAAGTCGATTCCCCCCTTCATGTCGCGAAGCTGCCGGACGTAGAGCTGGAACCGCCCGACCTGGCCCCAGCCGAGGAAGATGTCGGGCGCTCCCTGGATCAGCCGCTGGCCCTCGACGACCCTTCGCCCTTCGCTCTCCGCGCGGCACTTGAGGCCGCCATGCGTCTCGAGCACGGAAGGCTGGGCCTCCTTGACCTGGAGGAAGAGCGGGTCGTCGTCCGTGCGGCCATGCATGAAGACGACCCAGCACGCAGTGCCGACGCTGCCGACGCCGACCACCTTCCGCGCGACGTCGACGATCTGGTACTGCTCGAGGAGCCGCCGCCGGTCCAGGTTCAGCGTCGGAAGGTAGGACCGAAGAAGAAGCTCGAGCCCCTCCAGGATGGGACGCCCATCCGTCGTGCGCGTTTCCCGCACGATCAGGGGACGGTCCTCGATGATGCGCCGCCGGTCGTCCACGATGGCCGTCATCTTGTCGAGCACCTGGAGGTTGGTGTGGCGCCTGGCCTGGCTGAAATATTTCTCGGCGCGCTTGCGGGAATGCGGGTGCGCCGAGAGCGCGCCGAGAACGGCCTCCTCGTCGATGCGCGAGTACCAGAGCTTCAGGTGCCCCATCCCGGAATACTCGCGCAGGCGCGTCCGGTAGGCCGAGACGGCGGCGCGGACGGCCTCCTCGGCGATCGCCTTGCTCCCGCCCAGGAATCGGATGCAGACCCAGGCGCTCGCCACGAGGCGCTTGACGTCCCATTCTCACGGGCCCTGAAGCGTTTCGTCGAAGTCGTTGATGCCGAAGATCAGGTTGCGCTCTGCCGAAGCGAAGATTCCGAAGTTGGCCACGTGCATGTCGCCGCAGGCCTGGACGTCCAGCCCGGTCACCGGCGACGGGCGCAGGTCCGCCGCCATGATCGCCGCGGCCCCGCGCAGGAACGAAAAGGGCGACGCGAGCATCCGGGAGTAGCGAAGGGGCACGAGGGCGGGATTCCGGGTCTTCGCCTGCCCGATCAGGACCTCGACCGGGTCGGTCCGCGACCGCGGAGGCGCGTAGACCCCGTGGTCGCTTCGCGGGACGCGCTTGCGGAGCTCTTTGCCAGCGGCCATCCGCTTCTCGACCGAGGCGCGAGGATGGAGGAATCGCTCGACGATTTCTGCCGGCCGCCGGCCGGAACGCCGGTCGCGCAAGACCGGCGACGGCTCCGACCGCGACTCTTGCGGGGCAGGCTCCCGGGTCGTGGTCACTGGCGTCAACCTCCCTTGGAGTCGAACCAGGCGACGCGACGATTCTCCGGCCGGGCGGCGACAGCGGCGGACTGCACCTTGGGGCAGTCTTCTCACCTCCCCGCAGGAGAGGGCCAGTAGGTGAGACCCGCTGGCGGCGAGCGGATAGGATTTGCGGGATGAAACCGGTCATCCTGGTCGTGGACGACGACCTGGCCTCCCTCGCCTCGCTAACCGAGGCCCTGACGCGCCGCTACGGGGCCGACTACCGGATCGCCTTCCACGCGACTGTGCGCGGCGCGCGCGAGGACCTCGAGCGGATGCGCGACGCCGGCGAGAGCGTCGCGCTGATCATCGCGGACCAGTGGATGCCGGAGATGCAGGGGGTGGAGCTGCTGGGCCGCGTCCACAAGATCCACCCCTCTGCCCAGCGCGCGCTCCTTGTGGACTGGGGCGACCGGGCGGCCGCCCCCGCGATCCTCGAGGGCTGCGCCTTCGGCCAGCTCGAGAACTACCTGCGCAAGCCCTGGTTCCCCCCGGAGGTCCACCTCTACCCGGCGATCGGCGAGTTCCTCGCCGACTGGACCCGCAGGCACGGGCCGCGCATGGAGCTCGTGCGGGTCATCGGCGAAGAGCTTGCGCGCCGTACGCACGAGGTCCGGTCGTTCCTGGAGCGCAGCGGGATCCCGCACGGCTACATCGAGGCCGGCACCGACGCCGGCAAAGCGGCGCTGGAA
>Ga0126379_10002815_pt1 | contig 11145 bp, 9 predicted proteins | sample PanSoiMetPlot_24_FD_92640 | JGI IMG/M metagenome (GOLD analysis project Ga0126379, IMG submission 92640) | Tropical forest soil microbial communities from Panama - MetaG Plot_24 | ecosystem: Environmental > Terrestrial > Soil > Tropical forest > Bulk soil | place: Panama | collected 2016-02-17
CGCTCCTCGACACGCTGTTCGAGATCGCGCTCGACGTGTGCCGGGAGACGGGTCGTCCCCTCCAGGTCCACGCGGGCTTCGGCGATCCGGACATCGACCTGCCCGTCGCGAATCCCGCCCTCCTGCGGCCGATTCTCGAGGACGCGCGGGGCGAGGGCGTGCGCATCGCTATCCTCCACATGGCGTACCCGTACTTCCGCGAGGCGGCCTTCATGGCCGCCGTGTGGCCTCAGGTATTCGTGGACCTGTCACTCGCGCTGCCGTTCCTCGGGCCCGCGATCGCTCCGGCATTCGCCGAGATGCTGTCGCTGGCCCCGGCGAGCAAGCTCTTGTACGGGTCGGACGTCGGCGGGCTGCCGGAGCTATTTCCGATGTGCGCCGATTGGGGACGGGCGGCGCTCGGCGAGGCGCTCGGCTGGCTGATCGCGCGCGGCGCGCTCACGCTGGACGAGGCCCGCGACGCCGCGCGCCGCGTGCTCTCGGGCACTGCCGTCGCCCTCTACGGGCTCGATGCCTGAGGCGTGCCCCGCTCGCCGATCCGCTCGCGCAGCTCGAACTTCTGCACCTTGCCCATCGCCGTCCGCGGGAGCGACTCGAGGAACACGACGTCGCGGGGGTGCTTGAAGCGGGCCAGCCGCCCCTGGAAGAGCGCCAGCACATCGTCTCGGTCGAGGCGCGCGCCGGGCCGGGGCACCACGCAGGCGACGGGCACCTCGCCCCAGCGCGGATCGGCCCGGCCCACCACGGCCGCCTCGGCGATGTCGGCACAGTCGGCCAGCACGCGCTCGAGCTCCGCCGGATAGACGTTCTCGCCGCCCGAGATCACGACGTCCTTCTTGCGATCGTCGACGTAGAAGTAGCCGTCGGCGTCCTGGTGCGCGACGTCACCGGTGTGGAGCCACCGCCCGGTGAAGGCCTCGGCAGTCGCCTCCGCGTTGCGCCAGTAGCCCTGCGTCACGTTGGCCCCTCGGAGCCAGATCTCCCCGCACTGGCCTCGCTCGACGTCGCGCCCGTCCGCGCCGACGATCCGCGCCTCGGTGTGGAGAAGCGGTTTGCCGCACGAGCCGATCTTGCCGGCGGCATCGGCGATCGGCAGCGCGATCGCGGTGGGCCCGCTCTCCGTGAGCCCGTAGACCTGGGTGACCGGGATGCCGCGCTCGAGCCACGGGCGAATGACGGCCTCGGGCACGACGGACGAGCCGGTCGTCATGGCGCGCAGGCTCGAGAGGTCCGTGCGCCCGAAGTCCCGATGGCCGGCCAGCGCCTGCGCCACCGTCGGGACGGAGAGCAGGAGCGTGGGGCGACGCGCCGCGATGAGCAGGAGCGTCTCGCCCGCATCGAAGCGCCGCGCGATCGTGACCTGCGCCCCGGCGTAGATCGCGGGCGTCGTGTGGATGTTGAGCCCGCCCACGTGGAACATGGGCAGCACGGTCATCACGTGATCGGCGCTCGTCATGTCGAGCGCGGCGATCCCGTTCAGGGCGTTCACGAGGAGCGCCTCCTGCGTGAGCACGGCCCCTTTCGGCCGCCCGGTGGTGCCCGACGTATACACGATGAGCACCGGCGCCGACATCTCTCCCGCGCCATCCGCCCGGTATACGGCGGCGGCGCAGAGCTCGGCCCAGTCCGACCACCGTCCGTCCGCGACGCCCTCCGCCCTGCCGCCGAGCGCAACCGCGCGCACGGCCGGCATGACGGCGATCGCCGGCTCGATCCCGCGCTGGAACTCGGGCTCGACCACGAGCGCCGCGGGCTCGCAGTCCGACAAGAGCTCGAGATGCTCGGCGCCGGTCAGCCGCCAGTTGAGCGGCACGAGCATGGCCCCGATCCGAGCGCACGCGAACAGGATGTCGAGCATCTCGACCGAATTGAACCCGAGAAACGCGACGCGCTCCCCCGGCCGCACCCCGATCGCCCCGGCGAGCGCGTCCGCGGCGCGCCCGACCCGTGCCTCGAACGCGGCGTACGTGAGATCGACACCGCGAAAATGAATCGCGACCGAATCGGGCGCCCACTCCGCCCGATGTGCCACCCACCGGGAGATATTCACCAGTTCTCCAGAGACATCAGCGACCAGACGTTCAACTGCCACAAGTGCGGCGTCGTTGCCTAACCTCGCGGCGCTGGGCGGGAGGAGGGGGAGCGGGCGGGGCCTCCTCGGGGGACCGTCGCTTCTGCGGACTGCCGAACCTGCACGCGCCGATCAGTGGCCCGTCAGCAGACCCTGCCACGCACGGCAAACGAGCGTGTCCCCCGAGGAGGCCCCGCCCGCTCCCCCTCCTCCCGCCCGGCCTCCTCGCCGGCAAGCGGCCGGAGCCCGCCGCGCTACTCCCGCTCGCCCGGTTCGAAGAGGCTCTCGCGCCCCATCCGCTCGAGACAGATGTCGGCCGTCCACGGCAGCATCAGCGACCCGCAGCGGCTGTCGCGATAGAGCCGCTCGAGCGGCAGCGCGCGAAAGATCGAGCGCCCGCCGCAGGTGCGGATCGCCAGCCGGCAGATGTCGCTCGCGTGCTCCATCACGGTGTGCTGGGCGGCATAGGCGCGCAGGCGGTCCGCCTTCGGCGGGTTCACCCGCGCCTCGCCGACCGCGCGGTAGAACAGCGCCTGCGCCTGCTCGAGCTTGAGCCGCATCTCGGCGACCGCGAGCTGCTTTGCCGCCGAGCGGCGCGCGGACGTCCGCGGCGCGCCCTCCACCTCGCCGCGCAGGTACGCCACCGTGAAGTCGAAGGCCGCCTGCGCGATGCCGAGATACGTCGGGCAGAGCGTCATGAACATGTGGGGCCACGACACCGCGGCGCGATAGTAGATGCCCCGCGGCATCATGAGATGGTCCTCGGGCACGAACACCTCGCGGAACCGCAGCGAGCGCGACACCGTCCCCCGCATGCCCAGCGGATCCCAGGAGCCGAACACCTCCGCGCCCGGCGCCTCCGCGGGCACGGCGAGATACAGCGTGTCCTCGACACGCGGCGCGCGGTCCGGGCGATTCTCGGTGCAGAGCAGGCCGTAGTAGTGCGCGGCGCCCGACAGCGAGGCGAAGTGCTTCTCGCCGCTGACCACCCAGCCGCCGTCCACCGGGCGGGCCGAGGTGCCGAACGGCGCGTGGCCCGCAGCGGCGGCCGAATCCGGCTCGGAGAACGGCTGCGCGAACACGGCGCCCTCCTGGAGGACGCGCTCGTAGATGCGCGCGCGGCGGTGCTCGTGCGCCGCGCGATCGGGCTCGGCCATCGGCAGGTCGTCCACGATCTGGCCGGGCCACAGCATGCTGCAGGCGTGCATGTTGAACGTGAGCGCGGTGGCCCCGCACCAGCGGCCCAGCTCGGCGCTCACCAGCGCGTACGTGGCGTAGTCGGCCCCGAGCCCGCCGTAGCGCGCGGGAATCGTGAGACCGAGGAAGCCAGCCTCCCGCAGGTCCGCGTAGTTGTCGAACGGAAACGACGCCTCGAGATCGTGCTTGGCGGCGCGCGGGGCGAAGCGAGCGCGCCCGAGGACCCGCGCGATCTCGATCAGCCGCTCTTGATTGGCGGTGAGGGCGGGAAACACGCGGGCTCAGGCCCTCGAGCGGGACGCTGCGAGCCCTGTGTCGTCGCGGGCCGCCGGGCTCACGCCAGCTCGCCCTGCAGCACGCCCGCCTCCACCACGGTGTGGCCGTCGAGGCGCACGGTGCAGTGGCGCAGCGGCAGATCGAAGTGGCCGAGCGTGCGCCGGCCCGCCACCTCGTTCGCCCCGGTCGAGTAGAGGAAGTTGCCCGCGAAGGCGCGCAGCTCGGTGCCGTTGAAGTCGCGGCGGTCGTACATGGCCATCGCGTCCCAGCGCGCGGCCGGGTTCATGCCCCAGCCCAGGTGGCTGACCGCGTAGGCCTCCTTGTCGCCCCACGCCGCGAAGTAGCTCCGCATCAGCTCGGCATCGAGCCCGTCGCCCGCGATGTCGACGACGGCATCGTTCTCGATCGCGAGGGTGATCGGCGACTCGACGTAGCGCTTGAACGTGAGGTTCACGTCGCCCGGGGCCATGACCAGCCGCCCGTTGACGGCGCCCGCGGCGGGGAAGGCGAGGCAGAGCCCGCCGGGCCAGTGCGTGATCGTCCCCGGCCGCGCCGTGTAGCCCCAGCCACCGCCAGCGACGGCGCCCTCGAGCGAGACGTCGAGTCGAGTGCCGGCGGCGGAGGTGACCTCCATGCGGCGGGCCGCGCGGAGGCGACGAATGCCCGCTTTCACCTTGCCCTCCAGATCGGGCGAGGGGACGAGGCGCTCGAGCGCTTCCGGATGCTCGTTCGACACCATGAGGACGCGCGCGCCGCCGCTCAGGATGCGCGGCAGCTCGGGCGCGTGGAGCAGGCCCTCCACCGTGCAGTCCACGACGAGCCCGGCCGCGGCCAGCGCCGTGACGACGGGGCCGAGATCGCCGATCGCGTCCGATGCGCCCGTCGAGCGCACCGGGACCGGCGCGCGCTGGGGCGGCGTGGGGACGATCACGTGAAACGGCCGCGCGCCGAGCGCGGACAGCGCCAGCTCCGCGAGGCTGGTGAGCGCCGGGCGCGACTGCGTTTCCGACAGGATTGCCGCCGGCTCGCCGGGCTTCACGTCGCACAGCCGGAAGACGCGCGCGAAGGCGTCGACCCACTTGGCCTCGATGCGTTCCTGCAGCATGCCGTCCTCCATCGAATCGATGCGGTGTCCGCGAATCGCTCCGGGCAGTATGGCCCGCTGGCGCGCCCCGTCGCAAGGCGGCCGCCGCTCGACGGCCCGGCTCGGAAAGCTCTGCCCGCGGTGAAGCTTCCCCCGCAGCCTGGCGATGTGATGTCGCAGGCGGCCCGGGACGGCGCCGCGCCGCCCCCGATGGCGGCGCGGCGGATGTCTCCGATGGTCGGGCGGCGCGATCGATCGCTATGGGCCGACGGTGGTCGTCACGACCTCGCTCGTACCCGTGGCCGGACCGGCCGTCACGAATACCGGCCTCCAGTCGGGCCCGACCACGGTGAGCGCCTCGTAATCGCCCAGGAAGAAGCCGCGGGCGACCGGCGCCTTGCGCATGTCGAACGACGTGGGAGTGAGCCGCGTCTCGCTCGTCCAGTCGCTCGCGTGCGTGCACGAGGCCGCCGCGGCCGACGCGTGACAGTGCACGACGAACGCGTCGGTGGGCAGCGTAGTCGGGTCGGGCGTGTTGTTGCGGAAGTCGTAGTACGTCACCGCGATCGTGCCGTCGGCGCCGACGCGGATCGCCGGGGTGAATGCCTGCTGGTTGCCGGTGGGAACGTTGGTCGGCGTCTGGTTGATCCGGATCGTGGGCGACCACGTCGCCCCGCCGTCGGTCGATTTGGAGAACGCGATGCTGTCATGCGCAAAGCCGCTGAAGCGGCTGTCCTGCCAGACGATGTAGAGGTTGCCCTCGCCGGGGCTCGACGTGCCTCGATCGACCGCGACCTCCGGGATGATGTCGCCCGTGCGAACGAGGTCGCCCGTATCCGGGTCCCTGATCCCGTTCTGCGCCGGGTCGAACAGCGCCTTCGACAGGAGCTTGTCGACGATGATCGGCCCGGACCAGGTGACGCCCTTGTCCGTCGAGCGCAGGAGCGCCACGTTGAAGCCGCGGACCTTGTGGGCGTTCTTGTGGTTGAAGATCAGGTTGAAGGTGTCGACCAGGTCGCCGTTCGGGAGCACGACGATCTGGTTGCCGATCGTCTGGTTGACCTCGCCCGGGTCGAAGATCTGGCGCGCGGCTTCCCAGCTCGCGCCGCCGTTCGTGGTCCGGGAGAACCACGTCGGCCCCCGGAAGCCCATCGCGTGCTCGAAGGCCACGTCGGAGGCGTTCGCATTCGGCGATTCGAGCCGATCCCAGATCGCGTAGACGAAGTTGGCATTACCGGGGTCGGCGGTGATCGATTCCTTGTCGTTCAGCACGGTGGCGCGCTCGTCGCGCCTGACCGTGATCGGGGCGCCCCACGTGGTCCCTCCGTCGGTCGACTTGCTGACGAGGATCGCGCTCGGCGCCGTCAATCCGTCGGGGCGCACGGTGATGGACAGGCTCACGTGGTAGAGGTCGCCGTTGGGCGCGAACGAGAGCCAGGGGTCGGAGGCTCGGTTGAAATCCGGATTGCCGGAGCAGGCGGTGATCTTGGGAATCACCACCGACGTCCAGGACGCGCCGCCGTCGGTGCTGACCCCGGCGACCAGCCCGCGCGAGCCGCCGTTCGACCAGCGGTCCTGCTGCCAGGTGGCGACGATGTTCAGGGGATTGGTCGGATTGACGTCGGCCCAGGGCTCGACCGTGCTGTTCGGAAAGTTGACGCCGGGCTGCTGAGCGACGTGATCCGCCGTACACGTGGCGAACGGGCTCGGGCCCGACACCGTCTCCAGAGGGGCGACCATGAAGGTGTTCGCCAGGGCGAGGGCCAAGCTGACCGCGATCAGCGCGGGAGCTCCGATGAATGTCACGACTCGTCGCATGGTGTGCTCCTTCCACGTTGGTCCGGATGCCATGGACAGGGCCGCTCGAACCGAAGCGGGCCTCGGACTCGGACTGGGAACGGGGGTCTCTCGGGGGAGCCCGGGGGGACGGGAGCGAGATCGGGCGCGCGCACGTGCACACGACACCAGGCTCCGGGCGACGGGCTTCATCGCCCAATTCAAACTCTAGCACGGTGCGCAACGAGGCCGAGGCCGTGCCGCGGGGAATCGGTCGCGCAGGCGGCGGCCCGGCTCACATCGGCCATCGCGAGAGATCTGCGGGCTACTGCGAGAAGGCCGCGCGAGCGGGCCTGCCGCGGTCTGACGCCTCCGCGCGCTACGCTTCGAAGCCCCCCAGGTATGCCTCCTGCACCGCGGGGTCGGCGAGGAGGTCGGCGCTCGATCCTGCGCGCGCGATGCGGCCGGTTTCGAGCACGTACGCGCGGCGCACCGTCCGGAGCGCCAGGCGCGCGTTCTGCTCGACCAGCACGATCGTGAGGCCGTCGCGCACGAGCGTCTCGATCGCGGCGAAGACGCGGGTGACGAGGATCGGCGCGAGGCCGAGGGAGGCCTCGTCGATCAGCATGAGGCGTGGCCCGGACATCAGCGCGCGGCCGATCGCACACATCTGCTGCTCGCCGCCCGAGAGCGTCCCGGCCGCCTGGCCGCGATGGCCCTCGAGGCCGGGAAACAGCGCGTAGACGCGCTCGAGGTCCCGAGCGATCGCGGCGCGATCGCGACGGTGGTAGGCGCCCGCGCGCAGGTTTTCATCCACCGTGAACCGGGGGAACAGTCGCCGGCCTTCGGGCACCCACGCCACGCCGTCCGTCGCGCGGCTCCACGCCGCGCGGCTGGACACCGAGCGGCCGTCCAGCTGAACGGCGCCCGCCACGGGCGTCACCAGTCCCATCACGGCCTTCAGGATCGTGCTCTTGCCGGCTCCGTTCGCGCCGAGCAGCCCGACGGCCTCTCCGGCCTCGACGGAGAAGCTCACGCCGCGCACCGCCTCGACGTCGCCGTAGCGCACGTGGAGATCAGTGACCTGCAGCACCGCCGTCCTCGCCGAGATACGCCTCGATGACTCGGGGATCCCGGCGCACGCGCTCCGGCGGCCCGGAGGCGATGAGTGCGCCGTGATCGAGCACCGCCACGCGGTCCACCAGCGACATCGCGACGCGCATCTGGTGCTCGACGAGGACCAGCGAGAGGCCCTCGGCGCGCAGGCTGCGGATCAGGTCGGCCAGCGATCGCGTCTCCTCGTGGGAGAGGCCGCCGAGCGGCTCGTCCAGCAGGATGAGCTTCGGCTCGAGCGCCAGGGCGCGTGCGACCTCGAGCCGCTTCAGCATGCCGAGCGGCAGGTGGCCCGCGGGGCGATCGGCGTGCGCCGCGAGCCCCACGCGCTCGAGCAGCGCGAGGGCGCGACGGCGGGTCGCCTCGCCCCGCCATGTGCCGAGCACCGCGCCGAGCCCCTGGTAGCGCCGCCGGCCGAGGGCCACGGCCACGTTCTCCGCCGCCGTGAGCCCCTTGAACGGCCGCACGATCTGAAACGTGCGCGCGAGCCCCGCCTGGGCGAGGCGATGGGGCGGCTCGCCGGTGATCTCGCGCCCGTCGAAGATGACCCGCCCGGCGTCGGGCGCATCGAAGCCGGAGAGGCAGTGACAGCACGTCGTCTTGCCGGCGCCGTTGGGGCCGAACAAGCCGAGGATCTGCCCTTCCTCGGCGGTGAACGAGACGGCGTCGAGCGCGGTGACGCCGGCGAAGCGCTTGGTGAGCCCCACTACTTCGAGGATCCGCATCAGGCGGCGCGGCGGCGCGCGAGGCGGCGCCACAGCGCGCTCTCCTCGCCGAGCAGCCCGTGGGGCGCCCAGCGCATCAGCAGGACGAGGATGGCGCCGTAGGTCAGCATCCGGTACTCGGCCAGCGGTCGGAACAGTTCGGGCAGCGCGCCCAGGACGATCGCCCCCGCGATCGCGCCGCGGTTGGTGCCGATGCCGCCGAACACGAGCATGCACAGGATCGTGATCGAGAACGGGAAGCCGAAGTCGTCCGCCGAGATGAAGGTGAGGCAGGACGCGTAGAGCCCGCCCGCCAGCCCGGCCAGCCCGGTGCCGATCGTGAAGGCGGCGATCTTGAACTTCCTGACGTCGACGCCGGCCGCGTGCGCGCCGTCCTCGTCCTCGCGCGTCGCCAGCAGCGCGAGCCCCGCCCACGAGCGGAGCAGCCACAGGTTGACGGCGAGGGTCAGGAGGACGGCCGCCACCACGAGCACGAGGAAGCCCGGCTTGCCGACCGGCGCGCCAAACCACGTCGGCGACGGGATGCCGCCGATGCCGAATGCGCCGCCGAAGAACGGGGAGTAGAGGAACACTGCCACCACGACGAAGTTCACGCCCATGGTCGTGATGGGCAGGAAGTCGTCGCGCACGCGGATGGCCGCGCCGCCCACGACGGCGCCAGACGCGGCGGCCGCGACGACCGCCGCGATCAGCGCGGGCCAGAAGCCCCAGTGGTAGGTCACCATGAGCACCGCCGCTGTGTAGGCCCCGATCCCGAGAAATGCGGCATGGCCGAGCGAGATCTGACCGGCCATGCCGGTCACCGTGTTGAGCCCGAGCGTGAGGATGCAGTAGATCCCGATCAGGGTCGCGACGGTGTAGACGTACATGCCGGCCGCGTCGCTACCTGCCGCCGAGCAGTCCCTGCGGCCGGATCAGGAACACGGCGATCATCGCGACGAAGGCCCATGCGTCGCGCGGCAGCGGCAGCTCGACCAGCCCGATCACCAGCGTCTCCACGACGCCGACGATCAGGCCGCCGAGCACGGTGCCGGGGATCGACCCGAGGCCGCCCAGCACGATGATCGCGAGTCCCTTGTATCCCGCGACGTCGCCCATGGTGGGCGAGACCGAGTTGTAGTAGATGCCGACCAGCATGCCCGCCGCCCCGGCCAGCGCGCTGCCGAGCGCAAAGTCGAACGCCACCACGCGGCGCACGTTCATGCCGCAGGTCGTCGCCATATCGCGATCCTGACTGGCCGCGCGCAGGGCGAGCCCGAGCCGCGTCCGGACCAGCAGGAGCCACAGCGCGGCGAGGAGGGCTGCGGTCACCGAGATCACGAGCGCCTGGGGCGGCGTGATCAGCACCGGCCCCCAGCGCAGCTCGGGCAGCCGCGGCGTCAGCGCGAATGCGTAGGGCTGGGGACCCGCCGCGATGCGGTACAGCTCCTCGAGGCCGACGAAGAGCCCGATCGACGCGATGAGCGTCGCGATGGGCGGCTTGCCGAGGAGCGGCCAGTACACCCATCGCTCCATGGCGAGGCCGGCGGCCACTGCCGATGCCATGGCACAGCCGAGCGCGATCCAGAAGCTGCCCGTGACGTGCCACGCCCAGAGTCCACCGTAGGCGCCCAGCGTGAAGACCGCGGCGTGGGCGATGTGCAGGATGCGCAGCACGCCATAGACCATCGTGAGCCCGAGCGCCATGAGCGCGTAGAGGCTGCCGACGGTGATGCCGTTGACCAGTTGCTGGAGCAGCACTGAAGCGGGACGCGGTCGGTCACTGGACGGGCGGCGTGATCACCTCGGGATTGTCGATCGTGGCGAACGAATGGATCTTGCCGTCGCGGATGACCTGCACCTGCACGGGCTTCGTGACCTCGCCCTTCGTGAACCGCGTGATCTTCCCAGTGAACGCGGGATAGTCCCTGAGGTTGGTCAGGGCGGCGCAGATGGCCTTGGGATCCGTCCCGGCCGCGTCGATCGCCTGCGCCAGGATCTTCACCGCGTCGTACGCCGAGGCACCCACCATGTCGATGAACGCGGCCCCGCTCACCCGCCCGAAGTCGTTGTCGACCGTGAGCGCGGCGATGCGCCTGGCCTTGTGGAGCTTCACGGCGGCCTCGGCGCCGGCCCAGCCCTCGACCTGGCCGAGGTAGCCGTTGCGGAACACGCAGGGCCCCGCCTTCGTCACATCCGGGTGCACGGCATACGCGACCGTCATGGGCAGTCCCGCCTTGGCGAAGATCGGCGCCGCCACGCGACTCGGCATCGAGTACGAGCCCGATACGACGCCGACCACCTGGTCCTTCTCGACGAGCTTGTTCGCGACGGCGACGGCCTCCTTCGAGTCGTGGCGATCGTCGTAGACGACCAGCTCGATCTTCCTGCCCTTGATGCCGCCCGCGGCGTTCAACTCCTCCACCGCGATCTCTGCCGAGTGCTTCGTCGAGGCGCCGTCGACGGCGGCGAATCCCGTGAGCGGCGCGAAGAATCCGATCTTGATCGCCTCCTGGGCAGGGGCGGGCCCCGCGGCGAGACCCAGAGCGAGGAGCACAGTCACGGCGAGGCAGGCGCGTGTCGTCATCGCGGATCGATCCTCCGTGCGCGGATATTCGGTGACGCGAATGTCGTATCCACGCGGCCAGCTTGTCAAGCCGATCCCCGGCGACGCGTGGCGAGCGCCATCACCGGGAGCCGTCTCACCGGGTCGTGACGTTCCTGTCGGATGGCGGTGTGGCCGCCGGGGCGCACCGGCGGACACGCTCGCCGCCTTCTCCGAGCCGAGAACGGAGGTGCTCGAGGCGCCAATCTCTTCGGTTCTCTTCGGCGCGTCGAGGGCGAGCGGTCGCGCTGACAGTCCGATCTCGCGCGGGCGTCTATCCGAGGCGGCCCACCGCGCCCTCCACCGCCGCCAGCACCGA
>Ga0126379_10002816_pt1 | contig 11142 bp, 9 predicted proteins | sample PanSoiMetPlot_24_FD_92640 | JGI IMG/M metagenome (GOLD analysis project Ga0126379, IMG submission 92640) | Tropical forest soil microbial communities from Panama - MetaG Plot_24 | ecosystem: Environmental > Terrestrial > Soil > Tropical forest > Bulk soil | place: Panama | collected 2016-02-17
CCGGTTGCGGGCGGCGGATACCTTCGATTGTTCCCGTATAGATTAACGGCCTGGGCCATCCATCATCTCAATCGGACTGAACGCCAACCGGCCATGGTATACCTGCATCCATGGGAGATAGATCCGGACCAACCGCGGATTTCTGCGTCACGGCTGTCGCGCTTTCGGCATTACAACAGTTTAGATTCAACAGAAACCAAGTGTCTGAAATTGCTAGATGACTTTTCGTGGGCTCCGATGGAAGAAGTGTTATCCCAAAAGTTGGCGCAATAGCTTTCAATTCGCAGCCTTTCGTTATGCTATTTAAAATCCTGTCGGTCGTCGGAGCCAGACCTAATTTTATGAAGGTGGCAGCCATTTGCGAGGCGATAAAGGGAGTGAATAGCCTGGGCGCTGAAGAGCAAATCCGCCACGTGCTCGTCCATACCGGGCAGCATTATGATCACAACATGTCGGATTCGTTTTTTAATGATTTGGAGCTTCCTAAGCCAGATCTCTGCCTGGGAGTCGGCTCGGCATCTCATTCCGTTCAGACGGCTAGGATTATGGAGCGGTTTGAAAGTGTGGTTCTCAATGAGCAGCCGCACCTCGTGCTTGTAGTCGGAGATGTGAATTCCACGGCTGCATGCGCGCTGGTTGCTAAAAAGACATGGTGCCGGGGAGATCGGGGCGCAAAAGACTTTATTCCCAAGCTTGCGCATGTCGAAGCAGGATTAAGGAGCTTCGACCGGACTATGCCCGAGGAGATCAATCGCATTGTCACAGATTCTGTCTCCGACTATCTCTTCACCACTGAGGAAAGCGCCAATCAGAATCTACTTCATGAAGGTATTGCGGCGGAGCACATTTTTTTCGTTGGGAATGTGATGATTGATACCTTGCTTCGCTATCGTTCGAAGGCGCAGGAATCGACAATCCTGCAAGATTTGCAACTAGCTGATGAACAGGGAGTAAAGCCGTACGCGATCTTGACTCTCCACCGGCCGACCAACGTTGACGATAAGCAGGTTTTCTCCGCCATGCTTGAGGCCTTTCTCGACATTTCCCGGCGCATGCCGGTCATTTTTCCGACGCATCCACGGACGTTAAAGCGAATTCAAGACGAGAATTTGGGTGATTATTTCGTTGACCATTTTGTTCAGGGTCCAGAGCCGTGGGATTCGCGAGTGCGAATCCGATTGGTGCCACCACTGGGTTACCTTGATTTTTTGCGTCTGATGTCCGAAGCCCAAGTCGTTCTCACCGACTCCGGTGGCGTGCAAGAAGAAACAACTATCCTTGGGGTGCCGTGTATTACTCTGCGGGATAAAACCGAGAGGCCGGTCACCATCGAGCATGGTACGAACGTCTTGGCGGGTTCGCATCCAGAAAGAATCATCACAGAATTTAACCGATTATACCGCAGCGGACGGAAATCCAATCTACCACCCCGTTACTGGGATGGAAATGCGGCTAAACGAATTATCAAGGTCCTGTCTGACGATTTTTGGCCTGAGCGACAGTTGGTTGATTCCGAAGAGCTGCCTCAAGGGAGACGGATGTAATATCTGCATGCAAACGTTTGTTTTCCAAGAGCACGACCCTCGCTGGGATGAATATGTCATGGCACATCCGGCGGGAACCTTTTTTCACCAGTGGAAATGGCGGGAAATTATTTCGTCCAGCTTCGGCTATGAGCCGTTATATCTCTGTGCGGAAGAGGAGGGCGAAATTCAGGGAATTCTTCCGCTATTTTTCGCGCGCAGCCTTATCTTCGGCAGAAGCTTGGTGGCCATACCGCTGGCCGTTTACGGTGGAGTCTTGTCGACAACCGCATTTGCAGAAGACGCTCTTCTCCAAAAGGCGATAGCGCTCGGAAAGGAGTGCCGGGCTAAATACCTAGAACTCAGAGGCAACCCGTATTCACGGGACGAGTCGTTAAGGGAAGCCTCGAACATTGGCGTTTCGACGAAACAGAAAGATTTGTACGTGACATTTATGGGAGAAATTGATCCCATTGATGATGTAAATCTGTCTCGGATCCCTAGAAAACAGCGGCGCATGGTTCGGCAGGGTGAGAAGCACGGGCTGCGATTTGTGCTGGATAAAAGTCGAATGCGGGAGTTCTACCAGATTTACGCTGCGAGTGTGCGAAATCTCGGAACTCCGGTATTTGGCTATCCGTACTTCGAGAAAGTTGTCGAAGCGTTGGGTGATCAGTGCGAAGTTTTCTTAGTGGATTTTCAAGGCAAGGCCGTTGCGGGAGTCTTAGTTTTTTTCTACAAGGATCAAGTTCTACCTTATTATGGTGGAGCTCTGAAAGAATACTCCCATCTTGCTCCTAGTGATTTCATGTACTGGGAACTGATGAGGTATGGCGCCGCACAGGGCTTCAAGATATTTGATTTCGGGCGCAGTAAGAAGGGGACAGGTTCTTTTAACTTCAAGCGGCACTGGGGTTTTGAGCCCCGTCCTCTGCCGTACTTCTACTATCAAATTAAGGACCGGTCCATCCCGGATACAAGTTCGTTTAATCCCAAGCTTCAATGGGCAATCCGCATTTGGCGCAACCTGCCCTTGAAGCTCACGATGGCGTTAGGGCCGCGGATTGTACGCCATTCTGTTCCCTAGAGACGCTCGTTAATAGTTCAGACTAAAATGACCTGGCTAAAATTTAACGTTCACATGAAGGAGCCGGTGAAGATCGAATATTACACCATAACCGTTGGCGATCACGTTATTGGCCGAGTTTGTCATTTGTCTTGGGTCAGCCGGCGGAATGTAAAGTTAGAGGCATTGTGATGCAGCGAGAAGGGAGACATGGCTTAACATGCGTGGCCCCCAACTCATCGAAGTTTTTGGCGCTGGGAGCCGATGACTTTTCATGCGAGTTTTCAGGCGATGGCATTCGACTTTGTCTGACGGGAGACGTTCAAATCGATGGAGATCCCTTAATCGACGCAAGCGGTCCGGCAAAAGAAAACATTATTAGGGCCCTTTCCCATCGTTACCGTACTATAGGTGAGGACTTTCTGAGGGATCTTCGAGGTGGCTTTCGACTGGCTCTTTGGGATCCGGAGAGGCAAAAACTTCTTCTTGCGGTGGACCCGTTTGCGACTCGGCCGCTCTACTATTCGTGTGTGAAAGGAGTGCTAGTTTTTGCCTCGAGGATTTCGAGCTTTTCAGCGTTACCTGAGGTTTCCAAAGAAGTCGATCCGAACGTCGTGTATTTCTACCTCAACCATTCGTTTATTCCGGCTCCGTCCACGATTTGCCGCGATATTAGGCGGCTTGAGCCGGGTCACTACCTGCGTTGGCAGCATGGCCGTATTACACTCTCGCAATATTGGGACATTCAGTACAATGAAGACCAAAGCTTGACAGTTGACGCTGCCTCGGAGCTGATCCGATCCGCAGTCGAACGGTCAGTGCGATCCTACGTTGGAGCCCAGAGCTGCGGGATACAAGAAGTCGGTGCCTTTTTAAGCGGAGGAACCGATAGCAGCACTTTGGTGGGTCTCATGTCAAAGGTCATGAGCGGTCGGACTAAGACTTTCTCTGTGGGTTTTGAGGAAGAACGATACAATGAGATTCATTATGCCCGAACGGCGGCCACGCACTTCAATGCCAAGGCGTACGAATATTTTGTCAGCGCCGATAACGCGTTGGCTATCCTACCATCGCTTGCAGCGTATTTCGATGAGCCGTTTGGAAATAGCTCTGCGATTCCCACCTACTTTTGCCTACGCATGGCTAAAGAGGCTGGAATTAGAGTGATGTTTGCGGGAGACGGCGGTGACGAGCTTTTCGCTGGAAACGAAAGATACTTGGCAGAAAAGTATTTTCTTCCGTTCGATATTTTGCCCATCTCGCTGCAAAATGTCAGTAGCTACATTGCTAGCTTTTTTCCCGCCGTGTATCCTCTACGTAAAATCAGGCGGTATATAGAGAGGGCCAGCGAGCCAAATCCAAAACGATTCTTTCACTATCAACTCTTTTTGAGGGAACATGCTAACGATTTCTTCACGGAAAGTTTCAGAGCCAATTTAGATAGTGATTTCGCTTTAAGAATGCCTCGGGAGCACTATCGAAAGGTTATCGCCGCCGCGCCGCTTAACCGTCTTCTCTACATGGATCTCAAAATGTGCATCGCAGATAACGATCTGTTCAAGGTGAACCGGATGGCGGAGGCCCTGGGTGTAAAAGTTTGTTATCCTTATTTGGATCGAGGCCTGGCAGAGATAACCGGAAAGCTTCCGGTCGGCCTCAAACTCAAGGGATTTCAAAAGCGCTATATTTTTAAGAGAGCATTTGCCAAGCTTCTCCCCGAGGAGATTTTGCGAAAAAAGAAACATGGTTTTGGCCTTCCTATTGCTCATTGGTTACGGACGCATGCGGGTTTCAGAGAAACGGCCCATTCACTTCTGCTCGATACTTCTGCTATGCAGAGAGGTTATTTCAACCGGAGTGCTTTGGAGAAACTGCTTCGCCAGCATGATGAGGAAAAAAGCGATTTCTACGGCACCTTTATTTGGAACATCATGATGTTGGAACTGTGGCATAGAAATCACAAAGATAAGTTGCAGACGAAATGCCAGACAATCGCAGAAAGTTCATACCTAATGTAGTGTCTCCTGAAAGTCATAGCAAACCTTTGCCATCACTTCAGCAAAGTTGTCACCAGCGGACGAAGCAGCTTTCGGCAGAACTCAGCGTTCTTTCCAACTTTGCGCGAGAAGTTTTTTTCCACGCCCTCTTCGTGGTGAAATCGTTGAATCTCTTTTTCTTTAAAATGCCGTCAATGATGTGATATTAGAGTGCAGATGAGTCGCTTGCTCAAAGGTTTGGTGTTGTCAGGAGGAAAGGGAACACGGCTTAGACCCCTCACCCATACGGCGGCGAAGCAACTTGTTCCAGTCGCCAATCGGCCAATCTTGTACTACGTGTTGGATAATTTACTTGAGGCTGGGATCCGTGATGTCGGCATCATAATATCTCCGGAAACCGGCAAAGCGATTCAAGAAGCAGTGGGCGACGGCAATACTTGGGGGATGAGGTTTGAGTATATCTTGCAGGAAGAGCCGCTGGGGTTGGCTCATGCGGTGAAAGTTGCGCGGCCATTCTTGGGAACAGACCCCTTTATCATGTATCTTGGCGATAATCTGATCGGGTCGGGGATCGGTGGATTTCGTGAAATTTTCGAGCGATCCAACGCCGATGCGAGCATCTTGCTCAAAAAAGTGGGCAATCCCTCGAGTTTTGGCATTGCCGAAGTCAACGGGGAGGGACGAGTATGTCGTCTCGTCGAAAAACCCAAATACCCGCGATCGGACCTGGCTTTGGTAGGGATCTACTTTTTCTCGAGCAAGATTCATGGAGCAATCGACCTCATTCGGCCGTCGGCGCGCGGAGAGTTGGAGATCACGGATGCGATTCAAGAGCTTTTAGAGCAACGATGCAATATTTTGAGCCATCAATTGGACGGTTGGTGGCTTGACACCGGAAAAAAGGACGACCTCTTGACCGCCAACAGCGTGGTCCTCGACGAATGGGTTAAGCGGCAACTTCTCGGAGAGGTCGACGAAGAAAGCCAAGTGAGTGGACGAGTCCGCCTGGGAAAAGACAGCAAGGTAATCAAAAGCACGATTAGAGGTCCCGTGGTCATTGGGGACAAAGTTCAAATCGAGAATTCCTTCATCGGACCGTTCACTTCAATAGGCAATGGATGCCGGATTGTCTCTTCCGTTATGGAGCATTGCGTCCTTTTGGAAAACGCAAGGATCGAACAGGTTGATCGGTTGGAGGATAGTCTGGTCGGCAAAGGTTCGTCCGTGGTTAAGAACCGTGGAAACCATCAGGCCTACCGGTTGATGATCGGAGACGATTCAGAGGTTCTAGTCTGATGGTGGTTTGCTAATCATGGCCTTCAGACTAACCGCGGAGGCGATGAGGGCACGGAGCAAAAAGTTTTGATCGAGAAACATTCCGGTCCCTGTGAGCTCTGCGTCTCTGCGATAAAGTATAAATGAAGACTTTGTTGATCACCGGCGGTTACGGATTTATTGGAAGCCACTTCATCCGCTTACTCCGCCGAGAGAACCCGCAGTGGCGGATCGTCAATCTGGACCTCCTCACGTACGCCGGCAATGTCGATAATCTAGCCGACTTGAATTTTACGGCGAATGATCCTCAATATCGGTTCGTCCGAGGTGACATTGCAGATCTTGCCTTGGTTCGGCAGATTTTTGAGACTGAGAACCCGGATATAATAGTGAACTTCGCTGCTGAAACGCATGTAGATCGTAGCCTGATGGATAGCGCCCCCTTTGTCAGAACCAATATTGAGGGCGTGCGGGTCCTTTTGGAAGTTGTAACTCAATACGGGATCAAAAGATTTTTGCAGGTTTCAACAGACGAGGTTTATGGCTCGCTGGCGGCGGATGAACCGGCTTTTTCCGAAGACAGCCCGTTACTCCCCAACAGCCCCTATGCGGCCAGCAAAGCTGCCGCCGATATGCTGGTGCGGGCCTATCACCGTAGCTACCGAACCCCGATATTGATCACACGTTGTGGCAATAACTATGGCCCTTATCAATTTCCCGAAAAGGTTTTGCCATTATTCGTCACTAATGCACTGGATGATCAACCTCTACCTTTATACGGGGACGGCAAACAGATAAGGGACTGGATTCACGTCGAAGATCATGCGCGCGCAGTGCTTCACGTTCTAGAGTACGGGGTGCCCGGAGAGATTTACAACGTCAGCGCAGATGGAGAGCGGATGAATCAAACTATGGCAGAGTGGATCCTTGACCTGCTGGGTAAACCGCGAGAACTCATTCGCCCTGTTGAGGATCGTCCTGGGCACGATCGCCGGTATTCTTTAAGTGCCTTGAAAATCCGCGGCCTCGGTTGGCAGCCGTCTATCCCCTTGGAGCAAGGACTGTCAAATACGATTGATTGGTATAGAAGTCAAAGAGCCTGGTGGGAGCGGATCAAGAGCGGCGAATACCGAAAATACTACTCAGAAATGTACGGTCAACGCCTGAAATCTCAAGCGTAGCGGCGAAAGGAGAAGCATGCATGGCATTGACCGCTGACAGTCTTCGAAAAATAGAAACTCACTTGCTCCAAAGTGCCGAGATCAAGCGACAAACGGCGGCAAGTTGTGCTGGGTCAATTGCCAAGGCGGCTAACTTGATAGCGGAAGTATTTCTGTCTGGTAGTAAGCTGCTCCTTTGCGGCAATGGCGGTAGCGCGGCGGACTGCCAGCACATGGCAGCGGAGTTCGTCAGTCGCCTTTCGAAGGATTTAGAGCGCCGTGCCCTACCGGCAATAGCGCTGACAACCGACACGTCCTTCTTGACCGCATTTGGTAACGACTGCGGCTTCGAAGGTATTTTTGAGCGACAAGTCGAGGCTTTAGGAAGTCCCGGCGATCTCCTCATAGGAATTAGCACGAGCGGGAATTCGCTGAACGTTATCCGGGCGGTAGAGACAGCAAGAAAGAGGAATATAGGTACCATCGCGCTCACGGGAAACGGCGGACGCCTGGCTGCGATTGCGGATGTGGTAGTCGCTGTACCGAGCTCAGATACACAGTATATTCAGGAAGCTCATGTCGCCATTGAACATATAGTTTGCGAGTTGGTAGAGTCCGCCCTTTTCCGTGAGCCGGGACTGCTGCCAGAAAAACAGCGTTGATCCCGGGAAGATTCGACTAACCGGACAATTCAATTAACTGATTTCTATCGGGTCAGTGACCGCGTTTGTCAATGAACCGCTACCTCTCCTCAACAAGCCGAAGTTCCCTTTTTGCACAGGCTCGCCGCTCCATTTGGGGGATATCAAATCTATTCCACGATTCTAGAACCGTGACCCCGTTGTACTGTGTAACTTCACTCTAGATTACGCCCTCTGAAAAAGAGGGTGGGAAGGATTTGGCTCTTGGATTTTGCCCCAGCGGAACTCTCGCAATGCCCCCGTCTTTTAGTAGCCGCCGGTTAAACTAGACCGCCACCGAGAGTTACTAAGTTACTGGAATACCTTTTGCTCTTCCCCAGCGCGACACAGCAAATTAATCAGTTTCTTCGGGCAGGTTTGTCCGTCTTTGCTGCTGGCGAATTAATAGTAGCCGTTTTGCCAGAGAGACTTGGCGGTATCGTCCAAAAAGTCTCGTGTTATCAAGATAATAGCTTCTTGGATCAAATGGCGAATTTATGCCTTTTTATAGTGGCCTGATGCAGGAATGGCGGAAGCCTACCTAACTAACAGCTTTGCGTGATTTAGCAGCGGCCACAACGTGAATCGAACTTTATCCAGTGATTACTACTAGCACGCCACGGGCGTCAATTTTGGGATAGTAAGAAAATAGCTCGTTGGGCTCTGGGTATTGGCTTCAGCGCGGCTCTTCTCTATCTAGCGCTGCGGGGCACTGACATCACACACATTGTACATTCACTTGGAAAGACTGATCTCACTCGAGCCACAGTCGCCGTGTTCTTTCTGTTCCTCTCCTTCTGGATCCGTGCTTGGCGCTGGCGTTATCGTATTTTATCAATTAAGCCCATACCGTTGTGCCGCTCTTTCGCTCCACGATGGTCGGTTTTATGGGCAATTATCTGCTTCCGCTGCGAGCAGGCGAGATTATGCGCGTAGTTTCTATCGGACAAACTCAGAATATCCGTAAGTCCAGCACGCTGGGTTCAATCGTGTTAGAACGGGTCCTGGATGGTATTACCCATGGAGGAGTTCAAGCGCCGTTCGACAACTTGCCAATAATGGGGTCTGAGGAAGTCTGGGAAGCACCAGTGAATGACGATGGCTACCCTCTCACGACGCTGCTCAAGTTCGTCGCGTGGCCTGGGGTGACATGACGGCGGGCGTAATGCCGGTCTATTCCGAATGGTATTGGGATTTTTTCAAGGGAAATGGCAAGGGCGAGCCGGACGTGCGTCGGATGTTTAATTTCTTTATTCGAAGACCCGCTACCGTCAGTACCAACAGCTTAACCGGCTAGCATCAAAGCCTGCTCAAGAAAATTGCTTCCGGAATAGCCGGACAAGAATATGTCATCTACGATCAAGATGCCCTGCTCCATCGCCATCAATCGGTCGGATGTGTCTTCATCAACTCTATTTTCGGCCCTCTGGTTCGATCCCAAAACCGGCATTAAAGAGAGCAGCGGGAGCATTGCTGGCGGGGCTACCAAAACCCTCGAAGCCCCCTTTTCCGGGGACGCCGTATTATTCCTGCGCAGAGTATCTGTTGCGGCCTCTCGCGATAGGGAGGTCCAGCAACAATTAGAGAGGCCACGTGACTTCAGGCATCCGTGTTGCTAACCGCGGAGACGCTGAGTTGGAAAAATTCGAATTTCGAAATTCGAATTGCGAAAGTTTTCTCTGCGAACTCCGTGCCTCTGTGGTGAGATGAGTTTTTTTCTAGCGACTTAAGGAACACATGACCGAGAAAGCCGCTATATCTATTGTGATCCCCGTTTATAACGAGGAAGAGAGCATCCCGCCTCTGTATCGGAGCGTTTGTCGAGCCTGTGAGCAGCTAGGGAAGCCCTACGAAGTTATTTTCGTGGATGACGGCAGCCGTGACAAGACTTTCGAAATCGTGAAGAAATTGTACCAGCAGGATGCACGGGTGCGGGTTGTCCGATTTCGTAAAAACTTCGGCCAAACGGCTGCGATGGCAGCCGGATTCGAATACGCGAACGGAGAAATCATCGTCAGCATGGACGGCGACCTCCAAAACGACCCAGCGGATATTCCGAGGCTGCTTGCGAAGCTGGAAGAAGGGTCAGATGTGGTGTGCGGGTGGAGAACGAAGCGGCAGGATAAATTCTGGACGCGGCGCTTGCCATCGGTAATGGCGAATTGGATCATCGGTCGAGTTACCGGTGTCAGAATTCACGATAATGGCTGTTCGCTTAAAGCTTACCGCGCTTCAGTCATTAAGAGCGTAGCTCTCTATGGTGAAATGCATCGTTTTATACCCGCTATGACCACACTTGCCGGTGCAAGAATTGCCGAAATCGCGGTTAACCATCACCCGCGTCGTTTCGGGAAGAGCAAATATGGGCTAGGCCGAATCTGGCGGGTTGTTCTCGATATCATTACCGTCAAGCTGATCACGGGATCTGCTTCACGGCCTGCGCTGTGGTTCGGACTGCCGAGTTTTCCAATTCTTGGTCTAGGCCTATTGGCCTTCTTTATTGCGGCTGCAATGTATTCCGCACAGCTTCCCTTCGAATGGCTAGTACTGTCCACAGTAGGTGTCCTGTTCTTTCTCCTGAGCATCCATCTGCTTTCTATGGGGATGATTGGGGAGCTTTGCATGAAAACCGGGAATTATCTCCCCGAGAAAGTCCTTCATCCAACTATAAAAACGCTTTAAGCCGCATATGAAAGCTGCAATACCGATAGCTCAGTCACAAAGCCAGGTGCACGCGGAAATCACTTGTAACGAACGACCGGAGCTTTCTGTCGTGATTGCCATTTCCGAACGCTACGATGACTTGAGGGATCTTTTTCTTCAATACACTCGAGAGCTCTTATCGACCGGGCTGACGCATGAATTTATCTTTGTCGTGGATGGAGCGAATCCTGGCGCCCTTGGGGCCTTGAAAGCGCTAAAGGAGGAGTATCCAGCGATTAAGGTCATCGCGTTGAGTCGGCGGTTCGGTGAGGCCACGGCACTTTCAGCGGGGTTCGAAACGGCCGGCGGCAAGATCATAATCACTCTTCCATCTTATCTTCAGGTGATGCCCCATGGGATTCACCAAGCACTAGCGAAACTGATTGAGAATGATCAGGACATAGTCGTCGGGCGGCGATTTCCGCGCATTGATTCCGTGTTCAATAGAACCCAATCCCGAGTCTTCCACTGGCTGGTCCAGATGCTAACCGGAACGAGGTTTCATGATGTCAACTGCGGCCTCCGCGTCATGAAGCGCAAAGTCGCGGAGGAGATTCAGCTCTACGGCGACCTGCATCGCTTTTTCCCCGTGTTAGCTGATCAGCGCGGGTTTAGGATCGCCGAGACTCCGGTTCAGCAGAGTCCCCGTGACATGCAGCGCAGGGTATACGGGCCGGGTGTCTATCTGAGAAGATTGCTGGATATCCTCACATTATATTTTCTCTATAAATTTACTAG
>Ga0126379_10002818_pt1 | contig 11138 bp, 10 predicted proteins | sample PanSoiMetPlot_24_FD_92640 | JGI IMG/M metagenome (GOLD analysis project Ga0126379, IMG submission 92640) | Tropical forest soil microbial communities from Panama - MetaG Plot_24 | ecosystem: Environmental > Terrestrial > Soil > Tropical forest > Bulk soil | place: Panama | collected 2016-02-17
TAGGAATTACCCCCGTCAATCAAGATGTCGTCGGCTTCGAGCGAGGGCAAGAGATCATGAATGGTCTGGTCAACCACGGCGGCCGGGACCATCAGCCAAATTGCGCGAGGCTTTTGAAGTTTCTTCACGAAGTCCTGGAGAGAGGAAGAACCGACCGCCTTCTCCTGGGCCAGTTCGTCGACGGTTTTCTGCGACCTGTCGAAAACCACACACTGGTGGCCACCTTTGATAAGGCGCCGCACCATGTTTGCACCCATTCTGCCGAGACCAATCATTCCCAGTTGCATAACAATCTCCTTTCTAAACTTTAGCTGCTAAGTTCCCGGATGCCCTTTTTCGAGTTCGTTGATGCAGGCTCATACTGCTTTACCACGACTCTTTCCTACTAATGGAAGTAGCGATGCCAGTCCCAGAACTGTTGTACCTATTTCACCGTGCGGCACCCTTTTTGGATTCTCTCTTCTCCTTCATGAGCCTGGCCTGCTCGAAAACAGTTACAAATTCGCGGTAACGGCGCGAAACTTCCGCAACCGCTTCTCCTCGCGTAATTTTGTTCGCGCGCCACTCAACGAGCGGTTGCCAGAAATCTGTGCGGCCCACAGCGAAGCCAATGAAACCAGGAACGCCAGCCGCATTCGCCAGCCATTCGCGCACCTTTTTGTCGTCCTCGCCACGGCCCAGAATGATGCAGCCGACGCTCTCACGGCCTCCCTGGCGCGCCGCTGCCACCATCCTCTCGCAGTCCTCCTGCCGGTCGAGTCCTTCGATTTTCCAAACATCCGGCTCAACGTGCGCGTTTTGGAGCTGTTCAATCGCGTGAACCATTAGCCGAGGGCGAATTTCCAGGTCGTAAGCTTTCTTGTCGCCATTGACCTGCCGTAGCTGCTCTTTCTCAGGTGGTACGAGCAACTCAAACATGAATCGACTGCTGCCTTTGGTATGCAAGTAGTCGGACAATTGCTTCAGCCGAGTGGACTGTCGTTGATTCAGAGCTCCATCGCCTTCTGTGTTGTAGCGCACCAGCACCTTGCAGAAAGTTGGATGGAACGCTTCGATGTGTTCGGCAAAATCCTGTCCGTACTCGAAGTCAAATTCATCCTGCCCGCTTTTCTCGGCAGGGCACGCAGTGGTGAATCCTTGTGCGGTTGCGTCGCGAAGAATGGCAGCGCCGAACTGTTCGTCCACCAAAATACCGGCCTTCTCCTTGGGAACGCCAGCGGCAACAGCAGCCTGAAAACCGTCGCAGATCACTTGCTTGGCGGCGGCGATTTGTCCCGTTTGCTCATCGGTCAACGCGCCTTCCCAGCCGAACATCTTTGTCTCGAAGGAACCCCGATGATCAAAGGGCAGAATGTAGAGTGGCTTATCAAATCCCAGAGTCATAGTGTAATCTCCCTCTGCTTGCGGTAGCGGCGAATCAAATTGTTTGTCGAGCTATCATGGCCAAGCTTCGGCTCGGATTTACTTTCGAGCTCTGGAATAATGTGCTGAGCTAGGACCTTGCCGAGTTCCACGCCCCACTGGTCGAATGAATCGATGTGCCAGATCGTGCCCTGAGTGAAGACGGAGTGTTCATAGAGCGCCACGAGCTTGCCAAGCGCTTCGGGCGTGAGGCGATCGAGCAGAAGTGTGTTCGATGGGCGGTTGCCTTCAAATACGCGGTGCGGTACAAGCCTATCGGGTGTGCCTTCCGCCTTCACCTGCTCGGGCGTTTTGCCGAACGCGAGTGCTTCAGTTTGCGCGCAGACGTTGGCGATGAGCATGTCGTGGTGACGGCCGAGGGGATTGAGTGCTTTGCCGAAAGCGATGAAATCGCAGGGAATGAGGCGCATGCCCTGGTGGATGAGTTGATAGAAGGAGTGCTGGCCGTTGGTACCTGGTTCACCCCAATAGATCGGCCCCGTTTCATAATTGACGTGCTTGCCATCCAGCGTAACGTGCTTGCCATTGCTTTCCATCGTGAGTTGCTGGAGATAGGCCGGAAATCGTTTGAGATATTGCTCGTAGGGCAAAACAGCTACGGTCTGTGCGCCGAAGAAATCGTTGTACCAAACCGACAGGAGCCCGAGGAGCACGGGCAGATTGCGTTCAAAGGGCGTGGTACGAAAGTGTTCGTCCATCTGGTGAAAACCGCTGAGCATGCTGCGAAAATTCTCAGGACCGATAGCCAGCATGGTGGAGAGGCCAATCGCCGAATCCATCGAATACCGGCCGCCGACCCAATCCCAAAATCCGAACATGTTGGCGGTGTCGATGCCGAACTTGGAAACCTCCGCGGCATTGGTGGAGACGGCAACGAAATGCTTGGCTACCGACTTTTCATCGCCGCTGAAGCCCTTGAGGGACCAATCGCGGGCGGTATGGGCGTTGGTCATGGTTTCAAGCGTAGTGAATGTTTTGGAGGACACGATGAACATGGTTTCGGAGGGATCGAGGTCGACCACTGCTTCGGCAAAGTCCGTGCCGTCCACGTTCGAGACGAAGCGAAAGGTCATGCTGCGCTCGCTATAGTGCTTCAGGGCTTCGTAAGCCATGACCGGGCCAAGGTCGGAGCCGCCAATACCGATGTTGATGACATTGCGGATACGCTTGCCGGTGTGGCCCTTCCACTCGCCGCTGCGAACGCGGATAGAAAAGGTAGTCATCTTATCGAGAACCGAGTGGACTTCGGGAACGACGTTTTTGCCGTCCACTAGGATCGTTTCGTCTTTCGGAGCGCGCAGGGCCACATGAAGGACGGCGCGATTCTCCGTAATGTTTATTTTTTCGCCGCGAAACATTGCGTCAATCCGTTCGCGCAAACCCGACTCCTTCGCCAGATCGAGCAAGAGCTTCAAAGTCTTGTCGGTGATGCGGTTCTTTGAATAATCCAGATAAATGCCCAAAGCTTCCGCGGTGAACTTCTCTCCCCGCTTGGGATCGTCGTCGAAAAGTTTCCGGAGATGGATGGTATGAACGGTTTTGTGGAGTGCCTTCAATGCGGCCCAGGCCTTGCGCTTGGTGAGTGGTTTGATGGCCGGGGATTTGAGAATCGCCTTTGCGGTTGTTGCCATGATCGTGCTCCTTGGAAACTATTGCTTTGCTAAGAGCGAGCCGGCTTGCGAGCTGCCGTTTGCCTGTCGCTGGGCTTGTCCCAGAGGCGGAATCCGCCGAGAAAGGCGTTGGCATTGTCTCCCAGACGACAATGGGGAGGAAGCTCCTTCAGCTTTTTGGAGTTGCCGCCACCAAGAACGACATCATCTGGTTCCAGCGCGGTCATAAGACACTGCACGACGTCGGCAACATCACGGCGCCATTTCTTTTTGCCTCGGGCTTCCAGGGCGCGAATCCCGACATAGTCTTCGTAAGTCGCCTTCTTATAGGGGAGGTGGCCGAGTTCCATGGGCTCAACTATTCCGTCGACGATCATGCAAGTTCCAAGGCCGGTGCCGAGACCCAGGAACAGCATCTTGCCCTTTTTGTAACTGCCCAGAGCCTGCATGGCAGCGTCATTGATTATCTTCACCGGCTTTCCAAACGCACGTTGATAGTCGAATCCCACCCAACCACGTCCCAGATTGTGTGGCTCCAAGACCGGCCGGCTTTGAAGGACAGGGCCAGGATAACCAAGCGAGACTACGTCGTAATTCCAGTCCTTCGTCATCACCTTCACGCCCACAACCATCTTCTTGGCCGTCAGACTTGGTCCGGATTCGAATTTTCGCGGCATCTCTTCGCCGCTGAGAAGGACCTTGACGTGAGTGCCCCCAATATCAATCGCCAATATCTTCATTCCTGAATCTCTCTTTGTGAGAACAGCAACATGGCACGGCAGTCTCAGCAAGACGGTGACAGCAAAGTTAGTTTCCTGCAGCCTTCTTGAGGACGGCGCTCTTGGACGTAATCACGCTCATCAAGTCGTTCCAAGATTTCACGAATGATTTGGCGCCTTCCTCTTGAAGCTGGGCCCCGAGGGCGTCCACATCGACGCCTGATTTGCCAAACTGCGTCAGCATTTCTTCGCAGTCTCCACCATCGGCCGAAAGGATCGATCCCAGTTCGGTGTGTTCCGCAAGCGCTTTCAACGTGGCCTCCGGCATTGTGTTGATTGTGAATGGTGCGGCTAGTGCCTTGATATAGAGGATGTCTGAAGCCTTGGGGTCCTTGGTGCCCGTGCTGGCCCACAGTAGGCGTTGCGGATAGGCGCCAGCGTTGTAAATGCGCTGCCAGCGTGGGGAGCTTAGAAGCGACCGACAGGCCTTGTAAGTACGTTCCGCGATCGCAATACCGAGACGGTTGGTTAGGTCGGCAGGTACTTTGCCCGCAACGGCGCTGTCCCAACGGCTAACGAACACGGACGCGACTGAGCCGACATTGGGATTGAGGCCAGCTTCGATCCGCCGCTCAATGCCGCGCAGAAACGACTCGGCAGCCTCCAGGTAGTGCTCGCGTGAAAAAAGCAGTGTCACATTGACCGGAACCCCTGCAAAGATGGCCTCTTCAATGGCCGGCAAACCTTCTTTCGTTCCCGGAATCTTGATGAACAGATTGCGCCGGCCCGCGCGCGCACAGAGCTCTTTGGCGGCGGCAAGGGTGCTTTTGGTGTCATAAGCCAGCAGTGGCGACACCTCGAGCGAGACCCAACCGTCGACCCCATTCGAACGATCATGGATCGCACGGAAAGTGTCGGCTGCGCGCGTCAAATCTTCGAGCGCCAATTCAAAGAACAGAGCCTCGCCCGATTTCCCCTGTGCGAGCTTCTCGCGAATAGCGGAATCGTAAGCAGTGCTGTTCTTGATGGCATGGTCGAAGATGGTGGGATTGGAAGTAAGGCCGGTGATAGAGAGCTCGTCGATGTACTTCTGCAGGGTTCCGGTGTTCAGCAGATCCCGCGTAATATTGTCGAGCCAGATGCTCTGTCCAAGATTATGGAGCAGCTTTGTCGCTTTCATGGAGTCACCTCATTTCTAGTCAAACTGGGATTACGTTTGCCGTTCTCGGAGTCGTCCGGCAACCTTCTCGCCGTGCTCGGTCAGCGTTCAAATCGAAGACTCAATGCCGTTTCACCGTGCCGGGCAAGGTAGACAATGGAAAGCTGCATGCTCATTCCGCCGCGTTCCACGCCTTCTTATAGACCACAGGAGAGTCGGTGGCAACTGGCAGAACTACCTATATGACCGCCACGAGGGTACCACTGGACCCTTGTGGTCTCATCGCTTCTGACCTATAAAAATTGACCTGCGGGATCCAGGCCAATTTCGTTAGGGTTCACCGAGAGGCCTGGTAAGTACTCGGGTCGGGTTAGCTGCTCATGGCAGAAGGCAGAGTATCGCCGCAGCTGCAACCAATCGTCTCCAAGTCAATGAGGTTTCAAGGTTATCCACATGGCCACATCCCTTCATGCCACCGGACCGAGATCCCCAAACGAGTGTTGCGTTGCCATACCTAGGAAGCTTCGGCCTGTGAGGCATCACAGGGTTGCGTTTCGATTCCGCGTGGCGTGACACAGTGGTGGCTTTGATAACCCGGGTCCAGCGGAGAGAGAAGATGCAAGGTGATGAATACGCAGGGGAGGAGAAGGACAAAGAGGCCGAAGACCCACATGAGAGAGCCGGCAAAGATTTGATCTTCAAGGGGAGTCATGCCAAAGAGAGACGGCGCTTCGAAGTAGGAGGGATAGAGGACGCGATCACAGAAGGCGAGGAACGCGCCGAGGGCTCCGCCGGGGAAGGTGCCGAAGAACAGATAAAGGGGGATGGTCCAGCGTGGCCAACGCGATTCAGAGGGAAACGGCTGGAGGACGGGCCACCAAAAGAGGATGGACGTGGAGAGGAAGCAGAAGTGTTCCAGATCGTGCCAGGCGTCGGAGCGGAGGGCGAGTTCGAAGGCGGAGGGAACGTGCCAGGCGAGGAGAGCGACGGAGGCGAGAATCCAGCAGACGAGGGGATGAGTGAGAAATTTGCCAAGGGATTGCACAGGAGGCCAGCGGAGGAATGGACCGAGAGTGGTGCGGACAAAACCTTGCGGGAGTCCGTGAAGGAAAGGCAAGGACGGCGCGCCAAGAAGGACGAGCGGAGGAACAACCAGCATCAGCAGGATGTGCTGGCTCATGTGGACGGTGAGCGAAGCTTCATCGAAGGCAGAGAGCGGCGAACCAATCGCGATCCACAGAGAGAACATGCCCGCCAGAAAAGCGGCGAGACGCCATGGCGGGAAGAGTTCTGGAGAGGTGCGGCGCAACGAAAGCCACCCGCGCAAATAGCAGAGTACGGTGAGTCCTATGACGACGTTGATGAGGACCGGTGGCGACCATTCCTTAAGGATGGATTGGGCTTCGGGCGACATGACGCGCTACGGGTTAGTCCCGGTCGGCGAATTTACAGCCGGCTCTGTGGCGACGGAGCGGGAAGCGTCGCGAGCGGGCGGTTGGTTGGTGGGGTGAAGAGTTTTCAGGAAGGCGACAAGAGCCGTGGTTTCAGCAGGGCTGAGATTTTTGCCGTAGGCGGGCATGTTGCCACCGCCTTGAATGACCTGGCGAATGAGTTGGTCCTGGGTGAGGAGAAGAGCGACTTTATCGAGAGCGGGGCCGCGCTTGCCGCCCTCGTTCCCGAGTGAGTGGCAATTGTGGCATTGCTTGAGTTGAAAGACGAGCGCGCCCTGGCGTTCGAGGGCAGAGCGATTTTGCAGGAATTGCGGGGGGATGGGGTCGCTGCTCCAGGCGTCCATGACGGGACTCCAGGGAACGTGGCCGCCTAAATCCGTCAAGGTGCCAAAAACTACAGCGACGAGAAGAATGGTGAGAACAGCGATCGGACGTCGGCGCCAGGTTTTTTCGCCTTCACCGAAAATAAACGGAAGAAGGAGGAGAAAGAGGATGGCGATGACCGGGCCGATCAGGAGCGCGGGTGTCTCCATTTCCGGCGGGAGCAGAGATAGAAGCGCGTAGAGCCACAGAAAGAAATAATCGGGGCGAGGTGCGGTTTGAATGATGGTGGGATCAGGACGACCGGAAGGGCCGTAGGGACCGAAATAGGCGGCGACGATGGCGAGCGTGAGAAGGACGCAGCCACCGAAGAACAGATCTTTCCAGACAGCGCCGGGAACGAAGGGGATGCCGTCTTTGTGCGTGAGCTCGTGATACTCCTTGATGTAGGTGGCTTTGCGAACGATGCGGCCTGGCATGGGCCATTCGTTGATGCCAAGTTTCAAAACCATGAGGAGATGAAGACCGACGAACGCGATGAGCATACCGGGAATGACGAAGACATGGACCGCGAAAAAGCGTGAGAGCGTGGAGCCGGCGATGATGGGTCCACCGAGCAGGAGGGTGACCATCCATGGACCCACAATGGGAATGCGGCTGCAGATGGAAGCGCCGATGCCAAGCCCCCAGAAGGCATCCTGATCGAAGCGAAGAACCTGGCCGGAAAAGGCCATACCCAAGGTCATCAGCAGAAGAAAGATGCCGACGATCCAAGTGAGTTCGCGGGGATATTTGAAAGCGCCGAAAAGAAAAACCTGGACCATGTGAATGAGAACGATGGCAACCATGAAGTTGGAGCCCCAACCATGGAGAGCGCGAATGTACCAGCCGAGAGCGATGGAGTGATTGAGGGTTTGGAGGCTGTTCCAGGCTTCGCCCGCCGAGGGGACATAAATGACGGCGAGCAACATGCCGGTGAGGATCTGCATGACAAAAACAACGAGGGCGGCGCTGCCGAAAACGTAGAACCAACTGGCGGTTTCGCGCGGAACAGGATGCTCAGCGGTTTCGCGAAGAGAGGCGGCCAGTTGTACGCGGGCATCGAGCCACTCGCCGATTTGCTGGATCAGGCGCATGGCAGCTTCCCACTTATGTCGACGAAGGCGCTGGGAATGCTTGGACTAACCGGGGTGGGCAATTGACCGGCTTTGATGAAGAGCTTTCCTTCCTCAATTTTGTAGGGGTATTCAAAGAGGCCGCGCTCTGGCGGACCGGAGGCGCGAGCGCCATCCTGGTAATAGACGCCGCCGTGGCACGGACACATGAAGAGGCCGGATTGCGGAAACCAGCGAACGGGACAGCCGAGATGCATGCAATTGATGGCAAAGACCTGAAAGGTGTGATCGTCGATGCGGCGGACCCAGCAGTCACTGTAGGCGGTTTTACCGTCCCATGGTTGAACGTCGGGATTGCGGAATGTGCCAAGACGCGTCTGGCCTGCGGGAAATTGATCGAGCGCGCCGAGGGGAAGCCAGGCTTCGTAACCGCGGGAGCGCGTAACGGGAGAAAGCACATAGCGAACGATGGGGATGGCAAGAAGCGCGGCGATGATGCCGTTGAAGAGAATTCCCAATTTCACGAACATGGCGCGCCGGGAAAGATTATCGGGCAGGGTCATGGAAGTTCTCCCGCGGGTTGAGGTGCATGGGGATAAGGACGGCCGGCAAATTGCGGGCGCTGGGCAGAGAGCCACGCAACGACGTCGGAGATTTCCTGGCTAGACATCGGCTTGCCGGGAACATTGTTGCGCCAATCGGGAGCGCCGAGACCAGGGCGACCAACCATGACAAGCGTGCGAAGTTCTTGATCGGTGAGGAGAGCGAGGAAGGTGCCGTCGACGATGGAACTGGCCTTGGGGCCGCCCTTGCCCGCTGGGCCGTGGCAGGAGCTGCAAAAGGTTGCGTAAACAGCGGCGCCACGCGCGGCGTCACCGGGTTCGGCGGTGTATGGAGGAGGAGCAATACCGGCTAGGGCGTCGGGATTGGAGTAACGCTCTCGAATGCCGTGCACGATGACATCGACCTGATTGTCGGTGAGCATGCCGCCGGCGCTCTTGGCGAAAGCGGGCATGGAAGTGCTGCCAATCCCATTGGTCACAATTTTGCGCAGGGTGGCATCGTCGATGATCGCCAGATAGACAGGATCTCCCAGAGAGAGGGCCGCGCCGCCTTTGCCCTCGGATCCATGACAGCCAGAACAATTTCTCCCGTAGAGTAGCGCGAAATCGGTGACGTCGTCGGGGTTAATGGGGACGGAGCTTTCCGACGGACGTCCAGGCAGATTGCTGCAGCCGGCGCAGGCGAAGAGCGCGGTGGCAAACACAGCGAGTAACTGCCGGCGATGGCTCATGGCCGGTGGTCCTCGTCGGTTTTTTGGTGCATGGCGCCGGGAGTTTCGATGCCGGCCCGAACCGTGAAGGGAATGAACTGTTTCACTGGGATGCGGCGTTGACGAGCGACGACCAGACCGGCCACGATGCCAAAAGCGAATTGCGAAGCGATGAACCACCACCAATCGACGCGCTCGCTGAGAAGTGGATTGATCAGGTCGAGCATGCTGCGAAGCAGCCCGGACCACAACACCGGAGCCACAACCCCCCCGAGAAAAATCGGGTGGCGCGGGATCATGGGCAGCATGGCGCCATAAAGAAGGCCAACAAGGAGGGAAGTGATCAGATGAATTCCGGAAGCGATGAGAAGGCTGTCCAGATGGAAAGCATTCAGAGAACCATGACTGAGCATCATCGATTGGGAATAAACCGTGGCGGCCAGCAGATTGATGGGATACCAGATATTTCCTTGCTTCAGGATGCCGTACAGGCACGCGAGTATCGCCATGGCAACAGCCCCGGCCAGTCCACCTTTGATGCCCGCGGCGACGGGATATGTTTCCAGCGGAAGCAGCGCGCGCGGCAGTTCGGGAGCAATCTCCAGGCGGGCGACGGCAGGACGAGACGTAGTGACAGACACAGGTTCGTCAACAACACGAACTGCGACGTGCTTTTCGTGAGGGAAAAGGTCCAGGAACCAACCAACACACCCCACCGCAGCGAGGATCGCACCGAGAACGAAGAGCGATAGGCTGGTGATGATCCCAGCGAATAGCAGCGCCACGCCAAACGCCAGCGTGATGGGCCACGCGGTGGGAGCGGGCAGCCTAACCACGGAAGTCGCCGTGTTCCTAGCGCCGGATTGCGGAGTCGGCGATGACATTTGCCTCCTTAACGCCCGATGATGTACACCACGGTGAAAACCACGATCCACACCACGTCGACAAAGTGCCAGTACATCGCAAGCACATCCACGTTTCTCGCGTGCTCCTGCTGGACCTTTCCGAACAATGCCAAGAGCAAAACAGTCAACAGCCCGATCAAACCAACGCACACGTGAAATGCGTGCAGGCCCACCAGCGAGTAATACGTGGTACCGAATAAATTGGTGCTGATCGTTAGTCCTTCGTGATAGATCAGGTGATCCCACTCGCGCCCCGTTTCGACAAGGAAAATGGCTCCGAGCATAAACGTGATGAACCACCACAGACGGAACGCCCCGAAATTGCCTTTGCGGATTGCGCCGACGGCGGCGTGGATGGTGAGGCTGCTCGAGAGCAGGCAGACGGTAGCGAAGATGGGCAAGTGGAGAACTTCTCGCGGACTGGGCCCCATGACGCTCTTGCCGATGTAATAAAGGTACGCGACCACGAAGATTGTGAAGATCGCGGACTCTGCAGCGATCAGACAGGCCATGCCGACCGAGCCCTTGTATGGCAGCGTCCACTGGGACTCGATCGAAGCCGGCGAAATAGTCGTGGTGCTCATCGGTGGTTACTCAAATTCCCAGTCGGGGTCCTCGGGATGCTTGATGTCCCAGAGCGGACGACGGCTGCGAACCACGGGAATTCCCGCGAAATTGTATTCGGGCGGCGGAGAAGGGATGGACCACTCGAGAGTCCAGGCATCCCAGGGATCATTGCCAGCGGGCTGGCCCTTGAACATGGAGTAGAAAAGATTCCAGATCAACACAAGCGTGGCAATGATCTGAAAAAAAACGCCAATTGTGACAATCAAGTTCCAGATGTCCCAGCCGCGACCGGGCTCGTATGTATAAATGCGGCGCGGCATGCCGAGAATGCCAGGAACGTGCATGAAGTCGAAGGTCAGATGGAAGCCGATGACGAACAACCAGAAGTGAAGCTTGCCGAGTCGTTCGTTGTACATGCGGCCGGTCATTTTGGGGAACCAATAATACAACGCGCCAAAAATGGTGAAGAGAATCGCGCCAACGATCACGTAGTGGAAATGCGCAACAACAAAATACGAGTTGCTCAGTTGCCAATTGAACGGCGCGGCGGAAAGCATGATGCCGGTAAGTCCGGCGATCAGGAATTGGAAGATAAA
>Ga0126379_10002819_pt1 | contig 11137 bp, 8 predicted proteins | sample PanSoiMetPlot_24_FD_92640 | JGI IMG/M metagenome (GOLD analysis project Ga0126379, IMG submission 92640) | Tropical forest soil microbial communities from Panama - MetaG Plot_24 | ecosystem: Environmental > Terrestrial > Soil > Tropical forest > Bulk soil | place: Panama | collected 2016-02-17
CCGCTCTTCCAGCAGGTAGGGACGACCGAGCCGAAGACGATCTGCTACTGGCAGGAGAACGTGCTCTTCGCCGACGAGCACGGCGTCCACATCACCGACGGCGCCGTCCTGCGCAACCTGATCCAACAGGGGTCGATGGCGACCTACTGGCGCGGCCTCTACAGCCAGAAGCAGTCGATCGCCGCCACCGTCTTCCTCGACTACTACGTCGTCTCGATCATCAGGGGCGACGGGACGAACGACTGCCTGATCTGCGACCTGAACGCGCGGCAGTGGTTCCGTTTCTCCAACATCGCCGTCACCTCGATGTGGGCCTCGGGCGGCACGATCGGGATGGAGCGCTTCTGGGGAGGCGTCAACGGCACCCACCGGCTCGGCCGCTTCTCCTCCTGCTTCTTCCCCTTCGTCAGCAGCACCCTCGCCCAGGACGCTGACGGCAGCAACATTCTCCCCTACCTGGAGACCGGCTGGTATCGGCTCAGCCAGGAAGGGCGAAAGCGTGTCCGCTTCTCTTACCTCTCCTACGACGCGCGTGTCCCCAATCCAGGCCCGGACCCGCTGCAGCTCTCCTACATCGTCGGGCCAGCCGACAGCAACTGGACGGTCGCGGGGACGGTGCCCGCGACCGCCGACTACAGCCGCTTCCGTCTTCCGATCGGCAAGGCTCCCTACGGGATCGCCTTCCGCCTCCAGCAGGTGCAGCCGACCAACGTCACCCGCGTCAGCGAGATCGCGGTCGAGGCGCACACGATCGAGCGGAGCCGCATATGAGCAACCTCGGGCTGGCCGACCCACGCTCGGACAACAGGCCGCTCTCCGACCAGGAGCTGCAACTCATGCAGCGCCTCTTCTCCGACCCGCTCTCGATCCCGATGGTCTTCAAGACCTGGCTCGTCAACTGGCTGGAGATCAGCGACATGAAGCTGCCAATGGCAGCGGTGATCGGGCTGACAACCACGCTTGGCCTCGACCCCGGCATGAGCGGCGCGCTCGGGATGCTGCAGACCGGCGCCTGCGTTCTCTACGCGGGTACGAGCACGCCTCCCGACACGCTCCCCTGCGACGGCGCGCTCTACGACACGGGCGCGCAGCCGGACCTGTTCAAGGCGATCGGCTACCGCTTCGGCGGCTCGGGCAGCAACTTCAACGTTCCTACCATCGCAGCGCCGGTCGCCAACACCGCGTGGGTGATCGTGACATGAAGGAGGGCTGATGGCGATCTCAGGAGTACCCGGCTACATCTCGGGCGTCGGTTATGGCTCCGGTGCTGGCGGTGGCTTCGGCTATCCAGGCATGTCCGGCTTCCAGAGGGTGGCGATACCGTCGATGGCGAAGCTGACGCCGTCGACGCTCACACGACAACCGGTCGGAGGAGGAGGCATTGGTCCCTCCGGGGGCTTCACGCCCGCTGCTCCGGCGACACTCGGCTTCGGCCAGGTCGGCAGCGGCGGCGGTGGTGGAGGCGGTGGAGGCGGCAGTCCTCAGACCGTGACCACGATTATGACCCCGAATCAGGTCTACGAGAGCGACATCCTCAGCGACCCCGGCTCGGTCGCCGCGCTCGGCACCTTCAATGCGCAGACCACTCAGCTCGCGAACGCGCGCGCGGACGCGATCCAGCGCGCGATCATCAACTCGGGCTACACACCGCAGATGACGGGCGGGCTTGAGAGCTACGCCGGGGACGTGACGCCGGACACGCTCGCGCGTGCAGCCGCCAACCCGATGAGCCAGCTTGCGCAGCTCAACCTCCAGCTTCAGCAGGCGAACACAAACCTGCCCTACGACCTCGCCGCTGGCGGGCAGGGCCGCTCGGGCGCGAGCGCGATCGAGCAGGGCAACCTGCAGCGCCAGTACCAGACCTCCCAGTATCAGGGGATGCAGGATCTGCTCAACTCGCTCTACGGTGCGGGCAGCAACTACGCAAGCGGGTACAACAGCGCGCTCGGGAACCTCGACAGTGCCCGCGCGGCTGTTGCCGCAAGGCTCGCGCAGATGGCGGGCTACTCGCAGACGGTCACGACCACAGGCGGTGACAGTGGTGGTGGTGGTGGCGGCGATTACGGCGATCTCGGCAACACCGGCGAGGGAGGCTTCAACGACGACGGAAGCTGGACAGTCCCCGGCTATGACGTGCCACCTGCTCCGGCGCAGGCGACCTACCTTGGCTCGCCCGGTTACATGGCCAACCCGACGACCCAGGCCGCAGTGCAGCGGGTGGTCAACGCGATCAAGCAGCCCTCACCACGGATCTACCAGAACCTTCGCAACGTGATGGCGGGATGAGATGCTAATCCCCGGCCTCGGCTCCGGTAACCCAGCCGTTCGTGCCAGGGCGGCGGCGAACGCGGGCTTCATCAGTCCCAACCCGACCCCGTCCTTCAATGGTACGGGGCTGGGCGGCAGTGGGCAGGGCGCGACCACCACAACCACATCGCCGTACTACTACGGCGGCGGCTTCCCCGACCCCTTCAGCGGCAACATCTTCGCCGGGATCCCGACCCAAATCTCGCAGACGCCGTACGGATCGATGCTGGCGCAGGCGAAGCAGTACCTCTACACGCCGCAGCAGCTCAGCAACATCGCGAACCAGCAGGCGCAGGCCCAGACCAAGGCCGCGCTCGATGCGAGCTACGCCAACCAGACAGCCGAGCAGGCCACCTTTACCGCGATGCAGAACCGCGCTGCCGGGCTTGCGCAGGCGCTCGGGAACTTCGGTCCCGGCTACGCCTCCGCGATCCAGGACATCTACGACAAGGCCGCACAGACGCAGGCCGCTGTCGGACCGGGCGTCGTCCAGCAGGGCGTCGGCGACATGTCGACCGCGCTCGCCGCTGCCCAGCAGCAGGCCGCTGACAAGACGGGCGGGCAGGGGCAGGTCACAAGCTACGACCCGAACGCGCTCGGCGCGACTCTGCAGACAACGGGCGTCGAGATGCCCGGCAACGCGCTCGCGACCTCGGGCGCCAACGCTGCCCAGATGGCCCTCTACGGCGCGATGGCTGACAAGGCCCAGATCGGTGCGATCGGGCAGTACTACCAGCAGCAGGCGGTCGACGCGCTCAACCAGCGCACCGCCGAACGCGCCCAGATCATCGCCCAGCAGCCCGCCCTCTACCAGCAGGCGCTGGAGGCGCAGCGGCAGGACAACTACCAGACCCAGGCGCGCATCGACGACATCATCGGCCAGGGGCAGAGCTGGATCGCGCAGCGGATGGGCCTACGGCTCCAGAGCGCCCAGGCTCAGAGCGACTGGGCGTTCAAGGTCGCGGGCTTCACGCACCAGAACCCCTACACCGGCCAGGCGCAGAGCGGCTACATCCCGGTCAAGCTCGCCGATGGCTCGACGACGATCGTCCCCTTCGCCGACGCGGCCAAGGCGGCGCACTGGGGAGCGCAGGGCGCTCACTGGTCGAGCCAGGACATCATCGCTCTCGACCGGGTCAGGGTGTCAGCGATGAGGACGGGCGCACCAAAGACGGGCAGCTTTGGCAGTGGTGGCCTCTACCAGGTCGACCCCAGCGGGAACGTCACGATCGTGCGCCAGCCGACGACCGCGCCGCCGAAGACAGCCAGCTTCGGTAGCGGCGGTCTGTACCAGGTCGACGCCAAGGGCAACGTCAAGATCGTGCGGGAGCCGACAAAGTCGACGACCGGCGATCAGTTCCGTGTCACCAAGGGCGGCAAGACGTGGGTCTACACCAAGGGATCCAACGGCAAGTGGACGGGACAGGCATTGCCGGGAGGCCCGACCGGCGCAGGTGGTGGTAGTCCCCTGAGTGCAAACGAGGTTCAGGGTGACACGGCGAAGATCAACAGGAACCTTGGCATCATCAAGCAGGGCGGGAAGTGGAAGGATCCCGATGGCGTCATAAGGGATCATCCGCCGGTCACCAGCCGGGCCGAGGCGCAGACCCGACTGGAGCAGTGGGGCTACTTCTCCTCGCCACAGTTGGCGAAGATCGCAACGAAGTGGCTCAACTACGCCTACCCACCTGGGAAGAAGATTCTCAACAGCGGCCCGTTCAACCTGCCGATCGGGACAGGATAGATGGCCGCACCCTACGGCCCCTTCACCTCGGAGTCGCGCACCTACAAGGCTCCGGCGAAGACCCCCCCGCCGACGAAGCTTCCTCCTGGTCCGCTCACCCAGAGCGCCAGGCCGCTGGAGAACTCGACCACGGTGCGCTTCACCCCCCATTACCCAGGGGAACCGATCGCGGGCTTCATGGGGACAAACCCGTACTACACGGACGCCAACACACTGAAGCAACGTGGCGGGCCGAAGGGCGACCCGAGCGCCCAGTGGAACGCAGCCCAAGTTGCGAAGGCGAAGTCGATCGCCGCCAAGAACTACGGTCTGCCCGGCTACATCGTCCGCTCGATAATCCCCGGCGGCACCGACCAGGGCGGGACGACGAGTGTTGCCAAGGCGATCGAGCGGGGAGTGAACGCAGCCTCGCTCGCGCTGCCCGGTGGCGGCGTCGGCGAAGCCGCAGGCCTGCTCGGCGGACTGAGGGCAGTGAAAGCGATCCGGGCTGGGGAGGCCGCTGCCGAGGTCGCGCCCCACCTCACTCCCGAGGCAGGCGCTGTGCGGGAAGCGCTGAAGGGCGCGGAGACGGTCAGACGTGGACAGGCCGCTGGCTTCTCGACCCAGCGGAGCACCAAGGCAGGCAGGGCCGATGCGATCTACCGCGACACCTCTCTGACTCCGGCCGAGCGCGAAGCGAAGGCCGACGCCGTATTCAAGGGGCAGCTCGAACGACCCGTCTACATGGGGTTCAAGAAGATCGGCCCGGACGAAATGACGAATCTCAAGGCACAGATCATGGAGCACGACACCCTGCGCCCATTTCAGAAAAAGACACTGCTCAACTCGCTCAACCGTGCGAAGGCCGGAACCGTGCCGACGGCCGGTGAGCAGAAGCTGTTTGAGCAGACATTCGGGAAAGCAGTCATGGGCGGGATCAACAAGGCCGCGAAGTCGGGCCGCTGGGAGAAGATCGCGACGAACATCATCAACACCCCACGGACGCTCCAGGCCACCGCAGACCTCTCGGCCTTCCTGCGCCAGGGAGCGATCGCGCTTGCCCGCCATCCTCTCATCACGAGCAAGAACTTCATCCCGATGTTGAAGGCGTTTGGCAGTGAGGGCTACACACAGCGGATCGAGCACGAGATCACGAGTCACCCCAACTTCCCACTCATGCAGGCCGGAAAGCTCGCGCTCACAGGCGGGGACGTGCTTTCGCCGCACGAGGAGCAGTTCGCCGCCCACATGCTTGAGGCGATCGGCGGGGGGAAGAACCCGATCCACTGGTCGAGTCGCGCCTACTCGACGTTCCTGAACAAGACCCGCGCCGATGTCTTCAACCACCTGCTCGGTGTCGCCCAAGCGCAGGGCAGGAACGTTCACAACGAGCAGTTCCTGCGCGACCTCGGGGAGATGGTGAACATCTTCACCGGGCGCGGCGGTCTGCCCGAGAACATGGAGCGAGCCGCCAACGTCTTCAACGGCCTCTTCTTCTCGCCCCGGCTAGCTATGTCGCGCGTCAAGCTCGTAGGGCAGCTCGGCAACCCAGCGCTCGCGCGGCGCAACCCGTTCATCTACCGGCAGTACGCCCGCGCCAACCTACAGACCTTCGGCGGGCTGCTCACCATCCTCGGCCTCGCCAAGGCGAACGGCCTCAACGTCGGCACCGACCCTCGCAGCGCCGACTTCGGAAAGATCAAGTTTGGCAACACCCGCGTCGACCTCGGCGCTGGCTTCCTCCAGTACGCTCACCTGCTCGGCCAGCTCGCCACCGGCCAGTACAAGTCCTCGACTACGGGCAAGGTGTCCAACCTCGGCGGCGGCTTCGGGCAGAGGTCGTACTACGACGTGCTCGGTGGCTTCGCCGGGAGCAAGCTGTCGCCGCCGTTCTCGTTCGCCAGAGACGTGCTGAAGCAGCAGACGAACTTCGGGCCGTTCAACCTGGGGCAGGAAGCGTACGGCCATCTGTCGCCGCTGGTCTGGCAGGACGTTTACGACATCTACAAGCAGCACGGCGGCGGCAGGGGAAGGATCCTCCCAGCGGCGGCGGGCGCCCTCTTGAGCATCTTCGGCGGCGGGGTGCAGACCTACGGCCCCAAGCCGCCTAAGTCGTCGGGTAGAGATCCTTTCTCGGGGAGCGGTGATCCTTTCTCGGGTGGCAGTGGTGACCCCTTCTCGGGGAGCGGTGACCCCTTCTCGTCGAGCGGTGGTCCCTTTAGTTAGGAGGAGGTGAGCGATGGCAGACCAGCCAGCACAGAAGGGGAAGGTCAAGCCAGCTCCCTTCGTCTCTACCGCAGAGGACCGCGACAAGCTGCAGGCCTTCCTCGACCAGAGCTTCTCCCGCTACCAGCAGGACCCGAACGTCTTCAACGATCCGGGACGGGAGTCGCCAGGGCAGAACATCTACCGGCCCACCGGGATGGAGGGCGGCACGGTCTCGCAGAGCAGGACCGGCGACCTGCGCGTTCCCGCCTCGGCCTTCGACGAGATGATCAAGGCCTACGGCGTCGACGACGTGATCGACGCACTGAAGGAGTGGTACGGCCCCCAGTTCAAGAGCGTGATCGGCAACTACAAGCCGCTCCCCGGCTTCATCCAGTTCCCGCGCTCGCTGGTCACGACCCCGATCGGCGGGGCACTACCGCGCGGGCCGCTCTCGAACCCCGTGCCGACACTCCTGCCCACGGGCGGCGGGCTGATCAACAAGCCCTCGATGCAGATGCCGAACGGCCCGCTCGTCGGCGGCAGGGCACAGCCGTTGCAGCGGTTGAAGGAGGGCTTCACCCGCGACCTGCTCGACCTGATCGTCTCCCGCTCGCGGGGGTTGGCGGCGTAGATGGCCGCGCGCGTCTCGCCCGCTCAGATCGCCGCGATGGCGCAGGCCCATGGCCTCGACCCGCAGGCTGTGCTCGCGGTCGCAGGACAGGAGGGTCTCGGCGGCGGGATCGGTGACCGGGGCACGAGCTTTGGCCCCTTCCAGCTCCACTACGGCGGCGCCTACCCGTCGTCGGCGCCACGGGGTGCGGCAGCGTCCCAGGCCTGGGCCTGGTCACCCGAGGGCGTCAACTACGCGCTCAACCAGATCCAGGGTGTCGCGGGCGGGCTGAGCGGCCCTGCCGCCGTCTCGGCGATCGTCAGCCGCTTCGAGCGTCCGGCCGATCCCGGCTCCGAGATCCAGGGCGCGCTCAGCTCCTACGGGCACGCCAACGTGGGTTCGGCCGGGATGCCGACGCAGATCATCCAGTCGCTGCCCGCGAGCGCGGTGCCGAAGCTACTGCCGCTGAACTCGATGCCCTCAGGAGGACTGCTTGCCGGGTCGAACCTGGGGAGTCTCAACCTCCTCGGCAGCGCCGCCGCCGCGCTCGGCTTCAGCACCCCGCGTATGCCTGCCCCGCTTCCCCCTTCGCTACCGGTGGCTACGCAGATGAGCGTCACGCAACCGGGCGTGACCGCAACCGGCCCGGTCACGCCCGGCCATTACCCGAACCTGAAGGTCGTCCCGACCGCCTCGATCACGGGTCTCAACCCGAGACTCCTTTCCGGGTTGCAGCAGCTCGGTCGGATCTACGGGCCGATCTCGATCCAGTCCGGCTACCGCTCGCCGAGCTACTCGGCGAAGGTCGGCGGCTACGCCAACGACCCGCACTCCCGAGGCGAGGCCGTCGACGCATACATCAACGGTAAGCCCATCGGCGAGGTGATCCCGCTCGACGTGCTCGCCCGCTACGGACTCCAGGGTGGCAACCAGCCCGGCTTCTACCAAGGTAAGAGCGATCCCGAGCACGTCCAGATCCCAGGCTCGGGCGTAGACAAGTCGATGCGCTCGCCGCTGCTCGGGCAGGCAACCGGCGTGCCTCGCACCGGCAACGTCCCACCCTCCTTCGCATAGCTCGCCACCGCGTCATCGCAGGCGAGCGTCCAGGCCCCTCCCCGCTCAACGGACCCAGAGCCACGGGGAGGGGCCGCTTTTCTCGTGGACCTACTCGGCTGTTTCTTCGTCTTGGCCGTCGCCCATCTCAAGCTGCGGCTCCTGGCTGCGCGAGATCGCGCTCGACAGCTCGACGACGATCTCGGGCTGGTCGGGCTGGAGGCGGTCGGCGACAGAGGTGAGCACCCGCCCGCCGCTCTCGGCTCCGATCCGGCCCTGGCTGAAGGCGTTGGTGGTGCGGTTGGTCGTGTTGCGTACCATCCCCGCGCCCTTGGCCGCGTTCAGCTTCTGCCACTCCTCGAAGAGCGGGTCGTCGCCACCGCCGGGAACGTAGAGGCCGTGGCCGGTCTTGCCGTTGCCGATCGGGAGACAGCGATGCACCTCGTCGACGGTCGCGATCGTGCGACCCCGGTAGCGGACGTAGTAGATCTCGCTGACGAGGATCACCGGGTACTCGGGGTAGAACTCCTCGACGTAGTTGCGGATCTTGGTCAGCTTCTTGCGCACGACCTCGTGAACGTCCCCGCCGATCGGCAGCTCGCCGAAGTACTGCTCGGCGATCTCCTGCGCGGAGGGGTCGAGCAACCCCGTGGCGAACAAGGCGACCGCCGCCTCGGCGAGCGCGTCGGTGAAGCGCTTGTCCTTGTTCGTCGACTTGTTCTTCGCGTACAGCTCTCTGGTCTGCTTATCCGACAACGTCATCATCCTCTCCCACCAGTCAGGGCTGGCGTCTGTGGGGCGACCACCTTGCGGGGCCTCTCCGTCGGCGTCAACCGCTCGATGTAGTCGTCGACCCGCTCCCGCAACGCGGTCAGCGTCACGAGCAGGTCGTTGTGCTCGAACGTCGGCAGCTCGTCCTTCACCCGCACCAGCTCCTCCAGCCGGTCGACGCGAGGGTCGTAGTCGGGATCGAGGATCTTGTTGAGATCGCTTGACAGCCGACGCATGAACGCCTCCGCGTTCGGCAACCCCTTCGCCCGTACCTCGGGCGCGACGTGCCGGTGCGACTCAGCCCGCGCACCTCGCGTTCCGATCCGCCCGCTCTTGATCGCACCCGAGACGCCCCGACCAACCTTGGTCGCCTGCTTGCGTCCCTCCTCGCGGTCCTTCGCGGCCTGAGCCTCGCGTGCCTTCCGCACCCGCTCGGCCTCGACCCGCTCGGCCTCGGCCTGTCGCTCGGCCTCACGATCGGCACGCTCACGAGCGGCGGCGCGATCACGCTCGGCCTGCTCGGCACGCTTGCGTGCCTGCTCGGCCTCTTCCTCGGCGCGACGAGCCGCTTGTTCTCGCTGGAGCCGGACGCGACGAGCTTCCTCGACGATCGCCGCTGCCTGTGTGCCCGAGAGACCGTCGAAGTCAGACTCGGCGAGGATCCCCTCCTCGATGAACTGGAGGGCGGCGAGCGCGTGGTCGACCTTCTCCTGCGGATCGCCGTTCGGTTGCGTCCATCCGAGGAACTGCGCAACCGAGGTCGCTGTGTAGGCGGCACTCGCGCGGGCGTCCGTCGCGAGTCCCGGCACGAACGAGGGGGCGTAGCGATGGAAGCGCGTGTTGCCCCCCGGAGGGTCGAGGGCAATCCGTCCGTCGGCGAGAGCCTCGACGACCGCGCGTACGGTCTCGTGCTCGACCTGCGCCGAGGTGCCCCACTCCTCCATGTTCTCGCGCGCCATGATCTGGAGCATCTGCTCGTCGGAGAGATCGCGGACGATCAGCTCGACCTTCTCCTTCGCTCCGTACTCGGCCTTGAGCGCCGCGAGCCGGTGGTGGCCGTAGGCGATCTCGGGCTTGCCGTCGCGCACGCGAGCGACGACGTTGTCCCAGAATCCCGTCGTCCGCAACGACTCGCGCAGGGCCGTGACCTTCTCGGCCTTGATCGGGTAGCGGTCGATGTGCCGGAACGGGTTGGGCTGGACATCACCCACAAGGAACTGCATCCCAACTCCTCTCACACGTATGGAGACGTGAGCATACACCCGTGTCGACTACAGTCACCCTGGTTAGCCAGGTGACTAGGCCGGGGTCAGGAAGGGGTCAGGGGTCAGGAACCTCGTTTGACCTCGCTTTATCTCAATGGCTTGAAATGGGCGTTTCTACCCTGACCCCTGATCTCGCTTTTGGCTAACTTACTGGGATTCCAGGCTTCCCAAGCTGGTTGTCGCGGGTTCGATCCCCGTCACCCGCTTCAGAAAGGCCCCGGAAACGGGGCTTTTTTGTTGCACTGATCTGACAACGGGGGTCAGGGTTTTTGCCAAAGGGGTCAGGGTCACCCTGACCCCCAACGAAAAGAGGCGCCCCGAAGGACGCCTCGATTCACGGGGGCAGGGTGGGGTCAGGCGTCTTCCACTAGGCCGAAGACACCTTTCTGGGCGAGCAGGCGCTCGACCTCGACCTGCTCGCGCTCGTCACGGTAGGCCCGTACGTAGTGCTCGTCGTCGACCTCGATTGTGTGTCCGAGGATGTCGGAGGCGACGGCCCGCTCGATCCCGGCGTGGGCGAAGATCGTCGCGGTCGTTGCCCGAAGCACCTGCGGCGTGACGTGCTTGTCGAGGCCCGCTCGCTTGGCGCTCCGCTTGATCGCACGAGTGATCGTCGCGCCCTCGATGGGACGGCCGATCTCTTCCATCGCCGAGAAGCAGAACGTCTCGGGCTTCGGTGCGTTCCCCTTCGCCAGCTCGCGCTGCCGCTGGCGCTGCAGCTCCTCGCGCAGCGGAGGGAAGACGGGGATCGAGCGGTAGCGGCGCTTGGCGGCTCCGTTGCGATCCTCCTTGCGCTTGCCGAACGTCGGCGCCTCGCCGGGCTTGAGCGTCTGGAGCTGGTGACGCAGGACGATCCGTCCCTTCTCCTGGTCCCAGTCGCACCAGCGAACACCCGCCGCCTCCGCACGCCGCATCCCGGTGTAGGCCATCAGCGTGGCGATGCCGACGTACCACTCCTCGTGCTCACGCATGTATCCGAGCAGGCTCGTCAGCTCCTCGTCGCGCAGCGGCTTCGCCTCGTCCAGGTAACGGTCGCTTGCCCGTTGCCTGGGCCGTTCGTCTCTCGGGATGCGGTCGCAGATGTTCACGGGCATGTACTCCTGCTCGTAGGCGTGACGGCTGAGCAAGCTCATCACCGTGAGCACGTTGTTGGCCGAGAAGGATGCGGCCTTCTCGCCTTCACGACGACCCGGCTTCGAC
>Ga0126379_10002822_pt1 | contig 11127 bp, 10 predicted proteins | sample PanSoiMetPlot_24_FD_92640 | JGI IMG/M metagenome (GOLD analysis project Ga0126379, IMG submission 92640) | Tropical forest soil microbial communities from Panama - MetaG Plot_24 | ecosystem: Environmental > Terrestrial > Soil > Tropical forest > Bulk soil | place: Panama | collected 2016-02-17
CAGCGAGAACGACCACTCGGCGCAGCGCTCGGCCTCGCCACCACGCCAGCCTGCGCACACGACCCACTGGCCGTCTTCGCGGCGCAGGGCGTCCCACTGCACCGACGCAGGATCGATGCCGTGTGCGGAGAACCGCTCGTCGACCGTCTCGCCGAAGTTCACCAGTTGACCTTCCGGTGTCGAGCGCCGGGCGCGGGCGCGACGCGCCTCATCGGCCATCCGGGACCGCTCGTCCAGGACCGGCGCGGCGAACAGCAGCACCCGGTCGATCGACACGCCGGCCTCCTCGGCGAGGGTGTGCGGCTGCTCGCCGGCGCGCACTCGCCGCTGGATTTCGCGCGGTGGGATCCCCATGGAAGGGGCGGCAGCGGGCCCGGGCTTCTCGTCAGGCAGGAAGCGGCGCAGCTCGTCGAGGCGCAGGCTGAACTGCTCGGCGCCGTCGACGGTTTCGACGACGACGCGCTCGCGGTCGGCGCCGGGCCCGACGAGACGAAGCTCCCGCATGGGCCGACCATACGGAGTCGACAAGCCGATTCCCGGGAGCACACGCCGTGCCGCGAAACGCTCCGGCCGCCCGGCCCATCGGCTAGAGGCGCTCGACGACGTAGTCGATGCACGCCGTCAGCGCCGACACGTCGTCCGGGTCGACTGCGGGGTACATGCCGATACGCAGCTGATTGCGACCGAGCGCGCGGTACGGCTCCGTGTCGACGATGCCGTTGGCGCGCAGGGTCGCCGCGACTGCCGCCGCATCGACAGTGGGGTCGAAGTCGATCGTGCCGACGACTGGGCTCCGCAACGCGGGGTCGGCGACGAACGGGGTCGCGTAGCTCGAAGCTTCTGCCCAGGCATACAGCCGCCCGGACGAGTCGGCGGTGCGTTTGGCAGCCCAAGGCAGACCGCCTAGCTCGAGCATCCAGTCGAGCTGGCGCACGAGCAGGAACAGCGTGGCGATGGCCGGTGTGTTGTAGGTCTGGTCGGCCCGGGCGTTCTTGACCGCGATGCACAGGTCGAGCGACGGCGGCACCCACCGGTCCAGCTCATCGGCTCGGGCGAGCGCCGCCGGCGAGAGCACGGCCAGCCACAACCCGCCCTCCGAAGCGAACGATTTCTGCGGAGCGAAGTAGTACGCGTCGGTTTGGGAGACGTCGACGCTCATGCCGCCGGCGGCCGACGTCGCATCGACCAACATCAGCGCGTCCGGCGCGTCCGGCGCGGCCCGACGTACCGGCAGCATGACGCCGGTTGACGTCTCGTTGTGCGGCCACGCGTACGCGTCGACGCCGTCCTCGGCGCGCGGGGTAGCGCCCGTTCCGTATTCGGCGCGCAGCACCTGCGGCTCGGCCAGGAACGGCGCAGAGGCCGTGACCGCGGCGAACTTAGCGGAGAACTCCCCGCACACCACGTGCTGCGCCCGTTGGCGGATCAGGCAGAACGTCGCGACATCCCAGAACGCCGTGGAGCCGCCGTTGCCGAGCGCGACCTCGTACCCGTCCGGCACCGCGAACAGGTCTCGCAGTCCGTCCCTGACCCGCCGCACGAGCTGCTTGACCGGCGGCCGCCGGTGGCTGGTGCCGAGCAGGGTGGCGCCCACTCCCGCCAAAGCGGACACAGCGCCCTCCGGGACCTTCGACGGGCCGGACCCGAAGCGCCCATCCGCGGGCTTTAGCTCGTCTGGGATCCGAATCACGTTCTATTCCTGCCGCTCAAGCCGTCTCCTTACGAGAATCACAACTGCGCCATGGCACACTCGAGTGAGCGCCGTCGTGCGGCGCACCTAACGATGGCCACCCGACCCCCCGCGGGTGGCCATCGCTGTGACTAAATCCCGCCCTTCGCGAATCCCCGTCTCCACCGCTCGCTGCGCTCGGGTGCAACCGCGTCTCCGCTCCGCGCGTTGCGGCGCGGGCCGCGTCGCGGCGGCGGGGCTCTTCGCGCGAGCGCTCATCGCCATTTCTGTCCCGCCCCTCGCGAATCCGCGCTCGCACCGCTCGCTGCGCTCGGGTGCAACCGCGTCTCCGCTCCGCGCCTTGCGGCGCGGGCCGCGTCGCGGCGGCGGGGCTCTTCGCGCGAGCGCTCATCGCGTTGTGGCTGCCGAGTCGGGGTGGCTTCGTCAGGCCTAACTATGATCCAGATCTTCCCATCCGTCTACTTCAGATGGTTTGCGGGGAGGTGGGCCGATGTAGCGGGCCGACGGGCGCACCAGCCGCCCGGTCTTCTTCTGCTCCATGATGTGCGCGCACCAGCCACCCGTCCGCGCGCAGGTGAACATCGCCGGCATCATGTGCGGCGGCACTTCGGCGAAGTCGAGGATGACGGCCGCCCAGAACTCGACGTTCGTCTCGATCGCCCGATCCGGACGCCGCTCGCGCAGCGCCGAAAGCGCCGCCTGCTCCAGGGCGATCGCCGCCTCGTAGCGCGGTGCGCCGAGTTCCTTGCAAGTGCGGCGCAGCACGCGGGCACGCGGGTCTTCGGCGCGGTAGACCCGGTGCCCGAAGCCCATCAGCCGCTCGCGCCGATCCAGGATGTCCGCGACGACCTTGTCGGGGTTGCCGGTCCTCTCGACTTCGTTGAGCATCGGCAGCACCCGGGCCGGCGCGCCGCCGTGCAGCGGCCCGCTCATCGCGCCGATGGCGCCGGAGAGCGCTGCGGCGACGTCCGCGCCGGTCGATGCAATCACCCGGGCGGTGAACGTCGAGGCGTTCATGCCGTGCTCGGCAGCCGAGACGAAGTACGCGTCGACGGCCTTGGTGTGCCTCGGATCGGGTTCGCCGCGCCAGCGCGTCATGAACCGCTCGATGATCGTGCTGGACTGGTCGATGCGCGACTGCGGGACGGCGGGCTGACCGATGCCCCGCGCCGACTGCGCCACATAGGACAGTGCCATGACCGAGGCACGGGCGAGTTGCTCGCGGGCCTCGTCGTCACTGACGTCCAGCAGCGCACGGTAGCCCCAGATCGGCGCGAGCATGGCTAGCGCGGCCTGCACATCTACCCGAACGTCGCCGGTATGCACCGGAATCGGGAACGGCTCGGCCGGCGGCAGACCGGGTCCGAACTTGCCGTCTACGAGCAGCGCCCACACGTTTCCGAACGTCACCGCCCCGACGAGATCCTCGATGTCCACGCCGCGGTAGCGCAGCGCCCCGCCGTCCTTGTCGGGTTCTGAGATCTCCGTCTCGAAGGCGATCACGCCTTCGAGACCGGGGCTGTAGTCGTCTGCCATAAAACCATTCTGCTCACACTGTGCTGTACGGCTGAGCCGCAGGTGCGAGGATGGCTCGTTGTGAGCGATCCTGCCGGCCTACGCCGTGATTACGGGTTCGCCGAGTTGGATGACGCACCGGCGCGGGTGGGCTGGTTTGAACTGTTGCAGGCGTGGTTCGACCAGGCGGTCCGGAGCCAAACGGTCGTCGAGCCGAACGCGATTCAGCTCGCCACTGTCGACGCTGGCGGGCGGCCCTCGGTGCGCACCGTCCTGGTGAAAGCGCTGGACGAGCAGGGCATCGTCTTCTATACCAATTACCGGTCGGCCAAGGCTGTCGATCTCGCGCAGAACCCTTACGCCGCAGCGGTTTTCGCCTGGTTGCCGCTGGAGCGGCAGGTGCGGCTGTCCGGGCCAGTGGAACGGGTCACCCGTGCGGAGACCGAGGCGTACTTCTCCAGCAGGCCGCGTGGCTCGCAAGTGGCGGCCTGGGCATCGGCGCAGTCGTCGGTGATCGCATCCCGGGCGTCGCTCGAGGCGGACGTGCGCGCTGTTGACGACCGCTTCGCCGGTGTCGAGGTGCCGGCACCGCCGGACTGGGGCGGGTACCGGCTGCGTCCCGACGTCGTCGAGTTCTGGCAGGGACGTCACGACCGGTTGCATGACCGCCTGCGGCACCGCAGGGTCGACGGCGATTGGGTAATCGAGCGGCTCGCGCCGTGAGCGGAGCTCGCAGATGACGGCGACCTCGTTACTTCGCCGCCACGCAGTTGATACCCGGCCGATGCAGATACCGCCCTACCGGCGGTTGCTCCTCGGCCAGGGCACCGCATTCATCGGCTCGATGCTGACCCAGGTCGCCGTCCCGGTGCAGGTGTACGCGATCTCCGGCTCGTCGCTGTACGTCGGGCTGGTTGGGCTGGCCGGGCTGCTCCCCATCGTGATCTTCGGGCTCTACGGGGGCGCCATCGCCGACGCTGTCGATCGACGCCGGCTGTTCGTGGCGTCATCAGTCGGCGCCTGGGCGGTGACGTTGGCCCTGCTGGCGCAGACGTTGCTCAACCTGAGCAGCGTGGGCCTCATCCTCGGCCTGGTGGTCGTGCAGTCTGCGATGTTCGCGGTCTCGTCGTCCACGCGGGGCGCGATCATCCCCCGCATCGTCCCGACCGACCTGGTCCCGGCCGCCAACACCTTGAACTACACGGTCGGCACGTTCGGCGGCGTGGTCGGTCCTCTGCTCGCCGGGGTCGTCGTGTCGCTGAACCACGGGTTCGCGTATGCGTACGCGATCGACGCGGCGCTGTTCCTGGCGGCGCTGTACACGGCGCTGCGGCTGCCGGCGATACCCCCGGACGGCTCGCTGGGCCGGCCGGGCCTGCGGTCGGTTATCGACGGGTTGCGGTTCATCGCCGCGCGTCCAGTGCTGATCATGTCATTCGGCGTTGACATCGTGGCGATGGTGCTGGCCATGCCACGCGCGCTGTACCCCGAAGTAGCCGACGAGCGGTTTCACGGGACGGTCGGCCCGCTGTACGCGGCGATCGCGATCGGCTCGCTGCTGGCCGGCATGTGGAGCGGATGGATCGGGCGGGTGAGCCGCCAGGGCGTCGCCCTGACCGTCGCGGTAGCTGCGTGGGGAGCGAGTGTCGCGATCGCCGGGCTGGCCCACCAGCTATGGCTCGCGGTGCTGCTGCTCGCCGTGGCCGGAGCTGCGGACCTGGTGAGCGCGGTGTACCGGCAGACGATCCTGCAGACGTACGCGCCGGACGAGATGCGCGGCCGCATGCAGGGAGTGTTCATCGCCGTCGTCGCCGGTGGGCCACGGCTGGGCGATCTGCGTGCGGGTGCGATGGGCGCGGCGACCACCGCGACGATCTCCTGGGTCGGTGGCGGCATCGCGTGCGTGGCAGTGGTGATAGTGGCGGCGCTGGCGGTGCCGTCGTTCTGGAGATACTCCACGCATGCCATTAACAGGTAAACATTGAATGGGCATGATCAAGTGAACTGATCCGAGCCTCACATTTGCGGGCTCTACCCCCCATATTCGTTGGCTTGCGGGCGGTTCGGCGTCGACAGCACGCTGTGACAGTGAAGGACACAAACGGACAGCCGTGTACGCCCGTACGTACACGCGGCGAACACGAATAGGGACACCAGTGACGACCGGACGAGCACCGAAACGATCATCATTCGGCACCATCCGGAAGCTGCCGTCCGGCCGGTACCAGGCGCGCTACACCGTGCCCGGCACCGACAAGCTGATCAACGCGCCGATGACCTACACGACCAAAGGCGACGCGGACGCCTGGCTCCGAGCCGAACGCTCCGCCCGGGAGCGCGGGACGTGGCGACCGGCGGAGTCGTCGACGCAGACGCTGCGCGACTACGCCGAGCGGTGGCTGGCCGACCGCAAGTTGAAGCCGAGCACCCGCAAGCACTACCGGGTCGTCCTCGATAAGTTCATCCTCGACCAGATCGGCGACCGGCAGATCGCCAAGATCGACCGGATCACGGTGCGGTCCTGGCACGCCGACCTCGGCCGCGTCACCGGGCCGGTCTACAAGGCGCACGCCTACCGGTTGCTGTCGACGATCATGCAAAGCGCCGTCGACGACGAGCTGATCACCACGTCGCCGTGCACCCTCCGCAACGCCGGGGCACCGAAACCTGACCATGAGCCCGAGCCCGCGACGCTCGACGAGCTGGCCACGATCGTCGACAACATGCCCGAGCGGTACCGGCTCCTCGTGCACCTCGCTGCCTGGTGCGCGCTGCGGTACGGCGAGCTGGCCGAGCTGCGCCGCAAGGACGTCAACCTCACGGCGGGCGTCATCCGGGTCCGGCGTGGCGTGACCTGGGTGGACGGCGAAGCGATCGTCGGCCCGCCCAAGTCCAAGGCGGGCATCCGCGACGTCGCCATCCCGCCGCACGTCATTCCGCTCATCAAGGACCACCAGCGCAAGCACCCCGGCCTCGACGAGGCGCTACTGTTCCCCGCACCGCGGGGCGCCCACATGACGCACCAGCGTTTCTATGTCTGGTGGCGCCCGGCTCGTGAGGCTGCCGGACGGCCCGATCTCCGAGTACATGATCTTCGACACACCGGCGCCACGTACGCCGCGCAGAACGGCGCTACCCTCGCCGAGCTGATGCACCGCCTCGGGCATTCGACGCCGCAGACCGCGATGCGGTACCAGCATGCCGTCGCCCAGCGCGAAAAGGCGCTCGCCGCGAAGCTGTCCGAGATGGCCACCGGCGCCACGTCGTGACCGCCGACTGGATGTTCGGCGGCTTACTGGGCGTCGTGGGTCTCGACGTGCTGTGGTTCCTCGTCCGTCTGGCGCTGCCCGTGGAGATGGAGCGCCACGCGAGCGCCAAGGCACTCCGGGCTCACCGCCGCCCGCACTGCTTCGCGGAGCTGTACGCGGTGGAGGCCGAGGTGAGCCGGTACGACATCCAGCCGGGCGCCACGCTGCCGACCATCGGCACCGCGCTGGTGAGGGTCCTCGGCGTCGTCTCGCAGCTCATCACCGTGCAGCAGAAACCGGAGGTCGGGAAGGTGCCGCCGCGCGCGCCGCTGGTGAAACGGTGACTATCTTCGGCACCGACATCTCCGACCACAACGCCAGGCTGACGATCGCGCAGGTGAAGGCAGCCGGGCTGCAGTTCGCCACGGCCCGGGCGCTGTCGTACCCGTTCCAGGGCAGCACCCCGCTGATGGTCGAAGACCCGTCCTACGCCGGGTGGCGCGACGAGGCCCGGGCGATGGCGTTCCCGTTCGCCTGCTACGTGCTGTTCCACAACTACTTCCCGGTCCGGGACCAGGTGACGCTGCTCGGGCAGGTCATCGGCGACAAGAAGATCGCGGTGCTCATCGACGCCGAACCCGACGGCGGCAGCAACCCGTCGATGCCGTTCTTGGAGGAGTGCTATGACACCATCAAGGCGCAGGGCATGTCGCCGGTGCCGCTGTATTACCCGAACTGGTTCTGGGGCAGCGAGGGCAGCCCGAACCTGGCGGTGAAGAACTGGCTGCTCGTCTCATCCCACTACGGAGCCAACCCGAAGGGCTCAGCGGCCGACGTTTACGCCGCCGGTGGCGGGGATGCCCACTGGCCCGGCTGGGCTGCGTACGGCGGCCTGACGCCTGTCGTGGGCCGGTTCGGCTCACAGATCCAGGTCGCGGCGTGTAGATCGATCTGCGGGCGTGGCGAACAATCCGATCGCCGGCGCAGTCTTTGGTCGCCGGACACATTTACCGCGGCGGTCCGCCGGGCCATGCTGTGCCGATGACAATCGACTCTGCCGAACGCACCGATCAACTATCCCCGATGGAACGGGTCGCCCGTCACGGCTGGCTGTTCCTGTTGGGCCTGGGCATCGTCTCCGTCGTGCTCGGCATCATCGTCCTGGTGTGGCCCGAGCAGACCCTGCGGGTCGTCGGTGTGCTGTTCGGGATCTATCTGCTCGTCAGCGGTGTTGTCGAGATCATCGTGGCGTTTGCGCCCGGGTTCCGCAGCGGCTGGTCCCGCTTCTTCAGCGCGGTCGCCGGTGTGCTGTCGATCTTCCTCGGTCTAATCAGCTTCCGGGGTGCCGCAGAGCAGCTGTTCCTGCTGGCCCTGTGGATCGGCTTCGGCTGGTTGTTCACCGGGATCTCCCGCGCTATCAGCGCCGGATCGATGCCGTACATGCCTTACCGTGGCTGGCAGATCTTCGGGGGGGTCCTGCTGGCCATCGCCGGTGTCATCGTCATCCTGGCACCGTTCGAGTCCATATTCGCGCTGGCCGTCTTCGCCGGCATCTGGCTGATCGTGCTCGGGGTGTGGGGCATCGTCGAAGCGTTCATGGCGCGCAAACACGGCGCCGAACTCCGCGGACAGACCTAGTACGGCCTGGCTCGATCAAGGGGGGCGCTCTAGTCGATGTGCTGAAGCGGCCCGCCCCCGAAGACGAGTGCGGGGCGGGCCGGTCCATGCGGCGCAGGTACGGCTAGCGGGGCATCGCGCAGCGACTCACGCGGCTCGATAGCCGTCTGGTTCTGGTGATGTCGCGATCTAGTCGTCTCCCGATTGTGAGCGACTCAGTTGCATGTTGAGCACGGCGCCGATGAGGACGACGTAGACGGCGAGGTAGACGGCGAGCATGCCGATGACGAGCGCGGCAAACGCGCCGTACACCGCGGTATATCGGGCAGATCCCGCGACATATACGCCGAACCCGGCAGTGACCAGCACGACGCCAATCGCGGATGTCACGGCCCCGGGAAGCAACGTCCGCGCGGCGACACGGTGGCCGACTGCGAACCGGTACAGCGCACCGACACCGGCGGCGATGGCTAGCAGCGCGAGTGGGACGCCGAGAACGGTCAAGAGGGTGGATGGCCGCGACCCGGCGACGGAGGTGCCGATTGCGGTGAGGCCGAGCAAGATAACCACCGCAAAAGCGCCGACCAGAGCACGGCCGCGAGCCTCGACGTAGTTTTGTGGTGGCAGCCCATAGGCCACGCGAATGGCCCGATCCAGGTTGTAGACACCAGCAGAAGCGCTCCATACCGCTAGGACCAAAGATATTGCGAGGCCGAACGACACCCCCGCGTGGCTGGTCACGGTGACCTGTCGAAGCTGCGCCGTGAGCAGCCCGCCTAGGGAAGAAGGAGCGTGATGTGCGAGCGTGCCGAGATCGGTCGCGACGCGCTCGGGGCTGACGACCAGCCCGAACACGCTCACCACTGCGATCGCGGTCGGAATTGCCGAGATGACTAGCCAGAACGCAGCGCCCGACGCGGCCAAGCCAACCTGCTCGGCGCTCTGCTCGCGCATTACCGCACCGACCTGGGCAACCATCGCGGCCAAGCGTGGGTGCCGCTGCAGGGCATGGTCAACGTCGTCGCTATCCTGCTGAAGGTCGCGAGCAGCGCGCTGCACGTCACGATCAATGCGGCGCGAGTACCGCTCCGAACGTTCGCGCGGATGGTGACGCCATCTGAGCCGCAGGCGCAGCGACAGCCGATCCACCACCGTCGCAGTATGACAGGAAGCACAGCCCGAACGAATTTAGTCTTACGGGCCAACGGCTCGCCACGCAAAACCGCCGATCTGCGACTCGGCAGGCTCACAGACCGGTATGACCGCGGTCGCGACCGATTCGGCGTTCGGCGACCGGACGCTAACCGGTGCGCACTCCTCCGCGTTTAAGCGTCGGCGTTTCAGGTCGAATCGTGTCGATCAGGCGTCGAGGAGGGCGCTCTCGACGCGTTCGCGGATCCAGTCACGTCACGGTCCTCGCCCCATCCGAAGTCATCGGCGGCGAGCGTGAACTGCTCGAACCGGAAGTGGTAGTAGATGACGCGAGCGGCGTCTTCGTCGGACAGGTTCTTGTTGAGGTTCCCTGCCGTCGTAAGTTGCTCCCTTGCGAGGAAAGCATTTCGGACGGCGCACCTGCGTGGTCACGCTTTGGGACGTCGTCGCCAGGGAACCGGCAATGGGATGATGAAGAAGAAGGCGATCAATAGATACCCAAACAGCGCTACGACCGGGAAAAACAATCCGACAAATATCGCTACTGCATATCCGGCCAGGCCAGGTGTCAGTCGGTGGGTGAGGAGGGTGATCTCCTCGTCCGTGCTGTCGGGCCGGATGAGTCCAACATGCCATGCGTATCGCCAAAGCAGTGACAGCAGTGCGGCGGTAACAAGCAGGGTGATCCCGTAGACGGTCACCGCCACCCGCTCAGCCCTGTCGATCCCGACGTAGCTGGACAGCAGGTGGGTCGGGAAGGGAAGCAGCGCGACGAACAACAGCAGCAAGAGATTGAGCCTGAGCAGGGTCACGTCGGCGCGGTCTAAGTAGTCCGTCACGGCGTCGTGGCCTAGCCAAATAGCCCCGATGGTGGAGAAGCTGATGAGGTAGCCGAGATAGCCGGGCCATTGATGCAACAACGCGTTCAGCAAGTGGTTGGCCGACTGCTGGGTGGCCGGGATCGCGATGTCGAGCACGAGCAACGTCATGGCGAAGGCAAACACGCCGTCACTTAGCGATTGAAGACGCTCCGTGCGTCTCGTGCCAGGGCGACGCGACCCGGTCGGAGCGTCCTCGCCCATCGGCTCAGACTACGAGCCCTCGCGACGGTTCGCGGCTAGGACAAGGCCTGTCATCGGACGGGTGCGTACAAACGGAGGCGGTATACCGGACATCGGCGTGGGCCTGCGCGGATTGCGGCTACTTAGAGACTTTCTTGTAGGGCGGGTGTCCGGCCAGACTCCGTCCAGGTGATCGGCGAGACGCTCCCACATTGCGGCTGCCCGCCGGTTTATTGGTGTGGCTCTCTGTCAGGCGATCGTGCTCTTCGCTGTCACCAACATCGATGACATTGTCGTGCTGAGCCTGTTCTTCAGCCGCGCCAACCGCGCGCCCGGTTCCCCCCGCGCATCGTCACCGGCCAATACCTCGAGCGCAGTTCAGGATTTGGTGTCTGGTCAACCGGAAAGGCCGCCGACACACTCCGCTGCTTCCCGCCGAGGGGCACGGTGTTGTTACATACGCCCCGCCGCTCGCCTGCCGCTTGCTACCCGCATTGTGGCGTTACGCCGCCCCGATTCCGCTACGCCTGAATCGCGCGCGCTGGAGAGCCACGGCGCCGGCCAGTGGCCCCGTGCCAGCGGACACCGAGCAGGAACGCGCGGCGCTCGAGCAGACCAAGAGATTCCGAGCGCCTTCAAGCGGAGGGTCTGATGAGTCAATGCAGCGGCTTCCGCGACGGATCGCCAGGTATTAGGTTCACGCCAAGGTCGTCCAGGGAGGGCAGACCGATGCGCGTTCTGCTGCTTGCCAGCGCATTCAACAGCCTCACCCAGCGGGTGCACACCGAATTGCGCGAGGCCGGGCACATCGTCAGCGTCGAGGTTGCTCAGGGCGATGACGACG
>Ga0126379_10002824_pt1 | contig 11122 bp, 11 predicted proteins | sample PanSoiMetPlot_24_FD_92640 | JGI IMG/M metagenome (GOLD analysis project Ga0126379, IMG submission 92640) | Tropical forest soil microbial communities from Panama - MetaG Plot_24 | ecosystem: Environmental > Terrestrial > Soil > Tropical forest > Bulk soil | place: Panama | collected 2016-02-17
AAACAGCACACACACTGATTTCAGCTCAGATGGAAATAGAAGGATTTGCAGCTTTTGGGTTTCATCGCCCGGCGAAGACCAGAAAGGAATAATCCAATGAAAATCAGCGAGCCTATATACTCCGCAAAGCCGGGTGCGGTTAATAACAAGAATCCTTTGGGCATCTTGATCGCACTGGCTTTCTTTGCGGGTACAGCGATGTGGCCTGGACAACAGTTTTTGCCGCACGCGGTTCCCGAGCCCACGAAACATCCGGGCTTGGATAAGCACGAGGAAAAATAGCTGAACATGGAAGGCGATCGTAGGCTCCGGACGATGCGTTGCAGAGCAGGTACCAGCCGATATGATCGGGTCCTCGTAGACGACATCGTCGTGACTTATCTGGGCGCGTGACTGATCATCCACGCACACAACAACCCTGTAAAAAGAAAAGCACCACGCTCCTATTGGGAGTGGTGCTTCAGGTTTCTGAGGGTAACGCTGGTTCGTTCCCAGCCTAGCCCGACGACTTGGTCGCAGCGCGAAGACGCCGTGCGATCAAGCCCACCAAGGCAATACCCTACAGAGACAAAGTGGCGGCTCAGGAGTTGCCACCGACGCGGACCAGAAACTGACGTTGTCCAGAAGTGTCCCGATATTGCCAGGCGTGTTGCTGGTGAAAACGAGCTGCCGCGGTAGGTGCACCAACGAAAATCGCGTCATTCACGATGCCGCTGCGTACGTCGGAACGGCCAAGAATGAAGTCTGGTTGAACAGAGACCGCAGCATAACCGTCGTCGTGAAGCGATCTCGCAGTTTGCCTTCGGCAATGCGCTTCTGCACTCCAGCAAGTGCTTTCTCGATCTCGGCCACAAAGCGACACCGCATGGCTTTCGCTTTCTCCTTCCGCCCGGTCGTGCGCCACAGGATATAGGTCTCTTCTCCGCCGGGAACCCGGATCTGTTTGACCTGCACTTCTGGTCGTATCTTTTCGAAATCATCCTTGAGCAGTTCCTGTTGGAACTGCTTGAGCTTGCTGCGTCGCGTGCCTGCCAGATACATCGCGATCGGTTTCACGGCCTTGTCGATTTCATTTTCAATCATGAGATCCTTCAAAAAGAACCGTCGGATCGCGCGACAGCAGGAGCGGACCAGAAATACCCAGACCCGTCTAGGGATAGCGCCGAAGACGAGGTGCGGCCAAATGGCGAAGGTCGCCTGGTCGTACTCCGCTCCGTGACCTGTGGATCCCGGCGCAAGAGAGAGCACGCACTTTGCCAGCGGAATGCAATCTCCTGCATGCGTGCTAACTGTTACGGAGGCGAGGCATCAAGCTGAGTGTTGAAAAATTCAGTACGGATTTTTCCGCGTGAATTGTGAGAGAATTCGCGCAGCGGCTGAGTGGCTGGCCGCATAATTCGCTCCCGCCACGCGAAATTCCGCCATAGCTTTCTGCGTTATTACGTGTGAAGGCAAAGGCATACACACAATGCTTCATCGACGAGAGATACGAAGGTGAAAAGCTGTTGAGCCTGCAAACGTTCCTGAGCGAAATGAAGCACCAATGAATCTACGAAGGACCATCCTGGCGGCGTGTATCGCGTGCATGGTACTGGCCGTGAACCGCATCACGCTCGCCGACGATCTGAAGAAAGTTCAGCCCACAGGCTACGTCACGGACCTTGCCGGGGTCATCAAGCCGGAAACCAAAGCGCAATTGGAAGCACTCTTCACGGAACTGGAGCAAAAAACGGGCGCACAACTCGCCATCCTCACGGTGAAATCGCTGGATGGCAACGACGTACAAACCTACGCCAACAACGCATTTAAGCAATTCGGCATCGGCAAAAAGAAGGAAGACAATGGTGTGCTGTTGGTTGTAGCTCCCAACGACCGGAAGTACTGGACGGAAGTGGGCTATGGCCTGGAACCGGTAATTAATGATGCACGCGCGGGCGATGCCGGTCGCGTCATGGTTCCTTATTTCCGCCAGGGGGATTACAACTCAGGGATTGTTGCGGCCGCCTGGAAACTGGCGAAGTATATCGCGGACGATAAAGGCGTCACGCTGACCGGCATGCCGCAGATGGGAGAGCCGCCGCAGCACCATGACTCCGGTGGGTTGTGGGTGTGGCTGATCCTTGGCATCATCCTGCTGGTGATCCTGTTCGGTAGCGGTGGCAACCGCAGCAATTACACCGGCGGCGGGAGAGTCGGTGGAGGAATGGGCAGTGGCTGGTGGATCGGGCCGGTGATCGGCGCGATGGGCGGAAGAAGAGGCGGCGGAGGTTGGGGCGGCTCCAGCGGCGGATGGGGTGGCGGAGGTGGCTGGGGCGGAGGAGGCGGCGGTTTCGGAGGATTTGGTGGAGGCGGGAGCGGCGGCGGTGGAGCAGGCGGAGGTTGGTAGCTGAGATTCCTAAAGCGCGGGTGACAATGATGGAAGGTAAACTCACTGAACTGGTAAGCCGACTGAAGGAAGCCAGCGGCAAAAATCTGGAGTCGGTAATCCTGTACGGATCCGCGGCGCGGGGAGATTTTCGGCCGGGCGCGTCGGACCTGAACATTCTTTGCGCCGTAACCGTGATCGACTTGAGCGAATTGCAGCGTCTCGCCCCGGTGGTCACGTGGTGGACCCACGAGATGCACGAACCTGCGCCGCTGTTTTTCCTCACGGAAGAGTTGCGGCGTTCGACGGATGTCTTCGCGATTGAAAGCCTGGACATTAAACGGTCGCATCGCGTGCTATTTGGCAAAGACGTTGTGGCCGACCTGGAAATTCCGATGAATCTTCACCGCGTGGAAGTGGAGCACGAGTTGCGGCAATTATTGCTGAAACTGCGGCAGCACGTGCTCCACGCGGGACGCAACGAAATGGAATTCAACACAGTGATGAAGCGCACCATCTCCGGCGCGGTGACGCTGCTGCGCCACACGTTGCTGGCGTTCGGTGAAGAGCCGCCACAAGACACGACAGAACTTTTCGCGCGCATTGCAGTCACAACGGAAGCGGATGCAGCGGCGTTCGCGGAGGTATACGCCTATCGCGACACGGGCGCGCAGCATGAAGATCCATTCAAAGCGTATGACGGTTATATGCGGGCGCTGGAAAAAGTGATTATTGCCCTGGACGGTATGGTGCCAAAGCGGGAGTGGCAGCGAACGGGTCAGTAGGGTTTTGAAACTCAATCAATCGAGGTGGATATGAAAGCGGGAATCGTGATTCTGGTAATTCTGTTGATCCTGGCATTCGCCCTAGGAAGCGCGTATGTCGGTCGTCGAAACCAGATGGCCATCAAGCGCGAAGCGGTGAACGCGGCCTGGGCCCAGGTGGACGTCGTTCTGCAACGCCGAGCGGACCTGATCCCGAATCTGGTGGAAACAGTGAAGGGCTACGCGTCTCAAGAGCAAAAGGTGTTCGGCGACATCGCGGCGGCGCGCGCTGCTTTGGTTGGCGCGAAGAGTCCGTCGGAGAAAATCGCGGCAAACGGGCAATTGGACTCGGCTTTGAGCCGGTTGCTCGTGATTGTGGAGAATTATCCGCAATTGAAGTCCAACGAAAACTTTATGCGCTTGCAGGATGAATTGGCGGGAACGGAAAACCGTATCGCGGTCGAACGCCGCCGCTACAATGAAACGGTGCAGGACTACAACACGTATATTTCGCTGTTCCCGAACAGTTTGGTGGCAAGTTTTGGGGGATTCACGCGCAACGACGCGTACTTCAAGACCGAGGAGGGAGCGCGGCAAGCTCCCAAGGTGAACTTTGACGCGACCAAGCCTGCTACGACTACGCCGGCGCCAACTCCGGCACCCGCGCATCCGTAGAAAGAGGTGGCGCTTCCCCATTTGCCTCGGCAGGGCGCGCAGCGACGTTGCGCCCTGCGGGCCTTGGAAACCGGCCCATCTCACAAATCAGAGTAGCGGGAAATCCTGAAGCCTCCTGAGCTAAAGCCCTCGTTTGAGCTCGAGCTGTCGGCACGGCTTTAAAGCCATGCCCTCCCGCGGGCGGTCGACACGCAAAAGGACATGCTCACCTCTGAAAGGGGTGAGCTACAGGAAAAGACGGTGGCATATGGCCAGCGCCACACTGTGAAGCCGTGCCCTCCCGCGTGCTATTTGTGAGACGGCTTCTAGCGCAGAAATCCGCCGAGAAGCATGTGGAAATGGTGAACGCCGTTCTCGCGCTTCACAGAATAGCGGCCGCGATCGTACGTGGCGGATTGCAGGCCGCGCTGGACGGCTTCGCAAATGTGCATGTCTTCCTTTTGAACCGTGTCACTGAATCCGATGGCTTTGGCGGCGCGCTCGCGAGTTTTTTCTGAATGCGCGTCGTGAAAATACCACTCGAAAATCGTCAGCGTCTTTTCGTGGGAGAGTGGCAAGATCAGGTTGATCTGAATATTGTCCGGATAGAAATTCAACATCAGATTCGGAAATACCCAGAAATACAGGGCTTCTTTCAGGCCGACTCCCGGCGGATAGACGCGTTCTGCGGAGTCGTTTGGCTTCAATTCCTTCACCGGCCCCAGCTGTTGTGAGTAGTAGCGGAAGGTTTCGGTGCGGTAGCGCGGATAGTCAATTTCCTTCATCAGCCCGGGATGAACCACGGGGATGTGGTAGGAGTCGAGATAATTGTCGACATAGACCTTCCAGTTGCAGTTGACGATGTAGTCGCGGCGCTCGGTAAGCGCCAGGTCTTTGAATTGGAATTCGCTCGCTTGCTTCGGAATGTTGCCGAGAAATTCGGAAAGTGCCGGCGCTTGCGGATCGAAGTTGACAAAGATGAACTGCTCCCAGGTTTCGCAGCGCAGCGGGACCATGCCCATGGTGGAGCGATCGAAGAATTCCACGCCGTCGATTTCGGGCGTGCCGATCAGGCGGCCATCGAGCGTGTAAGTCCAGCCGTGATAGGCGCAGTTCAGAACCTGCTTGCAACCCGCGCCTTGGGCGATGGGTCCCGCACGGTGACGGCAGACATTGCTGAAGGCGCGCAGGGTCCCCGATTTGTCGCGCGTGACGACTACAGGTTCGCCGGCTACATCGAATGTGAAATATGTTTCCGGGTCAGCAATCGTGTGCTTCACTCCCTGCAGTGCACCGCAGCTCTGGCTCAACGTGCCAACGAGCTGCCAGGTGCGGCAGAAGATGCGCTCCTTCTCAACGCTGAGCATCGCTGGATCGGTGTAGTGGCGCGACGCCAGCGTTTCGGCGCATTCCAGCTGCGGATGAATGTCCAGACGGAAAGGTTTGCTCATCATGGAGGAAATTATCAATTCGAGCTGAAAAGTTAAAAGCCCGTCACGCGTCATGGCGACTAGAACTTACGGGTTTCTTGGCGCGACCAACGCTCAATGACGATCTTGGAGTCGGTGTAAAACTCCACCGCGTCCTTGCCTTGCGCGTGTAATATGCCGAAGAAGCTTTCCTTCCAGCCATTGAAGGGGAAATAGGCCATGGGCGCGGCTACACCGATGTTTATGCCGATGTTTCCAGCGGGCGCTTCGTAGCGGAACTTGCGAGCCGCTGCGCCACTGGTGGTGAAGAGCGAAGCCTGGTTGCCATAGGGGCTCTTGCGGATAAAGTCGATTGCTTCATCGATGGAGTTGGCATGAATGAGGCTCAACACAGGTCCAAAAATTTCTGTATTGGCGAGCGAGCTGGAGGACGGAACGCCATCCAGAATTGTGGGCTTCACGAAATTGCCATTTTCGTAGCTGGCCACCTTTGTGTTGCGTCCATCAACGATGGCCTTGGCTCCGTCGCTGACTCCCGTGGCAATCAGGGATTCGATGCGCTGCTTGCTGTCTTTGCTGATCACCGGGCCCATCTGCACACCAGAGTCCAGGCCGAAGCCAACTTTGATCGAGGAGGCCGCGTCGGCAATGGCGTCGCGAAAGGTTTTCTGCGCTTCGCCAATGGTCACGGCGACGGAAACCGCCAAGCAGCGCTGACCTGCGCATCCGAACGCGGAATCGCTGATGATCTGTTTGGCCAAGTCCATGTCGGCATCGGGAAGCACAATTACGTGATTTTTCGCGCCGCCCTGGCACTGCATGCGTTTGCCACTGGCCGCGGAACGCTGGTAAACGTGCTTGGCCACTGGCGTAGAGCCAACGAAGCTGACGGCGCGAACGTCGGGATGGTCGCACAGCGCGTCGACAACTTCCCTGCCCCCGTTGATGGCGTTCACGACGCCCTTGGGAATGCCGGTTTGTTCGATGAGCTCCATGACGCGGCGCACGCTTAGGGGCACGCGCTCGCTGGGCTTCAGGACGAAGGTGTTGCCGCATGCTACCGCGTAGGGCAGAAACCAGAACGGAATCATGGCCGGAAAATTGAATGGCGTGATGGCCGCAACCACGCCGAGTGGCTGGCGGATCAGCGTTTCGTCGACACCGGGAGTAATGTCTTCCAGGTTGTAGCCCTGCATCATCATTGGAATGCCGCATGCCACTTCAACGTTTTCGATACCGCGTCGCAATTCCGCTTTGGCTTCGGTGAACGTTTTGCCATTTTCCCGAGTGATCAGTTTGGCGAGTTCGTCGATATGGTCTTCGAGCAGAGACTTCAGCTTGAAGAGATACTGGATGCGTTCACCGGCCGGCGTGCGGCGCCATGCCGGAAACGCAGCGGCGGCGGCTTGGACGACCGCGTCAACGTCGGCTTTCGTCGAGATGGGTGTGCGCGCGATGAGCTCGCCCGAAGCGGGGTTGATCACGTTCACGAATTCCGCGGCGGTGGATTTGCGCCAGGCGCCGTTGACGTAGTTCAGCATGTCAACGGCCGGTGTGGTGGCTGTGCTGCTCATGGGTATTGCTCCGTGCCTCTACCCGCAGTGCGCCGGGTAGCAGGACTTGCCATATGAAGGATAGCGGTCAGAACGACCGGGAACCAGACGTTAGTTTACCAAAGATGTGTAAAGTTGGGGGAGAGCGAAGAAATGCTGCCGACGTTTGGCAGGAGTGCTAGTGGCTAGCAGCCATGGACATTGCGGCCAAGGCTTCGTGAGCTGCGCCGATCAGCGGGGCATCTTCATTCAGAACCACGTATACCGGTATATCCGCCAGCAAACCCGCGAACAGCCATTTGTCTTTGAACGATTTCACGAACGATCCGTCTTGCATCTTCGGCAAGATTTTGATGGCGATTCCACCGGCCACGTACATGCCGCCGAGCGAAAGTACTTTCAGTGCCAGGTTGCCGGCTTCCGCACCATAGAGGACTGTCCAGAGATCCAGCGTTTGCACGCAAATGGGGCATGTCTTCTCAAGTCCGCTCTTGGTGATGAACGGCGCCGGATCCGCATCGGGATCTTCGAATACGGGATGCCGCACCGTCGGCGCCAGAAATTCGTGAATCGTACGGAAGCCGCGGCCCGACAAAATCAATTCCCAACTGACCTGCGGGTAGCGGCGGCTCATGAACTTCAGAAGCTCAATTTGCTGCGGAGTGCGCGGGGCGAAATCTGAATGGCCACCCTCGGAGGGCACCACGCGATAACGCGTGTCGTCCCAAAACAAAATGGATTGGCCCAAGCCGGTGCCGGCCGCAATCAGGGCGCGAGTACCGCCGCGATACGGCTTGCCAACATTCAGAACGGCCATCTCGTTGGCAGCCAGATGATCGATGCTGTGTCCCCACGCGCCCAGATCATTCATGAGCACGATGGGCTTGACCTTCACTTCCTCCGCCAACGAGTCCGCGTCGATGACCCACGGAAGATTCGTGGCATGGATGCGATTGCCGACCACCGGTCCGGCAATCCCGAAGCCCGCTGCTTCGATTTTCTCGTTACCGAGGTAGGGAGCGGCGTGGCGTGAGAATTCCTTGACGATGAGATCGAACTTGGAAAAATCCTTGCTCGCGAATCGCTGCTTGTAGATCAACTCGAGCTTGCCGTTTTTTCGGGACAGGAGCGCAAGGTTGCATTTGGTCCCGCCCACATCACCAGCCAGAATCACAGGCCCTCCGAGAGAAATCGCACCCGTTAAACCGATTTAATAGAATAGCAAGGAAAAGAGCAAGGGGTTACCTTGACCTAGGAAACCGCAAGTGTCAAGCCTACGGGCGGGCTACGGGCGACGCGGGCGGAAGCAAGCGTCGCCAACCAGCAGAGCACTGGGCACGGCTGCTTCTCTGCTAACCTTAGGGGTTATACCACTGCCGGCCGTCGCGTTCGAGTAGCTGGTCGGATTCCTTCGGCCCCCAACTTCCCGACGGGTAATTGGGAACCGTGGCGGTCTTCGCAGCACTCCACACATCCAGGACCGGCTCGATCAGCCACCATGCCGCTTCCACCGAGTCGCCGCGATCGAACAGCGTAGCGTCTCCGCGCACGCAATCATTCAGCAGCGTGGCATAGGCGCTGCGCGTAACGCCACCAAAAGCCTCGCAATAACTGAAATTCATTTCCACGTTGCCGATGTTCATTTCCGTCCCGGGCTTCTTTGCGCCAAAGGAGACAGAAATTCCCTCGTCGGGTTGAATATTTAGGATGAGGCGGTTTGGCTGCACGTCCCTTTCGCGAAAGACGATGTGAGGCGCGCGTTTGAATTGAATCATGATCTCGGTGGTGCGCTTGGCGAGGCGCTTTCCGGTTCGCAGATAGAAGGGCACACCAGCCCAGCGCCAATTGTCGATCAGCAAGCGCATGGCGACGAACGTTTCCGTACGTGAGTTTGGATTTACACCGTGCTCCTCGCGATAGCCCGGCAGCGGCTTATCGGCGAGCTTGCCGGGGGAATATTGCCCGCGCACCACCCACTGCGCCACCATTTCCAGATTGAATGGGCGGATCGACTGCAACACCTTCAGTTTCTCATTGCGCACGGCGGTGGCGTCAAACGAGGCCGGCGGTTCCACCGCCACGAGCGAGGTGAGCTGCAAGACGTGGCTCTGAATCATGTCGCGCAGCGCACCCGCCGTTTCGTAGAAGCCACCGCGACGCTCCACGCCCAACGTTTCCGATGCGGTGATCTGCACGTGGTCCACGTAATTGCGATTCCAAAGGGGCTCGAAAATCCCGTTCCCAAAGCGAAGGACCAACAGATTTTGCACCGTATCTTTGCCGAGATAGTGATCGATGCGGTAAACCTGCTTTTCCTCGAAGACATTTAGAACGATTTTGTTTAGTTCTTTGGCGGTGGCCAGGTCACGTCCAAACGGCTTCTCAATGATGATCCGTACCCACGAATTGGGACTCGACGGGCGCGCAAGGCCAGCGCGGCCCAGTTGCTCCACGATGCTCGGATAGACTTCCGGCGGGGTCGACAAATAGTACAGCCGGTTGCCGCCCAGTTGCTGCTGCTGTTCGAGTTCCGCCAGACGCTTGGCCAGTTCCGTATAAGCATTCTGGTCGTTGTAATCTCCCGAGACGTAAAAGAGGCTCGCGGCGAACTCGTCCCACTTGGCGGGATCGGGCGGCCCACCCTCGCCAATAGTCTTTGCCGCCTCGCCAGCTATCGACCGGAAAGAGTCAGCGGTCATGGGCGTACGCGCGAAGCCGACAATCGCGCAGCGTTCTCCGAGCGCCTTATATTGCGCCAGATCGAACATCGCAGGGATGACCTTGCGTTTGGCAAGGTCGCCCGAAGCTCCAAACAAGACCACGGTAACAGGATCAGCGACGCCGCCATAGATGGATCCAGAGCGATTGTTTTCTTCCGGCATGAACCCCTCCTGGGGAATACGGCACAAAATTGGATGCCAAACAGCTGAAAAACTATACCGCAATGCCGAGGGATTTCAGGTCGGCAAGGAGCTGGGAGGCATTCTGATGCTGAACCACGTTCATGCCGAGCCGGCGGGGGTTCTCCAAGTTCAAGGGGCGGTCGTCAATGAACACGCATTCTTCAGCGGGCCGCTGGGTGACTTCCAGAGCGATGCGGAATATGGTTTCTTCCGGTTTGCGAGAGTGCAGGTAACAGGAGCTGAAAAAAGCGGTGAAGTCTTTTCGCAGGTTAAATGCCTCGATGCGGTAATTGTTAAGTTCCAAGGGTTCGTTGTTAATGGAGGCTATGAAATACTTGTCAGTGCGCGCGGCTGCCGAAAGGACAGCGCGAGTCTCGGGATACTCCCTGGACTGCGCAAACATGAAGGCGGTGAACTGTTCGCGCGTGAAGGTGCGCGGGCGGTAAAAGAGGGTGCGATCGAGATACTGGTCCAGAGTGATTTGCCCCGAATCAAACGCAGGAAAGGAAAGCTCGTGGCGATCCTGAAAATCCTCCCAGTCCAGTTGAAAGGCCTGCGCGGCTGCCCGCCGGGACTCGCGATCCCAACCATTGGTCAGGACGACGCCGCCGATGTCCCAGAACAACGTGGTGATAGCCGGCAAGTACAGCCTCCAGGAGAAGCCATAGAGAAATACCAGAAGTGTTTACGAGACGGAAGAGAAAAAGATGAAAGCCGGGCGTTTGCGCCGCGTGGAACATGTCACAATAGCGGCTCGCGGATTAGCCCGGAACCGGCTTGCAACGAACGGATGCGCCGGCGGAGAATGAAGCTTGGTAGGAGGAATGCATGGCCAACGATAACTGCGACCCGACGCCCGCACCCAGCGAACCGGTGAAGCCCGGTACGCGCATGGTACATTGTGTGAAATTCGGGAAAGAGATGCCGGGACTGGATCGCGTGCCCTGGAAAGGTGAAATCGGCAAGCGTGTATTTGAGAACGTCTCCAAGGATGCATGGAAGCTCTGGCTGGAGTATTCCAAGATGGTGATGAACGAATATCGCTTGAACCCGCTCGATCCCAATTCGCAGAAGATCATGGAAGAGCAGATGGAACAATTCTTTTTTGGCGAAGGCGCGAAGCTACCGGAAGGATATGTTCCGCCCAAGGCCAAAGGATAGCCGCGGTTCGTTACGGAAGGCACCCGCCTCAGATGGCGGTCGCCACAAAAGGAACTCCCCCAAGAAAAAAGCGGATCCTTCCGCTCGGGATGACAACGGATAATTCCAGACGTTCTATTCGCTTCGAGTTCCCTGCACTTTTCCCGCAAGAGGATGTTCGACCGGAAGGCGCGGCGTCAAGGTGAAATGCAGCCTGGCGTGGGCCTGGCGTAGGGATGCTTCGACGGTCGCAGGATCATCGGCGCGGGCGAACAGAAAGCCAAGGTAGCTCGAACCTTCCGGCCACGCCGCG
>Ga0126379_10002825_pt1 | contig 11119 bp, 11 predicted proteins | sample PanSoiMetPlot_24_FD_92640 | JGI IMG/M metagenome (GOLD analysis project Ga0126379, IMG submission 92640) | Tropical forest soil microbial communities from Panama - MetaG Plot_24 | ecosystem: Environmental > Terrestrial > Soil > Tropical forest > Bulk soil | place: Panama | collected 2016-02-17
CCCGCCCTCACGATCGTCCTGTACCCCATCCCGTCCAACACCGGCGCCAGCCTGCGGGTGTTCTACTACCAGGCGCCCGCCGACCTCGCCCTCGACGGCACCGCCGCCAACACCACCGTCCCCATCCCCACCGGCCGGGACGAACTGATCGTGGACTTCGCCGAGTACATGGCGCTGCGCAAGGCCCGCGACCCCCGCTGGCAGGAGGCCAAAGGCATCTACGACGAGAAGGTGCAGTCCATGATCGACCAGACCCGGCGGTGGACGGACCAGGCGGGCACCTACGACCAGACGGGCACGCTGCTGCACCCGTTCATCTGGAACGAGGACTGGGCCTGATGCCCGACTACGGCTACACCCCCGACCCCAACACCGGCGGCCCACCCACCCGGATGGTCCCGCAAGGCAACGCCGGGGACCCGAGCATGGTCGGCAACCCCGCCATCTTCCCCAGCCAGACCACCTTCTACGGGACGCCGACCACCACATCGGACCCCACCTTCGGCTGGAGCGTGCCTCCCACCCAGAACAACCTTCCCATCGGTCCCGACTGGCTGCGTCAGAACATGCAGCAGTCCGACCCTTACGGCGTCGGGTTGCGCGCTCCCGGCTACAACCCGGCCATCCCTCTGGCCGAACAGAACCGGGAACAGATGTTGGGTGTCAACGCCGCCGAGGCCCAGGGGCTCATGGGGCTGACGGCGGCGGGAATGCAGAACGCCAACGACATCGCCAACGCCCAGATCGGCGCCCTCAACACCTCCTACGGCAACCAGAAGGGCTACCTCCAGACCGACTACAACCTCGGCCTGGCCCGCAACGCCCTCGCCCAGCAGGCCAACCAGGTCGACATCGCCGCCAACGCCCGCCAACCGGGATTCCTCAACACCCTCCACGACATCGCCCAACGAGGCTTCGACGTGACCCGCCAGCGAGGCGCCGACATCCAACGCCTGGCCCAGCAGGGCTTCGACATCAACCGCGCCCAGGCCGCCCTCCAGGCCCAGGGTCAGAACTTCAACCAGTTCAACCAGGCCGTGGGGCAGGGCAACGTCCTCACCGGGGGCTACGGGGTGCAGCGCAACCTCACCGCCCAGGACCTGATGCGCCAACAGCAGGCCATCAACGTCAACGCCGCCACCTCCGCCCAGCAGTACCTGCAGAACATCCAGAACACCAACCTGGCCTCGGAGGGGGAGTCGGCCCGCTACTTCGAGAACATGGCCCAGACCGGCGACCAGGCCAAGCAGTTGCAGATCAGGGGCCAGCAGTTGGGGTTGGAGCCCCAGCAGTTGCAGAACGAGTTGAACAAGGGCCTGGACCGGCTGGGGCTGTCGAACTTCACCAGCGTGTCGGACCTGCTGGACAAGATGAACTCCAACAACCTGGCCGTCGCCACCCAGGCGGTGGACACGTGGAACAAGGTGCTGGCGGCGTCCGACGCCGGACAGACGATGGGATAGGAGAACGCGATGACGGCGCCGTACAACTTCCCCGGGTTCGGTCCCAACGCCTTCGGCACCTATGCCGACCAGCTCGCCAACCAGGTGGGACCCACCGTTGCCGACGCTTCCCGCTACTTCGACCCGACCTTGGGAGCCGACATCACCAGTGGTGGCGGCAGCCTACTGTCCCGCATCCTGCCGTCCAGCCTGTCGAACCTGTCGTTCACCAAGCCCGCCGGTCTCGGGGGATGGGCGGCGGCGGCCGCGCCCGCCATTGCCGGGAACATCATCGGAGGCGGCGTCGAGAACCTGGGGACACCGAACTCCACGTCCGGCGACATTTGGCAGGCCGCCGGTACCGGACTCAAGACTGCCGGTCTCGCCGCCTCCCTCACCGCCCCCCTCGGACCGGAAGTGCAGGTCCCGGCGGCGGCGGGCGCGTTCCTGTTGAGCGGCATCGGCAGCCTCATCCACGCCGGGAGCGGCGGCGGAGGACCGTCGGCCGACCAGCTGAAGGGCACCCTCGGCGCCCTCGCCCAACAAGGCAACCTCGACCCCGGCACCTACCAGCAGATGTTCGACACCTACAAGCAGCTCGGCATCCAGGGCACCACCACCGACGCCAAGGGCAACCAGGTGTCGACCGGCAAGGCGGCCACCGACCAGGAGATCGCCCAGAAGATTCTCGGCCAGGTCCAGAACGACGCCGCCGCCAAACAGCAGCAGCAACAGCAGTTCGCCAACGACTATCTCACCAACCAGGCCAACGCCCAATACCAGATGGCCCTGCAGTCCCAGGCCCAGCAGTTCTTCCAGCCCTACGGGAACGCCATCCTCCAGTCGGGGCTGAACGGCTCCAAGATCCTCAAGACCCTGGCCTCCACCGCACCCCCCGGCTACGCCGACGCCTTCAACGCCCAGGCCGACACCATGGCCAACGACGCCCTCCGCACCTACGGCGCCTACGGCGCCCAGATCGCCGCCCAACCGTGGCTGCAGTACCAGAACACCACCATCCAGTCCGCGGCCAAACAGAACCAGCAGCTGTACGACATGATGCGGGTCCTGGCCGCCTCCCAGTCCCGGAACCAGGGCGGAGCGGGGGGGCAAAGCTTCTCCGACCTGGCCAACTCCCTCCAGTCCGGTTCGGGATCGACCACCGGTCAGTAGTCGGGCGTGGACCTCGCCAACTTCACGCTCCCCTCCGCCCCGTCGCTCGGCTCCCTGGGGCTGCCCTCCCTCGACCTCGGCAACCTCCCCGGACCCCTCGGCGACCTGCTGGGAGGACCACCGCAGCAACCGTCCATCTACCCCAACCTCCCCAAGGCCCAGTCGGCGTTCACCACCAAGTACGGCGATCCCAGCTTCCAGAACCTCCTCAACACCATCCCCTCGGGGATCTCCACCGCCTTCACCAACTACGACCTCCAGCGGGTCCAGCAGGGGCAGATGCCCCTCAACCAGAACCAGACGCTGGGGGCCATCCGCACGGCGGTGCAGCAGCAGCCCGCCACCCCGCCCCCGTCGGAGGGGTTCTTCGGGCGGGCGCTGGAGGACATCAAGTCCATGGCCGACATCCCCCACATGGTGGCGGGTCTGGCCCAAACCGTTCAGCAACTCCCCGAAGCCCCCCAGAAGCTGAGCGAAGTCCTGGGCCGCGGTGACCTGCGCGACATCCTCGCCGGGCTCCCCGAGGTCCCCGGCCTCAACCTCGTCCCCGGCGTCTACACCGTCTCCCAGCTGGCCAAGGGCGGACCGGGCGCCCTCCTGGAACACCCCGTCTACAGCGCCCTCGACATCCTTCCCTTCGCCAAGGAACCGGTCGCCGCTCTGGCCGACACCCTTGCCATGAAGGTCCCAGGCGTGGCGGAACGGGTCACCGACGCCCAATCCCGCATCGCCGCCTACCAGAACGAGGTCATGCCCGACACCGGCCTCACTCGTGCTCAGGAGACCGTGGCCGCCGGACTCCCCGAACCGCAGGTGCCGGGGCCGTTCCAGCTCGCCCTGCAAACCTCGCCCCGCGTGCAGGCGTTGATCGGCGACAGCCGGTTCATGCAGAACATCGCCGGACGGTTCGGTGCCTCGGCCCGCGACGTCAACCAGTACTTCGCTCCCGCCGAGATGGAACTGGCCGCTCAACGCAACGTCGAACTCCCCAACGATCATCCTTTGGTGGCCAACGCCCCCGACGCCCTCCGCAACGCCATGGTCGACATGGCCCAGTACCGCGACGTCCCCGAAGAACGCATGAACGAACTGTTCGACCGGTTGGAGACCACCGATCCCAACAACCCCCTCACCTCGGTCACCAACACGGCCGACGTGCTCGCTTCCCCCGACCTCACCGACGCCGAACGGGCCATGGTCAACGACTTCGCCACCCACGTCGAGAACTTCGGCCAGTTCGCCACCGAGAACTGGGACAACGTCCGCCGGGACCCCATCTCCGGCGACATCCTCACCGCCGCCCAGTTCAACCCCCTGCAACGGGCACGCAACAACGTCACCCGGGCCGACTACATCAACACCATCCGCAACCAGGTGGCCGCTGCCCAACCGGGTGTCCTTCCCGACATCGACCCCACCAACCTGCTGGACGAGAACATCACGGTCGGCAACGCCCGCACCATGGGCCAGGGGCTCGCCTATCTGTTCGACAAGACCGGGTTCGACGGGCAGGCCATCCGCGACGCCGTCAACGCCCAAGGATCCACCAAGGCCGACATCGCCACCGCGGTGCAGGACTCCCTGGCCCGCCCCCAGGTCCCGGCGCCGACCATGTCCAAACAAGAGCTGATCGACGCCATGCAACCCCACGCCATGGCCGAAGCCCAAGTCGGACCGGGCGCGGAACGAGGCACCGCCTACGCCCGCATCCTCGACCCCATCAGAGCCGACGACTGGATCAACGCCAACCGCCGGTGGAAGGCCACCGTCGGTGCCCGCACCCAGTTCGGCCACCCCCAGGGCGACCTCATCGGCGACACCCTGGACCGTTACGCCACCGCCCAACGCTTCGACCGCACCACCGCCGCCTACTCCGACCGGGCCGTCGAGGCAGTACGGCGCTCTGCCGACCGCCTCGAACGCAACACCCTGCCCGCCAGCTACGTCCCCCAGGTGCAACGCACCCTCTACGACCCCGCCAACCAGACCGGCCTGTACTACGAGATGGTCCAGGACGACCCCGCCGCCATCGCCAAGCTCAACGCCGGACAGGTCCACGACGTCATCCGCGACAACCCGGTGGAGGCCCGACGGGCGTTCCGGGAAGCCGTCAGCCAGGTCGCCGACCTACGCGCCCAGGGGTTCAAGCCCCTGTTCCTCTCCCACGTGTCACCGGAGGACACCTGGCAGATCACCCGCCCCAACCTGTCCGACACCCTCAAGACCCCGCAGTCGATCCGGGAGCGCACCTTCGACACCACCCCCTACCGCCGCAACCCGTCGATCGCCATCAGCCACCAGGCGGCCCAGTTCATGGACCGGATCATGGCGGAACAGAAGCTCCCCCAGTTCTCCCGCATCTTCACCAAGAGCCAGGCCGACGCCACCGCCGAGGTCCAGGACCTGGCCGAACGCCTCGCGGGCGGCGACCCGCTCAAATACCAGCAGGAGGTCAACCGGCTTATCGGACGGCGCTACGTCCCCTGGGACCCGACCACCTACTTCGGGGGCAGGGCCAGAGCGGGCGCGTTCCCCAACGAGAACGTCCGTTACATCGACCGGGCCACCGACATCGCCCTCAAGGACATGTTCGGGCAGCACTCCTACCCCTTCGCCAAGGCCCTCGACCCGGTCATGAACCTGTTTCGCACCTCGGTGCTGGGATTCAGCCCCCGCTTCCATTTCCACAACATCATCGGCGGGCTCATGCTCATGGCCACCCAGGATCCCCGCATCCTGCCCTACATGGCCAGCCACTGGAGCGAGATCCGCGACTACGTCCGCAGCGGCGAGATGCACACCATCCCGGGGATGCCCCCCGCCGGGATCGGCTTCTACCCCGGCGAGATCGCCAAGGACTGGCTGGGCAAGTCCACACCCATGGACCGTGTCCGGCTCCTCCACGAACAGGCCGGGACCAACACCGTGCTCCGCTGGCTGGGCGAAGCCCAAGGGGTCACCGGATCGGTGTGGGACAAGATCCGGGCCGGAGCGCAACGCTCCTACCAGCTCAACCAGATCGTGGACGACTTCTACCGGGCCGGGTCCTACCTCTACGGCCGCGACCGCGCCCTCACCCAGGGCCTCTCCGACGCCGAAGCCACCGCGAGAGGCATCGCCCTGGTCCGCAAGGTCCTCCCCCAATGGGACCGCATGACCAACTTCGAGCGCAACATCGTCCGCACCTACGTCCCCTTCTACAGCTTCACCAAGTTCCTTGTCGACTACGCCGCCCGCTACCCCTTCGATCACCCGGTACGAGCCTCGGTCATGGCGTCGCTGGCCCGCAACGAGGCCGCCGACTTCGGGAACTGGCTCCCCACCGACTTCGCCCGCATGTTCTTCCTCGGCAAACCCGACCAGAACGGCAACCTGACGGCGTTCAACCCCGGCGGGCTCAACCCCTTCCAGGACATCGCCCAGATGACCACCATCGGCGGCATCCTCGGACGGGCCAACCCGGTGATCCTCGCCGTCATGCGCTCCCTCGGCGTCGACCCCACCAAGGGCTACCAGGACCTGTACCCCGACGTCTCTTACGACCCCGGCTCGGGCCAGCTCAAACCGTCCAACCCCAACTTCCTGTCATCCCTCGTCCAGTCGATCGTCCCCCAATCCCAGTTCATCTCCGCCCTGGTGGGCCGCAACGAGAACTTCGCCCACCTCGCCGCGTCCAACCCGGAGGCGGCCATGACCCAGCTGCGATCCGCCATCGGGCTGCCCGCCGTGTTCCGCCAGGTCAACCCCTACCAGGCCGCGTTCAAGGCCGAGGTCCAACGCCAGACCGTCCAGGACCAGGTCCGCAACGAGGCCCTCCGCACCGGGAACTGGTCCCGGGCCATGCAGTACCCGGGACTGCGACCCTTCTTCACCAAGCTGGGCCAGGCCATCAACGCCAACCCCAAGGTGGCCCAGGCCTACCAGTCCCAGGTGCAAGCCCAGACGGTGGGCGACATCCTCCCCACCGCCCTGCTGCAACGGAACCTGCCCGTCGGGTGAACCTGGCGTCCCTCGGTGCGCTCCTCACCGGGATCGCGGGGATCATCACCGCCGTCATCTCCCTCCGCAAAGCCCGCTCCGAAGGCGCCGCCGACTGCCACCGGCGCCTCACCGCCATGCAGACCGAAGCGGAGGACCTGGCCGCCGAACTCCACCATCTGCGCATGAAACACCCCGACTGGGACGACGGGTCGGCCACCACCTGGATGCTCGTCGCCCTCTCCCTGCTCCTCATCGCCGCCGTCCTCGCCGTCCTCGGGTTCAGCAACGACCGCGCCGGACCGATCGGGCCGCCGGGACCCATCGGCCCCCGCGGGGCGCCGGGCAACAGCGGGTCGCAGGGTCCACCGGGTCCCACGATCGTCGTTCCCGGCACCGGCACCAACACCAGCGTTCCCGACAGCAACGGCTCGAGCACGGGAGCCACGGGCGCGACGGGTGCCAACGGCCAGTCAATCACGGGACCGGCGGGCAGCAGCGGGAGCACGGGACCTGCGGGCAGCCCCGGCCAGACCGTCACCGGACCACCGGGACCAGCGGGACCCCCGGGTCCACCGGGTCCACCGGGCACCGGTATCCAGGGACCGGCAGGCCCACCGGGACAGCAAGGCGCACCGGCCTCCTGTCCCCCCGGGTTCACCATGCAATCCATCGCCGTCCGACTCCCCAAGGGCAACGACGCCATCACCATCCACGTGTGCGCCGCCGGGTGACTACCGTCCGTTCCGTGGCCCACGACGATCCCCCGTCCGAGCACTTCACCCACCGGCTATTCCACCGCATCCACTGGCCCGACCCCCAACCCGAGCCCGCCACCGAACCGGAACACGCCGACCGGATCCCCGACGACAGCGAGGGACCGTACTGATGGCCCTCGACCGCGTCGCCATGCCCTCCCCCAACTTCTCGTCGCGGGGCGGCACGGCCGTGAGGTTGATCGTCCTGCATACAGCGGAGGGCTCTACCACGATCGAGAGCCTGGGCAACTGGTTCGCCAACCCCGCCAACCAGGTCTCCTCCCACGCCGGAGCCGACGACAAGCCCAACACCGTCGGCATCTACGTGCAACGCCCCGACAAGGCGTGGACGGCGGCCAACGCCAACCCCTACTCCATCCAGATCGAGCTGTGCGGATTCGCGTCGTGGACCGCCGACGAGTGGGACCAGCACCCGAACATGCTCGCCAACACCGCCGCCTGGATCGCCGAGGAGGCCGCCGCCTTCGGGATCCCCATCGTCCGCCTGTCCGCCGCCGAGGCCCAAGGGGGTGGGACCGGCGTCTGCCAGCACGTCGACTTGGGCGCGGCGGGCGGCGGCCACTGGGACTGCGGTGACGCCTTCCCCATGGACCGCGTCCTGCAGATGGCCCAGGGCGGCACCCCCCAACCACAACCGGAACCCACCCCGCCCGAGGAGGACGACGTGGCCAACTACACGATCTGTGCGGTCGACGGCAAAGGCACCCAGTACGTCACCGACATGGTGGAGACCTGGCGGGCCATCCAGTCCGAGGCGGACTTCAACGCCACCCTGGTGTGTCTGCGCGCCTCGGGTGCCAAGGTGTACGAGACCGGGCTGAACACCCCCGTCAGCATCCCCCAGGAGACGCTGGACGCCATCCAGGGCAGGACCGCATCGTGAGCGTCCGCTACCTGCTCCTGCTCGCCGCCCTCGTGTTCGCCGTGTTCACCATCCTCATCGGCTTCGGCTGGTGGGACAACCAGGCCAACCACGTGTGGGGCTGGTTCGGCCTGAGCTTCGGCTGCTTCGTGGCCGCCGGACTGCCGTTCACCGACGCCCCAGTGCGCCGTTAGCGCGCTCGCAGAAGTTCTCACAGCGCGCCTCCGCCTTGTCTCCTCACGCGCTCGCAGACTAGAGTTTGCGCGCTCGCAGACCTTCTGCCAGCGCGAAAGACTCGGAGGCTACAGATGTCCCTTACAGACGAAAACACTGGTCCGCGACCCCGCATCAAGATCACCCAGGAAATCATCGAGCGCGCGACGCGAGCGAATTCCGGTCATTGCGTCATCGCCGATGCGATCAAGACGCAGTGTCCGACCGCCAGCGGGGTGATGGTCGACCTGCAGACAGTCCGTTACACCGATCGCGAGAAGGGCGAGCGGTACGTCTGGCTCACACCAACACGAGCACAGCAGATGCTGCTGGCTTTCGATCAAGGATGGCCGATCGAGCCGACCACGATGCAGTTCCGCCCTCCCGCCCAGATTGTTCCCGTGAAGGTTTCGAGCAAGAAGGCAGCCGCCACTTCCGCAGCTCGCCGTGAAGAGCTGCTAGCAAAGGAAGCTCTTGGTGAAGAACTGACGAAGAGTGAGCGTCGTTCGATCGCCAAGATTCGCAGGGACAAGGCAGCCATGGGATCCAATCACGTTGAGGATCGTCCCACCACACAGGGCCGCCAAACGGCCCAACGAATTGGTCCCGAGGCGTCGCCGGACCACATAGGAGTCCAGGTGAGAGGAGGGCGCACGCCGATGCGAGCTGTGCTTGCTCACGGGCAAGGGCAGCGTCGGGAATGGGGACTTCGAGTCGCTGGCGTGCCTGATCCTCTGCGCTGAACTGAAACGGGCGGTGCCAGGGACTCGGAGGCTAAACCGCGACCCGGCACCGTCCGCGTCTGGACGCTATCCAGCCTTGGCATCCGACGCGATGTGAGCAATACTGCACGCACCGCGGTGACGGAGACACCGTGCAGGAGGAGACAAACCATGACCGGCGTCCGAGCAGCGGGGACACGGTGACCACCGTGTGCTGGATCTGCAAGCGACTCATGGATTACGAGGTGCGGCGCGCGCCTCGCGTCGACGGCAACCCGATCTGCGCCCGATGCGCCGAACACGTCGCGAAGGAGGCGACAACAACGGACTGACTTTGTGCCCCCCGCGCCGCCTGAACGGCCGGGGGGCTGGCCGACACCTACAAGGGAGGCGTCGACAGTGAACTACTACCGAACAAACGACACGACAGGGTGGACCCCTCACCGGAAAGCAGGGGCCGTGAACTACTACAAGGACCGGGGCCGACGAGAACCGTTCGCCTTGCGGAACGCGTGGTGGACGAACCCGCTGGGGGTCCTGATCCTGGTGGCGATCGGCCTGGCCACCGGCTGGTCGGTCCTGGGTTGGGTGGTCCTGGCCGCCGTCGTCGTCCTCAGTGTCCCCGCCTTCCGGCACTGGCATCGGACCGGACGGAGGTGGAACTGGTACAGCATCGTGGCGACGGCGCTGGCCATGGTGTTCGTGTTGAGTTCCTGCGCCGCCACCTACACCAACGACCCCGGACCGACCTACCCGCCACAAGTCGTCGGTATGCACTTCGCCACCAGCCCCTACGACACGTCCTGCGTCTTGGGACTACTGCGAGACGGGTCAGCGGCCGTCCTCGGCGGCTTCGCCGGAGGCCCGGTGGGATCGTTCGTGGCCGGTGAGGTTGCCGACTGGGTCGGCTACGGCACCGACGGCACCCCCACGCTGGCGAACTGCTGGAACGAGTTGACGTGGAACGGCGGCGCCATCCAGCTGTACTTCCAATGCGCCGGGCAGCCGGTGCTGAGCCAGTGGTTCAACACCTACAACGAGATCACGGCCTTCGTGCACATCCCGTTCTGCTACGGGTGCAACATCGCCTGCCAGGGGATGGCCAACCAGGTCACACCGTGGCGGACGTGGAACTCACGTCTGTGCCTGGCCGTCGACATCGACTTCCGCTGCGCCCTCCAGAACCAGCCCCTCCCGCCGGGGATGGCCCCGGCCTCGGCGAGCGGCACGGACGTCGGGGCACAGCCGTTGCCCAACGACTTCGCCGAACCGTCGTATGCCAACGCCACCCCGCCACTGGCGGCGCAGCAGTTGTTGACCTCTCAGGCGGCGATCGACCTGCTCAACAACCCCGTTCCACCCGCGCCCGGTCCTCATGCCACCCCGCCGCCGCCGTGAGGTAGGTGAACAAGATGCACATGACGCTGTTCGACTGGATCATGATCCTGGTCCTCGTCGCCCTCGTCGCCATCCCCGTGTTCTGGCACGGACGACGACCGGGATGAACTGGTGGCGCCACGAACCCGGTGAAGGGTGCGGCGCCATGGCCCTACGCGGCCTCCTCACCCTCGCCGTCTGGTGGATCGCCTGGGTGGTGATCAGGTGGCTGTGGTGAGATCGCTGGGGAGAGGCGGCGACGGCCAAGGCGGAACCCGTGAACCCGTCAGCCGCCACCGCCCGCAACTACCGGACCGGCGTCCCCGTCCCCCGGCACCGCTGATCCCACGACGGCGCTCCCGGAAACCGGTGAAAGATCAACCGCTCGCCCTTGTACAGCGCCACCCGCTGACCGCACACCGGGCACCGCACCTTGTGCTGCAGGATCCCACCCGTCCCGCCGTTGGCGATCATGTACACGAAGATCCCCACCCCGATGAGGATGTTCAGCACCACCAGATCCATCGTTCTTCTCCTTCGTTTTTGTTTTAAGGAGACGGCCACCACCGAGAC
>Ga0126379_10002827_pt1 | contig 11115 bp, 13 predicted proteins | sample PanSoiMetPlot_24_FD_92640 | JGI IMG/M metagenome (GOLD analysis project Ga0126379, IMG submission 92640) | Tropical forest soil microbial communities from Panama - MetaG Plot_24 | ecosystem: Environmental > Terrestrial > Soil > Tropical forest > Bulk soil | place: Panama | collected 2016-02-17
ATATCGAAGCAATAGGATTCGACTTGTATTGCCAGCTACTGGAAAGAACGATCGAAGAAGTCCGGACCGGGGAAGTGTTCCCCGAGGTTGAAACCGCCATTAACCTACGAATGGATTTAAAAATACCAGCCGATTTTATCGACGAAGAAATCCCCAGGCTACGGATCTACAAACAGATCGCGTCAACGCGCACTGAAGCCGAGGTGGACAACATGTACCGCGACCTGGAGGACCGATTCGGAGAACTGCCGTTACCCGTGCGAAACCTACTGGAGTACGCCCGGCTTCGGATTCTAGGCCGGGCTCGCGGTGTAACTTCCATTGAAAGAACGGGTCAGGGGCTAGACATCAGATTTCATGAAACGGCTCGAATCGATCCTGAAAGGATTGTTGGACTAGTCTCGGCCGGAGATGGCGTCAGCTTCGTACCGCCGGCAACGCTCCGCTTGCCGGTGCCTTCCCGCCTGGGGGATCTCTTCAACACCATCGAGGCGGTCTTGCGTGAGGTCGCGTGATAAAATTCGCAGACAGGAGTACAGCATGAATCATAAGAGCGGCAAGGTTTTACTGGCTGCGATTGTCTTAGTGAGCACTCTTTTCACGGGTACGTCCTTTGCCCAGACGAAAACACTCGAGGAGATTGTCGCTTGGGTCAATAACGACATCATTTTGAAATCGGAATACGAAAAGCGTAAGGCCGATATTCGCGAGGAGCTGGCGCGCGGCCGGAACCCCTTACAGGGGGCGCAACTGGAACAGGCGTACAACCAGCAGGTGAAGATCGTGCTTCAGCAGCTCATCGACGAGACGTTGTTACTTCAACAGGCTCGCGACATAGGTATAACCGCAGAAAATGAAATCACCAAGACCATGGATCGCCTGCGACAGGAACAGAAACTGGCGAATTTGGAAGAGCTGGAGAAGGCGATCGTGAGCCAGGGGATCAGCATCGACGACTTCAAGCAGAACATCAGAGTGCGTTACCTCAGTGAAGAAGTCCTGCGGCGCGAGGTTTATCCCAAAGTGACGCTAACGACCGAAGAGGCCCACAAATATTACGACGCTCATATCAAGGAGTTCGATCGACCCGCCGGCATACGCGTTCGCGAAATTGTGATCCTGACGGAGAACCGAGGCCCCGAACAGATCGAAGGGCAGCGGAAGAAGGCGGAAGAGGCTCTTGCAGCAGTCAAGAAAGGTGATGATTTTGCCGAAGTTGCCGAAAAGTATTCAGAAACCGACACCGCCGCATCAGGCGGCGATCTTGGATTTTTTGCGAAAGGTGAGTTGAACTCCGCTCTTGAAGCGGTCACCGACAAACTCGAAAAAGGTCAGGTTAGCGACATTCTGCCCATTCAGGGCGGGTTCATGATTCTGAAAGTCGATGATAAACACAATGGTGGGATCCTTCCATTCGAGTTAGCTCAAAAGGACATCTTCGACAAGCTCTGGCAACAAGCGGTTCCTGGAAAAGTCCGAGAATACCTCACCAAATTGCGCACGGACGGATTCGTCAGGGTCGCTGAAGGATACGTTGACGCCGGCGCTCCGGAAAACACCGACAAAGCTGCAGCTAAAAATTAATGGGACGTGGGGGGCTGCCCCCATGTCCCAAATGGACCCAATGCGTCTGGATCTCTTCTTAAAGTGGAGCCGTGTGATCCTGCGTCGCACGCTCGCCAAGGAAACGTGTGACGCCGGTCGAGTGATGGTGAACGGGCAGGAAGCAAGTGCAGGGCGCGACGTCCACGTTGGCGATACCGTCTCGGTGCGAATGCCACGCCGGCAGCTTATCTTTCGTGTCCGTTCTATTCCTTCGCACGCTCCAAGCAAAGAAGGTGCGCGTGAAATGATCGAACTTGTCGAGTCGGAGTGATGCTCACACCGCTGGAATTGGACATCATGAAAGCCGTTTGGCAGCAGCCTCCGATCACGGTTCGCGAGGTCCAGCAAGCCATTCGTCCGGCACGGAAGCTCGCGTACACGTCTGTAATGACGATCATGGATCGTCTGTATCACAAAGGCTTCCTGACCAGAGCGCTCCGAGCCCGCACGCATTACTACGAGCCCGCCGTCGGCTATACGCAAGTTCGGGATGAGGCCGTCGAGATGCTTGTTAAAAGCTTCTTCGGCTCGAAAGAGAAGTTGAAGGAATTTTTGGAGGAAACGCCAAGCAACTTTCTGCCGAGAGCGGTTTCCGAAACGTCTGCCCAGTCTGTCCTGGATGAAACGCTTCTGTAGGAACCTTCATTGCGTCCCTATGGTTTTTTCTTAAAGAACAATTCATAAAGCTCATTGCGTGTCATTCCGAGTTTTTTCAAAACTTCCTCGCGTGTGAGGGGCGCGGCTTGCCGCACCTCCGTCGCGCCGCGGACCACAATCACAAACTCTCCCAATGGGTTCACGCGCGGTCTGACCGCCGATATCTTTCCAAACAGAAACTCCTCGTGAATCTTGGTCACTTCTCTTGCCACACACACTTCCCGATCGCCAAGCACGTCCTGTATATCTTCCAGCGACGCGGCAATGCGGTGCGGTGCTTCGTACAACACCAACGTGCACGTACTGTTGGCGATGTCTGCTAACTTCTCCCTCCTGGCGCTCTTCTTCGATGGCAAGAATCCCACGAACATGAATTCGTCTGACGGCAACCCTGAGGCGGCAAGCGCCGTAATTGCTGCGTTAGGGCCGGGTATGGGGATCACTGGAATCCCTCGCTGTCTGCAAAGGCGAACAAGGCGATACCCGGGGTCCGCGATAGCCGGTATTCCTGCGTCCGATACCAGCGCGATCGTCATTGTGCCCGCGAGTTTTTCGGCGAATTCTACGGCTTTCTGCTCTTCATTAAACTCGTGATAGCTCGTCAAGTGCTTCTGAATTCCAAAATGGTTTAGGAGTTTTACTGTTTGTCGCGTGTCTTCACAGGCGATTACATCCACGTCGCGCAGCGTTTGTAGCGCCCGGCTGCTGATGTCGTTCAAATTTCCTATTGGGGTCGCGACAATGAAGAGCGTTCCCATTCGAAATTAAGGATTGACAGAAATCGACCGTAGTCTAGAATTATTTATCTTGGTGGTGAGCCGAAACAGATGCTTATACAACGATCTTTCCAACTGAAGTCCAATCAAACTTGCCGCTGTTCATTTTGCAACAGCCCCGCATATTATTTTTATTCTTCCTGATTTTTAAAGTCCTTCCATTGTAAAAGGGCCCTGGTCCACCCGGATCGGGGCCTTTCGTCTTTTACAGCTTCAGGGATTTGAGGTAGGCGCGAAAATCTTTGCCGAGATCGTCTCGCCGTAAGGCGAATTCGACAGTAGCTTTCAGAAAACCGAGTTTGTCCCCGGCGTCGTAGCGCGTGCCTTCGAATACATACGCGTACACGGGTTGTTGTTCGAGCAGAATGCGAATGCCGTCGGTGAGCTGGATTTCGTCGCCGCGTCCACGACGGGTTTTCTCCAGGATGTTGAAGATCTCCGGCGTCAGGATGTACCGGCCGATGATTGCCATGTTGGAGGGAGCTTCACTGGCGGGGGGTTTTTCGACGACATCTTGGACCCTGTAAACACGGCCGCTGAATCCTTCCACAGGTACGCCTCGAATCACGCCGTACTGATGGATTTCGGAGTGGGGAACCTCACACGTCGCAATGATTGAGGCCTGCAGTTTTTCGAACAGATCGATCATCTGCTTCATGCACGGTACTGCGGAATCGATGATGTCGTCGCCAAGCATAACTGCGAATGGCTCGCTGCCGACGGCATCGCGGGCAACCAGAATTGCATGGCCTAGGCCGAGCGCTTCCTTCTGCCGTACGTACGACACATTGATCATGTTTGAAATTTGCCGCACTTCGTTCAGTTGATCTTCTTTTCCGCGGGCTTCAAGCACGCGTTCGAGCTCATATGAAACATCGAAATGATCCTCGATCGCATTTTTACCGCGGCCCGTGACAATGGTGATGTTCCGAACACCGGCATCGACCGCTTCTTCGATGACGTACTGGATCAGCGGCTTATCGACAAGAGGTAGCATTTCCTTCGGTTGGGCTTTAGTAGCGGGAAGAAACCGCGTTCCTAATCCCGCGGCAGGAAAAACCGCTTTCGCGATGCGCATTCGTTATTGTCCCTTCATTCTCATTTACTCAATCATGGTGCCAATGCGGAACCAGCGCGTCCGGTCGAAGAAATGCATCGCGACCAGAAGATAATCATCAAGCCACTCCCGCAGTGTTTTGTCTCCCGGCACATACGGATCGCTTTGGTACGACCAGTACACGAACAACGGTTTGCCGATAATTTCATCCCAATTGACGAACCCCCAATAGCGGCTGTCGTTGCTGTTGTCGCGATTGTCGCCCATCACAAAGTAATTGTTCGGGGGGACCACCGCGGGGCCATAGTTGTCTCTCACCTTCAGTTCTTCCGGTGTCCACGGATCGGGGCTGTAGGTTGTCGAATCCACGTGAATTTTATACGGCTCGTTAAGCTTCGTGCCGTTGATGAAGACGTCTTTGTCCCGAATCTCCACCCTGTCTCCCGGCAGGCCAATCACCCGTTTCACGAATGGGATATTTCCGTCTGTTGGCGATTTGAAAGCGATGATATCCAGACGCTTCACAGATCGATGCGGCAGATAAGCACGAATGGCAGTTGGATAATTTGCAGGGAAAGAAATTTTATCCAGGAAGAAGTGATCGCCGACCAGGATCGTCGGCTTCATAGATTCGGTCGGAACTTGGGTGGCTTGCGCCACATAGCTGGTAAAAACCAAAACGAAAATGATCGTGAACGCCAGGCTCTCAATCCATTCGCGGAATGCTCCCTTATGTCCCGCCGGACGAGTATTGAAAAACGTCAGCTGGTCTAATCGAATGTCGGGCCGATGAAAAGCCACGAACTCACTGAGTAAGACGTCAGGAGCTTCCGAACCTTCCATCTGTGATGTGGGTTCTTCGATCATCGTTCAGCTTATGGAGAGCTTTTCCTTTACGAGCTGACTGACCCGGCTGCCGTCCACAGTTTTACCGGCGAGGCGGGTCATGGTTGCCTTCATGACTTTACCCATATCTTTCATCGATGCGGCCCCAGTTTCCTGGACCGCTTCTCCTACAGCGCGCCGAATTTCGTCATCCGACGCAGCCGCGGGTAAATATTCCTCGATGATTTTGATCTCGGCTTCCTCTTTTCGAGCCAACTCTTCGCGGCTTCCTTTCCGGAATTGCTCCACCGAGTCCTTTCGCTGTTTTACCAGCGTGTTTAGTACCGCGATGACTTCCGTCTCCTCGAGGGGCTTCATCTTTTCAATCTCTTTGTTCTTCACCGCGGTTTTCATCATACGCAAGACGCTCAGCCGGAGTTGGTCCTTGCTCCGCATGGCGTCCGAAAGATGCGATTGAATTTTTTCTTGAAGCGTCATTTTCTTGATGCGCTCTGGTCAACCTTTGATGACCCCAATTGGTTTGAGGCGCGCTACGCGTGCTGCAAGACCTACGTTATGAACGACATCGACGACAGATTCGATGTCCTTGTAAGCTTCAGGCTTTTCTTCCGTGAGCCCTTCACGCGTCAGCGATTCGACTATGATACCGCGGGACTCCAATTCCTTTTGAATTTCCTTGGCCGTCACGCCCTTCTTTGCCGCGGACCGGCTCATGACCCGACCGGCTCCGTGGCATGCTGAGCCAAACGTTTCTCGCATTGCGGCCTCTTGGCCCATAAGGAAGTATGAAGCGGTGCCCATGCTTCCGGGGATAAATACCGGCTGATTCGGGAATGCGCGCGTTGCGCCCTTGCGGTGGACGACAACACGCGTCTGTTTGCCGTCTACAATGTGCGACTCGCGCTTCGCGATATTATGAGCGACGTCGTAGATCACCGGCAGGTGAACACTCTCTCCAAAGATCCGCCGGAACGCCCCCCGCGCGGCGTGCGCAATGCACTGGCGGTTTGTCCATGCAAAATTTGCTGCCGCTGCCATCGCGTGAAGGTATCGCTGTCCTTCCGGCGAGTGAATGGGCGCGCAGGCGAGCTGACGATCCGGGACGTGCAGGTCGTACTTGCGCATGGCCTGGTCCAGCTGGGCTACATAATCCGTACAAACCTGATGTCCGAGTCCACGAGATCCGGTATGAATCAGGACGACGATGGAGTCCTTCTCAAGGTTGTATCGCGCCGCCACGTTCGTATCGAATACTTCGTCGACGTATTGGACTTCAAGAAAATGGTTGCCGGAACCGAGGGTCCCCAACTGTCCGGTCCCTCGCTTCTTGGCGCGGTCGCTCACCGCATATGGATCGGCTCCGGCGATGCAGCCGCGTTCTTCGGTGTGATCGAGATCGGCTTCCGATCCCATGTCATTCTCAATGGCCCACCGAGGACCTTGCTCTAGAACCGTATTGACGTCAGCCTCGGAAAGTTTCAATCGACTGGATTGGCCTGTCCCTGAAGGTACGTCACGAAAGAGCTGATGCACCAGATCCCGCAGCTTCGGTTTGACGTCTTTTGCCGTAAGGCTACTGCTGAGCAGACGTACGCCGCAGTTGATGTCGAAACCGACGCCGCCGGGCGAAACAACGCCTTGTTCATCATCCATCGCGGCAACGCCGCCGATGGGAAACCCGTAGCCTTGATGAATGTCGGGCATTGCCAAAGCTCGGCCAACGATGCCCGGAAGAGTTGCGACATTCGCAGCCTGCTCCAGGGATTGATCCCGCCGGATCGCTTGCAACAGTCGTTCATTCGCATAGATCACCGCATCTGTGCGCATTCCTGCTTTGTAGGTTTTGGGAATCAGCCACCGATAGTCGTCGATCTTCTCGAGGTGCATTTAAACATCCACGAAGACTCGAATTTCCCAGCCTTCAGCGACCGCATGGCTCTGAAATTGATGATAGGTTGCGGCCTTCACTGCTGTACGGAACTCGTGTCGTTCGATATCGAAGCGCTCGCCTTTCGCTCGTCCGGTAATTTCGGCGGAACTCCAGGAATCGATTGTGAAGTCCACGAACACGAGGCCGTCGGTATCGAAGAAAAAAAGGATCTCGTTCAGCCAATTTACGATTTGAGCGTCTTCATCGGGACCAGGAGCTTTGAAATAACGCTCTTCCGAAGCGCGAAACACGCTCGGATCCACGAGGATGCTGACTAATCCGTGCGAAGCTGCGATCAGTGCCTCTTCGCGGTTGCTGCCTCGGGCGAGAATGCCGATATCGGACGTATGCTCGAGCAACTCAAACTCGAGGGCCATACAAACATTGTAGAAGGGAGTTGTAGCGGCGGTCTATGACCGCCGGCGATGTCGAGTCTGCAGGAGTCGGCGGTCATAGACCACCTCTACAGTGGACTCAGATATCCAGCTCGATATTCCAGTAGAGATAGTCTCTCCAGCTATCAGGCGGCGACTTTAATCGGAAGGTCACGTGAAATGCCGGCAGCCAGTGAGGTTCGGTCGGTCGCCGGATCAACTTCATGCCCGCATCTTCAGGCGTACGGCCGCCTTTCTTGTGGTTGCACCGGAAGCAGGCAGCGACAATGTTATCCCAGCGCTTCTGCCCCCCCGTTGCGACCGGCACCACATGATCAAACGTCAGGTCTTCGGAAGGAAATTTCTTGCCACAGTATTGACACGTGTAATCGTCGCGGGCGTAGATGTTTGCGCGAGAAAATTTCACGCGATTATGGTTCTTCACACGAACATACTTGAGGAGCCGAATGATCGACGGAAGTTTGATGGCAAAGGTGATGGAATGTGCCTGCTGATCGTACTCCTCGATGACTTCCACTTTTCCAGCGAACAGAAGGGTCAGTGCTTTTTTCCAGGAAATAATCCTCAGCGGCTCATACGAAGCATTTAAGAGTAGAGTCGCATTCATATTTACGCTGATTGTTCAGGTTAGGCGATAGTTTGTCAAGGGCTTTCCAAGCTAAAACCCTTGTCATCATTGAGTTTCATTGATCTGTTACAATTGTGAAATGCTTCAGAAAGAAGAGCGCCTGCGATGCATTTTGCGCGAAATGCGTTCATGTATTGTTGCGTTGAGCGGAGGCGTTGATAGCTCGTTGCTGGCCTTGGTTGCGCATCAAGAGTTAGGCGCCGGCGCCTTGATGGTAACTGCAGAGAGTCCGAGTTACCCTTCATACCAACGCAGAATTGTCGTGGATCTGGTGACGCGATACGGTTTGCGCCACGAATTCATCGCATCTGATGAGATGTCGGACACGAATTACGTCGAGAATCCGTCGAACCGCTGCTACTTCTGCAAGCACGAGCTATATACGAAACTGCAAAATATGGCGATGCAGCGCGGTTTCCGGTATGTGCTGGACGGCAACAACCTCAATGATACCGGCGACTACCGCCCGGGAAGACAAGCGGGTCGCGAGCTCCAAGTTCGGAGCCCTTTAATCGAAGCGGAGTTGAACAAGGCCGAGATCCGGGAGCTGTCGCACCTCCAAGGCCTGCCGACATGGGATCAACCTGCCTCCGCGTGTCTCTCCTCCCGCATTCCATATGGATCTCCGGTCACTGCCGAGAAACTGCGGATGATCGACCAGGGCGAAGAGATCATGCGCGCGTTCGGCTTCAGCCAAACGCGAGTGAGGCATCACGGTGAAATTGCGCGCATTGAGATCGGTCGCGAAGAAATGCCTAAAGCTCTCACGTTGGAAATGTTTGAGCGGCTCAGTCGCGAATTCAAGCGCATCGGTTTCCGCTTCGTTGCAATTGACGTCGATGGATATCGGACGGGCGCCCTCAATGAAGTGCTCACCCAAATCAAATTGGCGTAATGAAAGTACTTGTCATCGGGTCGGGAGGCCGGGAGCACGCGATCGTTGACGCGATTGCGGAGAGTTCGAAAGTCACCAAGATTTTCGCAGCTCCGGGCAACGGCGGCATCGCCGAACATGCGGAGCTGGTCTCAATTCAGGCTGACGACGTTCCTATTCTTACCGAATTTGCGAAGAATCAGCGAATCGACCTTACTTTTGTCGGGCCGGAACTGCCCCTAAGTAAGGGCTTGGTTGACGTATTTCACAAGAACAGGCTGCCGGTGGTCGGTCCATCCGCGCATCAAGCTCGCCTGGAGTCGAGCAAAAGCTTTGCCAAGCAGTTCTTTAAATCGAACAACATTCCAACGGGAGAGTTCATCGAATGCTCGACCCCAGGAGAAGCGTACGGCGTCATCGAAACTACGAAATGGCCCGTCGTCATCAAAGCTGACGGCCTCGCCGCGGGCAAAGGCGTCGTCATTGCAGAAGATGCTGATCAGGCGCGAAGCACGATCCAGCAGTTCATGGAGTCAAAGACTCTCGGCGAAGCGGGCTCGAAGGTGGTAATCGAAGAGTACTTAGAAGGACAGGAAGCATCGTTTCACGTGTTTGCGGATGGGACCGATTATCAACCTATGGTTGCAGCTCAAGACCACAAGCGCCGATTCGATGGCGATGAGGGTCCGAACACCGGCGGAATGGGTGCGTATTCCGCGGACACAATCCTTTCGCCTGAACAGCATTCCGCTGTGTTCAGCCGCATCATCGAACCGACGCTCAAAGCGGCCAAGTCGTACGCCGGGGTTCTTTACGCGGGTCTGATGTTGACGTCGCGAGGTCCCAAGCTTCTTGAGTACAACGCCAGATTCGGCGATCCGGAGACGCAGGTGGTTCTATCCCGCCTGAAGACCAGCTTGATCGACGTTCTGCAGGACATCGTGGAGCATCGATTGGCGGCCCGAAACCTAGAATGGCGGCGCGATCCGGCTGCGACCGTCGTGTTGGTCGCGGCAGGTTATCCAGGCAAAGTAGAAAGTGGGAAACAGATCTTCGGTCTTGATGAAGCGAAGCGGATCGAGGGTGTGAAGGTATATCACGCCGGAACGCGCCGCGAAGGTGGAAGGATTTATACGGCGGGAGGCCGCGTTCTGAACGTGACTGCGCGCGGAGCCACGTTGGCAGAGGCTTTGGAGCGAGCGTACTTCGTCGCGGAGATGATAGAATTCGACGGAAAAGACTATCGAAAAGATATCGGAAAGAAAGGACTCGCAGGGGAGAGATGAGCGGAGCGAATGCAAGCCCGACAGGGCGCAGCCATCAAGAGATGAGCGGAGCGAAGCCGGTTGTTGGAATAATTATGGGTAGCGATTCGGACCTCCCGACGATGCAGGAGGCCGTAAAAGTTCTTAAGCAGTTTGAAATTCCGTACGAGATCGGTGTTTATAGCGCGCACCGATCACCACATCGCACGGCCGAATACGTGACGACGGCCCAGACCCGTGGTTTGAAATTGATTATTGCGGGAGCCGGCAGTTCTGCGCACCTCGCCGGCGTCACTGCGGCGGAAACGACGCTTCCCGTGATCGGAGTCCCTATTGATAGCTCTCCGTTGTCCGGCTTCGACGCTTTGCTGTCCACCGTGCAAATGCCACCGGGAGTGCCTGTCGCAACAATGGGAGTCGGAAAGTCTGGCGCGACGAATGCCGGTCTTTTTGCAGTGCAGATTTTGGCGCTGACGGACGAGGTGCTGGCCGCGAAGCTTAAAGACTACAAATCGCAGCTCGAAAAAACGGTTGCTGAAAAAAGTAAGAAGGTACAGGAAAGCCTGTAAACAATTCGGCCGATGAAAACCTTCAACATCGTTAATTTCGGCTGCCGCGCTTCTCAGTCGGAGGGCGCATCGATTCAGCAAGAGCTTGTTGAGTCGAATGCGATGCCCGCCAACTCTCCATATGACGCCGCAGTCGTTATCGTGAACTCATGCACCGTGACCGCCGAAGCCGACCGTGACGTTCGTCAAACAATCCGGCGCATTGCGTCGCGGAATCCAAATGCGCAAATCATCGTCACGGGTTGCTACGCTCAACGCGCGCCCGAAGAACTCGCGGCACTTCCACAAGTACGTTACGTCATCGGCAATTCTCATAAGCCTCTCGTTGCGGAACTTGCACTGACTGCCGCGCAAGGCCATGCCGAAATTTTTTGCAGCGATATCTTCCTCGAGCGCCAATTGAAGCCTCTTTCCCATTTCGGTTCCGCGGGCCGGACACGCGCCGTGGTCAAAGTTCAGGACGGCTGCAACGCGAATTGCTCATTCTGCATCATTCCAAGCGTCCGTGGCCGG
>Ga0126379_10002828_pt1 | contig 11115 bp, 9 predicted proteins | sample PanSoiMetPlot_24_FD_92640 | JGI IMG/M metagenome (GOLD analysis project Ga0126379, IMG submission 92640) | Tropical forest soil microbial communities from Panama - MetaG Plot_24 | ecosystem: Environmental > Terrestrial > Soil > Tropical forest > Bulk soil | place: Panama | collected 2016-02-17
AAACATGCTTATAGCTATGTGAATGCATTGAATTCCGCCATTCAGGCCTATCTGGTTCTGGGCAGTGAGAAGCACTTGCGCGCCGCGCGTAATGCATTCGAGATGTTGATAACAACTCAGAGCTTCGCAACCGGAGGTTGGGGACCCGACGAGCAGTTGCGTCCGCCCAACTCGGCTGCTCTGGCTGCCAGTCTGACTGATCAGCACCAGAGCTTCGAAACGCCTTGCGGCGCTTATGCGCACTTCAAGCTCACTCGTTCGCTAATCCAGATCACTCGCCGGCCCGAATACGGCGACAGCATGGAGCGGGTGATGTACAACACGGTCTTAGGTGCAAAGCCGTTATTGGCCGACGGCACAGCTTTCTACTACTCCGATTACAGCTATAAGGGTCACAAAGGCTATTCCAGACATCGCTGGCCGTGTTGTTCGGGAACCCTTCCGCAAATCGCAGCCGATTACCGCATTAGTGCCTACTTCCACGACAGGCAAGATCTTTACGTCAACCTCTATACTCCGTCCACAGTTCGGTGGAAACGCGCCGGGAACAAAATCGAGCTAAAGCAGTCCTCCCAATATCCCTACGAAGAGATTGTGCAATTCGAAATTGCCGTGTCTAGACCTGAAGAGTTTGCGTTGCGATTCCGCATTCCTGCATGGGCGAGTGACGCTTCGCTCTCGGTGAACGGAAAGCTGGCACTCAAAGATCCCAATCGTGAAGTGTATGCAGGTTTATATCGTCAGTGGCGGACCGGCGATCGTATCGAGCTGCGTCTTCCCATGACCACGCGACTCGAGGCGATCGATTCCCAGCATTCTGATATTGCGGCGCTGATGTATGGGCCGCTCGTGCTGTTTCCCCTCACCCACAATACGCTGCAACTCACAAGAGAACAGCTGCTCGGCGCAAAGCGGACGGGAACGACTTGGCAAGTGTCGACGAGCACCGGTGGGCTGCGATTTCTTCCGTTCACCGAAATAGTAGACGAAAATTACAGCACCTATTTACGAGTGACCTGAGTAGGCACGCACGGTGTTTGAAAACCTCCTTCCAGTGTCGCCTTTCCCGTATCATGTTCTATTGTTTCAGCAGTAGAGATTTTTGAATTGTGATCTCGCAACTGCGAGAGCGAGGAATCATGCACTCTCGGGCACGCCGCACTGCTGCAACCGTCCTGTCCTTTGTTACCTTTCTACCTTTTCTGGGAGCCGTTGGTTGTCATCGAAATCTGGAGGAAGGCATCACCCACAAGGACGATTACCAGAAGGCATACATTTACGCCTTTCCCATGATTGCGAACTACAAGGCAATGTATGAATTCTTCATCGACAAATCGAGTTCGCAGTACAAGGGGCCGTTCAACACCGTCATCAGCGATTCGCATGTATTCACGCCCAAAGATACGGCCGTAACGCCCAACGCCGATACACCCTATTCGATGTTGCAGGCCGACCTCCGTGCTGAGCCCATCGTTTTCTGCGTGCCCGATATCGAAAAGAGCCGCTATTACTCGGTCCAACTTATCGACATGTACACCTTCAATTACGGCTATGTTGGCTCGCGTAGCACCGGTAACGTAGGAGGGTGCTACCTGGTTTCCGGGCCGGGGTGGAGAGGGATAACGCCGCCGGGAGTTCTGAAAGCCTTTCAGTCAGAGACCCAGTTCAGTCTCCTCATCTTTCGCACCCAACTCTTCGGTCCCAACGATATCGCCAACGTCAAGAAAGTCCAGGAGGGCTACACCGTAACCACCTTGTCGCAATACACCCACCATCCACCACCGCCGCCTCCGGCTGTCAACTTCCCCAAATACACCGAGGACGACTTCAAAACCGACTTCCCCAAGCTTTTGAACTTCTTGCTCCAGTTCTGCCCGGAGGTGCCAGAGGAGACCGCCATCCGGCTGCAGTTCGCCACCATTGGCATTGCTCCGGGCAAACCATTCGACTTTTCCAAGCTGTCGGATGGACAGAAGGCTGAGTTGGCGGCGGCGGTAAAGGACGGGTACGCGCAGATTCAGAACCAGCGCAGCGACATTGGGAAGAACATTAACGGCTGGAGGGTGGGCGCGCCCTTCGGCAACCGGGACTTCTATAATGGCGATAATCTGCGCCGCGCGGCGGCGGCCATGGCTGGGATCTATGGCAATGATGCCGAAGAAGCCATGTATCCGATGGCCAAGACCGACGGTATCGGCGCGCCTCTGGATGGCAGCAAGCATCAGTACACCCTGACCTTCGCGCCCAACCTCTATCCGCCGGTGAATGCCTTCTGGTCGGTCACGATGTATGACGGCAAAACGCAATTGCTGATCGAAAATCCCATCAATCGATATCTCATCAATTCGCCGATACTGCCGAGCCTGAAGAAAAACGCCGACGGGTCTTTGACCCTTTACCTCCAGAAAGACGACCCCGGACCGGACAAGCGAGCGAATTGGCTACCCGCTCCGAACGGCCCCATCATGCTGGTGATGCGGCTGTACTGGCCACGGAAGAACCCACCTCCCTCGATTTTGCCTCCCACGAAAGGCACGTGGGACCCGCCGGGAATCATCGTTGCGAAATAGAGATCCGAACGACATTGGCGTCGGAGCTCGATGTGAAGCCGAAATCCTGGCACAACAACGGGACCACGGTCGCGGCTGTAGGCCGGATTCACGGCGTATTGAACGTCCGGGGCGACATAGAGTCCGCGCCACATGCACTGTGTAGTAAGCCTCGAGGATGTTCTCGCGGTCGTAATTCAGAGCTCCGTCGCCCATGATGAATCCAGTCCCACCCAACGCAAGATAAAGACGATGATCACTCGATAGGCTATTGGTGTACGTGATTTCCCGCTTTGAGTGGCCGTTACTGCTCCTCGTTGGTGACCACCTGCCAACTAACAGCGGAGATCTCCGGCTCCAGGCTCATGCGTCCTACTACGTTCTCCAGCATGGCGTCCTGGCGGCCGTGACTGTGGAAGTTGGCGCGCACTTCGACCTTGCCCGTGCTGTTCAGGTCCTCGCTGTGCAGGGACTGCAAAGTAATGGGCAGGGTTTGTGTCATCTGCAGTAGCAACGCGCGGGCATGGCTCTCACCCTCGCTGCGGCACACCACGCGAAGCAGGTAGAGCACGTCGGTCGCTGCGGAATCGGGCTCGGTTGGTTGGCGATCAATCAGGCGAGCCAGCGGGCGCAGCCCGAAGTTCGCCAGCAGCACGCCGAACGTCCCAACTGCCGCCAAATGGACCTGTCCTGACCCGCTGAGTGTGCCGACGGCCGCCGAGCACCACAGGGTTGCAGCCGTGTTAAGGCCGCGCACGGTCAATCCTTCGCGCATGATCACGCCCGCGCCCAGGAAGCCAATTCCTGAAACCACCTGGGCTGCGACGCGCATGGTATTGTCCGGCGTGGGCATGGCGAGCATCACAAACATGGCAGCCCCGGTTGCGACTAAAGCATTGGTACGCAAGCCTGCCATGCGCTGGCGCCACTGTCGCTCAGCGCCAATGAGCGATCCCAACGCGAAATCCGCTGCTAAATTGACGGCGAACTGTGTCAAGTTCATCGCGCGCTCCTGTTGTCCGCGACAGATTCGCGTGCTGCTGCGTTGCTGAACCAATGCCGCACAAGCCGTCTAGCTCCGTTCTGATCCGTCTCCACCGTCCAGCGCGCGGTCACCACGGGCTCCTGCGTTGGCTGGAGGGTCTGCTCCGCAAACACGCAGGCACATGCCCTGCGAGTTCGGGGAAAGCCGATTACGTTCTGAAAAGCGAATGTGTTGATGGCTGACATGTTCACCTCCGTAGCCTAAATTCCTTACCGCTGCCTTCACGGCCGGGGGCGATGCCGCCACAAAAGGAGGCAGGCTGCCCTCAGCCGCGAGGGATGGTTCGATGTGGTTCTCGCGGTTTCATGGTTTCCTCTCTGGTTAATTGTGGTGCCCGAACAGTCCCGCCCGATCGAGCAGGTGATAGAACACCAGGCCGAGTGGGGATTTCGACGTCGGGGGCCATCGCAACGGGCATCACCTTTTCTTGCATCTCTTACCTCCGCGGCGGCCCGACGGACACTGAGCCGTCTATCGGCACGAAAATTCGGGTGCGAGCCTACTTCAAGTAGGCTAGGTCAGCGACGCTTGTCGCAGTTATCCCCTTCGGTTTCGCTCAGGGTTTGGGCGCTTGGCTCACATCTACCCATCAAGTGCCAAGGAGGCGTCTTGCTGGGGATCCCTAAATTGGCGCCTGGCATTGCCTCGACTCAGGTTGCCTTCAGGGTCCGGTATTAGACTAGTGGATTGAGCATTCCCCGCAGATGCGGTGGTCACTTGGCTTAAACGGCGGTGGGCTCGCATGCGGTAGGTTCCTGAGCACTCACCGGCATGATTCGGCTGACCGCGATCAAAACGGATGATCTATCGCACACGATCGGGGCGGATGAGGTTATTGAGGACACTTGGGACTGACGAAGCGTAACTGGATTTTGATTTTCGTGATACTGGTGGCAGTCGGATTGTTTGTAGCGTTCCGGCTGAACCAGAAACCGGAGGCGGAGTACTTTACTGCCAAAGTTGAGCAGGGCGACATCAGGCAGGTCATCGAAGCGACGGGAACCATTAACCCGGTCACGCTGGTGCAAGTCGGGTCGCAGGTTTCGGGGATGATCTCGAAGCTGTATGTCGATTTCAACTCCAGGGTCACGCAGGGTCAGGTCATCGCGGAAATCGACCCGAAGCTGTTTCAGGGAGCGGTGCTCCAGGCACAGGCAGACCTGCAAAATGCTCAGGCGATTCTGGCGGCAGCCAAGGCGAACCTTGCTAAAGACGAGGCCACTCTGAAACAAAACAAGCTCGATTATGGACGCGCTGCGAGTCTGGTTCCGCAGGGCGTCATGAGCCAGCAGCAACTTGATCAGGCGAAGGCGACTTACGATGCGATCTCTGCGCAGGTGGGATCGGACCGCGCAGCGATTCAGCAGGCCGAGGCACAAGTCGCGCAGAAAGCTGCCAGCCTGAAGGTGGCGCAGACCAATCTCGATTACACGATCATTCGCGCACCGATCAACGGTACGGTGGTGAACCGCAGTATCGACATCGGGCAGACGGTAGCCGCGTCTCTCCAAGCGCCCACGCTCTTTACCATTGCACAGGACCTCACCAAGATGTACGTGTACGCCAAAACAGACGAAGGCGATGTGGGACACATTCGTCCCGGCCACACTGCGGATTTCCAGGTGGACGCATTTCCGAAAGAGGTTTTCCACGGCGTCGTCAGCCAGGTGCGTATGAACGCAACCGCGGTGCAGAACGTCGTCACCTACGACACGATTGTGGACTTCCACAACCCTGATATGAAGCTGTTTCCCGGTATGACGGCGTATGTGTCGATACCCGTTGCTTCGGTCAGCAACGTAGTCAAGATTCCGAACGCCGCGCTGCGCTACAAGCCCGATCTGCCCGCCGACAAAGTGCGCGAGCTCTATAGCAAGTACTCAGTCACGGCTCCGCAAGCTCAGCAACCGTCGCGCACAGAGACGCCGAACCAACAGCCGGGCGGTGGTACGCGTGAGCATGCGCCGCCCAGCGGCGGCGTGACGTCGGATATGGTGCTGGTATGGAAGTTGCTGCCTGACAAGTCACTGCAACCTGTTCAAGTTCGCACAGGGCTCACGGACCACACGTTCACGGCGCTGACCGGCGGCGACATCCAGCCGGGAGACGAGTTGGTGACCGGGGCGACCACGGCGAAGGCGGCAGCAGCCCCGTCGATGGGCGGACAGAGACGCTAGTGTCGACTACAAATCCAATTACCGAAGCGAAACCTGAAACCAGTCGCGTCAGCCTGCCGGTGGTGAGCGTTCGCGATGTACGGAAGAACTATCCGTTAGGCGAGACTGAGGTGCACGCACTGCGCGGAATCACGGTGAGCATCGAGGGCGGAGACTTTGTGGCCATCATGGGCGCCAGCGGCAGCGGCAAATCCACCTTCATGAATATTCTTGGCTGCTTGGACCGGCCGACGTCGGGTGAGTACCGGCTGGAAGGCACCGACGTTTCGCAGTTGAATAAGAAAGAGCTGGCGCGGATTAGAAACCAGAAGGTCGGGTTCGTCTTTCAGGGTTTCAACCTGCTCGGACGCACAACCGCGTTGGAGAATACTGAACTTCCGATGCTGTATTCCCGGGTTAGCAAAAAAGAGCGCGAGAGCCGCGCCCGTGAAGCCCTAACTTTGGTGGGTTTGGGTGACCGGCTGGACCATTTTCCTGCGCAGATGTCAGGCGGTCAGCAACAGAGGGTGGCGATCGCCAGGGCGCTGGTCAACAAGCCGCGAATCCTGCTGGCCGATGAACCTACCGGCAACCTCGACAGTCGCACGTCGGTTGAGGTGATGGAGATTTTCCAGAAGCTGAATCGCGATGGGCTGACGATTGTGCTGGTGACACATGAACCCGATATCGCGAACTTTACGCAGCGACAGATCGTGTTTCGCGACGGCCACATCAAGCGTGATGAGGTTGTTGCGCGACCACTGGTGGCGAGTGAAGTGCTGAAGACCATGCCCACCATCGAGGACTGAGAGTATGGAATTGGCCGACGCATTCCTGCTGGCTCTTCGCGCTCTGGGGCGCAACAAGTTGCGCTCCATCCTGACCATGCTCGGCATGATCATCGGCGTGGGCGCGGTGATTGCCGTCATAGGCATCGGTAAAGGAGCGGCCGCGAAAGCCCAGGAACAGTTAGCGGCCCTGGGGTCGAACATGCTGTTCGTTGGATCTGGATCGCTCAATCGCTACGGACTGCACGTGGGGAACAGTCAGACAAAGACACTTGTACTGGCCGATGCCAGAGCGATTGCTAGGGAATGCCCATCCGTTTGGTTAGCCGCTCCGGGAACCCAGACCGGCCAGCAGGTGGTATTCGGCGACCAGAACTGGGCCACCCAGGTGATGGGCACCGAACCACAGTACTTTGAGGTGCGAAACTGGCCATTCGCCAGCGGAGCTTCGTTCAGCGAAGACGACGTAACCCAGTCAGCCACCGTCGCGGTGCTGGGCGACACCGTACGCAAATACCTGTTCGGCTCCAGCAATGCTGTCGGACAAACCATTCGTATCGGTACTTTGCCGTTCAAAGTGGTGGGAGTACTCGCTCCCAAGGGCATCAGCGCGGGCAGCGGACAGGACCAAGATGATGTGATTTTTGCTCCCCTGACCACCGTCCAAAAGAAACTGCTGGGGCAAGAGTGGTTGCGCTGGATTATGGTGTCTGCGAACTCGCGGCCAGCGAGCTATGTGGCGCAACATCAAGTCCAGAGCCTTTTGCGCGACCGACACAAAATCAAACCTGGAGGCGCTGATGACTTTGTAGTGCGCAATCTGGCCGACATTGCCGATGCCGAAGCGGAACAGGGATCGGTTATGACAACTTTACTCACCATTGTTGCCGGTGTGGCACTGCTGGTTGGCGGCATAGGAATTATGAACATCATGCTGGTGTCGGTGACCGAGCGCACTCGCGAGATTGGTGTGCGTATGGCGGTCGGCGCGACCGAAGAAGATGTGCGGCGGCAATTTCTACTGGAAGCGATTGTGCTGGGACTGATTGGAGGAGTAGTCGGAATTCTGTTTGGTATCGCCAGCTCGTTCGCCGTTTCGAACTTGTTGGAGTGGCCAATTTTGATTCCGCCGTATGCCGTTGTCGCATCGACCCTATTTGCCATCGCAATAGCCGTGTTTTTCGGATTTTATCCGGCAAGAAAAGCATCGCAGCTCAACCCGATTGAGGCACTGCGATACGAATGAAGGCAACGTGACGGGTGCGACATGAAGCAACCTTCGATCCAGCGGGCGGCAGTGGGATTTCGCGTCCATTCCGGATGGGCTGTATTGGTAGCTCTCGCAGAACCGGTGAAAAAGCCAACCATTTTAGTTCGCAAGCATATCGAAATCGCTGATGCTGAAATAGTCGGGTCTAAGCAGCCATATCATGCCGCGCAGGGATTGGAGTTGAGTCGGGCGGAGAAACTAATTGCGTCGTGTGTTGAAGCCTCCTTACGGCTGGCGAAAAAAGAGCTGAAGGCAGCAGTTGATGATGCAATGGCGAAGGGTTACAAGGTTTCCACGAGTGGAGTTCTAACCGGTTCTGCCAGACCACTTCCGACCTTGGAAAGCATTCTTTCCTCGCATCCGCTACTCCACGCCGCGGAAGGAGAGCTCTTCCGACAAGCCATTATGACCGCCTGCAGGGATTGCGGGCTTTCGGTCTTTTCCGTGAAAGAGAGTGAAGTACTGCTTCGGAGTTCATCAGTGCTTGGAATTTCGGAAAAAGACATTCAACAGCACCTCGCAAGCACGGGCGAGACGGTTGGGTCACCCTGGCGACAGGATGAGAAGTTAGCGACGCGCTTGGCATGGTTGGCGTTGGCGGTCGAGGCGCAGAGGAAAAAGGCCAGGGTTTCTTAGTCATGTTGACCTATGCCAACTCGATTTGGACCGAGGCGATGAAATCGCTACGGCGCAACCTGATCCGGACGGTGCTGACTATTCTTGGCCTGGTGGTCGGAATCGCGGCGTTCATTTGCGTCGTAGGTGTTGGCAAAGCAGGCTCGGCGAAGGTCGAAGAGCAGTTAACGAAACTGGGCGACAACATGATTTGGATCGAGGCGGGCAGCCGCGCGACCAACGGTGTGCGCTTCGGCACGCGCGAAACCAACAGCCTCAAAGTGGAGGATGCCACCGCGATTTTCGCCGAGGTTCCCGGATTGAAGCGCATGAGTCCGAATGTTGACGGCCGCGTGCAGGTGGTCTATGGAACGCTGAATTGGAATACGACTTATCGCGGGGTGGCCCCGGAATATTTCGACATTCGCAAGTGGGAAATACAGAGCGGAACGATCTTTACTCACGAGGACGTAGAGAAGGACGTACCAGTCTGCATACTTGGCCAGACCGTGGTGGAGAACCTCTTTTCGAGCGAGAATCCGGTGGGCAAGAGCATCCGCGTACAGGCGATGCCGTGCCGCGTGATTGGAGTCTTTCAACCCAAAGGTGCGTCGGCCAGTGGTGCCGACCAAGATGACTTCGTTGCCATGCCCTACACTACGGCGATGAAGCGCATCAGCGGAACGTACTGGCTGGATGACATATTCTTCTCCGCGACCTCGCGCGCGGCCATTCCCACGGCAACCAAGCAAGCAGTTGGGCTGCTGCGCGAGCGGCATCATCTGCACCCCGACGAACCTGACGACTTCAATATTCGCAGCCCGGAGGATGTGATCCGCGCGCAGTTACAGGCCAGCCAACTCTTCACCTGGCTGTTGGGAACGACGGCTTCGCTGGCCTTGCTCGTGGGCGGCATTGGGATCATGAACATCATGCTGGTGTCAGTGACCGAGCGCACGCGGGAAATTGGAATTCGCCTGGCGATTGGGGCGACCGAAGGCGACATTCAGTTTCAATTCCTGAGCGAGGCGGTGGCAATCAGCATCCTGGGTGGCGCGTTAGGCGTACTTGCCGGGATCGGAGCTTCTTCGCTGTTTGAAACAACGCTGCAGTGGGAAATCAAGCTGACTCCGCAGCTTCTGCTCTTCTCCGGGCTTTTCGCCGCAGGCATCGGCATCTTCTTCGGATACTACCCATCGCGAAAGGCGTCTCAACTCGACCCCATGGCGGCCTTGCGCTACGAGTGACGATTGTCAGAAGGGCTCGATCGGCGGAGGGCGGCTTGCGCCCGCCGTCGAGCCGCAAAAAGAATCGTCCTTACTTTGCCAGATATCTCGCTGCAACTAGAGACGTGCTGAACTGCCCGTGAAGAAGCGCCGTGGAAACGGTTCCCGCCACGACTAGACACCTTCAGGCTGTATAACGGCAAGTTATACAACCTGCGAACTGACGAATTTACTTCAGGACATTCAGACGTCAGGTCGGTACCGGTGGCATACGCCATCATGCGGGGCATGGAGACAAACGACGCGTCGCAGCGGTTTCGTTCCAGAATCCAGGTGCCAACGGGACGAGCAAGTGCACGTACAATCCATTCGTCCACATGCCGTTCATTTGTCACTCGCCACTTTGAGGGGGTGAATCGCTGCTCGCTCGGCGGTTCCCGATATCTGTGCAAGGCACGACGGGAATGCGCTTGCGCACTGCGCTCGTGCTAGAGCTAGACGAGGGGAAAGTCGTGCGGCATCCTGGGTTTTGTCGCTAGGGGCTTTTCGACTTCGGCGTTGTCGGCAGCCACGGACGACGCCTGCGCTCAGGATGACAAACGGGGAGAATCCTACACAGTCCACCAGCGGATTGTGCGGGACAGCCGTATTCGAGACGATCACATCTTTCTGCGTCGGCGCAGTCCGAATCCCAGAAGACCAGTAGCCAACAGCGCCAGAGTTGAAGGCTCGGGTGTGATCGACCCGAGATACGACGCGCTGATGGTTTCTGTCGTGGGCGAGGTACGGGTGATGGTACCGTTCAGGGCGGCTTCACCTGTAGCCCCGGTGAACGCTCTCGTACCGCCGCTGATCACAAAGTCACCCTTGAAAGTTCCCATTCCCTGGCCGTTGCCGGTGCCCTCTCCGGAGTTCGTCCCGAAGAGCGTGCCGTTCAAAAAAGTCAGAGTAATCATGCCATTCTTGATGACGAAGTGCGGCGGGTTGCTGAAGTCGACGGTCGACTGTCCAACAATGGTGAATGCGCCAAAAGAAGCGTCCGTTCCATCGCCGGTAAAGTTCTGGGTGAAGATGCCTGGCGTGCCTGTGGGAGTCAGGGTGCCTGTGCCGTCGAAATTGCCGGAGAGTTCGGAGGCGCGCAAGGGAATAACCAAAGCCGCAAGCAGCGCAACGACTCCGCACAGTCGTGAGAAAGCTTGTGAGTTCTTGAAGAGGAGCAGGCACGAGAAAGTCATAGGAGTTCCTCCTTAGGCGAAGCTTGGATTCGAAAGGACCCCACCGTGGCCTGGGCTAATAGCGAGAAAGTATATATGGGATTGCTGTGCGAGGACGTTTGAGATTGTTAATTTTCCCCTGAGTGCCCACCAGCACAAAGGGCACGGAATGGCTTCCGTGCCCTTGTGTTTCCAGCGGAGTTTATGAGCCCGTATTACGCTCCGCTAGAAGTTCCATGAAGTACGCGGAAA
>Ga0126379_10002832_pt1 | contig 11111 bp, 8 predicted proteins | sample PanSoiMetPlot_24_FD_92640 | JGI IMG/M metagenome (GOLD analysis project Ga0126379, IMG submission 92640) | Tropical forest soil microbial communities from Panama - MetaG Plot_24 | ecosystem: Environmental > Terrestrial > Soil > Tropical forest > Bulk soil | place: Panama | collected 2016-02-17
CGTTTTGATTTAGATCAACGGTCGGCATCGGCTCAATGCGACAGGAGAACCGTTGGAGGGACCACATGCGTCGTCCGACGCGTGCGCGATTGTCGGCTTTTGAAATAGCTTCGGACTATTGAGCTAGGTCAAAGTCCGCACTGGCGGCGACGTTAAAACTCGCCCTCACTGGTGCCCGGGCTGACGACCGCGCAATCGATTTCGATTGCGCGGAACATGGCTGCCTGCACCTGGAGTGGGCCGGGTATGCATTCACCATCCAAGCGCGACGATCGCGAAGTGGCGGCCGCCAACGGCCAAGCGGCGCACAAGCGGCGCATGGAAATCTACGCGTTTCTGATCATCACCGCGGTGCTGATGCCGGCCCTCACGGTCGCGACCGTCGGAGCCTGGGGTCTGACCGTGTGGGTCTATCAGGCCATTCACGGCCCGCCTGGCCCGCCGCCGAAATGAGACACACAGTGAGGACAGCGATGCCGCAGAAAGCGCCCGAGCAAAACGTCGATCGCCGCGACTTCCTCGGCGGCCGCTGGACGGCCGGCTGCGGCCCGGCCAGCGATTCCTTCGAGGTCGCGAGCATCCTGGTTCAGGCGCGGCCGGAGCGGCTCGATGCAGCCTCACGCGCGATCGAGAACCTCGCCGGCGCGCAGATCTATGGCCGCGACGCGAAGGGAAAGCTTGTCGTGGTGGTCGAAGCGGCGGATGTCGGCGGCATCGGGCAGACGCTCAACACCATCTCGCTGCTTCCCGATGTCTTGACCGCCGCGCTCGTGTTTCACGGGACCGACGGGGTTTGATCCGGGAGCCGCAGGAGAACTGAAGATGCAGCGCAACCGGTTGGATCGTCGCAAATTCCTGAAGCTGAAAGCCGCCGCGATGGCGGCGGCGGCGGGCGGCATGCCGGCGCCGCTCGCGGCGCAGAACCTCGTCACCGAAAGGTCGATAACGGAGCTGAAATGGGACAAGGCGGCGTGCCGGTTTTGCGGCACGGGCTGCGGCATCATGGTCGCCACGAAGGACGGCCGCGTCGTCGCCACCCACGGCGACGTCAAGGCGGAGGTCAATCGCGGCCTGAACTGCGTCAAGGGCTATTTCCTCTCCAAGGTCATGTACGGCCACGATCGTCTCACCCGTCCGCTGCTGCGCAAGCGCAACGGCAAATACGACAAGGACGGCGAATTCACCGAGGTGTCCTGGGACGAGGCCTTCGACGTGATGGCGGAAAAGTTCAAGGACGCACTCAAGAAGCGCGGGCCGAGCGGCATCGGCATGTTCGGATCGGGCCAGTGGACCGTGTGGGAAGGCTATGCCGCCAACAAGCTGTTCAAGGCCGGCTTTCGTTCCAACAACATCGATCCTAATGCGCGCCACTGCATGGCGTCGGCCGTGATGGGCTTCATGCGCACGTTCGGCATGGACGAGCCGATGGGCTGTTACGACGATTTCGAGGCCGCGGATGCTTTCGTGCTGTGGGGCTCGAACATGGCCGAGATGCATCCGATCCTTTGGAGCCGCATCACCGACCGCCGGCTCAGCGCGCCGCACGTCCGGGTCGCGGTGCTGTCGACCTTCGAGCATCGATCGTTCGATCTCGCCGACATCGGCATCGTGTTCAAGCCGCAGACCGATCTCGCGATCCTCAACGCGATCGCCAACCACATCATCACGACGAAGCGGGTCAACAAGGACTTCGTCGGTCAACACGTCACGTTCAAGCGCGGCCAGACCGACATCGGCTATGGATTGCGGCCCGACAATCCTCTCGAAAAGAAGGCGACCGGGCGGTCGAAGGCGGGCGACGCGACCGACATCACGTTCGAGGAGTATGCCAAGTTCGTCTCCGACTACACGTTCGAGAAGGCCGCCGCCATGTCGGGCGTTCCGGTGGAGCGGATTCGTGCGCTGGCGGAACTCTACGCCGATCCAAAGACGAAGGTGATGAGCCTGTGGACCATGGGCTTCAACCAGCATACGCGCGGCGTCTGGTGCAACAATCTGGTCTACAACATCCACCTCCTGACCGGAAAGATCAGCGAGCCCGGCAACAGCCCGTTCTCGCTCACCGGCCAGCCGTCGGCCTGCGGCACCGCGCGCGAGGTCGGCACGTTTTCGCATCGGCTGCCCGCCGACATGCTGGTCGCGAACAAGGACCACCGCGCCAAGGCCGAGCAGATCTGGAAGCTGCCGGAGGGCACGATCGCGGCGCAGCCCGGCTATCACGCGGTGCTGCAGAACCGCATGCTGCGCGACGGCCTGCTCAACGCGTACTGGATTCAGGTCAACAACAATCTCCAGGCCGCCGCCAATGCCAACGAGGAGGGCTATCCCGGATACCGCAATCCCGCGAACTTCATCGTGGTGTCCGACGCCTATCCGACGGTGACCGCGCAGGCGGCGGATCTGGTGCTGCCCAGCGCGATGTGGGTGGAAAAGGAGGGCGCCTACGGCAATGCGGAGCGGCGCACCCAGTTCTGGCATCAACTCGTGAACGCCCCGGGCGAAGCGCGCTCGGATCTGTGGCAGCTGATGGAGTTTTCCAAGCGGTTCAAGGTCGAGGAGGTCTGGCCGGCCGACCTGATCGCGAAGACGCCGGAATACAAGGACAAGACGCTGTTCGACGTGTTGTTCAGGAACGGACAGGTCGACAAATATCCGATCGCCGACATCGCGCCCGGCTACGAGAATCACGAGTCGAAGGCGTTCGGCTTCTACGTGCAAAAGGGTCTGTTCGAGGAGTATGCCGGGTTTGGCCGCGGCCACGGCCACGATCTCGCGCCGTTCGACGCCTATCACGAGGTTCGCGGCCTGCGCTGGCCGGTCGTCAACGGGCAGGAGACGCGCTGGCGCTACCGCGAGGGCCAGGATCCGTTCGTGAAGCCGGGCAGCGGCGTGCAGTTCTACGGCTTTCCCGACGGCAAGGCGCGGATTTTCGCGTTGCCTTACGAGCCGCCGCCCGAGTCGCCGGACACCGCCTTTCCTCACTGGCTGGTGACCGGCCGCGTGCTCGAGCATTGGCACTCCGGCTCGATGACGCGGCGCATTCCCGAGCTCTACCGCGCGTTTCCGGATGCCGTCTGCTTCATGCATCCGGAGGACGCCGCGGCGCTCAACCTGCGCCGCGGGGACGAGGTGAAGGTCGAATCGCGACGCGGCTATATCCGCTCTCGGGTCGAGACCCGCGGACGCAACCACATGCCGCGCGGGGTCGTGTTCGTGCCGTGGTTCGACGAGGGCCAGCTCATCAACAAGGTGACGCTCGACGCCACCGACCCGATCTCGTTGCAGACCGATTTCAAGAAATGCGCCGTCCGCATCACGCGCGTATGAGGAGCCGGATCATGGCAAGGAACATCCGCCTCGTCGGCGCCGTGCTGATCGCGGCCCTGGCCTCGGGCGGGGTTGCGGCGCAGACGTTTTCCGCGCTGCGCGGCCCGACCCCGCTCGACCAGGAGCCGGCGGCCCCCGCCATGACTCCGGAGCAGAACGGCGACGTGCGTGAACCGCGCAACTACCCGGAACAGCCGCCGCTCATTCCCCATACGACCGAGGGCTACGAAGTCAGTATTCGCGGAAACAAGTGCCTCTCCTGTCACGCCCGGTCGCGGGTCCGCGAGTCGCAGGCGCCCATGATCAGCATCACCCACTTCTCCGATCGCGACGGGCAGTTCCTCGCGTCGATCTCGCCGCGCCGCTATTTCTGCACCCAGTGTCACGTGCCGCAGCACAATGTGGGCCCACCGGTCGACAATGACTTCGTCGATATCGATACGGTCCTGAAGAGGGACCGCGGAGCGCCGCGATGACGGCGATCGAGGCTCCGCGGCCGTCATTTCCGCGGCGGATGCTCGCGTTCGCGCTCGAAATATGGAATGTGCTGCGCCGGCCGAGCTCGGTCTTCAGCCTTGGCGTCCTGGTGCTTGCCGGTTTCGTCGCCGGAATCATCTTCTGGGGCGCGTTCAACACGACGTTGGAGGTCATGAACATCGAACCGTTCTGCATTTCGTGCCACGAGATGCGCTCCAACGTGTTCGAAGAATTGCAGACGACCGTGCACTACACGAATCGATCAGGCGTGCGCGCCCATTGCCCCGACTGCCATGTCCCGCACAACTGGACCAACAAGATCGCGCGCAAGATGCAAGCCTCCAAGGAGGTCTGGGGAAAGATTTTCGGCGTCATCAATACGCGGGAGAAGTTCCTCGACCACCGGCTCGAACTCGCGAGCCACGAATGGGCGCGGATGAAGGCCAACGATTCGCTGGAATGCCGGAACTGTCACAGCGCGCAATCGATGGACATCACGCGACAGAGCGCGCGCGCCTCCGATCAGCACCAGCGGTTTCTGTTCACCGGCGAGAAGACCTGCATCGATTGCCACAAGGGCATCGCTCACCGCCTGCCCGACATGCGCAACGTTCCGGGATGGCAATAGAGCACCATGCGATCAGGTAGAATCGCATCGTGCTGTCATCTCATTGATTCTGGGCCATGATCTTGTCCGAAAAGTCTTCAACTTTTCGCGATCATGCTCTTGCGGCCGGGGCTTCGAGCCGGCGCTTTTTGTGGGCGCGGCGGCCGGATCTGCCGCGATCCGATCCGCGCGCCTGATCGGTCCCTGGCGTCCGTCGCCGCACCGGCTGAGACTGTTGCTTGCATGTCTGGGGATTGAAACCAGTTGGCGTTCCGCGCGTTTGCTTCTCGCGTCCGCCGGATGGATCGGCAGATGTCGACGAGAGGTCGGCTGGTTTGGCGACCCGGCGGTACTGGCAGGAGGACATGCACGTGCTCGACGAGCGACAGACATTGAGACTTCTCGGGTGGACGCTCGGCACCGTCTGCATTGGTGTGCTCTTGCTCAGCGCGATCGCTCTGCCTTGAGCGCCCGGCCGGGCTTCCACAACAGACGAGTCGCGCGGGTCGAGCTAGCGTCGGGCATCCCACGCCGACGGTCTCACTCCGCCGACCCTCGCGACATTCCGGTCTTCTTTTCTTCCTGAAGCTCTGCGATTCTGCGGCGGATCTCTGCCAGCGCGGCTGCGGTCGCGTTCGGGCTCGCGCCTTTTGCACTGGCGCGCCGCTTCTCCTCCGCGAGTTCGGCCATCATGGCGCGCTCGGCCTTGAGCAGCGCGCGCAGATCCGCGCGCCTGTCATCTTCGCCTCCGCGGTCGTCTGGCCCGGACTGGTCGTCGGCACGGAGATAGACCTCGATTTCATCGAGGGTGGCGTCGCTCAGCTTGTATTGAGCGAGCGCGTAGGTGGTGCCGGTGCGCAGCAACGAGAGACCCTTCAGCCTCGCTGCGTACTGCAAGGCGCGCTCCCGTTCATTGAAATCTTCGTCCGGCATGCGAGTCCCCACGCCGACGGGAAACGACCTCCTCCCGGGCGATTCAGTTGACGTGTTCGACGACGCGCGTAGCACGCGCCATGAGAGTCGCGAAGGTATTATGCGCGGGATTTCAGGGGCCGAAATCGAGGACGTTCCGCGATGTCCCAGCGGTTTCCCGGCACCTGCCGCTCAACTTGTCGTCGCTGCTCCAGGACGGCAAAACCTGCGGCGATGCGCTCAGTATTTTTAACTACACGCTCAGTATTTCTAACTAGCTGTGTGAAAGGTGACGCGAGATCCTGTGTGAAAACCGCGAGCACTGCCGAATTTGCAACGCACTCCGGCCCCATTCAGTGATGACAATACGATTCGATTTGTGATCGTTTATCGACTCTGTGATGGGAGGGGTTTCATGCGGGATCGGATGACCAGAGTTATGCGCATTGCGGGCGCGGCTCTGCTCCCGGGTGCTGTTGCTGTCCTTGTCGCGGCCCCGGCGCACGCGCAGACCGCTGTGGCCGCGCCGGCAGCCACGGCAGCCACGGCAGCCGCGGCAGCCCCAGCCGACGACTGTCTCATCGCTCCGAACCCAAAGTCGCCGGCGGGCAGCCACTGGTACTATCGTATCGAGCGCCCCAGTGGGCGCCATTGCTGGTACGTACGTGCGGATGGCGGCAAGGCCGCCGAGGCCGAGAACGCGAAACCGCGTGCCGCAGCGCCACCCGTTCGGCCGCGCGCGCACGCCGCGGTCGACGCTCCGGCGGCGCCGGCATCCGCCAGCCGAGCCGTCACGCCAAGCACGACAAGTGCGGCGCCACGTGTCGCACCAAGTGCGCCAAGTGCGGCGCCGAGTGCGGCGCCGAGTGCGGCGCCGACTACGGGCCTGAGCGGGGCCCCGAGCGCGACCCCAAGTGCGACCCCAAGTGCGACCCCAAGTGCACCGAGTCCGGCGCTTGCGTGGCCGAGCGCGCCTGCACAGCAGCCGGCCGAGCCAGCGCCGGCTGCCGACCGCACCGCCGAGCAGCCAGTGCCGGCACTCCTTCCGTCGTTCGATGCCACCGCCGCGAACGCGGAGACCAGCGTCAACAGCGACGCGCCGAGTCCCGCGGCTGCGCCGCTTCCGCCAGCCCCCGTACGGCCGGCCGATACCGGCGAGGTCGCCGCCCATATGCCGGCGCTGCTCGGCGTCGGGATCGCGCTGGTGCTCATTGTGCTTGGATCGTTCGCGATCGGGCTGCTCGCGCAGCGCCTCCGACGGCCTTCCGCTCGCGGGCTGGGCGATCTGCCGCTGGTCGATCTGCCGGAGACGAGTGCGGACGAGGCGCCATTCTGGACCGAGGAGCGCTTGAGCCGGCTGCGCGTCGACTCCCGCCCCGAGACACCACGGGACCCCGAACCGCTCCGCGTCGGCGGCGGAGAACGCGCCGACGCGTTTGGCAAGCCCCGCCACCAACGCGAGCGTGTCGCCGGGGTGACTGCGGAGAACACCCGTCTGTTCGATGACCGCGTCCGCGCTATGCTGCTCCGGTTGAGCGCCGAGATGCGGCCGCACCTGCGCGGCATAGTAGATGTCGCGTCGGCCGACCAGCCGTCGCGCTTCGTTGCGCCGCCACTGCAGCCTTTGGCCGCCGAGCCGGAGGATCAAGGTGCGGCCATGTACGCCCGCCGCCGCAGCAAACGCTGACGTGGGCCGGCGCAGTCGCATCCGCAGCGCGAAGGGCGCGCCGGAGGTGATTTAAGCGCGCTTGAAAGCCCGCCGCCCGTTCTGCCGCCACGCCCAGGCATGCGCGATCTGTTGCGCGATGTCGGCATGCTGGGGCGACCATGCGAGCCGCTTGCGGGCAAGCGCGGGGTTGCTCACGAGGGACGGCGGATCGCCCGGCCGACGCGCGCCGACGCGGATCGGAATGCTGCGGTCCGTTACCTTGCGGGCGATCTCGATGAGCTCGCGCACCGACCAGCCGCGCCCGGTGCCGATGTTGAGCGCGGCGCTGCCGCCGCCCGCCAGGAGATCGCGCAACGCGCCGACATGGGCGTCGGCAAGATCGGCCACATGGATGTAGTCGCGGATGCAGGTCCCGTCTGCGGTCGGATAGTCGTCGCCGAAAATCGTGAAGGCTTCGAGATCGCCCGCCGCCGCGTCGAGCAACAGCGGAATCGCGTGGGTCTCGGGAACGTGGCATTCGCCGATCTCGCCGTCGGGATCGGCGCCGGCCGCGTTGAAGTAGCGCAGCGCCATGTAGGTCAGCGTCGAGACGGCGCAGTCACGCAGCATGCGCTCGCACAGCAGCTTGGTGGCCCCATAGGGGTTGAGCGGATCGACCGGACTGCTCTCGTCGATCGGAACTGCGCGCGGCACGCCGTAGACGGCGCAGGAGCTCGAGAACACGATGTGCCGGACCCCGCAGTCGTGCATGGCCGAGAGGAGTTCGGCGGTGCCGCCCACGTTGTTGCGATGGTACAGTGCCGGGTTCTCGTTGGATTCGCCCACGTCGGTGAAGGCCGCGAAATGAATGACCGCAGCCGGGTGATGACGCGCGAGCGTCCGGCGCAGCAGCGCGCGGTCGGCCAGGTCCCCCACCACGAGCTCGCCCCATTTGACCGCCTCGGGATTGCCGCGCGACAGGTCGTCATAGACGATCGGCGCGAAGCCGGCCCGGCGCAGGGCCTTGCAGGTGTGGCTGCCGATGTAGCCGGCGCCGCCGGTGACCAGAACGGCGGTCGCTTCGGATGTGCTCATTTTGCTCAAGACGTCTCGAGGGCGCGGCGAATGCTTTGCGCGACGCGGTCCCAATCGCCGCGGGCCGGCTGGCGGAAGAGCCGCGCGGTCGGATACCACGGGCTGTCATCGCGTCCAAGCAGCCAGCGCCAATCCGGCACGAACGGCACCATGATCCAGACCAACTTGCCGAGCGCACCCGCGAGATGGGCCGTCGCCGTATCGGCGGAGATCACGAGGTCGAGCGCCGATATCGCGGCCGCGGTCTCGGCGAAGTCGGTCAGCCCGGGTGCAAGGTCCGTGATCGTCCCGGCCGGCAGCCGTGCCACATCGGCGGCGCGCTCACCGACCTGGAGCGAGAACCAGCGGGTTGCCGGCGCCTCGAGCAGCGGCGCCAGCCGCTCCGGCGCGATCGAGCGGTTGCGGTCGTTCTTGTGCTGCGGATTGCCCGCCCAGACGAGACCGATCTTGCGGCCGGCGGCCGTGCCGATGCGCTCGCGCCAGCGCGCCACCGCGGCGGGATCGACCGCCAAATAGGGGATGTCCGCCGGAATGCTCTCGGTCGTCGTCTCGAACGCGAGCGGCAGCGAGAGCAGCGGGCAGTGCAGATCGAATGACGGCAGTCCATCGCCGTCGGCGACCACCTGCACCTTGTCGCCGAGCGAGGCCGCGACCAGGCGCCGGAGCGGCGGTTGCACCTCGAGGATCACGCGTGCGCCTCGGTCGACGACGAGCGGAACGTAGCGCAGGAACTGCAGAGCGTCGCCGATTCCCTGCTCGGCATGCAGCAAGATGGTGCGTCCGGCCAGCGCCTCGCCGCGCCACAGCGGCTGCGGAAAGTCCTTGGGCGGCTGATGCTTGCGTTTCCGGCGCCATTCGTGCTCGCGCCAGCCCTGCGTGTAATCGCCGGTCAATAGCTGCAGGAACGCGCGGTTCCAGCGCGCATCCACCATGTCGGGCTTGAGCGTGACGGCCTCGGAATAGCTTGCGAGCGCTGCAGCGAACTGTCCCTGATCGTGCAGAACCACGCCGAGATTGTAATGGGCGTCGGCGAAATCCGGCTTGAGCGCGATCGCGCGCCGGTGCAGCTCTTCGGCTTCCGCGGCGCGGTCGAGCTTGGCGAGGGCGGCGCCGAGATTGTTGTGGGCATCGGCCAAATCGCCGCGTTCTGCGATCGCGCGGGTGTACCAGCCGCTCGCTTCCTCGAGCCGGCCGCGTTCGGCCAGCGCGGCGCCGAGATTGCTCATCGCGTGGGCAAAGCGCGGGTCGAGCGCGATCGCACGCCGGTAGCACGCCTCGGCCTCGTCGAGCCGGCCCTGGCCGTGCAGGAATATTCCGAGATCATTGTGTGCCGCGATGAGGGCGGGGTCGAGCGCGAGCGCCTTGCGCAGGAAGTCGATCGCGGCGTCGAGATCGCCGCGCGCATGACGGACGCGCCCGAGCAGGAACCAGGCTTTGGCGCGGTCAGGGGCGCGCGCCAGCAGGGCGCGCAGGCTGCTTTCGGCGTCCTCCACCCGGCCCGCGTCGAGCTGGGTTCGCGCCGCCTCCTCAATGGCCTCGGCCACGGCGGTGTTTTTCGGCCCGGCCCCGTTGCCCGCCGTGGTCGCGCCCTGCGCGCTGCACCACTCGCGCCACATGTCGCGAAAGGTGGTTTCGACCGCGCGGGCAAAGCCTGGGGCATCGCACAGTGCGGACGTGCGCACGCGCTCGCGCAGACCGGCGCGCAACGCCGCCAGGTCGCCGAGGTCGCGCGCGAGCGCGGCCGCGATGGCAACGTAGTCCTCCGGCGTGTCCGCGATCAGGGTGTCGAGACCGACCGCCGTCATGATGCTGGCGCCGACCCGGGCGGCGTGGCGGTCGCCGCGCAGCGTCACCACCGGAACGCCCATCCACAGCGCCTCGCAGGTCGTGGTGGTGCCATTGTAGGTGAGCGGATCGAGCCCGATGTCGACCCGCGAGTAGAGGTCGAGATGCTCGCTCGTCTGCGGCAGCGGCGGCATGAGCTCGATTGCGTCCGCGGCCACGCCCGCCGCGACGAACGCGGCGCGGCAGTGGTCGCGCGCGTCGGTGCCCTTGAACTGCGTCGCCTTGAGCAGAAGGCGCGCGCCCGGCACCTCGCCGACGAGCCGCGCCCACAACGCGATCGTTGCGGGCGATAGCTTGGCGAGATTGTTGAACGAGCCGAACGTGACGTGCCCCACGCCCGGCGCCGGCAGCGGCGCGGTCGCGCCGGCGCGCTCGGGGGCCCGGTAGCAGAGAAAGCCGCGCTCCAGCCTGACCAGCCGCTCGGTGTACAGGCGGTCGGCAACCCCTGGCGGATCGGCGACCGCGTCGGTGATCCGATAGTCGATCGTCTTGAGCCCGGTGGTCGCCGGGTAGCCGAGCCAGGTGACTTGCACCGGCGCCGGCTTGCGCGCGAACAGCATCATCCGGTTGGCCGCGGTATGGCCCGCGAGATCGACCAGAATGTCGATGCCGTCCTCGCGGATGCGCGCCGCTGCGCGCTCGTCCGGCAGTGCGTGGATCGGCACGACCCGATCCGCCATTGCATTCAGGCGCTGCGTCACCGCGTCGATACGCGCGTCATTCGTGTAGAGAACGATCTCGACTTCGCGCCGATCGTGGGCGGTGAGCAGCGCCTCGACGAAAAACGCCACGGAATGATGGCGGAAGTCGCCCGACACGTAGCCGACGCGCAATCGGCGCGCGGGGTCGGGCGAATTGGTGAAGCGCGCGCCGTCCGTCGCAAGACGCGCGGCCTGATTGCGGCCCCAGGCCGCATGCTGGTCGAGCAGTCCCTGCGGCGAGACCGATTCGTCGTAGTTGAGCGTATAGAGCAGGTTGCTGTTGGCGGCCGCGAGATCGGGCGCGATCGCGACCGCACGCCGGTGCATGGCGACGGCCTCGGCGAGGCGACCGGACTCCTTGAGCAGGACGCCGAGATTGTTGACCGCATGCGCGTTGCCGGGCGCAATCTCGATCGCGCGGCGATAGCTCGTCTCGGCCTCCGTGAAGCGGCCGACCTGCTCGAGCAGCACGCCGAGATTGTTGTGGCCGTCGACCGAG
>Ga0126379_10002834_pt1 | contig 11109 bp, 9 predicted proteins | sample PanSoiMetPlot_24_FD_92640 | JGI IMG/M metagenome (GOLD analysis project Ga0126379, IMG submission 92640) | Tropical forest soil microbial communities from Panama - MetaG Plot_24 | ecosystem: Environmental > Terrestrial > Soil > Tropical forest > Bulk soil | place: Panama | collected 2016-02-17
ATTGTCAGGTTGATGGGCGAGTATCGTGCCGAGTGGCGTCGCCGGTTCGGTCCCGGCAGCTTCCGGTGTTGAATGAAATAAGGGCGGGCTCCGTCCAACCATGCAAACGGAAGCGACTCTGGCGCAGTCCGATGTATCGGAATTGGACTTGGTGAAACAATCCCAGGCCGGTGACACCGAAGCATTCGACGAGCTGGTAACTCGATACCGAGCGCGCGTATTCAGCATGATTTACAACATGGTCCATAACGAACAGGACGCCTGGGATTTGGCTCAGGACAGCTTTCTGAAAGCGTGGAGATCGATCGGACGCTTCCGCAGCCAGTCATCCTTTTACACCTGGATTTATCGAATCGTGATGAATGTCACAATCGATTGGCTCCGCAAAAAGCATGTCAAAGGCGGTGACGCGGAGTTCGACGACGCGATTCAACTAACGCAGATTGAGCCGGCGTCTAGAACAGTTCCGAAAACGGAGGCGTTGCCTCATCAAGTGATGGAACAAGGCGAGATCCGCGTGCGGATCGAAAAGGCAATCGGCCAGCTCTCGCCAGAACAGCGTGCTGTGATTTTAATGAAAGAAATCGACGACATGCAATACCATGAAATCGCAGAAGCGTTGGGTTGCTCCATCGGCACCGTCATGTCGCGCCTTTTTTACGCACGCAAGAAATTGCAAAATTTGCTGAGAGACGTGTATGAAAAGGTTTGAGGAAAAATGGACAGCGTGGCTGGACGACCAGCTCAGCGGGCGAGAACTGTCTGATTTCGAAGCCTCGCTGCCGGACAAAGCTACCGCTCAAGCCGAAAAGGCCGACGCGAAAAAACTCGGTGAACTGTTGAAGCGTGAACTGGGCGCGTATGCGTTAACGAACGAAGAGTTCTTCAACCATCAGCTCCGCGAAAAAATAGTGCAGGAAAACCGTGGATCGGCCCAAATCCCAACCTCCACTTGGTGGACCATTCCTCGTTTGTTATGGGCGGGCGCAGCGTCGCTCGCGGTCTTCTTGGTTTTCACGTTTGCGGTCATGCAGGAAAAAAATCCCGCCGAGGAATCGCAATACCTGACTCAAATTCTCAACGCACGCGTTGATCCGGTCGTTAGTCCGAATGCGAGCGTCTCGATCTTTGAGGTGAAACAGGACCGCGTAACAGTGCTTTGGACCGAGGGCTTGCAAAGTCTGCCGGCCGATTACGCGGCCAAGTAATTGCGCATGAGGCGGCCGCTAACGCTTATGATCGCAGTAGCTGTTTTGATGAGCGTGGGGTCTGCCTTGCAGGCGGCAGAGACCGTCTGGAGCGGGCTTGTGATGGCGGAGAACGTCTCTCAACCGCAGCCAATTCCGCCGGAACTGATTCGCATCGAGGCATCGCTGAAGAGATTTTTCGGTTACAATCAATTCCAGGTAATCGGCCATTCGCAAAAAGTCCTCAGAACAGGCCAGGAAGACTGGCTTGCGACGAGCAAGTTTTTCGGGTTGCACGTGGATGCGCGCGGCGAGAAGCAGGAAGGCTATGTTTTGAACCTGAAACTCTACAAAGAAAAAGAGCTGCTGCTCGAAACCGAGGCCAAGCTCAGCAAGCGCAGCCCGTTAGTAATCAAAGGCCCGCAGGTGGGCGGGGGACAATTGCTGTTGGTGCTCGTCGTGCAGTAGGTGTGCACCCGTTTATTTCTGCATTTGCAAATGCTGGCTAGAGACCGCGCGCTGTCCCGAAGGCTTTCGGGAGTCGGCAGCGCGGCGACCCTACCAGTGACAGCGCGCGGAAGGGGCAAGGAAAGTGAAACGGAATGCTCACGTGGGGTCGATAGTTTAGTTCGCGACATGCGCTTTCAGCTTCTCTCATTTGTGGTTTTGTGTTCGGGAACGTCGTTATTCGGAGCTGTGGAAAAACCATTCAATTTTTACGAGATTCCCGGGAAACTTCCGAAACAAGTCGTGCCCACGGAATACTCGATACGCGTCGTTCCGAACATCGAGAACTTCACGTTCGCCGGAAGTGAAATGGTAAAGCTGAACGTGCGCAGCCCCACCCGCCAACTGGTGTTGAACGCGCTGGAACTTGGGATTCAGAAAGCCTCTGTTGATGGCAAAGAATTGCAGGCTTCGGCAATCAGGATCGATAAAGAGACCGAACTATTGACGCTTAGGTTGCCGTCAGAACTCCGGGTCGGCGATCACGTCCTCACGCTACGCTTCACGGGCAAGATCAATCAGCAAGGGCGGGGGCTTTTCTACATGCGTTATCAGGAACAGGGCAGCGGTGCGCGCAAAGTTATGCTCGGGACGCAATTCGAAGCGACTGATGCGCGTCGATTCTTTCCCTGCTGGGATGAACCGGCTTTTCGCGCGCGTTTTCAATTAACCGTTGTCGTGCCAGAGAACTGGCTCGCTGTGTCGAACATGCCTGTCGAAAGCGAAAGGAAAATTCCAGGCGGAAAAGAACTGCATTTCGCGCCGACTCCTTCGATGTCCAGCTACCTCAACGTGTTCGTTGCCGGTGAACTCGACGTCATCGAATCGCGACTCGGCCCGACACAAATCCGTGTGATTACAACAAAGGGGAAAGCAGAACTGGGGCGATATGCGCTCGAAGCTTCGGCCCAGATTTTGCAATACTACAACGATTATTTCGGCGTTCCGTATCCATTGCCCAAACTGGATCAAATTGCTATTCCCGGTGGCTTCGGTGGTGCGATGGAAAACTGGGGCGGAATCACCTATTTCGAATCGGCGCTTCTCTTCGATCCGGAGAATTCATCCGCCGAGACCAAGCAAAACATCTACGAAGTGTTGGCGCATGAGATGGCCCATATGTGGTTTGGCGACCTCGTGACGATGGCGTGGTGGGACAACCTCTGGCTAAACGAAGGATTCGCCTCATGGATGGGCAGCAAATGCACAGCGCAGTTCAACCCGCAATGGGAAGTGTGGCTGGCGCGGGAATTGCCGCGAGATCCTACGCGGCGCACCGGAATCGCCAAGGATGCGGCCATGGAAGGCGACGCGCGCTCCACCACGCATCCCATTCAGCAGCGCATCGCGACGGAAGCTGAAGCCAACAACGCGTTCGACGATATCACCTACAAAAAAGGCCAGTCGTTTCTGCGAATGTTGGAGAGTTTTCTCGGTGAGAACGTCTTCCGGGATGGAATCCGGCGGTACATTGACGCGCATAAATATTCGAACACAACCACTGCGGATTTGTGGAAGGCGCTCTCGGATGCGTCGAAGAAAACAGTTTATGAGATTGCAGCCGGCTGGACCGAGCAGCCGGGATTTCCGGTCGTAAACGTTAAGCGAGAGGCCGGCGACAAGATCCGGCTTACACAGGAGCGTTTCACCGTGAATTTTAGGAAAGCCCCGCCGTTGCTCTGGCAGATTCCACTGACGTATTCGGTCGTTGGCGGGACACCAGCTACTTTGCTGATGACCGACAAGACTGCTTCACTTGAAAATATTCCAGCTGATCGCCAGCTTAAATTGAACGTCAATGGCGCTGGTAATTATCGCGTCGAATATGATGACGCGTCGTGGCAATTGCTGCTTAAGGCGCTCCCGAACTTGAGCGTTGAAGATCGCGTGAATCTTATGAGCGATGCTTGGGCGCTTGTGCAAGCCGGTCGAGCGCCAGCCTCGCTCTATTTTGGATTAATCGAGAAGTTGCCAGCTTCCAGCGATCTGGCCGAACGCGAACAGATCATCAATGCTTTTGAATTCATTGACCGTCTACTGGTCGAAGGTGCGGCCCACGAAGAGTTCCAGCAATATGCTCGATCGGTTTTGCGCCCAACCTTTGCGACCCTGGGGTGGGAGCCGAAACAGGACGAACCGCCCAGCGCTGAAACACTGCGCGCAAGCTTGATCAAAGCACTCGGAGATCTGAATGATCCGGAAATTATCGCCGGTTGCCGCGAGCGCTTCGAGAGATACCTTGCAAATCCGGCGTCGCTCCCACCGGACCTCCGTGCGCCGGTTTTGGCAGTGGTCGGCGGCTATGCCGATGAGAAGACGTGGAACAAACTGCACGAGCTCGGTCTGAAAACCACAAGCATTGAGGACAAACAGAATTACTACAATGCGCTCGCTTCCGCGATCGATCCGAAATTGATAAAGAAGACGCTTGCGATTGCGCTTACGGACGAGCTGTCAACTAGCCGCGCCGTTTTCTTGGTTTCACGAGTCGGCCGCGACAGCGGCCACCCCGATATTGCTTGGGAGTTCGCGAAAGCAAATATGAAAGCACTACTCGCCAAAGTCGATGCGGCAGGTGCGAACCGCTATGCACCCAGTCTGTTTACCTTTTTCTCCGATCGGTCGCGCGTCGACGAATTAAAACAGTACGCCAAAAAGGATCTGCCGCAGGCAACTGCAGCGGAAGTAACCAAGGCTGTCGATGAAATTCAGTTTCGCGCGGAATTCAGAGACCGTCTCTTATCTCAATTGCCCGCGCTAATTCAAATTGGCGTCAAATAGCTCGGCTTTAGAGTTGTCGCTCTGGAATGGGCGGGGGAGAAATTGCGGCGCCACGGCGAGCAGTCGCCTCTGATTCGAGAGTGAGATTCTGTGCAGCGCGCCAGCCGGCTTGCGCCTGTGCGAAAATGAAGAAGGCGATTATGCCTAACCAGATGGATCGCGATGCGATAGCCCAAAGCGCGAATAGAACTGCTCCGCCGAAGCCAATCATGCTTGCTGCTTTCAAGCTGCGAATCGGTCCAATCTTGAGCCAAAGCAGCCCGCGGAGAATTTGGCCGCCATCGAGCGGATAGACAGGAATCAAATTAAAAAACAACAACACGGCGTTCATGGTACAGAGGGTTAGAACAAACCGGTAGAAATCGGGATGAACTGTTTTCCAGTGGAGCTTAATGAGCACAAAGGCGAATAAGGTGAACAACGGAAATAAAACTACGTTCACAAGCGGACCGGCCGCCATACTCCAGAGATAAGCGCCAGGCCGAGCGGGAGGTTTGACGAACGCGATTCCTCCAAGCGGCCACAGCACAATCGTTTCTGCTTGTCCGCCTGTTTGGCGGCAGGCTAAGGCATGTCCGAATTCGTGCAGCAAAACCACACCAAAGAGCGCGCAATATTCCAGCGCTGTCCAAATTGGATTGTGATAACGGTGCGCGAATCGCGTTACTTCAAGCGCAGCGACAATGAACCAGGTGAAATGCAGATACACGCGTATTCCTGCCAAACGGAAAAGTGGCAGCGCGCCTTTCATGGGCATTTAGGTATTGGAACGCTCAGATCAACGATTGTTGCAGCGCTCCTCCACGAAGCGGATTATTGGCGTGATTCGCTCCCTTCGTTCTGTGTGCTGATCCACAAGCGCATTGGAATCATCGAAGAATCAACGAAGCCGTGCTTCCGAAAAAACGCCTGCGCCACGTTTTCGGGCCGATCGGTCAGCAGCGTGATTCGGCAAAAGTTTTTTTTCTTCGCGAAATCAATTGCGTGTTCGAGAAGCTTGTTGCCGTAGCCATGACCTTGATACTGCGTGTGCACCACCAGGTCCTCCAAGAGCATTACGAACCCGCCTTCTGCCGTGCTGATGGTAAAGAGCAAATTGATCATCCCCACGATCACGCCATTGCGCCGCAGCACAAAAACGCGGCCACGGCTGGGTTGTTCGAAAATGAGCCGCAATCCGCGCAGCTGCTTCTCTTTATCAGGACGGAAGTCACTTTCGTGAGCGAACAATTCGCCGAGCAATTCCGACAACTCGTCCAAATCGGCTTCAGTGGCCGGCTCGATCACGACATTTTCTTTTTCCGCCATTTCGCTGCAGGTCGTTATTTCAAAAATGCGCCCTGTTGGCAACGTTGTAAATTAGAGCCTCTTCCGCGACCGGGTGCAACGGCGGCCCGCATGAAAGGGTCGCGCGTTAGAATTGTTCGCGTTCGGTGTCGTTGACAATGCTGGCCCTGCCCCTAGTGTAAGCGCTCTCAGATCGGAGCCCAGCAAGTTCACGGCTATGAAACGCACTTATCAGCCATCGAAGCGAACGCGTAAACGCCAGCACGGTTTTCGCGCGCGTATGCGAACCAAGGGCGGCCGCACCATTCTTGCGCGCCGGCGCCAACGCGGTCGCAAACGCTTGCTTCCCAAGGGCGTTAAAAGGCACTACGCCCGCCATACGCAGGCTTGACCCTCTAAGTCCGACATCGCGGACCGAACTATTCATCTTTTGCGTCCCTATCAGATTTCGGTGCAAGCACGCAGCGAAATCCGTAAATGACGTCCCGGTCGTTGCGATCAACCACATTTCGGTAAGAGGACTGCATTTCGAGACGATTCCTTGTGCCCCATGAGCCGCCACGCAGGACTCCCCAATCGCGACCAGCCGAACTGTTGTCACCTTTGTAAGTGTCGAGACACCACTCCCAAACGTTGCCGCCGAGATCGAATAGGCCTATCGAATTGGACTTAAAACTTCCGACCGGCAGCGTTGCGTTGCGGCGCCTTCCCGATGTTCCTGCATAATTTCCTGCGTCGTTAGGCGGAGGCCATTGTTTACCCCATGGGAATTCGTTCCTAATTTTGCTGTCTCGCGCTTCGGGCGTCGGACCGCTTTCATTTAACAAGCCAACGGCCATGCTCCACTCAGCATCCGTCGGCAGCCGATAAGCTTTTGGGTCATCAATGAGATTTTCGTTCTGTTCTTTTTCGGTCAGCCATTTGCAAAATGCCATAGCGTCGAACCAGCTCACTTTTACGGCTGGATCAGTCGGTGTCTGATGGAAATCGGGCGGCTCGTATCGTCTTCCGGTCGCACGGCAAAACGCTTCGTAATCTTGCACTCTAGTTTCCCAGATCGAAATTTGAACGTCGCCAAGCGGAACGAACTTCATGCCTAACGAATTTGTGAATGGTTGCCGGGGCGCAGGACCGATGGTCTTCTCTAAACGCGCCGCTAGAAATGTCTGCTGTTGCGGCTCAACCTTGCCACTGACCGACCCAGGCTTGTAACCGGACAGGCGCAGTTCGTAGGTGATGTCGCCCGGCTTCACTTCCTCGATCACCAGGGGCGTCTGACCCAAATCTTTCCCGTTTGCTATGACGATCGCGCCTCCCGGCGCGCTTGTGATCTTCACGCTGCCATTTGCGAATACAAAATGCAGTGTGTTGTCTCGTTGCGCTACGACGTCAATGTTTTGGTGTTCGTCAGGCCAGCCGTCCAAATGCGCGACCAGTTCATGCGACCGCGCCGGCAGATCCAAACGGAGCGGCGTGCGTCCCCGCGATTGTCCATCCACAGAAATCTCGGCGCCACCGGGTTCGCTGGTAATGTTTGTGAGCGCGCTAACAAATGCGAAGGATTTGTTCGCCGTATTGCCGCGTTGCACATCGACGTCACTGCGCATTTCCCAGTCGCCCTGGCGCGCGACGACCGAGTATTTGCCGGTTGGAAGATCTGCGACGATTTGCGGCGTTACGCCGTCGCGCGAAATCTGTCCATCCTCGCTGCGCAATGAAAACTGCGCGCCGGACGGTTCGGATTGGATTTGAAGAGTACCTCTGCTGCGCACGAGCCGAAACGGCGGCAGATCTGGTAGATGTTTACGTCTGAAGTCGACACTCGTTTCCAGCGGTTCGTACCCGGGGCTCATAATGCGCAGGTTGTATTTGCGTGGTTCCAAGTCTGCGAATGTCGCTGGGCTTTTTTGCGCGTGATCTCCCAAAACGACGAGCGCTCCCCCCGGCTCAGTGCGAATCGTCGTCTGCAGGTGAAGATCGGCGCTCGGTTGTGACAGCTTTAACCAAAATCCGATTACAGCGACCAAAAGAACCATGAGCGATATCAACGCCAGTAACATTTTTACGCGCGATCTTCGGGGGCGTTCACCCAGCTTCAGCGCGGTGAGGTCGCGATTCATCTCCGCGGCCGATCCGTAACGTTTGCTCGGATCGTTGGCGCATGCCTTAACCAGCACATCATTGAGCCGCAGCAGACGTTCGCGATCCGGGCGCGCGCTTAATTGCGAATCGACCTCTGGAAAATCAAGCCGGTCTTTTCCGGTGCAGGTTTCGTAAAGGAGCTTGCCCAGACTGTAAATGTCTGCACGCGGCGTGCCCGGCCCTTCCGGCGGGATGTAACCTTCCGTTCCAACGAATGATCGCTCCCCGCTGGCCGCGACCAATCCGATGTCGGCTAGCTTTGGCACGCTTTCGCTGAAAATGATGTTCGACGGTTTGATGTCGCGATGGGTCAGCCCGCGTTGGTGCAATGCTTCAAGCGCTTCCGTTAGCGAAAGTCCTAACCGGATGGATTCGTCGGCGGAAAGGTGTTTGTGTCGGGCGAGATCCGTCCTCAACGTTCGCGGTTCGTAGCTGCCAATATCGATTTTGCGCCCGTCCAAGTGATCGTCAGCCAACTCCATGCTGTAATAGAGATAATCGGCGGTTCGTCCGACGTGCAGGATGTCGATAAATCCGGTGTGCGCGCGAGAAATGGGCTCGAACGCTGACATACCTTCGAACTCCCGGAGAAACGCGCGTTCGCTTTCGAATGTGCCGCGATAGACGACTTTCACCGCCCGAAACGCACCGATCACCGTTCGCGCCAGCCAAATCTCACCGTAAGCGCCGCGCCCGATAACGCGCAGCAATTCGTGATCGGGAATGATTGGTGTTTGAGCCGTAACCTGATCGGGAATGGCCGATTTTACACAAGCGTGAGACGCGAAGCAATTCTGGGGAGGGCACTCGCCCCGCGTGCGCCTTTCGGCGTCCTCGCCAAAACGCTCTGTGCACACGCGCACCATGTGAAGTTCAGGCATGGCGAAAACTTCGCAATGGCGCGTGCGCTCCCCAGCGGGAGTCGTCCGATCACCGGCCCCTCTTTTCGAGTGCTCGAATTTCCTTCTTCAAGAGCGCGCCGACACGATGTCGTGCCAGATACACCTGGCCGATATTGACTCCCAATCGCGCGGCGACTTTATGTGCCGGCCATTCTTTACGCACATAACAATCGAAGATCTGAAACTGCTTCGGCTCGATTTGCTTTTTCACCCGCGCGATCGCTGCCCCAAACAAATTCTCCTTCCACTCTGTTTCCCAGACCGCTTCCAAATCAATGCCGCGCGAATCGGGGACGCGCTCGATCGTTGCCGTCGCGCGAGCATAGGACAAAGGAGCATGTTTCGCGTCGCCGGGTTCGCGTTTGCGAAACTGATCCGCGATTCGCCAGCGCGTGATCTGCAACAGCCAGCCTTTGAACGAACCGACTGCTGGATCGTATTTCAACTTGCCGATGCTCTTCGCAACCGTGATGACGGTTTCCTGCACGACTTCCTGTGCTTCGGCATCCGTGAGACCGGATTTGCGCGCGGCTGAGTAGATGAGTTGCGAGTACGTGTCGAAAAACTCTCGCCAGCGCAGTTGATCGCCCCAATCGGCCAAACGGTCGACCAGGCTGCGCCGCGTCGCGAGCAAGCTGGGCTGCTTCATACGGACATCGTAGGGACGCCGCGTCGCGGCGTCCAGAAAGCGCAACGGGCTGTTCCAAAATTTTCTGAAAGATTTTGGTGCGGCGCCCGTATTCCCCTCATGAACACTCCTGAGCTTCTCTCAAACCTGAAAAAATCTACCTCGAAGATTGCCCACGCACTGCGCCGATTTGCAGAGCTCGTTTTTGGAAACATCTTCTGGCGACCACCGGGTTGGCTGAGCGGAACGGTGGTTGCCTGTAGTCGGTTCGGACGCGCCCATCAGCGGCTGGTCGCATCGGCGGTGCTCGCGATTCTTCTTATTTCCTGCGGCGGAGCGTGGACTTGGAAGTGGTATTCGCATCTGCCGAAACCGAAAAGGGTTTCGGCCAGGATCGTTCCAATCGAAGTCACCAAGCTGGATAAAGAGCTGAAGTTCCCGCGCCTCGTAATTTATTTCAGCGAATCCGCTGCGCGCCTGGAAGACCTAAAGAAGCCATCCGTGCAAGGCGTGCGACTTGAGCCAAACTTGAACGGCACGTGGCACTGGGCGCGGGCCGATATTCTGGTGTTCGAACCGACGGAAGATTGGCCGGCAGATCAGAAATTCAGAGCGGTCTTCGACAAAAACTTCTTTCCGCGCCACGTCTTGATGGAGCGGCTCGCCTGTGAGACACGCACGCCGCCATTTTCAGTCACCATTAAAGAACTGGAAATCTACCAGGATCCGTCAAATGCAACCCGACGCGAAATTAGTGCGACTTTGGAGCTAACGCATGCGGTGGATCCCGGCGAATTGGAGCGACATGTCCAACTCACGACGGTCGGCGGTTCGAAGATTTTTCCGCCTAACGATCTGGCCCCGCATTTCACTACAACCTACGGGTTACATCGTCGCATCGCTTACATCCACAGCTCCCAAATCGTGCTGCCGGAGCACGAGGATTTTCTGAACTTCACGGTCACGAAAGGTCTCCGTACCGCGCAAGGCGGCGCGCAAACGCACGAGGTAATCGAACAGAAACTCAAAATTCCGTCGGTCGCGTCGATGTTTCAGATCGATTCGATTCAACCTGCTGTTGCGCGCAATAAAAACGGTGAGCCCGAGCAATTGATCGTCCTTACCACTACCGCCGACATCAGCACTCGCGAGCTGTCGAAGGCACTGCAAATCCGGTTGCTACCCAAGCGCAAACTCTCCAACGCCGAAAAAGCTGCCGAAGTCGAAACGGAAGGAGATCTCGATCAGACCTCAGATGAGTCCGCTGCTTCGAATGAAGAAAATGATTCCGACGATGATTCAGCCGGATCGCAGGTAAAAGAAACCGAGCTTTGGAAGAGTGCGACGGATGTTCCCGATAATGTCCTCGACGCTGCACATCGAGTGGCATTCGTGGCGGTGGAGTCCGAGAAGCCGCTTGATCGACAGCACGCGTTTCGAGTGCGCGTTGAAGGCGATGGTGAGCTTTACGTGCGCGTGAACAAAGGTGTGCAGGCGTTTGGTGGTTTTCCCCTGAGCGAAGATTACAACGCGGTGGTCGCCGTCCCGGAGTTGCCGCGCGAAGTGCAGATCGAAGGCCAGGGCGGGCTGCTTGCGCTCAGCGGCGAACGAAAGCTGTCGATCCGTTCCCGCGGACTGAGCGCGATCGAATACGAGATTGCGCGTGTCGCCACGA
>Ga0126379_10002835_pt1 | contig 11103 bp, 8 predicted proteins | sample PanSoiMetPlot_24_FD_92640 | JGI IMG/M metagenome (GOLD analysis project Ga0126379, IMG submission 92640) | Tropical forest soil microbial communities from Panama - MetaG Plot_24 | ecosystem: Environmental > Terrestrial > Soil > Tropical forest > Bulk soil | place: Panama | collected 2016-02-17
CGCGCGGTCAAGGCCCTGCCGGTTCAGCCAAAACTGGTATTTGTTGATGGGAACCAGAAAATTGACTGCGGTTGCGATTGCATGCCGGTAGTTTCCGGCGATGCACTGGTGGTCTCGGTCGCCGCCGCGTCGATCGTGGCCAAGGTCACCCGCGACCGCCTAATGACCCGCCTCGGTCTCGCTTACCCGGGGTACGGTTTTGAACGACACATGGGCTACAGTGTACCCGAGCATTTCGCGGCGCTTGCTCGTCTCGGGCCGACTATCCACCACCGCAAGTCCTTCGCGCCGGTGGCGGCCAAGCTCGCGGCTTTGGGCGGAGCCTCAGACGAGGTGATTGCCGAGTTGTTGCCTCTTTAGCCGGCGTTCTCTATTGCTGCTCGGTTCCGATCCATCACCCGCTGGGGGCCAATGCATTACGTCTCCCTGCTAATTGAATTCCTGCGCGGGCGTCCGGCGGTTGTTTTCTGGACCGTGGCGCTCGTGCAAGCCGCGCTCTGGACGCTCATGCCGGCGCTTTTTTACAGCGCCCCTCCTGGGGATGTGCCCCTGCTGCTCGCCATCGGCCGCGAACTTGTCCTCGGCAGTTACCTTGGGCCGCCTTTGTCCTTCTGGCTTGGGGAGTTTGCTTTTGGAATAGCTGGCAGTTTTGGGCTCTACGCGCTGGCGCAAGCCTGCATCGTAATCGCCTACTGGGCGATATTTACGCTCGGCCGCGCCATTGTGGGCACGCGTCATGCCGTGCTCGCTGTGCTGCTGATGGTGGGCATTGCCGCATTCACGGTGCCGAGCCCTGACTTCGGCCCTGCAGTCCTGGCAGCGCCGCTATGGGCGCTCGGCCTGTTATTTTACTGGCGCTCGGTAGGGGAAGGCAAACGAGGTTACTGGTTCTTGCTCGCCCTCGATCTCGGCTTGCTTCTGCTCGCAAGCTATGTCGGCTTAATCCTCCTTGCCGTTATCGTCTTGTTCACGGCTTCCACCGCGCGGGCGCGCGCGGCCTTGCGCAATCCCGAGCCCTGGATCGCCGTCGTCCTTCTGTCTCTCGTGACCTTCCCACATGTCATCTGGTTTATTGGCGGGCGCTCTCTTGTCGGCGAAGGCATTGAAGAGGGCGTCGCGGTCACAGGCCGGTTATCGCCCGGACTCTGGTTGTGTCTTGTGTTGGTGTTCACGCATCTTGGACTTGCGTTGCTGGTGGCATTGGCAAGCGGCTGGCCGCGACATGCGCGCGAACGCGCACCCGAGGTAGAGCGGAATCCGGTCGAACCCTTCGCGCGCACGTTTGTGTATGTCTTTGCACTGGCGCCGGCACTGTTGGCAGTCGCAGTTGCTTTTGGCAGTGGTCGACTTGGTCCGCTCGACCGCGTTACGCCGCTGGTGGTTTTATCTGGGCTCGCTGTCGTGGTCGCCGCCGGCGACAAGGTTTATCTCTACCGCGAGCGGCTGATTTCGTCGGCGTGGCTTGGCCTGCTGTTTGCGCCACCGCTGCTGGTCGCACTTGCTGTAACGATTGTGCCGTCGACACTAGGGGTCGATCTGAGAATCGCACAGCCAGCCGATGCGGAGGGCCGCTTCTACGCGGACATGTATCAGCGGCGCACCGGCAAGCCGTTAGCATATCTGACTGGCGACCCGCGCATCGCACCACTCGTTGCGCTCGCAGCGCCGAGCCGCCCGCATGTCTATTTTGCCTGGGCGCCTGAGCGCAGCCCTTGGGCAAGCCCGGCAGATATCCGCGCACAAGGGGGCATCCTGGTATGGCCGGCGGCAGACAACAGCGGGACGCCGCCGCAGACGTTGAGGGTGCAATTTCCAGACATCGTGCAGGAGGTCCCACGCTCATTCCCGCGCGCGGTACAAGGCATGTTACCGCTCGTCCGCATCGGCTGGGCGATGGTGAGGCCGCCAACGGCTCAGTGATAAGTCTCGCCTTCGCGCACCTTGCCGCGAAACAACCAATAAATGAATCCTATATATCCGAGAATGATCGGCAACAGGAACAGTGTGCCGAGCAGCATGAAGATCTGACTCGCCGGCGCAGCCGCCGTTTCCCATACCGTGAGTGAGGGCGGAACGAGGTAGGGAAAGTTTGAGATCACCAGGCCGAGAAAGCCGAGCAGGAACAGGGCAATTGTCGCCAAAAACGGCGGCACCTCACGCCCCGTTTCAATCCAGCGCCAGGCAAGATAGGCCGTAAGAGCCGTAATGACCGGCACAGGCCACAAAAAGTAAAAATTCGGCAGACTGAACCAACGTTCCGCAATGCGTGGTTCGGTTAGTGGTGTCCACAAGCTCACTGCAGCCATGCAGACAAGTACCAGTAACAACAGTGTCTTTGCATGACCGCGAGCACGTTCAGCTACGGGCCCCTCAGTTTTTATTGTGAGCCAGGTAGCGCCCAGCAGCGCATAGCCCGCAATGAGCGACAGGCCACAGAGAACGGCAAACGGTGTTACCCAATCGAATGAGCCGCCGCTGTAGGCGCCATCCCGCACCGCGACGCCCTGGATCAGCGCACCAAGGATGACACCTTGTGCGAAAGCGGCCAACGTTGAACCAATCGTGAAGGCGACGCTCAGCCAGGTCTTGCTGCGCGACACTGTTCGAAATTCGAAGGCGACACCCCGGAACACCAGCGCGAGCAACATGACTATCACAGGCAGATAAAAGGCCGGCATGATAACCGCGTAGGCTTTTGGGAAAGCCGCCAACAGTCCGCCACCGCCCAGTATCAACCATGTTTCGTTGCCGTCCCAGAACGGTCCTACCGTCCGCATCATCTGATCGCGCTCGGTCTCGTTGCGCGCATATGGAAACAGAATGCCAATTCCGAGATCGAAGCCGTCGAGGATTACATACATGATGACCGCGATGCCGATCAGCGCGGCCCATATCACCGGAAGATACCATTCCATGGCCGCCTCCTCGCGGTCGGCGAAAAAATTCCCTAAGCCTGTCCCACAGCGGTGCGTCCGGCCTCATGTGCGGCTGAGATGGGGTTTGCTGAAAATTGCCCGATTTCCTGAACGGTCGGTCCGACCGGGCCTTGAGCGATCAAGCGGTTGATGTAGTAGATGCCGAATGAGAACACGACGCAGTAGGCAATAACGAAAAGGACAAGTGTGCCGGCAATCGAGGCAGCCGGCACCGGCGATGTCGCGTTGGCAGTTCGCAACAGGCCCTGGACGATCCAGGGTTGCCGGCCGGATTCAGTAACTATCCAGCCGGCAATAACCGCCACGAATCCAATCCACCAGCATTGCGCCATGATGCGCAGATACCAGCGCGTATCGAAAAGCGTGCTGCGCCACCACAGGAAGGCACCAAGCAAAGCTGCCGCGATCATGAAGAGGCCGACTGCGAGCATGATGCGGAAACTGAAAAATACGAGCGTCACCGGCGGCCGGTCTGATGCCGGCACGCTGGTCAAGCCCGGGAATAAGCCGTTCAAATGGTGGGTGAGAATAAGCGAGGCACCATGCGGGATCGAAATTGCGAACCGATTCTCGCCCGCCTTTTCGTCCGGCCAGGCAAAGATATGGAAATCGCCCGGCTTGCTCCCGTCCCAATGCGCCTCCATCGCCGCAACTTTGATCGGCTGATAGTGCAGCGTGTTGAGCCCGTGCTGATCCCCGAGGAATAACTGCAGCGGCGCGAGAATGGCGGCGAGGCCAATTGCCATGCGCAGCATAATCCGGCCTTCCTCGATGTGGCGGCCGGCGATCAAATAGCGTGCACCGACCGCCAGGACTACAAACGCCGTGGTGAGATATGCCGCATTGAGCATATGTGCGAAGCGATAGGGGAAGCTCGGATTGAAAATGATCGCGAGCCAGTCGGCCGGATAGGCGATGCCGCCGCGCAGTTCATGTCCCGCGGGCGTCTGCATCCAGCTGTTTGCCGACAAGATCCAGAACGCTGAAATTGCCGTGCCGATGGCTACGATTGCAGCCGAAAGAACATAAAGCCAGGGCGGTACGCGATTAAACCCAAACAACAGCACGCCCAGGAAGGTCGCCTCGAGAAAAAAAGCGCTCAACACCTCATAACCAATCAGCGGGCCTACCACGTTGCCGACCGCGACCGAGTAGCGGCTCCAGTTGGTGCCAAGTTGATAGGACAGGACAATTCCAGACACGACGCCCATCGCGAACGAAACAGCGAAAATTTTCGTCCAGAAACGCATGAGCTGATGGTAGCGGTCATTGCCGCTGCGCAGCCATATCGCGCCGAGGGTGGCGATATAGGCGGAGAGCCCGATGGTGAAGCTCGGGAAAATGATATGAAAAATGATAGTGAAGGCAAATTGCAAACGGGCCAGCAGGACAGGATCAAGATCCATTGCACGCTCCCGACCGGTACCTATGGAATGATTATAGTCTCAGGCTGACAAAACGTGCGACCCAATTGGGTTCCGCGGTTGCGATAAATCGAAGCGCCATCTACGGACTTCGGGTATCCACACCGTCCACAAAGGTTCTGACGGACGCCCTGAATTGGGGCTAGCCTGAAGGTCGGTAGGCGCGAGGATGTCGACATGGTCAAGCAGTCAAAGCCCGCATCGCGCGAAGGCGCCCCTCAAGGCATGAGCGCCCTGGAACGACAATTCGGACTTGCCCGACACGGCACCGACATTCGCACCGAATTCATTGCCGGCGTCACCACGTTCCTGACCATGGTGTACATCGTGTTCGTCAATCCGATCATTCTCGGCAAGGCGGGGATGGATGCGGGTGCGGTATTCGTAGCGACCTGCGTCGCTGCCGCGGTCAGCACTTTCGTTATGGCGTTTTACGCCAACTATCCGATCGCGCTCGCGCCGGGCATGGGCATCAACGCTTTCTTCGCCTTCACGATCGTGCTGACCTACAATTATACTTGGCAACAGGCGCTGGCCGCCGTGTTTTGCTCGGGTGTATTGTTTTTTCTGATTTCGGTTTTCCCTATCCGGCAGTACGTCATCGACTCAATTCCACAGAATCTCAAACTGGCCGTGTCGGCTGGCGTCGGCCTTTTCCTCGGAATAATTGCGCTTGAAGAGTCCAAGATTGTGGTCGCCCATCCGGCAACCCTGGTCACACTCGGCGACATGACCAACCCCCGGGCAATCCTAATGCTGCTTGGATTCGTGCTGATAGCAGGCCTTAACTACCGGCGCATACTCGGTGGCACGTTGATCGGGGTCCTCGCCGTCACAGTCATTGGGCTTCCTTTGGGCCTTGCCCAGTTCAAGGGCATCATATCGATGCCGCCATCGATCGCGCCGACATTTCTGCAACTGGATTTCTCGCGCATCGGCGAGTTCACATTCCTGATCGTGGTTTTTTCGATTTTGTTCGTGGACGTATTCGACAACGCAGGCACTTTGATCGGCGTTACCCATCGCACGGGGCTGATGAAGAATGGCAAGCTCGCTCGGATGAAAGAAGCGCTGATCTCCGACAGTTTCGCTGCCATGTTTGGCGCGTTGATCGGCACTTCAACGACCACCAGCTATATCGAAAGCGCAGCCGGTGTCTCGGCTGGCGGGCGCACGGGATTGACGGCAGCATTCGTGGGCGTGCTCTTCCTGCTGGCGCTGTTTTTTGCGCCACTTGCCGGCATGGTACCAGCTTATGCGTCAGCTGCGGCCTTGCTCTATGTGGCGTGTGTGATGGCCCGCGGTTTGGCCGAAATCGACTGGGAGGACATTACCGAGTATGCGCCGGCGGTCGTCACCGCGATTGCCATGCCACTTACGTACTCGATCGCGACTGGTATCGGGCTTGGCTTCATTACCTACGTGCTTGCCAAGCTGGTTGGCGGCAAGGGGCGGGAAGTACCGCCTGCCGTGATCGTTTTGGCGCTGCTGTTTACGGCCAAATTTGCAGTCACGGGATGAACTTGGCATCGTCGTGGCAAGTCTGGGCGGTTTTATCGGCGATCTTTGCCGCACTCACGGCGATTTTCGCGAAGATTGGCGTCGAAAACGTCAATGCTGATTTCGCGACCTTTATACGCACGATTGTCATCCTCACAGCGCTTGCCGTGATTCTGCTCGCGACCGGGCAGTTCCAGTCCCCGGGTGAGGTGTCTGCGCGTACCTACGTGTTTTTGTTGCTGTCAGGCCTAGCGACGGGGGCGTCGTGGATTTGCTATTTCCGTGCGCTCAAGGTCGGGGATGCTGCCAAGGTCGCGCCGATCGACAAACTCTCGGTCGTGCTGGTGGCACTGTTCGGCGTGCTCTTTCTCGGAGAAGAACTTACGATGCCAAATTGGCTGGGCGTGGCATTGATCGCGGTTGGCGCAATTCTGATTGCTTACCGCTGATCGAGGGCTTTCTTGATCGAGAGGAAATCACGCCAGGCGAAACGCTTTTGCAGGGGGCTGCGCAACAGAAAAGCGGGGTGAAACGTCGGCATGGCGCGGATTTCCCGCTTGCCGGTAGTGAAGCTGAACCAGCGGCCTCGCGTCTTTGTAATGCCGTCCTTGATGCCGAGCAGCGCCTGCGCCGACGGTCCGCCGAGGCAGACCAGAATGTCGGGATCGGCAAGTTCGATCTGGCGTAGGATAAACGGCAGACAAATTTGAGATTCCTGTGGTGTTGGCGTGCGATTGCCCGGCGGCCGCCAAGGCACGATGTTGGCGATGTAAACTGAGGCGCGATCCAAGCCGACCGCCATGAGCATGCGGTCGAGCAGTTTGCCGGAGCGGCCGACAAAGGGCAGGCCCTCGATATCTTCGTCGCGCCCGGGCGCTTCGCCGACAAACATCAGGCGCGCCTTGGGATTGCCATCGGCGAAGACCAGCTGGGTCGCGGTTGCTCTCAGGGCGCAGCCCTCGAATTTCTCGAGGATGGCGCGTAGTTCGTCGAGGGTCCGCGCGCTTTTTGCCACCTCGCGCGCGGCCATGGCAGCGGCATCGGGGGTAGGCGGAACTAACGTTTCCGCACGGGCTTTGGGTTGGAGGTCCAGCTGTGGAGCGCTCTGCTGCATCGCGCGCGGAGATGCCAGAGGCCTCTCTGCTCCCGCCAAACGGTTGATTGGAACTTCGCCCACCAGCGCGTCCACGCCGGCCTCAGCATAAAAGTCGAGCAGGTCGCGCAACGGCTTGGCATGAGTGGGTATCATTTTATGGACCCTACCATGAGTGCTCCGCGATTGCCGCCCCTTGTGCAAAAGTGGACAATTGGCTCGGGAGAACTTTATGGCCGAACTACCTGCGCGCGAGGCGATGGAATTCGACGTGGTGGTTGTTGGCGCCGGTCCCTCGGGACTTGCTGCCGCCATACGCCTCAAACAGATCAACCCGGACATCGCGGTCGTAATTGTGGAGAAGGGATCCGAGGTCGGCGCGCACATCCTCTCCGGAGCTGTGATAGATCCGGCCGGACTGGATCGGCTCCTACCGGGCTGGCGCTCCGAGGATACGCCGATCAAGACGACGGTTTCCGACGACCACTTTTACTATCTATGGACCAACGGTGCGCTGCGGCTGCCCAATTTCATGATGCCGCCGTTGATGAGCAATCACGGCAACTACATTGCTTCGCTTGGCAACGTCTGCCGCTGGCTGGCCGCGAAAGCTGAAGCGCTTGGCATCGAAATTTATCCCGGCTTTGCCGCCGCAGAGGTCCTTTACGATCAGGACGGTGCGGTTTCGGGAATTGCCACTGGTGACATGGGCATCGGCAAAAATGGGGCAGCCAAGGACAACTTCACGCGCGGCATGGAATTGCAGGCAAAATACACGCTGTTTGCGGAAGGCGCGCGCGGCAACCTGGGCAAACAACTGATGGCGAAGTTTGGTCTGGCGAATGGACGTGAACCGCAGAAATTTGGTCTTGGTCTGAAGGAACTTTGGCAAGTTGCGCCGGAGAAACACAGCAAGGGCCTGGTGCAGCACACATTCGGTTGGCCGCTGGATAATTCGACCGGTGGTGGCTCGTTTCTTTATCACTTCGACGACAACTTGGTGTCGGTCGGCTTTGTGCTGCATCTCAATTATTCCAATCCCTATCTGTTACCCTTCGAGGAATTTCAGCGCTTTAAAACGCATCCATTGGTGCGAAATACATTTGACGGCGGCAAGCGACTTGCTTACGGCGCACGCGCGCTGACGGAGGGCGGCTATCAATCAGTGCCAAAGCTCTCATTTCCTGGCGGTGTGCTGATCGGCTGCAACGCCGGGTTCATGAACGTTCCGCGCATCAAGGGCACCCACAACGCAATGTTGTCGGGAATATTGGCTGCGGAAGCTGTGGCCGCCGCGCTTGCGGCCGGTCGCAGCCACGACGAGCTGGCCGACTACGAAGCGGGTTGGCGGACCTCGGCCGTCGGCAGAGATCTCCGTAAAGTGCGGAACGCCAAGCCGTTGTGGTCGAAATTCGGTACGCTTGCCGGGATCGCACTTAGCGGGGTCGACATGTGGACGAATACGCTCGGGTTCTCGTTGTTTGGCACGCTCAAGCATGGCACGCCGGATTACGCCTCGCTGAAGCCGGCATCACAGTGCGCGCCCATTTTCTATCCGAAACCGGACGGGAAGCTCACCTTTGACCGGCTATCTTCGGTATTTCTTTCCAATACCAATCACGAAGAAGACCAGCCTGTTCACCTGCGTGTTGCTGACCTCGAGCTACAGAAAAAATCCGAGCATGACGTTTTCGCGGGCCCCTCTGCGCGTTACTGCCCAGCCGGTGTCTACGAATGGATTGAGGAAGGGGCCACACCAAAATTCGTGATCAACGCGCAAAATTGCGTCCACTGCAAAACCTGTGACATCAAGGATCCCAATCAAAATATTACCTGGGTTCCGCCCGAAGGGGGCGGCGGCCCCAATTATCCGAATATGTGACTTGCGCAGGGCGTCCCTGTCACGATACCGCCACATCAGGACCTTCAAGCTGATTCTAAGGAGCGTCGCCCGGACGTTCTTGCGGGAGCGGCGCAAAAAGGCCATTCTCGGCGTAACCTCGGTGATCCGCGAGTAATCCGCGGCTATTCGCCTCATTGGAGCATCGCCCGTGACGTTTTCGAGCCTCGGTCGCTGCATTGTGGGCAGCGCGCTTGCCGCGTTTGCCGCGGCAGCACCAGTCAATCTCGCCGCGCAACCATCAGGCGCGATGGAATTTAGTGGTTCAACGGCTTCGGGTAGCTATCTGGCGGCCCGCCATGCCGGTCAGCAACGCGATGCCGCCGCCGCCGCCAGCTACTACCGGGCGGCTCTCAAGCGTGATCCGAGCAATAGCGAGCTACTTGATCGCGCCTTCTTGTCATTTCTGGTCGACGGTGAAGTCGACGAGGCCGTGAAGTTTGCTGATCGCGTTGTGCAAGCCGACAAGAATGACCGCGTTGCCCGGCTGGTGCTGGGCGTAAATGAACTCAAGCGCAAACAATTTCCAGCAGCGCGGCGCGATCTCGCGCAATCCATCCGCGGACCGATTACCGATCTTACTGCGACCTTGCTTTCGGCGTGGGGGACGTACGGGGCGAATGACGCCAAGGGTGCCGTTGCAGCGATCGATCATCTCGGCGGGCCCGATTGGTATGCCATTTTCAAGGAGTTGCACGCGGGCATGATTTTTGATCTTGCGGGCAACCAGAAGGAAGCCGGCAAGCGTTTTGAGCACGCCTACAAACTAGACTCCACCGCATTACGCGTGGTGGAAGCCTATGGCAGCTGGGTATCGCGCAATCGCTCGCCAAAGGAAGCGCTGTCGATTTTTGAATCCTTCGACAAGACACTGCCGCGCCACCCGCTGGTCGTCGATGCCATGGAGAAGCTCAAGGCTGGCGAGAAATTGCCGCCACTCGTGTCAAACGCCCAGGTTGGTGCGGCAGAGGCGCTATATGGTCTCGGCGCGTCACTCGGTCGCCGCGGAGGGGAAGATCTCGGCCTGGTCTATCTACAGCTTTCACTGTTCCTTGCTCCCAACCATTCGCTCGCGCTGTTGTCACTCGCCGACCTCTATGAATCCCTGAAGAAGCCGGAACTGGCGATCAAGGTCTATGAGCGCGTTCCCGCGAGCTCGGCGTTGCATCGCAATGCCGCGATCCAGATGGCGGCCAACCTGGACAGCCTCGATCGGCCAGACGAAGCGCAGAAACACCTCGAAGCGCTGATCAAGCAGCATCCGGACGATCTTGAAGCGATCATGGCGCTCGGCAATGTCCTGCGCGGGCATAAGAAATTTGCCGAATGCGCGGACGTCTATTCCAAAGGAGTCGCAACAATCGGGACGCCCGAGAAGGCGAACTGGGTGCTCTTCTATTTCCGCGGCATCTGTTACGAGCGTTCCAAGCAATGGACAAAGGCCGAGAGCGACCTCAAGAAGGCGCTTGAGCTGTTTCCGGACCAGCCCCACGTGCTCAACTATCTTGGGTATTCCTGGATCGACCAGGGCATCAACCTGGACGAAGGCATGGAGATGATCAAAAAGGCTGTGCAGCAGCGTCCGGACGACGGCTACATCGTCGACTCGCTCGGCTGGGCCTATTACCGGCTCGGCAATTATGAGGAGGCCGCCAAGCAGCTTGAGCGCGCGATCGAACTCAAGCCCGAGGATCCGACCATCAACGACCATCTGGGCGATGCCTATTGGCGGGTGAATCGTGTGCTCGAGGCCAGATTCCAGTGGGCGCATGCGCGCGATCTCAAGCCTGATCCTGAGGACCTTCCCAAGATAGAGGAAAAGCTCAAGTCGGGACTGCCGGACGAGACGTCGTCGCAAGCCAAAGCCGGCAAGAAAAGCGGCGACGGCGGCTGACAGTTGATGCGCAAGCGATAGGCTGTTGCGTGGGCGCGACGCTGACTGAAAAAGCTCCTGCCAAAATTAATCTGACATTGCGGGTGCTCGGGCGCCGAGCCGATGGCTATCACGAGATCGAGAGCCTTGTGGCATTTGCGGACGTCGCCGATACGCTGACGTTGCAAGTGGGTCCGGAGGCCGAACTCGACGTTACCGGGCCCTTCGGCAGCAAGGCCGGGGCCGCCACAGACAATCTCGTACTCAAGGCGCTTGCCACATTGCGCCAGCGCATCAATGGACTTAAGGCCGGACGCTTTTTTCTTGAAAAGAACATACCGGTGGCGGCGGGCATTGGCGGCGGCTCGGCCGACGCA
>Ga0126379_10002836_pt1 | contig 11103 bp, 7 predicted proteins | sample PanSoiMetPlot_24_FD_92640 | JGI IMG/M metagenome (GOLD analysis project Ga0126379, IMG submission 92640) | Tropical forest soil microbial communities from Panama - MetaG Plot_24 | ecosystem: Environmental > Terrestrial > Soil > Tropical forest > Bulk soil | place: Panama | collected 2016-02-17
GACTCCACAGACTTGATCTCCGGCGTCCGGATTGAGCCGATGACGTTGCACACCGATGACCGCGGTTTTTTTGCGGAGCTGGCCCGGTTGGGATCGAAAGGCATTGCCGCGGAAATGATTGCCAGCAGTGGCAGGCAGATCCAACTTTCCACAACTCTTACCTATCCCGGGACCATCAAGGCCATCCACTATCACTATCACCAAACGGATTTATGGATGCCTGTTGCCGGCATGCTGCAAGTTTTTCTAAATGACATGCGACGCGGCTCGCCCACCTTCGGCCTCATCAACACACTTTATGTTGGCCTGCTACGTCCATGGGAACTGTTGATTCCACCAGGTGTGGGCCACGGATACAAAGTGTTGGGCACACAGCCGGCTCAACTGGTTTACGTGACCGACCGCTATTACAACCCGGAAGACGAAGGACGCATTGCTTACGACCATCCTGACATCGGGTATGACTGGGAGACGCAGTACAAGTAGGACTTATGCGAATCTTGGTGATCGGCGCGACGGGGCTGCTGGGACGAGTCTTGCTGGAGCGGTGGGCAGACGATGAAGTCATCGGAGCCGGCTCGCGAGACGCTGACGTACGCGATCCTGCGCAGGTCAAAGGCCTCTTTGAGCGCTGCCGGCCGGAGTGGACTGTGTTGGCCGCAGCGTATGCGGATGTGGATGGTTGCGAGAAACATCCGGAACGCGCACATCAGGTCAACTGCGTTGGAGCGGCGAACGTGGCCCGAGCTGCCCGCGAAGCGCGCTCGAAGCTGCTCTTTTTGAGCACGGACTATGTTTTCGATGGCACGAAGAACGCTCCCTATGAGCCTGGAGATCCCACCCGCCCACTCAACGTCTATGGCCGCTCGAAAGCAGAAGCTGAAAAGGGCGTCCGCGAGACCGTGCCGGATTGTTGCATCGTCAGGACATCATGGCTGTTTGGTGTGCAGGGGAAATGCTTTCCTAACACGATTCTTGAGCTGGCGATGACTAGGGATCATTTGAGCGTCGTGGCGGACCAGACAGGCTGTCCCACGTTCAACCGGGATTTGGCCGGAGCGATTATCAAGCTGGTACGCGCAAACGCGCACGGGACTGTTCACGTCACGAATCGCGGCGCGTGCAGTTGGTATGAGTTTGCCCGAGAGATCCTGCGCGGGGCCGGAAAGGGCCGCGTGGCCGTGTCGCCTGCCCGGACGGAGGATGTTCCTCGGCCTGCAGTACGGCCCAAATATTCGGTGCTTTCCGAAGGCGGCCTGGAGAAATTTGGTGTGCGTATGCGCCCCTGGCAGGAAGCTCTGACTGATTATTGTGCAGAATACGCAAGCAGTCGCGTCGACCTGTCGGCCACGCAAACGGGAGCAGCCGTCGCTACCCGCAGCGCGCTGAACCATGGGAGATCGCGATGAAAGGCATCATTTTGGCGGGTGGAACGGGGTCGCGTTTGTTTCCGCTAACGCGCGTCACCAACAAACATCTGCTGCCCGTGTATGACAAGCCCATGATCTACTATCCGCTGCAGACGCTCGTGGACGCCGGGATCGGCGACATCCTGATCGTAAGCGGCGGCAACAGCGCGGGCGATTTTCTCCGCTTGCTCCGCAACGGCAAGGACTTCGGCCTGGAGCGTTTGAACTTTGCCTATCAGGAAGGCGAAGGCGGGATTGCTGACGCCTTGCGCCTGGCCGAACCATTTGCCGCCGAAGACAAGATCTGCGTGGTCCTGGGCGACAACATTATTGAAGGAAGTATCCACACTGCCCGCCAGAAATTCGAGAAGCAGCCCAAAGGCGCGAAAATCCTGCTGAAAGAAGTGCACGATCCCTCACGATTCGGTGTCCCGACGCTGGAGAATGGTGAGATCGTCCGCATTGACGAGAAGCCCGCCCGTCCCGCGTCCTCGTATGCCGTGATCGGAATTTATTTCTACGATGCCACGGTCTTCGACCGCATCCGCACGCTGCGCCCGTCAGAGCGCAAGGAGTACGAGATCACTGACGTCAACAATTCCTATCTCAAGGAACGCCAGCTCACTCACGACATTCTGGAAGGCTGGTGGACGGACGCCGGGACGTTCGAATCGTTGTGGCACGCCGGTAATCTGGTACGGGAAAAGGTCGCAAACGCGACCCAAGCAAAGATGGCGGAAGCGGGGTCCAAGTCGTGAAGATCCTCGTGAGTGGCGGAGCGGGGTTTATCGGCTCGAACTTTGTCCACCATGTTCTACGCAACCACGCGTCCGACCAGGTGGTGGTCGTGGACAAGCTCACCTACGCCGGCCACATGGGGAATCTGGGTGCGGCCCTGAAGGATGAACGGCTGAAGTTTGTGCGCTTGGATATCTGTGATCCGGCCGTCGCAGAAGTGGCCGAGGGGTGCGACGCTGTCGTCCACTTCGCCGCGGAAAGCCACGTGGACCGCAGCATTGAGGATGCGTCTCCTTTCGTGCGTACTAACGTAGAAGGCACCTGGCGCATGGTTGAGGCCTGTCGCAAAAACGGTGTTGGCCGCTTCCTGCACGTGAGCACCGACGAAGTCTATGGCAGCCAAAACGACGGCGGAAAATTCACAGAAGCTTCGCCACTCGATCCCACCAGTCCCTATGCGGCGAGCAAGGCGGCTTCTGATCTGATGGTGTTGTGCGCGGTGAAGACGCATCGGTTTCCCGCCGTTATCACCCGCTGCACCAACAACTACGGACCGTTTCAATTTCCAGAAAAATTCATCCCGTTGATGATCAGCCAGGCCCTTGCCGGCAAACCACTGCCCGTTTACGGAGACGGAAAGAACGTCCGCGACTGGATCCATGTGGCTGATCACTGCCGGGCCCTGGATTTGGTTTTGCGCAAAGGCCAGGAGGGCCAGGTGTACAACATCGGCGGCGATTGCGAATTGGAAAACATCTCCGTGGCCAGGAAGATCCTTGTCACCCTCGGGCGCCCAGAGATGCTGCTCAATTTTGTCACCGACCGGCCTGCTCACGACCGCCGCTATGCCCTCGAGTGCGGCAAACTGAAACGTGAACTGGGCTGGGCCCCGGCATGGAACTTTGAACAGGGGCTCGCCGAAACGATTAACTGGTATCAGGCCAACGGCCCCTGGCTGAGCGAGATTCTCAGCGGTGAATACCAGAAATATTTTGAGCGGCATTACGTGCGCCGTGGTGAAACGCTTGCTGCCGCGGGCAAAGGAGGAAGCCGATGAGTACCGCAGGTTCATCCCTCCACCTGAACGGCGGGCGCCTGCCGGCGCGCAACATCATCTGGATTTCTGCTCGGGCGCGGGAGACTCAGACGCGGCGAGGACAGCCCAAAAGCCGGAGTTGTTTAGTCTTTTGTTATCTTCTTTCATCATGAACTGTCTCTTGCCAAGGATCCTGTTGATCTGTCTGCTGGCCGTACCCAGCTTAGCCGCAACACCCTATTCCAAGCCGCAGCCCGCCCAACTCACCAAAGATGGACGCCGCTGGGCCGCGCAGACGCTTAAGAAACTCTCGCTCGAAGAAAAAGTCGGCCAGATGCTGAACGTCCGGTACTTCACCGACTTCCAAAATTTTGACGGCGACAATTACCGGCAGTTCCGGGACCAGATGCACAAATACCACATCGGTTCCATCACCCTGACGGTGCACGTTGACGGAGGGTCGCTGCTGCGCAATCCGCCGCTGGAAATCGCCTCCATCGCCAACCAATTGCAGCGCGATTCCAAGTTGCCCCTGTTGATCGCGGCCGACCTGGAACGCGGTTTGGCTTCGCGCGCCACGTCCGTCCCGGCATTTCCTTTTGCCATGGCCTTCGGGGCGACCGGCAACACCGCCAATGCTGAGAAATTCGGCAGCATTACCGCGGAAGAGGCCCGCGCTGTCGGCATTCAATGGGATTTCTTCCCCGTGGCCGACGTCAACAGCAATCCCAGCAATCCCATCATCAACACGCGCTCCTTCGGCGAAGATCCCGACGCTGTTTCCGGCATGGTGGCGGCGTTTGTCCGCGGCGCCAAGACGTACGGTATGTTGACCACGGCCAAACATTTCCCCGGACACGGCGATACCAGCACGGACTCTCATCTGGGCACGGCGAAGGTGGAAGGCGATCTGGCGCGTCTCGAATCCGTGGAACTTCCGCCTTTCCGCAAAGCAATCGATGCCGGAGTTGATTCGGTGATGGTCGCCCATCTCACCGTTCCCGCGCTCGAACCCGATCCAGAAAAAGTCGCCACGATCTCGACCAAGACCGTCAATGGCCTCCTCCGCGAGCAGATGGGATTCAAGAATCTGATTGTGACCGATGCCCTGGAAATGCGCGGTCTCACGAACCTTTACCCAGCCGGCCACGGCAACCCGGCCGGCCGCGCTGCCGTCGACGCGGTGAAGGCCGGCAACGACGTCATCCTTCTACCCAGCGACCTCGACGGCGCGTTTCATGGCCTGGTGGACGCGGTGAAGAAGGGCGAAATCCCACAGTCGCGCATTGACGCTTCCGTAAGGAGAATCCTGGAGTTGAAAGCGTCTCTCGGCCTCAACAAAGCACGCCTGGTCGATCTTGACCAGGTGCCGCTCCTGGTCAGTAAACAGGAAGATATGCAATTCGCCCAGCAGGTAGCCGACGACGCGGTAACTCTTGTCCGCGACAACGGAAAAACCCTTCCCTTGTCAAAACTCCGTGCTGTCACGGCGGAAAGCGAAGGGCCGCAAGCTCCCGCCAAGCCGAGCGCGCAGCTGGTGGCTATCATCATCACCGATTCCGTCGTCGGATTCTGGGGACGAGGCTTTGAACATGCATTGAAGGCTCGGCGCCCTGACGCGACCGTCTTTTATGTTGATAACAATCTGGCGGCGCCGCTCGAGCCGCTCATCTTGCAATCCGTGAAAGATGCAAACAGCGTGGTCGTGGCCGCGTACGCTGTGCCTACCGCCGGCAAGCAAGTCGTAGTCGACGGCAAGCTGGTGAACAGCGTTGGTCTGGAACAGTCCACGGGAGCGCTGCTAGGGCACGTGCTCGATGCTGCCGCCGCGAAGACGACGGTGATCGCGATGGGCAGTCCGTATTTGGCGTTGGACTTCAGCGGCATACAGACTTACATCTGCACGTATTCCAACGCTCCGTCATCGGAGCTGAGCGCGGTGAAAGTCCTTTTTGGGGAAATTCCACCGCGGGGCAAGCTTCCGGTCACGTTGCCCGGGATCGCGCCACGGGGAACTTCGCTTTCTGTCGTTGGCTCTCCAAACCGCTAGAAAGTTTCGAGTGAAATTGAGGCAGGCATAGGGTCAACTCCATGTGTGCTGAAGTGTCCCCATTCAGTTAAGTGATTGGCTTTACAGGAAGTGGCGAGCCCGGCAGGATTCGAACTTGAGGCGTTTTCGCGGCGTCTGAGCCGCGAGCCGAAATCCTGAGCGCGAAAGCGCGAAGGACCTCTACCGAAAGAATTTGAAGTGCAGTGGCGAGCCCGGCAGGATTCGAACCTGCGACCCTCTGCTTAGAAGGCAGATGCTCTAGTCCAACTGAGCTACGGGCTCTCGCCCTTCATTCTAGCAGTGATTCGCGTTGATCAAGAAAAGCACACCAAACCGCGGATGAGCGCGGATCAATGCAGATATTTGATGGCTTTCGACTGTCCCGTTTGCTTATCCGCGAGCATCCGCATAAATCCGCGGGGTCGGTTGCTAGCAGTGGACGATTTTTTCTGACTTGATGCCCCGGGTGGCGTTGCGGCTGTCCACCACCAGTTGCGACTCGTTTACGATCTTCTTGTAATCGTAGTTGGAATGATCAGTGACGATGAGAACACAGTCGTACTGCCCCAGGTTATCCAGCGGTGTGCAGTTCATCTGGAGGTTGTACTTGCGTCCGCGGCCAACGCGAGGGAAGTAAGGGTCGTTATAGAAAACATCGGCGCCGCGCCGCTGCAGCTCTTCGATGATGGTGAGCGCCGGCGATTCGCGCAGATCGTCGATGTCCTTCTTGTAGGCCACGCCCAACACCAGAACTTTGGATCCGTGTAGCGCCTTCTTGCCACGGTTGAGAGCCGCTCCCACCGAGTCCACAACGTGATAGGGCATGGCAGTATTGATCTCACCCGCCAGCTCGATAAAGCGCGCCTGAAAATCCCATTCTTTCGCTTTCCAGGAAAGATAAAACGGATCCACAGGAATGCAGTGCCCGCCCAATCCTGGCCCGGGATAAAAGGGGTGGAATCCGAAGGGCTTGGTCGAAGCCGCCTGAATCACTTCCCAGATATCAATGCCCATACGCAGTGAAAGCAGCTTGAGTTCGTTGACCAGCGCGATGTTTACGCAGCGGTAGATATTCTCCAGCAGCTTGGTCATCTCCGCCGCCGCGGGACTGGAAACCGGAACCGTGCGGTTGAAGATAGAACTGTAAACCGCGTTGGCCAGGCCAGAGGCCGCAGGGTTCAATCCGCCGACGACTTTGGGAATATCGCGCCGGGCCACGGTGTCGTTCCCAGGATCTTCGCGCTCAGGAGAAAACGCCACATAGAAAACGTTGCCGGTATCGGAGGCGTCGCGTGCAGCGCGCAAGCTGGAGGGGTTGCCCGACTCCAGGATCGGCACCAGCACCTCTTCCGTCGTTCCGGGATACGTTGTGCTCTCGAGAACGATCAGCTGGCCGGCGCGCAGATGCGGCGCGATAGCTTTCGCCGTGGCCTCGATGGGACCCAGATCGGGCTCGCGGTGCTCGTTCAGCGGCGTGGGCACGCAGATAATCACCACATCCAGCTTGGCGACGCTCGAGTAGTCGTCGCTGGCGCTGAAATCTCTCTGGCGCGCTGCGTTGATCTCGGTCTCTGGGATGCGGTAGATGTATGACTTGCCGGCGTTGAGGGATTTGACCTTAGCCGGGTCAATATCCAGACCGGTGACAGAAAACTTCTGCTCGCTGAACAGCAAGGCCAAGGGAAGGCCTACGTAGCCCATTCCGACGATTCCAATTTTGGCTGTGCGCGCTTCAATTGCGGCGCGCAAATCTTTTGCTGAGGCGAGGGACGGGGCCCGTGACGTCGTGGACATAAAGCAGAGATTATAGCATTGGCGCCCTTTTTCACCCCGGGCGTAACCCACCCTTGTCGGCTCAACGCCGGGCCGTAGAATAGCAGCGATGCTGACGATTGCCGGAGCCCTCAGTCTGCTCATCTGGCTCTACCTTTTCGCCGCGCACGGCGGCTTTTGGCGCTTAGGAAAAACGGTGCCGCAGAAGCCCCTGTCGCCAGGGGCGCCGGCGCGCATTACTGTCGTAACGCCCGCCCGGGACGAAGCGGACGTTGTGGGCCCTGCGGTCACTTCGCTGCTCCACCAGAGCGGTGGCCACACCATCCACATCTTTCTTGTCGACGATGCCAGCAGTGACTCCACCGCGCAGGTCGCCCGTGAAGCTGCGCAGAGGGCAGGGAAGCCGGACATGCTTACCGTCATCCCGGGCCTTCCGCTGGCTCCCGGATGGTCGGGGAAACTCTGGGCGGTCAAGCAAGGCTTGGAGCAGGCGCGTGTGCTCAATCCGGATTTCTTCTTGCTCACTGATGCCGACATCGAGCACGCGCCCGACAGCCTGGACACGCTCACAGCCATCGCTCAAACCGGTGACTATGATCTTGCTTCCTTCATGGTGCGGCTGGAATGCCGCACCTTCGCCGAGCGCATGCTGATTCCGGCGTTTGTCTTTTTCTTCCTCAAGCTCTACCCGCCGGCATGGATCGCCAATCCGAGGCGCACGATGGCCGGTGCAGCCGGCGGCAGCATTCTCATCCGCCCTGAGTCACTGGAGCGCGCCGGGGGCATCGAGTCCATTCGCAGCGAAGTCATTGACGATTGTGCTCTGGCCCGCCGCGTCAAGGAAACCGGCGGGAGAGTCTGGCTCGGGCTTTCGAGCGAAACGCGCAGCATACGTCCTTACGGATCATTTACTGGAATCGGACGCATGATCTCGCGCGGCGCCTTCAACCAGCTCCGGCATTCCGCCTGGATGCTCCTCCTGGCGTTGGCCGGCCTGACGGCGGCATATCTTGTCCCACCGGTGCTTGTCATCTTCAGCCATCGCCTGGCGCCGGCCCTGCTGGGCGGCGCAGCCTGGCTGCTGATGTCGATTTGCTTCCTTCCCACCGTACGTTTCTACCGCGTGTTCCCGCTTTGGGCAACGGCCCTGCCGATCATCGCCACCTTTTATATGGGTGCCTCCGTCCATTCGGCGCTGCGCTACTGGATGGGCCGTGGGGGACAGTGGAAAGGAAGAATCCAAGATCCTGCCGGGAGCTGAAGCACCGAGCGCAGTCCAAGCCACTCTGCTTGACCTGCCTGCTAAGCTTGTTTGACGGACTCCACCATGCTCGTTGAAGCCATCCACAAGATCGCGCATCATCGCGGCTCACTCAGCCGCGATGAAGCCCGCACAGTGATGAGTGAGTTGCTGTCCGGCAAGGCCACGGATGCGCAAATTGCCGCGTTGCTGGTGGCGCTGCACATGAAGGGCGAGACGGTGGACGAGATTGTGGGTTTTGCCGAAGCTATGCGTGGCGCCGCGCAGCCTATCGCCGACACCAACGGAACTGCGCTGGACTTGAGCGGCACAGAACGCGACGCCCTGGTCGACACCTGCGGCACAGGCGGCGACGCCAGCGATACCTTTAACATCTCCACCGCATCCGCGCTGACCATCGCGGGCGCCGGTGTGCGCGTAGCCAAACACGGCAATCGCGGTATCACATCCAAATGCGGGTCGGCTGACGTAATGGAAGCCCTCGGCGTGAACATCAACATGCCCCTCGCGCGACTGGCCGATTGCCTGCGCGAAATCGGTATCGCCTTCATGCTGGCCCCCGCCATGCACACCGCCACTAAGTACGTGCAGCCGGCGAGACGCGAACTGAAGCCGCTGCGCAGCGTTTTCAATCTGCTGGGTCCGCTGACGAATCCGGCGCATGCATCAGCGCAGGTGGTTGGCGTTTACTCCGAGGACCTGGTGGAAAAACTGGCCCAGGCCCTCAAGATGCTGGGACTCCATCGAGCCTTGGTGGTTCACGGCGCCGATGGGCTCGATGAAATCTCCATCAGCGGCCCCACTAAGATCGGCGAAGTCCGCGGCGAGTGGGTGCGCGTCTATGAAGTTACGCCGGAGCAGTTCGGTCTGCGCAACGCGCCGCTCAGCGCCATTAGCGGGGGAGATTTGCACACGAATGCCGAGATCATCCGCGGGATCCTGGCGGGCGAAAAATCCCCGCGCCGCGACGTGGTGCTCATGAACGCGGCTGCGGCGCTGGTCGCTGCCGGCCGCGCAGACGCGCTTGGCGAAGCCATGCCCTTAGCGGCTGAGTCCATTGATTCCGGCGCGGCCCGCAAGAAACTGGACGCGCTGGTAGAGTTCACGAATCGCCGGCAGGTTGCGCGCGCCTAGCGCATAACGTTTTCAAGACGAAGCCCTGAGCGTTGGTTCACGCTCAGGGCCTCGATGCACGGGAACTTGTCCCCCTATTACCCCAGCTCCCGCGTCATTGCAACCCGCGACTCCGTGGCGCGTTGCGGCGTCCCGGGTTGCTGAGCCTATGCCGCGCGGCTAGAGGCTGATCCCTGCGGCTTTAGGCGTTCTACAGTGTGGGTCACGCGCAGAGAGCAAAAGGTTCACATCCCGCGACCCGCAGCACGAAATCATGCCCCGCTAATCAAGGCAAGGTTCAGTGAGACGTGGCAATCCCACGTCTCTACGTCGGCATGCTCGTCTCTACCTCAGCGGCAGAGTTTGGAATCGTGTTTAAGTTCGGCGACCGCGCGGCAGGCGTTGATCAGCCCATTGCCGAATTGGGGATCTTTACCCGGAGGGCCCAGGTCTTGGGCTGTGCGTTCCAGCAAGGTCTGCAGGGCGCGGGGTGAAAGGCGGGATTGCTGTTGTAGGGCCAGTGCCGCTGTTCCGCTGACGAAAGCAGTCGCCAGCGAGGTCCCGGAGGCAACCAGCAGCTTGCCGCCGGGACTGGTGCTGATGATCTCCACGCCCGGCGCCGCCAGAGAGACAAAACTGCCTTGCGTGGCCGACGCGTAGAGATGGTTTTTGCTATCCACGGCGGTCACGGCCATTACGTTGGGAAGCGCGGCGGGAAACCCAGGTCTGGCTTTCGCTCCGTCATTTCCGGCTGCGGCCACGACCAGAGCCCCGCGGTTCACGGCTTCATCCACCATCCGCCTCAGCAGCGGGTCTTCCACCCCAGGAGGCCCGCCCAGACTCATGTTGATGACTCCCACCCTTCTTTCGATCGCCAGATCCACACCGCGCGCCAGCGTCCGCGACCAGCACCGCGCGGCAGCAGCATGGGACGACTCCGGCTGGCATGCTTTGATGGCTAAGAGCCGTGCGCCAGGAGCAATCCCGGAAATCCCCACGCCGCTTTTGGCTTCGCTCGAGATGATTCCCGCGAGCAGAGTCGCGTGGACGTCGGCGGTGAATCCGTTGCCTGTCATATCCGCTTGTTCAGCGATCTTGCCGGCTAGAGCAGGGTGGCCCGCGTCCACCCCAGTATCGATCAGCGCAATCTTCATGTCTTTGCCCGTCACCAGGCCGCGCAGCAGGTCGGCGCCGATCAGCTTGGGGCCGTACTCGAGCCTGGTGAGGGAATCGGGTTCAATCTCCACTTCCTCGTCGTCTTCACTCGTGGCCTTGTAGATAAAATCCGGTTGGGCCAGCACGACCTGAGGCAGCAACTCTGCGACCTTGGCGGGAACGTCGTTACCTTGGCGAAGAGCGAACTCCACCAGGGCCGAATGAATTGATTCGAGCTGGTTAATCTTCACCACGTCCAGATCATGTGCCTTCGCCAATTTTCTTGCGATGATTTCGGCGGCCTGCATGGAGTCGGCAGCGATAATCACTAGCACGCGGTTCGGGACATAGGTCGATGGATCAGGCCGGACCACGGGGACGGCCGGCGCAGGAGGTGCCGGGGCGGGCGCGGGCGGCGCAGGCTGTTTGGAGGGAGTGCCGCTTTGACCAGGCGTGGCGGTAGGAGTGGCACTGGGTTTGCCGGGTTGGCCGGACCGCGTCGGCGTCTGGTTGCCCGTCGCAGTCGTGGCAGGCGACGGGGGTTCCACGGTCATGTAGATGTGCAGTC
>Ga0126379_10002837_pt1 | contig 11103 bp, 8 predicted proteins | sample PanSoiMetPlot_24_FD_92640 | JGI IMG/M metagenome (GOLD analysis project Ga0126379, IMG submission 92640) | Tropical forest soil microbial communities from Panama - MetaG Plot_24 | ecosystem: Environmental > Terrestrial > Soil > Tropical forest > Bulk soil | place: Panama | collected 2016-02-17
CGACGAGCCGTTCGACGGCAAAGATTGGGTCTTCGAAACCAAATGGGATGGCTTCCGGCTTGTTGCAAAAACGGCAAGTGAAAAGACCTCGCTCTACTCGCGCAACGGCAATGAGGTAACCGCGCGCTATGCTGAGGTCGCCAGAGCCCTTGGCTCAATTGAGCACCAGGCGATGATCGACGGCGAACTAGTCGCCCTTGACGCGCACGGCCGGTCGCGATTCCAGTTGCTGCAAAACGTCCGTAGAGGCAAGGCCCGGCTTCGGTATTATGCGTTCGATCTGCTCTTCCTCGACGGCAGGGACTTGCGCCGCGAGCCACTTCTTGAGCGTAAGCGCTGGTTGCGCTCAATCATTGGCCGCCATGCGCTTATTCGCTATAGCTCCCATTCGCGGCAGCACGGGATTGCGAAATTCGATAAAGTGCGGCGTGCCGGCGAGGAAGGCATTGTCGCAAAACGCGCTGCTGGTCTCTACTACTCGGGTCAACGCACGCGAGAGTGGCTAAAAATCAAAGCAACCCACGAGCAGGAGGCCGTGATCGTTGGCTTTACGGCCCCACGGGGGACCCGCGAGTATTTCGGTTCGGTCGTACTCGGCGTGTACCACAAGGGCACGCTCGTCTACGTCGGCCACAGCGGTGGGGGATTCTCCCGGCAAATGCTTAAGACGCTACACACCCGCATGATGAAACTGAAGACTGACAAGAAACCGTTCGCGGGAGTCCCACACGAAGACCAGATCACATGGATCACGCCGCGACTAGTCTGTCAGGTGAAATTTACCGAATGGACCGACAATGGGGAGATGCGTCATCCGGTGTTCCTCGGGTTGCGCACGGACAAACCCGCCCGACAGGTCGGGCGAGAGGAAGCTGTACGCGCTATTTAGCTGTGCGCGCTATTTAAGAGGGATTGAACAGGTTCCGGAGGGCCTCCGGCAACCATCCTAAGCCTGCCCTCGGGGGCGGCGCGCTCGCCAGATGCTCGACGACAACAAGGCGGTCGACTTCACCCCTTAGGTAAGCGTTCAGGAACGCGGAATAGTTGCTGAACGACACACATCCATTCGACTGACCATTGGGACCGAGCATGTAAGAGTGTGCAAGTAGTCCATCGCGGCCAAACATCTTGCCTTCGCCGACAGGAATGAGACGAATGGCGCGAACACCGTGGAAAGGCTCCTTGCGTAAAGCCAATTCATAGACATGCGGCGGTGTCGGGCCTCGATTCTTGACCCCGACGGACTGGGGATTGTCTAGGCTGTTACCGAACCCGGAATGCGCTTCCAGCCTTTCGCCATTGGGCAAGTAGACGGCATGTGCGGCAATGTCATAGATCGCCGTGTGTCGGTTATCGGACTCGGGTGGCGAAATCGGCTCATCTACAGCTTCTGCGACGCGAACAGGTTTCTTGGGGTCGGACGGAGGCGACAGCGCAGCGACGGTTGCGGTTTCCGCCGTGCGTTTACCGGCGACGGGAGGAGCGGTTTCGTGCTCCGCCCGACTGGGCCGCAGCGCGCCGTTCGCGTGCAGCTGAGCCGGCGAAGCGAAAGTCCTCAGCGTCGGCTGTAACGCATCAGAGAGCGCCATCGGCCAGATCGGTTCACCGAATACGACCGATTCGTCCTGTTCCCTTGGCGGCGCGTCCACAGAGGCAAAGCGCTCGTCGAAGGAGGCAGACCCTTCGTCAAAGGAGGAGGCGAATCGCTCGTCGAAGGAAGCGCGACGCGTGGTCAAGATGGCGGCATCGGCCGGCGTTTCCGGTTCCCCCGTCTCGGCACCCGAATCAAGCTCGGGTTCCAGGCTCGCCACGCGCACGCCCGGACGGGCGGAGGCTTGTGAACCGACCGGACGCCGTGGACCGAGAATCTCCCGACGAATCATTCCGAAAACGGAAGTGCTGGGACGCTCAACCTGCAACCCGGCTTTGGCCGGCCCGCTGGGGGTCCCTCCCGATTTGACGGCGTAACCTACTATCAGCAGCGCGACCCCTGCCGAGATCGAGCGTGTCACGGCGCGAACCAATATCACTCCCATCCGTCCCTACGGTGTGCGTTTGGCTTAGGACGGAGGCGTCCGCCCGGGCAATACCGTGTTTCCCTCACGGTTGACCGGCGCACAAGACACAGCAATTGCGGCAAGAATCGTTCAAGCGTGCGGCCATGCCTGATCGGCGGGACTCGCTTCAAATGGCGATAAGTCCACGATCTTGTGCATCGCGTGGGACTCACGATCATAACGCGGTGCTCAATTGATTGAATTGTTGGCCCGTCTCAAGAACGGCATGCATTCTGTTGAAACGACGTCAGGTATCGCGGTGCTATGCGAGGATTTTCGGCCTTCACATAGCGGCCCCGTGCCTACCGCAAAACGGATCACTTCGACATCTCGGTCCGGGCAAATGTCACGAAGTCCTCTATCGAAACCGATCGGTTCTCGACGGAGTTTCTGCGCCTCTCGGCCCGGGCCTGTTCCTGACCCAAGGGGCGGACACACACCCATGGACCCTGTATGTCCAAGGGGTCCGGCGTTTTCAACCATGAACCAGCATTTCTCCGCTTTGCGGATGGCTCATTCTGATTCGGGGTTTAACATGGAGCGCCTTTCACCACCAGCTAAACTTTCAGTTCTGGCCGGACAACGCCTTTCGCACAGTTGAGGCCGCGGCGAATAGATCGGGACGTTCTCAGTGGCAGAGCTCGCGGCTATCATGAACCCCGACGAACGGGCAAGATACCGATCGCACAGGCTTGCGGTTCGAATCTGCGGTTCGATAGAAAGCCGGCGTGGTGCCGTTCGATCACCCCGTTGCCAACAAGCGGGCAGGTGCGCTGACATGCCAACGAGGTTTACGGTCGTATGGATGCGACAAGGCTAGCCACCCAATGCTGCATTGCCGGCGGCGGTCCGAGTGGACTCATGCTCGGCTTCCTTCTCGCGCGGGCGGGCGTTGACGTCATCGTGCTCGAGAAGCATGGCGATTTCCTGCGCGACTTTCGCGGCGATACCATCCATCCCTCTACCCTCGCACTGATAGGTGAATTGGGACTCATCGACGACTTTCTCAAACAGCCACATCGCAAGGTTGATCGGCTCACGGGCCTGGTCGGTGATGCGCAAATCAAGGTCGCCGATTTCACCGGCTTACGGACCCCCTACAAGTTCATCGTCCTTATGCCGCAGTGGGATTTCCTCAACTTTCTGAGCAGGCACGGCCAGCGTTATGCTGGCTTTCGCTTGATGATGAAGACCGAGGCAACCGAGCTGCTCGAACGTGACGGCCAAGTGATCGGGCTAGGCGCCGTCAGCGAACTTGGTCCGATCGAAGTTCGTGCGGATCTCGTGGTGGCGGCGGACGGACGGCACTCGACGTTGCGCGAACGTGCTGGCCTGACGGTGATCGATCTCGGCGCTCCCATGGACGTCCTGTGGACGCGAATTTCGCGACAGCCCGACGACCGGGCGGACGCTTTCGGTCACATCGAGGCGGGCCGCGTTTTAGTCATGTTGGATCGGGGCGAGTATTGGCAATGTGCGTTCGTGATCCCCAAGGGATCAGCTACCGAGCTGCGCAAGAAGCCCATCGACGAATTTTGCCGCATGTTGCTCGATCTTTCGCCTTGGCTTGGCGCGCGCGTGAACGAGATCAAGAGCTGGGACGACGTCAAACTTCTGACGGTCGCGGTCGATCGACTGTCTCAATGGTGGCGACCCGGCCTCCTTTGTATCGGCGACGCCGCACACGCCATGTCGCCGATCGGCGGCGTGGGCATCAATCTTGCTGTGCAGGACGCCGTGGCGGCGGCCAATATCCTGGCTGGCCCGCTCCGGGCGGGCCAAGTGACCAACGATCACCTCGCTCGCGTGCAGGCGCGCCGCGAATGGCCAACGAGGGTAACGCAGCAAATCCAGCTCATCATCCAGAACCGTATCATCAGGCGCGTGCTCACCCACGCGCAGCGGCCGAAAGCGCCGCGCCTGGCAAAGCTACTCAACTGGATCCCGATTCTGCAACGTATCCCGGCGCGCGTGATCGGGATTGGAGTGCGCCCCGAACATATTCAAACCGGTGAAGCGCACGATGCCTTACGTTGAGTGCCACTCAATCGTCCACTGGATGGTCGTTCGATTCTTCAGAAGCACTGTCCCGAAATCGATCGATCTCGCCAGCAGCGGGCGGGCGGGTTGCGGGTTGCGGGGCCTTGTTCCGGCCACGCAGCCGCGACGACAGACGCCGCCCGGACGGTCGCACCACCACGTCCGCCAGATGTCGGTGACCAGACCCACAAACAAATCAAACTCAACGCGCCGATCGTGATCCACTGTTTCCAAGGGTTCGTCGATCGAGTCTGAAGAATGGCCCGGGTTCGCATCTGCGAGACCTCCGATCGCAGACGCTTAACCTCGGCAGCGTAGTGCTCACGAACGGCCTGGGCGTCCGCCAATGCCTTGCTAAGCCGATCAACCTCGGCTGGGTAACTTGCATGTTCGAGCGCTCGCGCAATCGCCACAAAGGTCAGCCCGTTGCCCTTGAGCATCTTCTTGGCCGCCCGAAACGCATTGGCCGCCTCATGCGTTGGACCGTCGAACATCTTCAGCGTTGCGACGATCTTCGGAGGCATGAGACTGTGCTCAAGCCGTTCGAGCACGCGGCCGAAACTGAGCCCCTTGCTGCGGAGCAAGGTTCCGGCATCACGCATCGCAGCCAATGCCGTATCTTCATCCACGGCATCCATTTGGGTGAACATGTCCTTGAGAGGGTCGGACACCTATGGCCTCCCCTGCGGCCGCAGTCCCATGCGTCCGGGCGGCGGCAACTGCCTTAAGACCGCACCTGCTGCTGTGCCTGGCAATTGTGCTAACGCCTCGGTTCCCCCAGTCGCATAGGTCGCAGCGGCCGCGACCAGATCCCCGAGATTGCGATAGTCACCAAACACTGCGAACGCCCCGCCGGTTATCTCAGCCAACCGACTGAACGCAAGCGTTGCCTCACGATCGTTACCCTCGAGAAACGTGAACATTGGAATACCAGCACTACTAAACTGATCTGCTTGTACCTCGAGCGCCTCTGGGCATTCCTCAAATGCGTCGCCAATAAGCACGATCGCGGTCGAACCCAACTCTCGAGCGATCCAGAGGCTTTGGAGGATTTGTGTTGGCCCCGTCCGGCACTCGACCTTAGCCATTTTATGCACCAGGACATCGGCGTTGCTGGCCCACTCGTCAGTCACAGCAGCGATTGTGCGGGTTCCCCGGAAATAGATGACTTGCACGAGCAGGTTCCCAGATCTTTGCGCAACACGAAACATCTGTGCCTGGATCTTCTGCGCCGCTTTCCATGTGCGCGCGCGTGATTCGGTCGCATCAATCACGAAGCAAAGCCGCGCTGCATGGTCAATGGGTTTGGTAGGCACTTCCGGTATGAGTTTCGCCCGCGTTTCCTGGACCGTAGGCAGTGGCCTTGCCAACATGTCCAACAAGCCCGACGCGGCGCGATCGGATGCCGCAACCGACTTTGCATTCCGCATTGGCACCCAGCGCATCTCGGCACTCCCGCAATCAGAACCACCACCTATCGCTGCGCGCCTGCCCGCGGGCACCTGTCCGATCGACGGCACAAGGGTCGCACAGCGCTGACGTTAGCAAAGCGTCGAACCGGTCTTCGTCGTCATAACAGCCCGCAATCCTCTTTCGCCGCGGATATTCACCGCAGTCGCGTGGACGCGCTGCCACGATCAGGCGGGTCGATCGTCGCGTAAGCCGCCGCCCGCGTCTCGGCCGCTCTCAAGAAATAACATCCGAGAGGCCAATCGGTTCGAGCCCCGCCTCCCGCAGTCTCATCGGCGACGGTGGCATGGGGTCGCCAATCAACCCGACCGGTTAGCGGCTCAACCGTCTGACGTAGGGCCAATTTCACCTGACGCAGAGGAATGGATGATTGGTCTTTGTCACCGCACGGTTCAGGCACCGAAATGACATTCGCACGACACTGGTGCAGTTACCAGTTACATAAACTAACCAACCAGCCGGCGCGCGGACGCAGGTGCGCGTCCAGCGCAAAACAGCCTCATTGTGGCGCATAGCGAGCGCACGCGCCGTCTGGTGGAGCCTTCGCGTGCATACCGCGCCGCGTTGAAGACTGAGAACGACCGACGGACTCGCGAAAAGCGCGCCGAAATAGCCCGATCATCACTGCGAATAGGGCGCCCGTCGAGACGGTAGCGCCAATCCGCGCCCTCTAATGGGATCTCACATTTCGCTGCCATCGCCTTAAGGAAGCGTCATCGAGTGGCAACATTCAGTATATGGATATTGTATGCATCGCCGTTCCAAAACGGCCTGGGGCTCCGGATCGAGTTTCAAACCTCGCCACCACGCCCGTCCCCGACCTAAAAGAAGAGCGGCGGCTTGATCTCGCGTCCCCACGAATTCGAAAGCCACATTGGTGGCTTAAAGATCTTCGTCATCTCGTTGGCCGCCATGCCTTCGGCGGTATCAAGCACCAGCGACTCGACGATCGCGACCATCCCGGTTCTCGCGTCAATAGCAGATCGCGGAGGCGTTTGCTGATAGTATCCGCGACTCCATAGTCGCCCGTCGGCTCACCAATGCGAAATCAGCCAATGAGGAGAGCCGATCGACGCACTCGGCCGTTCGCTGGCAAAATGACATGTCGAGCTTTGATCAAAGTCTTATATCTATCGGCCTATTGAACAAGTTCCGACGTCTCGGGGGCTATGTGTACGCGTATTTTAATTCAGGCACCTACGGCGAGTTCCTTATTACCGCCTGACGCTTCCGCCGAGGGCTTTGCACGCGGCTGTTCGCCGCATGCACATTTCGCGCGAGCAAAGGATGATTCGCCTAGTGCCGCTTAACAGGTCTCAGGCGCCGGCTCTGCTAGGAAAGCGTTGAGGTCCCCCACCGCAGCTTGGGCTAACCACCGGCAAAAATGACCGGAGGCACCAAGCTCAGTACTTTGTGACGATCGCAGGCGGGGGAGCATAACCAAACTTGTAGTTGATACCCAGCATCACGACCTGAGCGCTCTGACTACCCGCGTTGAACGTCTCGCTCACAAATCTGGATGGCGGCGTGGGCGGGACCATAGGCGGAACCACCGGAGTGACCATTGTTGGAGGTTTTGAAGGTTTCTGCTTGTTATAAGGGTCAACCGTCATTGTGCCCACCGTAGAATTGTCAAGGCCGATATAATCGTATTCGAGCCTGATCGTCCAATTAGACTCCGGGAAAGCGTATTCTACTCCCGCACCTGCAACCCAGCCGGCATCGATCTTAGTAGCTGCGACCGAAAGGCCGGTGCTCAAGTCAACGACAGTCGCTTGATTCTGAACCCAGGCCGCGCCACCCTTGATATAAAAAAGCGCGCGATCCCAACCTGTCCCGATGCCGGTAAAGCCGATCCGACCGGTGAGTGTTGTGAACCAGTCTGATCTTAAGGAAGTCTGGAAGACGTCAGTGATTGTCGGAATGACAACTATGTTGCTGTTGTTGTTGCTCGCAACACCATCTATGAGCCACTCAACACCGAGAACAACGTTTGGGTTGATCTGATAGTTGTACCCAAGCTGACCGCCTCCGATAAATGCGGCACCACCTGTTCCACCTAGATTGGTCCCAGTGACGGTATCGGTTATGTTTCCCCCGGGCCAAGCAACTCCAAGGTTTGGCCCAATATAGAAGCCTGTCCACGTGAAGATAGGCGCGTAAGGGATCGGTTCGAACTGCGGTGGCAAATCCGCAGCGTCCGCCGATACTGATTGCATGATCGGTATGACGACAATAACGCAACCCAGCCAAAGACCTTTCATGGGCCCCTCCGGAATCCGAATGGCGGGCCCCCCAGCCTTTTCTGGTTACCATACGATAGTTCCTGATTTAGCTTTGTGAGGGTGACTCATAAGACGTTTTTGAACGGAATGGTTACAGACAAATTAATAAATGGTTTCAGACAAACTAACATTGAGATCCCGTTCGCCGCTGGCAAACGCTCAGCGAACAGGACGGTCGGGCACCGTTGACGACGCTCCCAAGCCGGCGCACAGCAAGCTCGCGCGTGGCACTCCTCGTCGATTCACTCAATGGCGGATCAGCGTTCAGACTCGCCGCGATGGACTAAGCTAAAGCTGCGTTCGGCTATGACCTAAAAATGCCGACATTCTTCAGCCGAGCAGGCCCCCTAGGAGCCAGATGATCAAAATGATCGGCGCGTGCGGTTCGGCTTGGTAACTCGCGACACGACTCGAAACGCACGGGCACCTTGTGATCGTGATGTGGATCGCGCCATTTAAGTGGAACAATAGCGCGAAGCCAGCGTTCGCAATTGGTCTTTACTGTATGGCTTCTGCAGAAAGTCGATACGGTTTGCCTTCGCGAAACGTCGGCGAAGATCTGGCGCATTAGCACCACTGACGATGGCAACTGCCAAACGAGGATTGACGGCAAGCAACTCGCGAACCAAAAACTCTCCCTTACGATCCGGCAACCCGACATCGATAATGGCAAGGTCAAACTCACCGTTGACCCGTCTGATTTTGTTGATGGCCTCGGTCGTCGAGATTGCTGTTTCCACCTTATAACCGAGCTCTTCCAAACAGTGTGCGGCGAAAATCCGGATGAGCTCTTCGTCTTCGACGACCAGGATACGCGATGGCTTTCCATTAACGTTGAGAACGTCGCCAATCTTTGACGCAAGCGCCGCATACGTGAAAGGCTTGGTGATCAACAGCACGCCGGGATCAAGTCGCCCATCATGGACGATGGCGTCGCGTGCATATCCGGAGGTAAACAGCACCCTTAAATCAGGACGACGCTGGCGTGCGGCATCTGCCAAGTGCTTGCCATTGATGCCGCCTGGCAGCCCGACATCGGTGAACAGCAAATCAACCCTCGAGCTGCCACTGACGATATGTAGCGCAACCGCGGCGTTCGGCGCCTCCACGACCTTATAGCCGAGCTCACGCAAGATGCCGGTCGTGTACTCACGCACATCGTCGTCATCTTCGACAACAAGAATGGTCTCGCTGCCGGCGCGGTAAGGAGCGACGGGCGCGAGCTCGGTTTCAAGAGAGGTACCGGCCGGCGCGTCGTGCCGAGGAAGGTACAGCTTGACAGCCGTTCCATGGCCGACCTCGCTACAGAGCTTGACGTGGCCTCCGGATTGTTTGACGAAGCCGTACACCTGGGACAACCCAAGGCCGGTCCCTTGACCAAAGTCTTTGGTTGTAAAGAAGGGGTCGAATGCCCGCGCTCGCACTTCCCGCGTCATTCCGGCACCGGTATCTGTTATGCACAGGACGACGTATTCGCCCGCCGCAACCTCGGCCTGAGAGGCGGCATAGGTCTCGTCGAGACTAACGTTGGCGCTCTCGATCATAAGTTTGCCGCCCCCTCGCATCGCGTCCCGCGCATTGACTGCCAGATTGATGATGCTGACCTCGAGTTGGTTCGCATCGACGAACACCTGCCAGAGGCTTCCAGCCAACACAGTCTCGATGGTGATCTGCTCTCCGAGGGTGCGGCGCAGGAGTTCCGACATCGCTGTCACGAGCCGATTGACATCGACGGGCCCTGGGTCGAGTGGCTGCATGCGAGAGAATGCGAGCAACTGCTGCGTTAGCGCCGCGGCGCGTTGTGCACCTCGCATCGCATGTTCAGTCGATCGGGTCAGGGTCTCGGCATCAGTAGGACGCGAACGAATGACCCGTCGCAACGTTTCGAGGTTTCCGATGATGATGGTGAGCAGGTTGTTGAAATCGTGGGCGACACCGCCGGTGAGCTGACCAATACCCTCCATCTTCTGAGCCTGCGCCAGCTGCTCCTGCGCGCGCGCCAGGGCGTTTTAGGCTTCACGACGCTCGGTCACATCACGAGTGATCTTCACAAAGCCGATTACCTGACCGCGCTTGTCGCGGATCACATTGATTACCACGCTGGCCCAGAATCGTGAGCCGTCCTTGCGCACGCGCCAACCTTCGGCTTCAAACTTGCCGTCTTTGGTGGCCGTCGCCAATGCCCTTGCGGGGACACCGGCGGCGCGATCTTCGCCTGTATAGAAGCACTCAAAATGCCGACCGACAATCTCGGCGGCCCGATAACCTTTGATACGCTCGGCCCCTGTGTTCCAGTTGCTGATGATGCCGCTGGAATCAAGCGTGAACAAAGCATAGTCGACCACCGCTTCGACAAGATGCTGAAACCGGTTTTCTGCTCGTTCCCGCTTGGTCGCTTCTCTGATCAGCCGCTCATTAGCGGCGGCAAGCTCGGCGGTGCGCTCGATTACCCTGCCTTCCAAGCTTTGCTCGCTTTCGCGGAGAGCGGCTTCGGTTTGCTTGCGCCTCCTGATCTCTCCTTGAGCGGCTTGATAGAGTCGCACTTTGTCCATGGCGATGCCGGCTTGAACAGCAATCGCCGAGACGACGCGCTCAGTGCGTATGTCAAAGACATCAGGCTGTGGGTGCCCGAGGAATAGCCCGCCGAGCAACTCGCCCGTCCGGGAAACGACGGGAGCGGCGAGATAGCTACAGAGTAGCGATCGCTCGCTGAGCGTGCGGGGCGAATAGCCGCGGCCGAACCGGGGATCGTTGCTGATATCTTTCGAGCGAATGACACCTTCTGCGCTCGAGAGCGGCGGTATCGGAAAGCTGGTAAATGCCTCGCGTGAAGCCCCGGACAGAGCAAATAGCGTATGCGCCTCGCCGTGTTGGTCGGCAAGGTTGGAGGAGAACGCGCCGAAGGCAGCGCCCGAGAGCTGCCTCGCCGTTTCCATGACGATCTCTACGGTTTTCTCGAGATCGAGCTCTGCCGCAATCGCCATCCCGAATCGATGCAGCGACTCGAGTGTTTGCGCTTCCTCGCGAAGTAAATGCGCCGCGTCTCGGCGCGTGCGTGCAAGTTGAAGGTTGGTCTCGACCCGCGCGAGCAGTTCGCGCGCTGCGAACGGCTTGATCAGATAATCGTCGGCACCCGCACGCAGCCCCTCGATCTTCGCCTCCTCGCCTGCCCTGGCGGAGAGCAAGATCACGGGAGTGCTCTTGAGCTCGTCCTCGGCGCGTAACTTCGTCAACAGCTCGAAGCCACCAAG
>Ga0126379_10002838_pt1 | contig 11102 bp, 11 predicted proteins | sample PanSoiMetPlot_24_FD_92640 | JGI IMG/M metagenome (GOLD analysis project Ga0126379, IMG submission 92640) | Tropical forest soil microbial communities from Panama - MetaG Plot_24 | ecosystem: Environmental > Terrestrial > Soil > Tropical forest > Bulk soil | place: Panama | collected 2016-02-17
CCGGCCTTCGCCGACGACGCGGCGGGGCTGCTCCGGACGGCCATGCGATCGCGCGGGATGACGGTCTACCTCGAGCCAAAGTTCCTCTACAACAACCCGATGGCCCGGGCGAAGGTGCCCAGGGAGTTCGCTGTGCCGTTCGGGAAGGCCAGGCGTCGCCGCGAAGGGAGCGACCTGACGATCGTCGCCTACGGCACGCCGGTCCACTTCGCGCTCGAAGCGGCCAAGACGCTCGAGGGCGAGGGCAAGAGCGTCGAGGTCCTCGACCTGCGGTCGCTTGTTCCGATGGACATCGAGGCGATCCGGAATTCGGTTCGGAAGACCTCCCGCGTCCTCGTCGCGCACGAGGACAAGGTCCACGCCGGCTTTGGTGGCGAGATCGCGTCCCAAATCCAGGAATCAGCGTTCCCGTTTCTGGACGCTCCGATCGGGCGGGTCGGCTCGGAGTTCACCCCGGTCGGGTTCAACCGGATCCTCGAGCGGGCAATCCTCCCAAACACCGAAAAGGTCCTGGCCGCCGCCCGGAAAGTCCTGGCCTACTGATCCTGTAATCCCGAGACACCCCCAATCGTCTCTTATTACGGAAGATCGGCATACTGGCCGGTCGATCCGAAAAGGAGCCAGAAACACCATGAAACGTTTCTTTCGCACAGTGAGTCTCGCGGCGCTTGCCGGCGTGTTGTCCTTGCCCCTTCTCGGCCAGGAGCACGGAGGAATGGGACCGGGCGCCCGAATGGGACGCCACGCGGGCGGTCTTCTCCGGTGCCTGCGGCAGGCCAACCTGAGCGACAGCCAGAAGGCCGATATCAAGGCGATCTTCGACGCCGCGAAGCCGACCTTCGAGGCCGACGTCCAGGCGATCAAGGCCGCCCATCAGAAGTTGAACGCCGACTTCGACGCCGGCGCCGACAAGTCCGTCCTCGGGGCCGACTACGTCGCCGTCCGCGCGGCTGGACAGAAGCTGAAGGACGACGGGCAGGCCGTCCAGACCCAGATCCTGGGCAAACTGGACCAGAGCCAGCAGTCCACGGTCCAGAGCTGCCTCGACGCGCAGGGCAAGGGCGGCCACATGTTCCACAGCTCCTCCGAGGAGTAGATCTCCTCCCTTCCCAGAGTTGGGCTCCGGTCCGGGCGGATCGGAGCCCTTTTTTCTTTGGCGGAGAATCCTCGCGGTCGTCCACCGCGTCCGCGGTTACGGAACCAGCGACACCATGCCTTTCGCGATTCCGTCGAGGACCTCCATGGACCGATAGTCCGTCAGGTCCAGGTGCAGCGGCGTCATCGAGATGTGCTTCTCCGCCACCGCCGTGATATCGGTCCCCTCTTCCAGCTCCCCGGCGGGGATCGTCGAGCCGATCCAGTAGTAAGGCCGGCCCCGCGGATCCGTCTTCTCGATGACCGTCTCCCCGTAGCGTCGCTTCCCGAGCCGTGCGACCCGCACTCCCTGCGGCTCCCCTGCCGGCACGTTGACGTTGACGAGCGTCCCCGGCGGCAGGGGCTCCTCGAGCAGCCGGCGCGCCAGTCGCTCCGCGAACCGCGCCGCGGCGTCGAAGGTAAAGCCCGTCTCGATCTCCTGCGACATCGCGACCGAGGGAATCCCGAGGAGCGTCCCCTCGAAGGCCGCGGAGACCGTGCCCGAGTAGGTGACGTCGTCGCCGAGGTTCAACCCGAGGTTGATCCCCGAGACGACGAGCTTCGGCTTGTCGTCCTTCATCAGGTGCAGCACCCCCCAGTTGACGCAATCGGTGGGCGTGCCGTCCACGGACCAGCGGTTGGGGCCGATGAGCTTGGCGCGCAGCGGGCTCTGGAGCGTCAGGGAGTGCCCGGCGGCGCTCTTCTCCTGGTCCGGCGCGACGGTGAACACCTCCCCGACGGAGGCGAGCGCCTCGGCCAGCCGCTCGATCCCCTCCGAGAAGACCCCGTCGTCGTTGGTGACGAGGACCCGCGGCCGCGTCACGGCGCTGGATCCTCGGGAGGCGGCATCACGAACATCAGGATGATGTAGGCGAGGATTCCGGGAAACACCGCGGAGACGATCGAGATCAGGACATAGGCGACGCGCACGACCGTCGGGTCCATCTCGAAGTACTCGGCGAGGCCGCCGCAAACGCCGGCGATCAGCTTGTAGCGTCGCGAGCGGGTGAGCCGGCGGCGCCCGGGAGGCGGCTGGCTGCTCACCGCTCTCCTCCTTCGTACACCACCCGGTTCTTCTCCGTTTCGTCGAGGGCGATCCGCACCAGCCGCGCCGGCGCGACCCGGCCCTCCAGGCGCCGCCAGATCCCGGCGGCGATGTTCTCGGCCGTCGGGTTGATTCCTGCCAGGAACTCCACGTCGAAGTTCAGGTTCTTCCGGTTCACCAGCCGGATGACGTGCTCGTGGACGGTCCGCTTCAAGGCCCCGAAGTCCATGACGTAGCCGGTCTCCGGGTCGATCTCCCCTTCGACGGTGACTTCTAGGCCGTAGGTGTGACCGTGGCCGTGCGGGTTGTTGCACTTGTCGAAGATCCGACGGTTCTTCTCCTCGTCCCAGTCATCGCGGTGCAGGCGGTGCGCTGCCGAGAAGTGCGAGGAGGACACAAGTCGCACCTTCATGCAGAGAGATTAGCGCATCGGACCTCGCGCCGCGGCAGTAGACTCGAACCGCAGCACCGCCAATTCATCGGAGGACTCCTGGCAGACAGCCTCATGTCGAGGATGGAGCGTTTGCCCGGCTGGGCGCGCTGGGCGCTGGTGCCCCTCTTCGTCGGCCCGTGCGCCGCCCTTTGCGCGCTCGCCCGGCCTTTCGTCGGCGACCGCTCTCCGTTTCTCTACTACTACCCGGCCGTCGTCGGAGTGGCGTGGCTCGGCGGCATGGGCCCGGCCATCGTCGCTTCTCTGGCTTCGGGGTTTCTCGCCGTCCTTCTTCCCCCGCCCGAGGGCGGGCTCGCCGCCGCCGATCCGCGGATCTGGTGGACGGTTCCCCTCTTTCTCATCGTCTGCGGCTTCCTGACCTTGACGGTGGAAATCTCTCGCAGAGCCCGCCGGGAGGCCGAGGACTCCTCGCGGCGCCACCGGGAGATTCTCGAGCGGATCCGGGCGGGTTTCGGCGTGCTCGGCCGCGACTGGACGATCCTCTACGTCAACCCGGAAGCCGAGCGCATCCTCGGGGTGCGCCGCGAAGACATGATCAACCGCGGACTGCGCGACGCACTGCCCATCCAGGACTCCTCCTTCGCGCACCTGAAGCGCGCGATGGAGGATCGTGTCCCCGTCGAGTACGACTCCCGCGATCCGGTCCGGGGCACCTGCTTCTCGACGCGGGCATTCCCCACGCACGAGGGGATCGCCGTCTTCTTCCTGGACGTGACGGAGCAGCGCAAGGCCGAGGAAGACCGGGACCGCGCCCGCGAGCTCTTCGTCGGCACCCTCGGCCACGACCTCGGGACGCCTCTCTCGACGATCCTCGCGTCGGCGCAGGTCCTGGAGAAGCGCGCCCCGGACGACACGTCGCGCAACGCACTGGGGCGGATCAAGTCGAGCGCCCAGCGAATGGGCCGGATGATCGACCAGCTCCTCGACTTCACGCGGGCGAGGCTCGGCTCCGGCATCCCGATCCGGCCCGCGCCGGGCGACCTCCGCCACATCTGCTCCGGCGTCCTCGAGGAGATCGAGGCGCAGCACCCGAGCCGCGTCCGCTTCGACTGCCAGGGCGAGTTCAGCGGCGACTGGGACGCGGACCGGCTCTCGCAGGTCGTCTCCAATCTCGTCGTCAATGCGATCCACCACGGCAGCGCCGGCGAGACGGTCTCGGTGCGGCTCCAGCCGATCAACGGCTCCGTGCGTCTCGAGGTCACCAGCCGTGGAACGATCGACCCGGCCGCGGTTGCGACCCTCTACGAGCCGTTCAAGCGCGCCGAGCGCAGCCGATCGACGCATCCGCGCGGGCTTGGCCTCGGGCTCTTCATCACGCGCGAGATCGTCCGGTCGCACGGCGGAAAGATCGACATTCTGACCGCCGAAGGCTCGACGACGTTCGCCGTGACGCTGCCGGGAAAATCGCCGCGCCCGATTTGACACGGCCACCGGCACCTGTTCAAATCCGCCCTTCCGGTCGGGACGTGGCGCAGTCTGGTAGCGTACCTGAATGGGGTTCAGGGGGTCCCGGGTTCGAATCCCGGCGTCCCGACCAAAGAAATCCAAAGAAAACCAAGGCGCTCAAAACCCAACCCTCGCCGTTTCCGAACGTTTCGAGAGGTTTCGCCGGACCGGCCATAAGAGGGCCGAGGATCAGGCCCGTAACGGGGTTACGACGCGAGTTCGGAGTTTCACCGCGACGCCGGCGCGACAAGCCTGATCCTTAGTTCCCTGCCGGAGGAGTCAGGAGTCCCGCTACTTACAGAAGTCGCCGGTCGACTGGAGGCACAGGAACTGAATCAGAGTCTCCGGAACGAGCGGCGTATTGTCCGGCTTCCGGACGAGCTCCAGGAACGCATCGGGCTTGATGGCTCCCCCACGGGGATCCTTGAGGGAGGGTCAAATAATCCATGGAGGACCTTGCGATCCATCGGCGGCACGCCTCTGTTCCATAGCAAGGCCCATGCGCTCCAGGAAGTCTATTTCCTTCACGTGTCGGATGATCGGCGTCCCGTCGAGGTCCGTGCCATTCCGCGCGGCCAGAGTCGCCAGGACCCTTTGACCATCCGGCGTAAAGGCGGCCGGGGTATAGCTGACGAAGACGGCGGACCAGAGTCCGAGGGGATTCGCCACGAAGTAGCCGCTGCCGGTGTCGAAGAGGTTGTCTTGCCGGCGGTTCGAGAGCTCCGGGCTCAAGGGGTTGCCGCTCGCCTTGGGAAAAATGTAGGCCTCGAAGGAATTCGCGATGGCCGTGGCATTCGCGCCGGCGGCGTCGTTCGTGAAGGTGTTCGGCATCACCATGCCGTAGATGTTGTAGTAGAGGGGATTGCCCTCGCGGTCGAACCCTCCCGTGGTCGAAAGGACTCGGATGTCGCTACGGTCGGGATCAGTGTTGGAGGTGTCCACGACGGAGCACGAGGGCTTGTCGCTCGCAGGACACGTTCCATTGACGTGCATCACGATGTTGGCAGGATTGATCCCGTTCGCCATGTAGTGCGCGTTGGAGAAGTCGAACGGTGGCTCACTACCGACCTGCGCGACGGCCGTCGCGATCGAAGCGGCGAAGACAACCAATGCCGCTCCCGTCGTTCTGCGCATCATCGGTCTCTTCACGAGGACACGGATTCGCTTTAATAGGACATTCATATGGTCTCTCCTTTCTCCGAACGGAAATGTTGATGCCTCCGGCAGGGTAATGCCCATGGCGACGCGGTTCACTGCAAGAGAGCGACCACGAAGCGAAAGCGATGAAGAACGTTTTAACGGAATTGAAGAGAACGATTAAACGAGAACCAGACTCCGCGGCCCAAGTCGTTTCCGAAGCATCCGACAAGCGCCGAGAGGACTGCCCCCCACCGCTCCCCTTTGGGGCGGCACGCTACGGACACACGTGCCTTGCGCTGGCAAACGATCCCGAATTCGACCAGACGCCGGGTTCGAATCCCGGCGTCCCGACCAAGAGAATCCTCAAGAAGCCAAAACCCTCAAAACCTAACCCTCGCTGTTTCCGAATCGATGTAGTTCAACAGGATAACGCCCATCTGGCTTGGCAGACTCCAGCCGCAAGTGGCAGAAAGGCAACGCGAGGATGCATGTGTGGCTACCTCGGCGACAACCGGCGCATGTGCACGTGCGACGCTCGCAAGCGACTCCGCTATACCCGCGAGATGTCGGGGCCGCTAATGGACCGGGTCGACTGGGTCGCACGTGGAGGCCAGCGGTTTCTGCCTCGCCGCTGTGATCGACGAGGGCGAACAACTTCACGCCGGTTGCCCGCAGCACGGCCTCCAGTTTTTGACGGTCTCGTCTCCAGACGACCGAAGTAGTATCTGGGCGAGAGGGGATAAGCATGGCTCCGTCAATCGTTCTCGTCCACGGCGGCTTCGTCGACGGCTCGGGCTGGGAGGGTGTCTACAAGATCCTCAAGAAGGACGGCTACACCGTCGGCGTTGTGCAGAACGCGACGAAGTCGCTTGCCGACGATGTCGCGACCACGAAACAGGTGATCGCAGCGCAGAAGAGTCCTGTGATCCTCGTAGGCCACTCCTACGGCGGTGCTGTCATCACTGAAGCCGGAACCGATCCGAAGGTAATCGCTCTCGTCTACATCACCGCCTTCGCCCCCGACAATGGCGAGTCCGTGGAGTCGCTCATCAAGGACCCGCCCCCAGGAGCGCCGGTGCCCCCGATCCTGCCGCCGGTGAACGGATACCTCTTCCTCGACCGAGAGAAGTTCCCGGCATCGTTCGCGGGCGACGTTGGAAAGGAGCAGGCCCAGTTCATGGCCGACTCCCAGGTGCCGTGGGGTCTCGAGGCGTTGGGCGGGAAGATCACCGATCCCGCGTGGAAGCACAAGCCAAGTTGGTACCTCCTCGTTACTGACGACAAGATGATTCCGATCGCTGCACAGCGGCTCATGGCGAAGCGCGCCGGCTCGACGGTGGTCGAGGTCGGCGGGAGCCACGCGATCTACGTCTCAAACCCAAAGTCGGTCGCGGATCTCATCGAGAAGGCGGCGAAGGGAGCAGAGGGATAGGATCGCTAGGTCGTCGGCGGCGACGCGATGGGAGCCGACGGTCCCCTCAGACGGTTTCGGGAGGGCTGGCGACTGAAGGCTCGAAACGCTCGGGACACCTGGCTGCCTGGGACCGGCACCGTCGAGGTGGCCCAGGAGCGCACGTCCGCGAAGGGGTTCGCCGCGGAGATCCTCTAGCAAAAAGGACATCGCGAGCTCGCCGGGAAGCTGCGAGCGCGGGTCCAACGGAAAGCCTGAGTGCCCGGCATTGAACGCTTCCCGCCGCTCCAGGCGATCCTCTTCATTATCGGCATCGCCCTCGCCGCCGTGCGTTCTATCTGGCCGAGAGTCCCCGTCAAGGCCCGACCCTGGGTAATCGCCGGTGTAAGCCTCTTCATCATCGCGCTGTACGCGTGGATCATCTTCACCCTGGCTCGCTTGAACAATCAGTAGGCTATCGACATCGTCCACCGCGACTGGAGAGAGCGCTCGGGGTCAGGCATGAATAGGGGTAACTTGCAAAAAGTCGTCGAGACGTCGACGTAGCCGCCGGCTCGGCCGATGCCGCCCCTCCTCCCACTTCCAGACGGTAGTCGTATCGAGGCGGAGGAGGCGGGCCAGCGCCTGGATGGAGAGTCCTCTGGCCGTTCGTCCAACCGTCGCTTGCGGATGAGGTCTCCAAGGCTTTGAAGCAGAGTGGGATAGCGTCGATCCGGCTTAGAAGCCTTGATCCGCCGGTGGCAAAAGGCAAAGCGGGGATGACGATGCGGTTCTTTTCTGTCATTGGAAGCGGCTGGGCCACCTCTCGCAGCCGTCGGCCGAGGTACCGGGTTCACAGGCTCTGCCGAATCTCCGGGGAAGGAGGACGTCAACCCGCCCTCAGGCTTCGGACACATCTTCGGACACGTAGGGGATTTCCTAGGGAATTTGCGGGTTTCCGGGAGGTTCGAATCCCGGCGTCCCGACCAAGAGAATCCTCAAGAAGCCAAAGCCCTCAAAACCTAACCCTCCCTGTTTCCGAACGTTTTGAGAGATTCGCCGGAACGACCGATCTCCCCACTCTTGGATTTTTGGTTTTTTCTTGGGTCCGGATTCGGACACGATCTCGCACTCTTGGTCGGAACTATCTGCCCAGCCAACGCCACACCGAAGGCGTAGACTTCCGCGATTCGCATGGCCCTCACACCCGGGACTCGCCTCGGGCGCTACGAGGTTCTCTCGCCTCTCGGCGCGTGAGGGATGGGCGAGGTCTTCCGCGCGCGAGACACCCGGCTCGGCCGCGATGTCGCGATCAAGATCCTGCCAGAGCGCTTCGCCGACGACGCCCAGGCGCTAGGCAGGTTCGAGCAGGAGGCACGCGCCGTCGCGGCGCTTTCTCACCCGAACATCCTCGCGATCCACGATTTCGGCCACGCGGACGGAATCGTCTTCGCGGTCACGGAGCTTCTCGGGGGTGAGTCGCTCGACCGGAGGCTCGCCCGGGAAAACCTGCCGTGGAAGAAAGCCCTCCAGATCGGCGCCGCCGTCGCCGACGGGCTCGCCTCCGCCCATGCGCGGGGAATCGTGCATCGCGACCTGAAGCCGTCGAACATCTTCCTGACGAGCGACGGCACGGTCAAGATTCTTGACTTCGGGCTGGCTCGCGCCGATTCGCTTCTGCCGGGGGACGCTGGAACGCGGGCGCCGACCGCGCCTCGTCCCGGGCAGGGATCCAAGGTGCCAGCCGCAAACTCCCTCGTGGTATGCCCGAAAGGTCAAGGCAACGCCTCCCCTTCGGTCGTGCCGAATGCTGGAGCACGTTTTGCATCCGACATCCGATACCCCTCCAGGCGGAAGGGAATCGAAGCGCCTCTGAGGTGCATATGCAGGCTGTCCGGATTCATCGCTTTGGTCCGCCCGAGGTTGTCGTCGTCGAGGACATGCAGGCGCCGTCGCCTGGTCCCCATCAAGTGCTGGTAAGCGTGGCCGCGGCTGGCGTTGGGCCGTGGGATGCGCTGATTCGCGAGGGCGGAAGCAAGGTAAGCCCGCAGCCGCCGCTGACACTCGGCTCGGATCTCGTGGGCGTCGTCGAGGCTCTGGGTACAGACGTCAGCGAGTTCAAGGTTGGGGACGAAGTCTACGGCGTCACGAATCCACAGTTCTGCGGTGCTCAGGCGGAGTATGCCGTCGCCTCGGCCGGCATGATTGCTCTCAAGCCGCCTTCCCTCAACTATCTCGAGGCCGCGTCGGCCCCGGTTATCGCCGTAACAGGGTGGCAGATGCTGTTCGAGTACGCGCAGGCTGGAACCGGCGACGCCGTCATGATCGTCGGAGCCGCCGGAAACGTCGGGGCTTACGCCGTTCAGATGGCCGTGAACACCGGAATGCGCGTGGTCGCGGTAGGACGGGCGGGAGACAGGGAGATGCTTCGCAAACTCGGCGCGGGGAGCGTTATCGATTCGACCGTGCGCGACTTCGAGAAGCACCTGCCGCAGGTCGACTCCATCCTCGACACCGTGGGCGGCGCCACACTCGACCGGTGCGTCAACCCATTGAAATACGGAGGCAGGCTTGTCTCGACCGTTTCCGCCCAACCTCTGCCTCAACGTAAGGACAGACAGGCCATCTTTTTTTTACGCAGAGGTAACGACCGCACGGCTGCGGACCCTCACCGCGCTCTTCGAGAGCGGCGGAATCTCAGCACGCGTCGGCTCGGTATTGCCTCTAGCAGAGGCCCGTCGGGCACACGAGATGCTCGGGGGCGCGCCGCACCTGCCCGGCAAGATCGTACTGAGAGTTTTCTAGGCAGGAGAATCCATTCGGATAGGCAATGCTCTCGGTTACATCAGGGCAAGGTGCGAAGCCGAAGGCGCGGAATGCCCCAGGCTGAGGTCTTCCGGACATGGGTACTTAGAGAGGCCATCGGCTAGGGACAGGGTTCCAGTCCGGGGAGTACCCCATAAGGGTCTTGAGTCCAGTTCCTGCGGGATCTAGGGGCGCTCCGAGAGGCCTGGTTGCGTCGCCGGCGCGCTTACTCGGGATGAGCATGGCCTGGCCAGCGAGCAAGTGGGTGCACGCAGTGTTCTGTCAACGGTGGGTTTCGGATTTCGCCGTAGTTGCAGTCGTGACCGGGACGTAGGGACCCAGGCTCCCATCGGACCATCTCGGCACCACCACGAAGAAGGTCGTGATCGGTTCCAGATCGCTTGTGGTCGAGAAGACCGGCCCGCCACGACCATTGGCGCCCCAGTTCGAGGCCTCGGTAGCGGGCACGAAGAACATGACATGGGGATACCAACGTGACTCCGCACCCGGCTGCGGGTCATTTATGTACTGGTCCTTCGACAACATGTAAGCCATGGACCCCGGAGCGGGTGTGCCGATCTTATGGGCCGCCAACGCCGCCTTCGTCCGGGTCAGCATTTCCTCCTTGGAGACTCCTGCGAGCACCCATTGAGTGCGCTTGAGATACTCGGGGAGTAGCGAACTCGCGGCAGCCGCATTCCAGCATTGCGGAGTGTGGATCTTGGGGTTCCAAAACTCGGGTTGGTCGAAGTCCTTCCCCCACGACCTCTCCACGTAACATACAAAGCCATTGCTTCCCTTCACCGCCGTCTCGTAGCCGTGGGTACCGAGCACCAGGACTTCGGCCTTGTCCGAGACCGCGGCGGGTCCTGCGCTACGCGCCAGCGCGATCTCGGCGGCCTGGCTTGCGGGCATGTACTGCTCGAGAGGAGCCATCACGGGATACGCGGTTTGAGGGGTCTGCGAGTTAACCAGACCACTCGAGATCAATGCACCAAGGACGGTTGAGACGAGAAAGCCCACAGCCTTTCGTTGATCAGTCATTGTTCTCCTCTCGTAAGGCTCTGACTGAGAGCCATTCCTCCGACGACACTCCGCGTGATTCTGTTGTTCATCGGATCTCTCCTGCGTTTCTGCGCGCCATCTGGGAAGCCGAATCGGCAATGGTGGGAAGGGGCCGGGTGGGAAGCGAACCTTCATCGCCGCCTTCGAAGATCGGCTGTGGGTCCGAGGTTGGGGACGGGGTCTCGCGAACACGGATCGTTGGTCGTGATTGCGTGAATCGCCGATCGCCGAGCCAGGGGTAGCATCCTATGGCGCCGTAGGGAATTCGTTGTTGCGGGGCCAAGACCTCAACGGTTACGGCTTGGTTGCCTGCTCCGGCCCCCTGATTCCATTCACTTGCTACCAAACCGGAAAGAGGATGAGCAACGGTCGCGCCAAACGACCCTCGACGACGCGTTACCGGTGAATCGCCGAGAAATCCTTCCCGATGCTCGAGTTACCTGCGGTCGAGATCTCGTCACGTTGGGTTGGCCAGCACGAATTCTTGAACCGGGAAACGGAAGCCCGGATTCGAAACTGAATTTTTGAAGCAGGAACGAGGCCGGCTCGGCTAGGGACGAATAGGGCGATCGGTCGGATCGAACCCCGGTTTTCACGACCCCGCGCGCGACCGGGACCGGCACCAG
>Ga0126379_10002840_pt1 | contig 11098 bp, 9 predicted proteins | sample PanSoiMetPlot_24_FD_92640 | JGI IMG/M metagenome (GOLD analysis project Ga0126379, IMG submission 92640) | Tropical forest soil microbial communities from Panama - MetaG Plot_24 | ecosystem: Environmental > Terrestrial > Soil > Tropical forest > Bulk soil | place: Panama | collected 2016-02-17
GAAGTCTGGTCATTCGTCCGCAAACCCGGAGCAAAGACGCGGATCGGCGAGGACCTCTATCAGGGCAAGTGCCCAAACTGCGGCGCGCCGTTCCGCGGCGGAGCGACGAACAACTGCGAGTTCTGCAAGGCGGTGGTCAATTCCGGCAACTACGATTGGACGCTCGCCGAAATCACCCAAGGGATCGAGCACGTTCGCCTCTATCCGACCGTCGATGGGCTGCTCGAGGCCCGCAAGGCCGACCCGGCGCTCAACCTGGAGGTCCTCGCCGATCGAGCTTCATTGATCTTCTGGAAATGGATCGAGGCGCAAAGCCGGGGGGATGGCCGTCGGCTGGCGAAGCTGTGTACCACCGCCTGCCTCCAAGCGATCGACACCGAGCTCAAGGAGTTGAAACAGCACAAGCGCCGGAAGGTGTTCCTCGAATGCGCGGTGGGTGGCGTGATGGTCCGGCTTCTCCAACCTGCATCGACGGGAACGTACGACGAGGCGCACCTGGAGGTACGCTGGAGCGCGAAGATGGGCATCGGCCCTGAGACCGAACATCCGCCGCCGCTGCCGACCGTGCCGCAGCGCTGGATGTTCATCCTGGTTCGCAAAAGGGGCGCCACCACCAACACCGCAAACGGAATGTCCACCAGCCGGTGCCTGCATTGCGGCGCACCCCTCACCGACTCGCTGTCCGCAACCTGCGATTACTGCGGTGCCGAGCTGTCCAGCGGCGAGCGCGACTGGGTGCTGGAGTTGGCGCTCACCATCGAGGCCTGGAACTCGCGCGAGCGGGAGCGGTTTCAAGCGGTCGTCGCGAAGTCGGCAGCTCCTCCGGCGAACGAGGTGATTACTGACGTGCACGAGCGCGAGCGCCTGCTCTACATGATGGCGGCGATGGCGGCGGCGGATGGCGTCGTCGACGAGCGGGAAAAAAGTCTGCTCAAGCTTTACTCCGGCCGTTGGTCGATACCCTGGGCGAAGGTGGAAATGGCGCTCTCGGCAGGACCTCAGTTGTTCGACCGATTGGTACCTAAGGGCAGTCCAGAGGCGGAAGTTTTCTTGCACTCGCTGCTTCAAATGGCGCTGGTCGATGGCCGGATCGACAAGCAGGAGCGCAAGATGCTCGAGTTGGCCGCGCTTCGACTCGGCCTGGCCGATCGCCTGTCGGAGATCCTCGCCGGGAAATCCACCTAGACGTCCGCTCCCTTACGTCTGGGCACGCCGCGCCTTCTTGCGCTCGCGCTCCCCAAGCGCCGCCTGCAGGTACTTCCCGGACAGACGCCGGCCGATGAGCTCTTGGGCGATCTCTCCCGCTTCGACCAACTTGTCGAGCTGAATTCCGGTATCGATCTTCAGCCCGTGGAGCATGAAAACCAAATCCTCGGTGGCCAGATTGCCAGCGGCGCCCGGTGCGTAGGGGCATCCGCCGAGGCCGCCGATGCTCGCGTCGATGGTGGTAATCCCCGCCGTCAGCCCCACCAGCGCGTTGGCCAGCGCGGACCCGCGGGTGTCATGCAGGTGCAACGCCAGCTGCCCTGGCCTGAAGTACTTGAGTAACGCCTCGAGAATTTGCGAGGTCTGCCCCGGGGTGCCGACGCCGATCGTGTCTCCGATGCTCAGTTGATAGAGACCGGCGTCAGCGAGCTTGCGGCAGATCTCCACCACCCGCCCCAGCTCCACCGCACCCTCGTAGGGGCATCCCCAGACGGTGGACAAATAGCCGCGGACGCGCATCCCGGCCTTGGAAGCCGCCAAGGCGACCTCGTGCGCTCCGCCGATCGCTTCGGCGATCGTTTTGTTGATGTTCTTTTTCGAGTGGGTTTCGGTGGCGGAGAGGAAGACCGCCGCTTCGTGGAGTCCAGCGTCGATTGCGCGCCCCAACCCCTTCAGGTTCGGCACCAGCGCGGAGAAGATGACGCCGGGTGGCCTTTTGAGCTGTTTGACCAGGGCGTCCGCGTCGGAAAGTTGAGGAATCCACTTTGGCGACACGAAGGAGGTGACCTCGATCCGAGTTTCCCCAGAAGCGATCAGGGCGTTGATCAGACGGACCTTTTCGCTGGTGGACAGCGTTCTCAGCTCGTTTTGCAAGCCGTCGCGGGGCCCAACCTCATACACGTCAACGTGCCGGGGGAGCTCACGTACCCAGCTCAGGGCCGCGGGCGAATGTTTTCTCGAATCCACTTCACGATGTCCTGCGTCGAGCTGCCCGGCGTGAATATTTCCGCCACCCCGGCCTGCTTGAGGCGAGGAATGTCCTCGTCGGGAATGATGCCGCCGCCGAAAACCAAGACGTCATCTGCTTTCTGCTTGCGCAGCAGCTCCAGGACGGCAGGAAACAAGGTCAGGTGCGCGCCGGACATGATCGACATACCGATCGCGTCCACGTCCTCCTGGATAGCGGCGCTGACGATCATCTCTGGCGTCTGATGCAAGCCGGTATAGATCACCTCCATACCAGCGTCCCGGAGCGCTCGGGCGATGATCTTCGCCCCGCGGTCGTGGCCATCCAGGCCGGGTTTGGCTACCAGGATGCGCAGCTTCTTGTCGGACATGGGCAATCCGTCATTCTTTCATTCCAAAACTCTTGCGAATTCTCCAGACGATCGTGAAAACCACCAGCCCGACGACGATGGCTAGAAGCAAAGCGACCACCGGAGCTGGCCCTAGCCCCTCCCTCTCGCTGCCCAACGGGAGCGGCGTGCGGTGAAGCACCTTCGAGGTCGGCTCGGACGGATCCCTTTGGCTCGCTAGAAAGCACCACCCTCGCGGTACTGGCCCCATACCTTGCGAAACACGTCGCAGATTTCTCCTAAGGTGGCGTAGGCCTTTACCGCGGTGAGCACCGGCGGCATCAGATTGTCGGTGCCGCGCGCTGCCGCTTCGACTCTCTCCAGCGCCGAGCGAACAGCGCCGCTGTCGCGTTGCGCCCGCACCTTCTTCACCCGTTCGATCTGCTCATGCGCCACGCGCTCGTCGATCTTCAGCAGATCGATCGACGCCTGGGCTTCTTCCTGGAAAGCATTGACCCCGACAATGATTCGCTCACCGATCTCGATCTCGCGCTGGAACCGATAGGCGCTCTCGCCAATCTCCTTTTGAGGAAAGTGTGCCTCGACCGCGCGAATGATGCCGCCCATCTCGTCGATTCGACGAAGGTAGTCGACTGCCTGCTTCTCCATCTCGTCGGTGAGGTACTCAAGGTAGTAGCTGCCGGCGAGCGGATCCACCACTCGATCCACTCCGGCTTCGTGAGCAATAATCTGCTGCGTGCGCAGCGCAAGCGTCACCGCCTCCTCGGTGGGCAAGGCATAAGTCTCGTCGAGCGAATTGGTGTGCAACGACTGCGTGCCACCCAACACCGCCGCCAGGGCTTGCAGAGCGGTTCGAACCACGTTGTTGTGGGGCTGCTGCGCGGTCAGCGACACGCCGGCGGTTTGCGCGTGGGTTCGAAGCTGCAGCGAACGCGGGTCGCGCGCGCCGAATCGGTCGCGCATGGTGCGCGCCCAAATCCGGCGCCCGGCGCGGAATTTCGCGATCTCCTCGAAGAAGTCGTTGTGAACATCCCAGAAGAACGACAGGCGAGGCGCAAACTCGTCCACCCCGAGCCCGCGCTTGACGCACTCTTCGACGTAACCAATACCGTCCGCCAGGGTGAAGGCGAGCTCCTGGACCGCGGTCGCTCCCGCCTCCCGGATGTGATAGCCGCTGATCGAAACCGGATGCCAGCGCGGCATCTGTCGCGCGCAGAACTCGATCATGTCGATGACGATGCGCACCGCGGGGCGCGGTGGAACGATCCACTCTTTCTGGGCGATGTACTCCTTGAGCATGTCGTTTTGGATCGTCCCTCCCAGCTTTTCCATCGGGACGCCTTGCCGCTCGGCCACCGCGATGTACATGCACAGGGCGACGATCGCGGAGGCGTTGATCGTCATCGACGTCGTCACTCGTTCGAGTGGAATTCCCTCGAAGAGGATCTCGAAGTCCTTGAGCGACGAAACGGACACACCCTCCTTGCCTACCTCGCCGCGGCTCATCGGGTGATCGGCGTCGTAGCCCATCAGGGCGGGCATATCGAAGGCGGTGGAGAGCCCGGTGACGCCGTGCTCGATGAGGTACTTGAAGCGGCGGTTGGTATCCGAGGGCGTCCCAAAGCCGGCGAATTGTCGCATCGTCCACAGGCGACCGCGGTACATGCTCGGGTGGATGCCTCGGGTGAACGGGAATTGCCCGGGCAGGCCGAGCGCCACCGCCGGTTCCGATTTCCTGTCGGCCGGTGTGAGGATGTCGGGAATCGGAATTCCCGAGTCGGTCGTGAATTGCGCCCGTCGCAGGGGCGACTTTTTCTTCGCGTGGGCCAATTGCTCGCGTTCCCAGCGCTGCACGCTTTCTTCCCACCACCTAACGGTGGACGACTCGTAGGTCCGCTTCTCGCCGGACGGGCGTCGCGCCGCCGAGGGTTGCAGAGCCTTCGAGCGGGACAGGCGACGCATCAGAGGCATCTAGCACCGGGATCCACCCGCCGCAAGGCGACGGACTTACAAGGTCGGGCGTTGTCGGCCTGCGGCCCAGCGGGCAAGGCGTTCCGCCGCCGCCTCAAGCACCGATTCCGTCTTGCAGTAGGCGAAGCGCGCGTACGATTTCCCGTAGCGCTTGTGAGGTTCCGAGTAGAAAGCGGAGGGAGGAATCGCCGCTACGCCCACCTGGGTGGTGAGAAAGCGGCAAAATTCGAAGTCGTCCTCGATACCCACCGACCGGGTGTCGGCGATTACGAAGGTGGACCCTTCCGGCTCGAGCGGCCGCAGCGACGCTTCCGCCAAGGCAGTCACTAGGCGCCGTCTCTTTTCTCGATAGCTCGCCCCAAGCTGCTCGAAATAGCTGTCCGGCATTCTAAGGGCGCGGGCGATCCCCGCTTGCAATGGGGCCGCGGTGGCAAAGGTGACGAATTGATGCGCTTGACGGAGCGCGTGCTGCAATCGCGGCGGCCCCAGCGCCCAGCCAATCTTCCACCCGGTGAGGCTAAAGGTTTTTCCCGCGCTGCTCACCGTCACGGTGTGGTCGGCGAGGCCAGGTAGGGTCGCCATCCGAACGTGCCGCGCCGGCGAAAAGACGATGTGCTCGTAGACCTCGTCGCACAGCGCCACAGCCCCGTGGTCGACGCACAACCGACCAATGAACTCGAGCTCTGGAGCGGAAAACACCTTGCCGGTGGGGTTGTGAGGGGTGTTGACGACGATGAGTTTGGTCTTGGCGCTGAAGGCGGCGGCCAGCTCCTCGAAGTCGAACCACCAGTGCGGATGCTCTTCATCCGGCGGGCGAAGCAGAACGTATCTGGGAATGCCTTCCGCCATCAGGACATTCGCCTCGTACGAGTCGTAGAAGGGCTCGAAGAGAACCACCTCGTCCCCCGGGTTGACGATGCCGAGAATGGCGCACAGCAGCGCCTCGGTGGCCCCGCTGGTGACGGTGATCATCGACTGCGGATCGAGCCGCTGGTTGTAGAAGCGTTCGGAATGCTCGGCGATCGCCGCTCGCAGGGCCGGCGCGCCACCGCCGACGGCGTATTGATTGACGCCCGACCGGATTGCCTCCACCGCCGCCTCCTTCACCTCCTCCGGGCCATCGAAGTCCGGAAACCCCTGGCCGAGATTGACCGCCCCGTGCTGGGCGGCAAGAGCGCTGAACTCAGAGAACACGGTCGTCCCAAAGCCGCTCACGCGTCGAGCCGCCACGCGATGGCCTGGGGAGTTGGCCGATTCCACGCTGGATCCAGGCGCCTATATTCGCGCCGGCTGTTGAAAGCGCCAGGCCGGGTTGGGAATGTGCACCCCATGTGGTCTCGCGCGCGCCAGGGCGGATGCTAACCTGCGAACCACGAGGGCCAGGGGAACGGCGCAAATGAGGTCGATCGCGTAGTGGTACCGGCCCACGATGGTGGCGGCGATCAGGCCTGTCCCCAGGGGGAGAAGAATCCAGAAGACGCGGCGATCGAAGCGGAAGGCATAGCTCAACACGAGCAGGGTCAACCCGGTGTGACCCGAAGGAAAGCAGTCGCGGTTGAAGGGAGACATCCGCATCAGCGTGTCGAGGTACGGGGTGAGAAACACGCCGCTTAAGGGCTGGTGAAAGTCGCCGAACAGGAAGAAGCGAGGTCCGATCGCTGGAACCGCCGCGTAAAGGCCATAGAGGACCGAATAGAAGAGAGCCACGGCCAGCGTTAATTCATCAAACTCTTGCCGCCGGCCTCGCCAGTAGAGGGCGACGCCCAGCACGAGGGCGAACACAAAGTAGCTGTAATAGCAAATCATCAGCAGTTCGGTGATCCAGGGCGACACGTACGGCCCAACGACAATGGACGGATGATTTCCAAATAGCTGAAGGTCCGCGAACGCCAGGTATGCATCCATCAGCCGCGGGTGGACGGCGTCGACGAGCGGACCTAGATACGTGTGGCCAAATGCAGCCGCGGGAATGAGCCAGAACGAGGCGGCGATGTCGAGAGCTCGGCTGCGAGGAAAGGTCTGTGCCAGGGTGCGAAGTAACGGCGGAAGAACCGCGATCGCGCCGAAAACCGCCACGCTTCCGGCAAATCCGGGAACCCACCTACCGCCAAATAGCAAAATGGCGACTGCAACCACCGCCATCGTGCTCGTCACTACTTCGGCAAGCTGCAATCGAAGGCCTTGTACCGGCGCCGCCGTCTGCCGGCCGGAACGGCCGGGGGGCGGAACCTCTGGCGCCGTTGAAGGTGGCGCGGCAGCTGTGCGAAAAACGGTCTTCACTTAACCCGCGGGGACCTCTGGTTTTATCGATCGATCGAGAGATCGGCAAAAGAAAGTTCTACAGCGACGCTGGACCAGCGTCTGCACAGCACAGAGCGGGCCGCTCTCGAAGTCGCCGCGTGAGAATTCACCGCCAGCCAACGACGTCATAGGCCGCACCAACGTTCTTGGAGGCGCGCATGCCAGCATGGGCCGGTCGCAACAACGGTTTTGATATCCACCCTCACCCGCTCCGGCGGCGAAATGTGCGCATCCCCTGCCAGGTCCCGGCTCAAGTCGACGCCGCAGCGAGAACCGTTCGCGGCATGTGCACCGACTTGTCGCTGGGTGGGATGCTGTTTGTCGGACCTCCTCTCGGCGCGGGGGAGAAGGTCGAGGTCACTTTGGACCTGCTTCATCCCGGCGCCGTGAGGCTCAGCGGCGAAGTGCTCGAGCCCAGGGCACCCGCCAGCGGCGTCGCGATGGCCATTCGCTTTCCACATCTGGGCCCGCGCGAGCTCAAAGCGATCAACCGCTTCGTCGCCTTCCAACTCGCCTAAGGTGAGGCGGCGGGCGACCGCGCACGGCGCTTGGGCGCGTATGTCGGTGTGACGCTTCGCCGTGTATCCTTGAAGTACCAGGATTTCTCATCTAGCCTTTTTATCGTGGATCAACTCTCACTCGACGTTGCAGTAGCTCCCCCGCACCACCCGTTCGTGCCGCTCGAGGCCGACCGACTCCCTGTGCCCGAGCGCTCCTATCCCTTCCGGCGACGGACACGGCGCGCGTGGTGCAACGCCCCGGTGCAGCTCGACGGCAGCGAGCGTTCGCTGATTGGCGTTTGCCACGACATCTCGCTCGGCGGGATGTTTTTCCTTGGACCGGTTTTGCCGGTAGGCGAAACCGTCGGGGTGACGATGGACCTTCCATCGCTGGGTCGTCTGCGGCTGGCTGGTGAGGTGTTGGACCACCGCCATCATCGCAATGGCTCGGGGATGGCCATTCGCTTCGCCCGCCTCGACCAGGGCGATCTGGCGATGATCTCGCGCTTCGTGGCCGCAAGATCATCCTGATTCCAAAGCTCGTTGTCGTCGGGGTCCCAGGCGCGTAGCTTTCGCGCCGTGCCCCCTGTCACGCTGCTCACCGACTACGGACTCGCCGACGCTTACGTGGGTCAGCTCAAGGGAGCGATCTTGAGCATCTGCCCGACCGCGAAGCTGATCGATCTCACGCACGGGGTACCGCCGCAGGACGTTCGTACCGGCGCCTTTCTGCTGTGGACGGCCGCCGAGGCCTTTCCGCCGGGCTCCATTCACCTGGCGATCGTCGACCCCGGGGTCGGCACCGCACGCCGCGCAGTGGCCGCGCAGTGCACTCGCGGAGACCTCTTCGTGGGCCCGGACAATGGCCTGCTGGGCCCAGCGCTGGACCGCCTAGGAGGCGCGAGCTGCGTGGTCGAATTGACGAATTCAAGGTTTTGGCGAGCTGCCGTGTCGCTGACTTTCCACGGCCGGGACATTTTCGGTCCGGTGGCCGGCCATCTGGCCCAGGGTGTTCCCCTCACTCAGTTGGGCTCTCTCCTGCAGCGCTTGGAGCGCCCGTTCGCCTTCCCTCTCCCGCGCCGCGCGCCGGATGAGATTGTAGGTGAAATCCTTCACGTCGATGGTTTCGGGACGCTGATCACCAACATCCCTGGGGAGCGTGTTGCGTCGGCATTTACGGTCGTCCTCAAAGGTCAACGCATCCAGGGGCGGAAAGCCGCGCCCTTCGAATCAGTCCCGCGCGGCTCGCCGCTAGTGCTCGTCGGCAGCCAAGGCCTGCTCGAGATTGCCGTCCGAGAAGGCAATGCCGCTGCGGCCTTTGGTGCGAGCGTCGGCGATTTCGTCGCTGCCTGCCCGCCCGCTGAGTGAGCCGCTTACTGCTCACTATTTACATTGGCGCGCCACTTTTGGCGCGCTAACTTGACGTGCAATTGCCGGCAATTACTGCCATTTATGGGCGCGTCGCCGGTCTGATTCCCTTGACATCGGGTACGCCTGCTGCGTACACACTTGCCTTGCGACTCTCACAGGTCGAGCGCGTCTTACGGACCCGCCTCCTGCTTCGCCTGATGCCGCAGCCAACTCATTCTCCCACGCCGCTCCATAGCCCTCGAGGAGGGGGCCACCGATGAGCGACATCTTCGACAAGTGCGCCGCTTGGAAGGATTACCGGATCGCCAAGGCGACGGGCCTCTACCCGTATTTTCGCCCGATCGAGGCCTCGCACGGCGGCACAGAAGTGGACATCGATGGCCGCCGCGTCCTGATGGTGGGGTCGAACAATTACCTCGGGCTGGCCGGCGACCCGCGCGTGAAGGAAGCCGCGCTCAACGCGGTCCGCCGCTTCGGCACCACCTGCTCCGGCTCGCGCTTGCTCAACGGCACCCTGGCGATGCACGAGGAGCTCGAGGGGAAGCTCGCGAAGTTTCTCCGCCGTCCCACCGCGCTCGTGGTTTCCACCGGCTTTCAAACCAATACCGCGACGATGTCTGCGCTGCTGGGGCGCCACGACATCGTTTTCTCTGATCGGCAAAATCACGCCTCTCTGGTCGACGGCATCCGCCTCTCGTTTGCAACCGAGAAGCGCTATCGCCACCAGGACATGGAGCACCTCGAGCAGCTCCTCGAGGCTGCCGACCGGGATGCCGGGAAGATCATCGTCACCGACGGGGTCTTCTCGATGGAAGGCGATATTTGCAACCTGCCGAAGATCGTCGAGCTGGCCCAGAAGTACCACGCCAAGGTGATGACCGATGATGCCCACGCCATGGGGGTCCTCGGCGCCCAGGGCCGCGGCACCGCGGAGTATTTCGGGCTGGAAAGTCAGACCGACCTTCAGATGGGAACGTTCTCGAAGAGCTTGGCGTCGCTGGGCGGGGTGATCGCCGGTCCCTTTGACGTGATCAACTTCATCAAGCACAAGGCGCGCTCGGTGGTCTACTCTGCCTCGATGACGCCAGCGGCGGTCGCCGCGGCGTTGAAGGCGCTGGAGATCATCGAGTCGGAACCACAGCGCCGCGCCCGTCTGCTGGACATCGCCGAAAAGATGCACAACGGCTTCCGGGCGATGGGCTATGACACCGGCGTCTCCGTCACTCCCGTCGTTCCCGTGCTGGTGGGAGACCAGGTCAAGTGCTTCCGCTTTTGGAAGGCGCTGTTCGAGGCAGGCGTCTTCACCAACCCCGTCATTCCCCCCGCCGTCGAGCCAGGCCACGCCTTGCTGCGAACGAGCTACATGGCAACCCACACCGATGAGCAGCTGGACCGGGTGCTGGATACCTTCGAAAAGGTCGGGCGCAAGCTCGGAATCATCCCCGACACGCGGCCCGCCAGCTTCGTGCCGGTGAATATCGCGCGCCCGGGAAGCTTCGTGATCTCCAACCAGGCTTCGCAGAAGTGGTGGCAGGCGTCGGAGGGTCTTTTTGCCGAGCACGGCTTCTCCCTGGAGCAGCTCGCCAAGCTCTCGTCGCGCGACGTGGCCAACAAATTCTTCGACGCGGTCGAGACCTTGACCTGGCGCGCGGCGAACCTGCAGCCAGACGACCTCAACCGGTTGACCCGCATGCCTCGCGACCTCTGGAAGAAGCGCGGTCAAATCCCCGGCTTGCTCCTTGAAAAGGGGGCCAATCTGTTCATGAAGAACGGCAAGCAGCTCGAGAGCTGAGGCCGAGGCTGAACGATGTCTCTCGCCGCCATGAGGCTCGAGTCCGCGACAGCCGGTCTTGTCGACGTGGTGGTGACGCCGGTGCAGTCCTCGTCGGATCGGGAGGAGTTCATCCGCTTTCCGTACGCGCTTTACTCGAGCGATCCAAACTGGGTTCCGCCCCTGATGATGGAGCGCAGGGACTTCCTCGATCCGCGAAAGAATCCGTGGTTCGATTTCGGGAAGGTGGAGCTGCTGCTCGCGCGGCGCGCCGGAAAGGTCGTCGGCCGCATCGCGGGGGTCAATGATCCCCGCTACAACGAATTCCACAAGACTCGCCTGGGCTTTTTCGGAATGTTCGAGTGCATCGACGAGATTACCGTCGCCCGGGCTCTCTTCGACGCCGCCGGCGCTTGGAACCGTTCCCGCGGTTTTGACCAAATGCTCGGTCCGCTGAGCTTCTCCACCAATTACGAGTGCGGCGTCTTGGTCGAGGGATTCGATGCCCCGCCGGTGGTGATGATGGCCTACAACCCTCGCTACTATCCGAAGCTCTATCAGTCGTGCGGGTTCGAAAAGGCAAAGGACCTCTGGGCTTTCGAGCTCTCCAGCTCGGTGAACGCCCCCGAGAAGGTGGTTCGCATCTCGGAAAAAATTCGGCA
>Ga0126379_10002841_pt1 | contig 11097 bp, 9 predicted proteins | sample PanSoiMetPlot_24_FD_92640 | JGI IMG/M metagenome (GOLD analysis project Ga0126379, IMG submission 92640) | Tropical forest soil microbial communities from Panama - MetaG Plot_24 | ecosystem: Environmental > Terrestrial > Soil > Tropical forest > Bulk soil | place: Panama | collected 2016-02-17
CTTCTGTGCCGGCCCTATGTCGTTCGCTTCGACGACATCCATGGGGGATTTGAATATACGCGCAGGGCTCAGTTTCGCCTTGTCCACATAAGCATGATCTCGCACGATTTCCTCCTGTGAGTGTTGTATGCATGATGTATCATAGGATTGACAAAATGCAACATGTGTATCACAGATTAATTCCAACAAGTTAAATCAGTCACTTAGACGCGGGATCCGCCTCTGGCTTCAGTGGAAAACGGCCGAATTTCGGTTAAACCGATGGTCGGTCAGCCGGCGCCCCTGATCGGGATGACTCGACGCTTACGATCGAGAAATTGACCGACATCTATTTCGTGCCGGGAGGCAGCCGCAGCTGATACGCCCTGCATGGACGTTCTGCCGCGCTGCTTGCCCGCGGTCGAAGGCTGGGCGATGGAGCGGGTGGGGCCACGCGGCTGCGGCTTGGTCGCGGTGAGGTTGGTGTGGGAAGAACAATAGTTACCGCTGGTGCGCGACGAAAGACCAATGGTTCGAACCATTGGTTCGATTTGACCTATTGGGGGATTCAAAACTTTGCGGCTTGCCTGGTGCCCGCGGTGACCGGTCGCCAGTCGCCATTGCTATTTTTTGAAGTCCCCCCTGCCCCAGGTTTTTGTCACTGTTACGAATTGCGCGCGCCAATGGCATGAATCAAAGATCTTTTCGATCCCGCCTAGTCCCCGGCTCCCCCGACCCTGGCACCCGTGGTCGGGTGGTCGGCGCTGTGGTCGTGGGTCGCTCGTTACTCGCCGCCGGGCTTTGGCCATAGACAGGAAAATCGGCGCGAGAACATGCAGATACAGGAACCGACATGTGAGTTGTTGCGGTGGCATTGGCATAAGTCGTGCAGCTCGCCCGCTCGCAAGTGCGAGTTAGCACTGCGGCACAGGAATAACGACAATGCTCTAAGCCCCTGTGGTTGTGGTTCATGGTTACGTGGTTAGCGTGGTTTTGCCTAACCCGACGCGTAGCAAAACACAGTCTCTCCTAGGCGATAGCTTCGAGCAAACCACGCGAACCATGAAACCATTGCGCCAGCAGTACTCGCCCCGACCTCGCTCGGTCCGGCCTGCGCCGCCATCAGCACCGCTGAACGACTTCACATCGGCTCTCGCTGCCCATCAATATCCGGCACGCCAGTCACAGTCACGCCAGCACCGGCTTGCGACGGTCCAATCAGACAATAAGCATTGGCAGCGGTACGTACCCCAGGTGTTTCGACCACTTTGATGCACCACCCATCGCGAATTTTGTCGCGCGCGCCTGCCAACACCCGGCCAAAATGGCGCGTGTTGATTTGCCCTTTGACGATCATCAATTCGCGCAACGCTGGATACTTGTATTTGGGTGGTCCAAATTCGCCTCTCCCAACAGTATCATTGGCTTTGTCGGTGCACATCGCCACAGTGAAGTGTCTGCGTTCTTGTTCTGTCGTTAAGCACGCTTGCAGCGCGTCATACAGCCGTTGCAAATCTTCTTGTTCTGGGTCCATGGCTCGCATCGCTTCCATGGCACCAAGCGGATCAGCCATGCCCAGCCAGATCAATGGTTGCTGTACCAACTCCGACCATTGGTCAAAACCAGCGTCGCGCTTCATTGCGCCTTCTGCCGGTTGCGGCGAGCCAGCTGCGCGAAAGGCGTGGATGATGGTGAACACTGCTGCCAAATAAGCGCCGCGATTAGCCCGCACGCGTCGTATCGGATCAGAATTGAATTTGCGCTCTTCTGGATGTTCTTCTTTTGCGATGAGCCGACAGCTCACAGTGCGTGGCACCAAATCGCCGCTCATCAAGATATTATTGCCATTGAGGAATGCAGTAGTGGCGCGACAATCGCATTGGCCTTGTTCATGACGACCAAGCTTGCGGATGTTCACCATGCCTTCAGTAGCCAATTCTGCCAGCCGCACGCTCTTCACCACCTTGTTTTCTGGCAGATTGTTAAAATGCATGATGGCGCGGCCAGCCAGCGCGGCGGTTTCCACGCGCTGTTCAAATTCTGTATCGTCTTCAGAACCAGCATCAGAAACTGGAATGTGGCCGGTGGCGATGGTGGTAATCACATGAATAAGATAAGTCTTGCCGGTGCGTGCTTTGGGTGCAGTCATAACAAACAGCGGTACTGCTCCAAATAATGCTCCACGCGCTGCTGTGGTTATGATAGCAGCCAGCGCGGCCGAGCGTGACACCGACTTCTTTTCTTTTTCTGTTTCGCCTTCAAATGGAAATTCATCCAGCAAGCCGTTGAGCAATGCCAGTGCTTTATCGGCATCGTTGCGCGTCGGTCGCTCCGGGATTGGTGGCAGCTCCACATTGTCGGAAGACTTGTACCAAAGTTCGGTTTGCTCGTCGTAACCCTGTTCGGTGAGCAGCGAACCATCTGGCCGCATGGTGGGCGATGTGATGATGCCCTTGACATCTGACAGAATATGATGGTGCGCCCCATGCAGTGGTTTCATGATTACTTCTGGTGGATCAATATCCACCCGATGCCCTCTGCTATTAATTTTTTCAAATCGCACTGCGTGGTGTGCGACCATATCGGTCAACTGTATTAAAGAAAGCGGTTCCAGCTCTGCGGACAAAAAATTACGACCGTCAACATCTTTGTGCCAACGCCAGCGCGCGCCTTCACGGCGCATGATGCGTTCGCCCGCGAACTTGATGTAGACGCCCGGCGGATGCTCGGCTGTGACGATTTCGATTTCAAAGTCGAGCGTCTGTGGCGGATCATTTGTCATGGCGGACTCAAAAAGCGTCAAGGTAGTTGCCAACAGGTTCGAACTCCGGCGTCACCCACCAAAACGGTCCCCATCCCTACCTCAAAAACCGTCGTCATTAGCGCATATCCTTCATGCATTGTTCATCGCCGCTTCTGGCGCTGCATCAGCCGTGGCGTACTAGGCACCATGTTGAGCTCATGGTCGCGTTGTTTGTTCGACGCTTTCCTGTCTGAGGATATTGAACGCGAACTCCATCTCAGCCCTGGTCGCATGGCCAGGAGCAGTGTTGCGACCGCAATCCACGCAGCACCAGCTTTCCGGCAGCAAGCCTTTGAGGTCCACCGGGTCGGTGGGCCCAAGACCAGCGTCGGCTCGCTCCAATGTGTGTTTTTGGAACTTATCTGCCATGGTGCACCCGCTCGTCACTCGGCGCCAAAAAACACCGCACTCACGCGCTGCCAACTGGCGGTTCGTTGAGCCGCCGAGGCAGCTCCTTGAGCAACCGCTCAAATGCAGCGACATGTTTCGGGCAAAGCACACAGTCACGCGGCATGTCTTTCTGCGGAACCTCGCAAGGTATGAGTTTCGGCTGGGGTGCCCAATAGGTCAGCAACCAAAGCCAGCGATGCGGCATGTCACCTTCAAAGGTCGCGCCGCAACCGTCCCAGGCGCACTGACTGCCGCAGATTTGATCTGCAGGGACGAGCATTTCCTTCCAAACCGTAGCCATGGACTTATTGCTCCGTCGTGGTGGTGTGTTGCTGGCGCGCGCGCACCCATGGCGGATCATCCGCGAAGCTGCGGTTGATCGAATGCTGCCAGCCATTGCTGGAGCTTTCGTCGATCAATTCGATCCAGGTGGCGCGCCGTCGCTGGCGTACTCCACCACCACAGTGACGCGCGCGGCTGCCAGCTCCTGGAGCACCCGACGCTCCCTGAGCCGGTTGAACCGCGCGCAGCTTGTGGCGCGCGGCGATGTAAGTAAGACATCCCTATCCGGCCGATAGGGATGATTTATTTTGGCGGGCGACCGCGCTTTTTAAACCGCTGCGGATGGTGGCGCGAGCGCAAGTGGTTTTTTAGCGTCTTGGGCTTCAAGTCAGGATAACGCAGCAACGCAATTCTAATAGCCCGCTCGCGTGAGCCATCGCCGCAATGCTCTCGCAATATCCGTTGGATGGCGGGCAGCTCCTGCGCCGCCTGACGAGCCTTGCTGCGATGGTGGGGCGCGCGTCGCCTGCGGTCCACCGGCATGCCGTCGCGGAACCACCTGGCCAGGTGCAGGAGACCCATGTCCTCCAACAAATAAACAGCCTGGTTAGCATCACCACCGTTATAAAGGCATTCCACCGCGTAAGCGTCGCGTTCGCACCGTTCGGCCAGCGCGCGCTCCTTGGCATCAGAACTGCAATCGACAAAATCCAACGCACGATTGACGATGTGGAGCAGCCGCTTGTCATCAGCGGCGGTGAACAGCGGCTCTGGCGCGCGCTCGAGATGCCGTAGTAGATCGATCGGCGGTTCAGCGACGACCTCAGCCTCTGCCGCCTGTTCTGTCTTCCACTGCGGCACATAGTGTCGCGAGGCGCGGTGCACCCGCCCGTGCTGCGCATCGTCGCGAGATGGGACCCTGCGCTGACTGGGAACACCGCGTTTGCGTCTTGTCATGATCTGCTACCTCGCAGTGGCACTACAGCGCCGACAACACTCGGTGTGCAAGCAAAATCTGCCCACGCCTGCATCAATCGCACGCGCTGCTCGAACAGATCGGTGCGACGATAAGCCTTCTGCACTGCGCTGCCAATGGAATGGGCCAGCGCTTGCTCTGCGAGCACAGTAGCGAAGGCGGTGCGTTCTTCGCTCCAAACTCGGAATGTGGAGCGGAAGCCGTGCACGGTGATGTCGCTGCGCAGCTGACGCAGCACGCGGTACATGGCGACACCACCGACCGGTCGGCCAGCTTTGGCGCCAACGAAAACAAACTCACCCTCGCGTGGCAACGCGTGCAACATTGAGACGCATTGGCACGAGAGCGGCACCCGATGCGGCTTGCCAGCCTTCATGCGCGCACCAGGGACGGTCCACTGCTCAGCATCTAAATCAATCTCCGACCAACGGGCTCCAAGCACTTCACCGGTTCTGGCAGCAGTGAGAATCAAGAATTCCAATGCTCGTGCAGCGGTGCCAGGAACGGCACGCAGTTCCGCCATGAACGTCGACAGCTCGGCGTACGGCAGCGCTGGCATGTGCTTCACAACGGTGATCTTGTCCGGCGCGGGCAGCAGGTGTTTGAGGTGCTCCCACCGCGCGGGATTGGGACCAGCGGAGCGATAGCCCGCTGCAACGGCAAAATCCATGATGAGCTTGATGCGTTGTTGTAGCCGCTGCGCGGTGATGGTCTTTTGCAACCAAAGCGGCTGCAGCGTGGCGAGTACAAGCGCTTCATCGATGCTCGCAATCGGCTGCGCAGCGAGCAGCGCCGCGTGGCGCAGCGAATTAAGAAAGTCGCGATGATGCTTGCGATTGCGCCAGCTGACACTGTGGGTGTCGAAAAATTCGTTCGCCACCTGGGCGAAAGTGCGGCTCTTAGCGGCGGCTGCGGCTAGTTGCGCACGCTCAGTGCGGCGCGCGTCCAGCGGGTCGATCTTGTCGGCCAGCAACTTGCGTGCAGCGAGCGCGCGCTCTCTCGCCTCGGCCAACGTGAAGGTCGCGGCGCTGCCGAGGCCCATCCAACGTTTGCGGCCGTTCAGCTCGAACCTTAACAGCCAGCTCCGATTGGTGGGCGATATCACCTGCAAGTAAAGTCCGTGCGCGTCGAAGTAGCGGCCACGCGCAGTGAGCTTGGCGATCTTTTTAACGCTCAGTGTCATCGTCGCAACAATGCCTTGAGCTGCTTGCGTTGGCGCGCTTCGCGCGCGAGTACACGCGCCAACGGTTGGGGTAGTAACTGGTCCAGCCGCCGTTGCAACAGCCGGATGATGAGCTGTTGGCTCAGCGCCTCGGTCTCCACGGCCTCATGCACGCCGCGCCCATCCTTGAAACGCTTGTCGTGCTTGATGATGATCGGCAGACGGTAGCGCGTGACCTGACGTTCAGTGAGCGCCACCCGCTCCCAGCGCAACGGCTCGTCCAACTCCTGTTCAAGCACACGACGGGTATTGGCCTCGATGTCATTGCCGGCCAAGTCCCAGTCCCCGAAATAGAGCACCCGCGCGCCGTCCTGCAGTCGCGGAATGATGTCGGTGTGGAGAAAACCGGCGACTTGGCCGCCGGTCGCGGCGAGCCGCACGGCATAGCGGTCGCAGAGCGGGCGCAAAACACCGGCCAACGAGCGGCTCTCGGTGAGCACCAGCGGCGCGTCGCCCTGCCAGGGGTCCAGCCGCGCCTGTTCAAGAACAGAGGTCATCCAGTCCTGCACGCTGGCTGCACCGGTGAAGTCGTCCAGCGAGCGCGTTTCGTCCACGATCCACTCCCACGGCACATGCCCGCGCTCGCGCAGGTCGGTGAGCGCGCTATGGACGATGTGATCGGGCGGGCGCGCGCCATCCTTCTCCTTGGAGAGAGTCCCGCGCGTCACCAGCTCGTAGAACAGAAAGCGAGCGCTGGTCGGGAGCATGCCGGTCGCGTCATGCTCTGTGAGCAAGGCGTGGATGATGCCGCGCATGCGGCCGATCTTAGTCTCCGGGGCAGGATCGATATAGTCCGTCGGCATGAATGGTAACCGATAAACCCCCGGATTGGCCCACGGGCCTGGCCGGGCCTAGGCGGGTCTTATCGCCTGGAAGCGGGGCTGAGGCAAGCGAAAAATTGCGATGGTGCAATGGCTTGGGCTGAGGGTAGCGGCCTATGGCGGGGCTAGACAGGACCCAAGCAAGCGGAGCCTCGCTCCGCCTTCAGGATGTCTCCGGAGACGCCCCTCGATGAGCGAGGATGCGAATCTTATAGCATGAATGCGATATGTAGTCAAGGAGGTAGTTGGGGTGTAGTCATGGCGGACCAATATCGCGTGGTGCAGCACGTAAATGGATCGAAGCTATCTAATTGGTTAGTGCGGGGCCGTTTCGAACGCCAATTTCACTCGAATTCTGACGGGTGTGGCTATGCGGATATTAAATCCGAATATCAACCCGGGCATTTAATTTGAGGGGGGCCTTCTCATAGAGACAAGGGGGTGCACGTCCTTTTCATCGACGTGCACCCCCGACTCAACTTCTCTTCATCAACAGGTATGCACGTGGCTCACGTGCAACCTTCAGCTTCTCTAGCATAAACCGCTCTCACTTGTCCCGAACGGGGCAAGCTTCGAGCTTCAGCTTGAATATGAACTCTCGCTTCGGGCTGCGGCGCTGCAAGTCCAGGTCGACCATCCATCTCTTAGATGGCTTCTTCAGCCTTGCAAGTAAGCGCTTTACCCAAGAAAGAGCTCTCCAAAGTAGACCTATGTTCCACGTATGCTGAGAAGCCGCGGGCAACATTCTACGTCGCCGTTGGCTTCACAGGAGGGACATGAGACATGTTGGGTCTGCTCCGTGTTTGCCACCACACCTCCGTCGTTTGTTAGCTAGCACCGCCGCACCGAAGATGCAGACGGCTACCAAGCACTGTCTGGCGGTGAAGGCAGTGCCGATAATTATTCTAAGTGACCAAAAGCAAAGTTCAAGGTGACTGTAGGCTAATAGGCTGATCGTCGGCACAATGGCGACTGTGTGCGCCTAACGCGGCCCCGTGGGGCCAGGTATCGTGATTTCGGCACCTGGCCCCCACGTCCAAGTCGGATCATCAACTTCAAAAGATATCCATTGCACCTGGTTATTGTTTAGTTTGTTACGTAGCGTGAACAGTACGAACGTCTTATTGTCGACCATCGAAATCAAATGGTAGCCAAGCAGAGCCTCGATTTGGTCTTTCCATGCTTCGATATCCGCAAAGCCGAGATTGGCGTATCTATTGGTTAGAAACAGCCCTCTGAAGCTACCGCGGTGAAGAACGTTGCCGCACCTACCGTAGAGCCGAATGAGTTCTTCCTTGGTAAGGAAGCCATCTTTCCGAAGCACTGCATTGAACTCCTCCGGGCCCTGCTTCGTCTGGATCGCAGCATGAGGATAGAATTTTGGATGGAGCTTTTCCAGTTCTTTGACTATTTTGTCGGCTTCGTAAGCTTTTGTATATGTCTTCCGCAGCCTCTGGACGACTTCAATGTCGCCGTGAGCTGCTAAAGAGCCGAGCGCGATTACTTCGCAAAGTAGCCGCAATTGTAGAAAGCAAAATTCCCTGACCGCGCCATTGGGCAATCCGGTTTTCCCGGCCAGCGCTGTCCCCATTGCTTCCAGACGGAGCTTCGCTTCGTCCATCAGCTTTGAATACAGGTTGAGCGCTGTTCGGTATTTCGATGGTTCTGGCACCCATTCGGTAGCGTCGGTCTTGCCCATGTCTGCACTGCACCTGGTCTGGATGACACCCCCGCGTTGCTACGAGCTTAAACCGGAAAGGGTCTTAGTGCCGCGAAGACGAAAGAGGATGTTTTAATGGGAAAGCAAGTAGCCGGATGAGCGAAGCGAAATCCGGGATATCCCGCTTGAATAGCTCGCGGGCCAGCGACAAAGATGCGACGTTGATTGACCGTCAAGTGCTCGACGGCGGCTTGGCCCTCGCGGGGCAGAAATGGCGCTCGAATTGAAAAAATTGGTCCGCCGAAGTTGGGATGGCGTCAGGCGAGGGTGGGCCTTCATGGAGGAACGCATCGGACGAGCCATTTCTGAGTGGCAACATCTTAGTCCCGCGCAAGGGAGGTACTACAAACGCCATCCCCTCAGATACTTAAGGGGCTATGTCCTTACCTCTTCGGACCTTAAGCCGCGGATTCAGTCTGCCGTGGGGGGCGCGTCGGCAACGATGTGGCATCACGTATATACCTGGCGCTACAAGTTCCTCCTCTTTGCAACCCGGCACGGTGCTTTAGCTCGTCTCATTGTCTTGTTTGCCGCAATTGGTGCAAGCATCCTCGCGATCCCAGCCCTCGAACACGTGCTTGAACGCCACTTCATGTCCGAAGCCGGACTCTCGGCGCTACGCACGTTGCTCGTCACGCTCGGCGGAGCCCTGATCGGCGCCACCGCGATTGCGTTCTCTGTCGTGATATTTGCTGTCCAAATCAATTTTGCCCGGATGCCCCATGGGCTATTTCGAAGGCTCAGTTCGGATTTTCGCCTTCTTGGCGCGTTTGCCTCGACATTCATTTTGGCAATAGGAGTGGCGAGCCTATCTCTTGTGCCAAATGCATCGTGGTCAGCTGTCGTTTTACTGACGGCAATTTGGTCAACGATCCTCATTCTTATCCTGTTTTTGTATGGCTACCGCCGTGCGCTCGATCTGATCAATCCGACGGTGCAACTTCGTTTGATTAAGACGAGTGCGCAGAAGGATATGCGTAGATGGGCGCGCAGGGCGTGTCACATGGCGCCGTTGCTGAAGCGTCCAGATGAAGACAGGCAAACGGATCCGCCCCGTTCAACACACGACTTGTCTCGCATGGTTTACTTTCAGCTCAATCCACATTGGACCGCGGTTTCACGCCGAGCTATCACGCATGCTATCTCCTTCGCGCGACGCTACGCCGAGCAAGGCGATTACGAGGTATCGGAAAGAGCCCTCAACGCAGTGGTGGTCATCAACGCCAGCTATATCGAAGCAAAAGGAAAGACCTTTTTCGCACATAACCCGGTGTTCGATATTCCGCAAGCCACCGACGGCTTCATCAACGAGACTCTGGAGCAGCTACGTCAACTTGCACACGTCGCCACCACTCGTGGTGACGAAGAACAGATACGCCAGACGTTCGCCGCAATGGCCGGGCTCGTTCAAGTCTATTTGGATATTGACTACGCAAGCGAGAATGTCGACAGCAAGCAGCACGCCCAGCTTGCAGCAAGCTATCTGACGGGTGCTGTAGAGGGAACCCTGCCGCGCAACATGCCCGACGTTGTAATGGAAGGCGTGCGCCTGGTGGGTCAATCTGCGCAGCGTTTTCTTGCAGCGAGCAACCCGAATGACATTGTAATACTGACCGAGAAGATTGCTGCTATTTCTTGCACAGGGGCCATCAAGCAAGAACTCCGCCCAGTCACATTAACTGGTATGGAGCAGTTGGCCCGTCTTACTTTCGATCTGATCCGCACCAAGGGCCATGATATTCATTTCGCCGTCAAAGAATTGAGAGGCGACGTTGAGCTAGTTGTGCAGATGTTCCTGAATGTGCCAGATGCTCCACTCACGAACACACACAGCACATTTCTCGCCCCGTACTATTCTCTGACGAAGACGCAGACGCTCGGCGGATGGCTGACAGAACTTGTCAACGCTCTCGTCCCAGCTGACGCAGATAACAAGAATGCGGCAGCGGTCATTCGAAATCTCGAAGCGTGGGCCGAAGGACTTTATCGGACGGAAAAGGAACTGCTACTCCTCGCCCTCAAGAAGAAATCACATTTCACGTTCGACGTAATTCACTGGATTGCGCATGTAACCAAACTCCTGACTGCGGTTTCTGGAGCGCCCGCTACCAATGACCACGTGAAGGGAGAGCTTCAGAAGCACGCACGCTGGCTTATCTCAGTGCTGTCATGGATCCCCGATGATACAGACACCATCAGTTTTGTCGAAAATTTTGGCCTCACTGAACTGCTGTTTGAAGCGGCGCTCGATGCACAATCACGGAACAGCTTCGAGGTATCGGCGAGCACAAGAAAATTGCTAGTTTCATGGGCGTTCAAAGGTGCACGCCACCACACTGGGTGGGCTGTTCTGGAAAGATCGATACTCGCGTTGGTAACCCTCGTTCTCTGGAAAGAGGACCTAAACCTAGTTCCATGGCTTAGAACCGAACTCGCCAAAAGACTGAATGGCGAGAATGCGCCCGACCAGGAAATCCGTGACGGCGCCGCGCGAGAACTCAGGCGGAAAGCTGAAACCCTATACCGGAGAGAGTTTGAATTGTCGCGTATTAATCATGCAATGGGTCAGATTGATCCTGCAAAATTGCAGCCTCTCTTGCATGAAATCGCTGATTTGCTGTCTCCCGGCACAGCAGGAGAACCTGTTGATCTTGGGTTCTAGTAGCGGCGTCGCCTCCGTGCAGCGACCTATGGACTATGGAGGGCAGAACCCGGATATCGCCATAGCGCGTCGAAGACGCGCGTGAACGCGCTGGCTCATCCGGGCTACGCTCACTGCCGTCAGGACGGCAGGATGACGGCCTTGCCGGTCGTCTGCGTGTCGAACAGCCGGTAGGCTTCCTCGGCCTGCTCGAGCCGCCAGCGGTGCGTGAAGAGCCGCTCCACGTCCACCTTCCGCTCGGC
>Ga0126379_10002842_pt1 | contig 11097 bp, 2 predicted proteins | sample PanSoiMetPlot_24_FD_92640 | JGI IMG/M metagenome (GOLD analysis project Ga0126379, IMG submission 92640) | Tropical forest soil microbial communities from Panama - MetaG Plot_24 | ecosystem: Environmental > Terrestrial > Soil > Tropical forest > Bulk soil | place: Panama | collected 2016-02-17
AGATTCTGGGCAAGGACCGCGCGTTTCACGATGAACTGGCCGCCACGCGTGCACGCCTGGCTCCGAACCAGATCGGCCATGCCGGGCAGTTGCAGGAGTGGCTCGAGGACTGGGACATGCGGGCCCCCGAGATCCACCATCGTCACGTCTCGCACCTGTTCGGCCTGTTTCCCGGGCACGACATCGACGTGCGCCGCACCCCTGAAGTGGCGGCCGCCGTGAAACGCTCGCTCGAGATTCGCGGCGATCAAGCCACGGGCTGGGCGACGGCGTGGCGCATCAACCTGTGGGCCCGGCTGGCGGACGGCAACCACGCCTACGACATCCTGAAGTTCCTGCTCGGCCCGGAGCGCACGTATCCGAACATGTTCGACGCGCACCCGCCGTTCCAGATCGACGGCAACTTCGGCGGCACCTCCGCGATCGCCGAGATGCTGGTGCAGGAAGACGCGGGAGAGATTCGCCTGCTGCCGGCGCTGCCGGGCGCGTGGCCCGACGGCCGCGTCACCGGCCTGCGGGCGCGCGGTGGCTTCGAGGTCGATCTCACGTGGAAGGGCGGCGCGCTCGAGCGCGCGACGGTGCGGTCGCTGCTCGGACAGCCGCTGCGCCTGCGCCGCGGGAACACGCTCCGCGCCTTCGACCTCGCACGCGGCGCGACGCTGACGGTCGTCGGGAACGACCTGCAGTCGCAGGGTGGCGTGGCGATCCTCCAGGTCGACACGGATCGCCGGATCGGCACCATCGATCGGAACATCTACGGGCAGTTTCTCGAGCACATCAACCACTCAGTCGAGGACGGTCTCTTCGCCGAGCAGATCCGCGGCGCCGGATTCGAAGGGAAGGATTTCGAGACGTACTGGACGACGTTCGGGACGCCCGACGCGGTGAGGGTCGTCGACACGGCGTTCGAGCGCGGGACGAAGAGCGTGCGGATTGCCGCGAGCGGCCAGACCTCAGGCATCAGGCAGCGCCGCGTCTATCTGGAATCCGGGCGGAGCTACGACGGATCGCTCTGGATCAAAACCGAGGCGGGCTCGCCGCGCTTGTCGCTGCGCGTGCTGGCCGCCGACGGAAGCGTCCTGGCGGAGCGGCCGCTGGCGGCGCGCGGCTCCGCGTGGGCGGAAGTGCCGTTCGCGTTCACGAGCGCGCGCACCGAACGCGATGCGGTGATCGAGATCGCCGCCGGCGGGCGCGGCGCCGCGCTCCTCGACTTCGTGTCGCTGATGCGCAGCGACGTGCGCAAGAGCGGCATGTTCCGCCCCGATCTGCTCGCGTCGCTGCGCGGTCTGGCCCCCACGTTCATCCGATGGCCTGGCGGCTCGTTCGCCTCCACCTACAAATGGCAGGACGGCATCGGCCCGTTCGCGTCGCGCGTCTACCACCCGAACGAGATCTGGGGCGGCTACTCCGACTACTACGGCTTCGGCACCGACGAATTCCTCGAGCTCACGCGCCAGCTCGGCGCCGATCCGCTGATCGTGCTGGCGGCGCCGGACGACGCTCCGGCGTCGGTCGAGTACGCGATGAACTGGGTGCACTACGTCAACGACCCGGCGACGACGACCTGGGGACAGATGCGCGCGCGCAACGGCCATCCCGAGCCGTACCGCGTTCGCCACTTCCAGATCGACAACGAGCCGATGAACAACGGGTTCACGCCCGAGCGCTACGCCGCGATCGTCAATCTCTACGGCAGCCGCCTTCGGCAGATCGTGCCCGACGCCGTGATCGTCGCCTGCGGCCAGAAGCGCTCCAACGACATGGCCTGGAGCGAGAAGGTCATCGATCTCGCCGGGAAGAACTTCGACGTGCTCGGCGTGCACAACTACGAGTACGAAAGCGATCTCTACGAGTCCGGCGTGCGGCGCATCGGCGACTACCTCGTGAAGCTGCGCGACTACGTGCGCGCGTCGGCGCACCCGCGGATCAAGCTCGCCGTGCTCGAGTGGAACCTGAGCCGCACCTACGATTGGCGGGCGGGTCTCCACGCCGCCGGCAGCCTGATGCTGTACGAGTCGCTTGGGCCGGAATTGACGATGACGGCGCCGGCGCTGCTGATGCGGAACACGACGGACGATCCGACGTGGACGTCGTTCATCTATCACGATCACGTGTCGTGGTTCCCCGGCGCGGCGTATGTGGTCGAGAAGCTGTTCCGCGAGCATGTCGCCGACCAATACCTCGCGTCGACGTCGGGCACGTTCCGCGACGTCGACAACCGCGCGACCTTCTTCAGCGACATTTCGCAGATGAAGCCGGAGCGCTGGCAGCCCGGGACCGTGGATGCCATCGCGACCGCGACTGCTGACGGCCGTCGCATCGTGATCAAGGCGGTGAACTACCAGGGCAGCGCGAACACGCTGCTCGTCCACCTGCAGGGCTCGCGCGTCCCGGCGGGCGGGACGGTGACGGTCTACACGATCACCGCCGGCCTGAACGACACCGCATCGCTGGAGCAGCCGGATCGCATCAAGCCAGCGCAGAGAACGATCGAGTACCGCACCGATCTCACGATCGAGCTGGCGCCTTACACGGTCGCGGTCGTGGAGATCGCTGCCCGATAGCCCGCGGCTACACATGACAACGGAGACGAAGATGAAGCGAGCCTGCCTGCTGGTATGCGTCGTCCTGCTCGGCGCGAGCGTTCCGCGCGCCGCGGCCCCGACGATCACGATTGACGCCTCTACGCCTGCCGGCAAGGTCAGCCCTCTGCTCTACGGCCTGATGACCGAGGAGATCAACCACGCCTACGACGGCGGGCTCTATGCCGAGTTGATCCAGAACCGCGCGTTCCTCGACGATGCGGCGTCGCCGGCGCACTGGACGGCGGTGCAAGGCGATGGCGCGGCGGCCGCGATCGCGCTCGCGCTCGATAAGGCCGAGCCTCTCAACGGCACGATTCCCACCAGCCTGCGCGTCGAGGTCACGCAGGCGTCGACCGGACACGCGGCCGGCGTCGCCAACGAGGGCTACTGGGGCATCCCGGTCAAGCCCGACACGCGCTACCGCGCGTCTTTCTACGCGAAGTCCGCACCGGGTGCGACGGGTCCGATCACCGCCGCCATCCAGAGCGAGGACGGCAAGACGACCTACGCCAGCGGACGGGTGTCGGGTCTGACGCAGACGTGGAAGCAGTACGAAGTGACGCTCTCGACGGCGAACGTCGCGCCGACCGCGAAAGCGCGCTTCGTGCTCACCGTCGATCGCCCCGGGACGCTGTGGCTCAGTCTGGTCTCGCTCTTTCCGCCAACCTACAAGAACCAGGCGAACGGCTTCCGTCCCGACCTGCTGCAGATGCTGATCGACATGCGGCCGAAGTTCCTGCGCTTTCCCGGCGGCAACTACCTCGAGGGCGATCAGATTGCCGATCGCTTCGAGTGGAAGAAGACGCTCGGCCCGTTGGCGGAGCGGCCCGGCCACATGGCCCCGTGGACCTACCGCTCGAGCGACGGGCTCGGCCTCTACGAGTTCCTGCTCTGGGCCGAGAACATGACTGCGGAGCCGATCCTCGCGGTGTACGCCGGCTACTCGCTGAAGGGCGCGTACGTGAAGCCCGGCCCGGGCCTCGAGCCGTACGTCCAGGACGCGCTGGACGAGATCGAATACGTCACCGGCCCGCCGACCTCGAAATGGGGGTCGCTGCGGGCCAGGGCCGGCCATCCGGCGCCCTTCAAGCTGACCTACGTCGAAGTGGGGAACGAAGACTTCTTCGATCGCTCCGGTTCGTACGATCAGCGCTTCGCGCAGTTCAACGAGGCGATCAAGGCGCGCTACCCGAACCTCCAGGTCATCTCGACTGTTGGTTTCGAGCACCCCGAAAACCAGCGCGTCCGCAGCGTGACGCCGGACGTGGTCGACGAGCACTACTACCGCACCGTCGACGCGTTCCTGAAGGCGTCGCGCGGACAATACGACAAGTACGACCGCAAGGGGCCGAAGATCTTCGTCGGCGAATGGGGCGCGTACGAGACGCCGTTCGAGCCGTGGAACCCGCGCTCGCGCGGCGAGGCGCCGACGCCCAACCTGCGCGCCGCCATCGGCGACGCGGCCTGGATGACCGAGATGGAGCGGAACTCGGACATCGTGGTCATGCACTGCTACGCGCCGCTGCTGGTGAACGTGACCCCGGGCGCGCGGCAGTGGCGGCCGAATCTGATCGGCTACGACGCGTTGCGCGTCTATGGCTCCCCGAGCTACCACGCGATCAAGCTCTTTGCCACGCACCTCGGCGACGAGATCCTGAAGGCCAGCGCCACGGACACCGACGTGCTGGTGTCGGTCACGCGCGACAGCCGCTCCCGGACGCTCTACGTGAAGCTCGTGAACCCCGGCAGCGCGGCGGCGCCGGTGCAGCTCGACATCGCCGGTGGCGCGCTCCGCCCGACCGCCACCGCGCTCACGCTCGCCGGGGACCCGCAGGACACCAACTCGATCGACGCGCCGGAACGCGTGGTCCCGAAGTCGTCCCAGGTCACGGGCGTCAAAGCCGGCTTCGTCTACACGGTCCCGGCGAACGGAATCGTGGTGCTGCAGCTGGGGCTCCAGTAGCCCGCCCGTCGATCCTTTCAGCCGCACTCTGGAGAACAACGACATGTCGAACGCACGATTACCACGGCGAGCGGCGGGTTTGATGGCCGCGCTCGGATTGACCGCGGGCTCTCTCGTCGCGCAGGTCAAGACCAATGTGCCGGACATCGTCGCCGGCGCGCGTCCGGCGATCGTCGAGCGCGTCAAGATTCACGGGACGGCGCTCGAGGGCAACCTCGAGGGAGACGCCGTCGACCGGGACGCGATCGTCTTCCTGCCGCCCGGGTATCACCAGAATCGGACCCGCCGGTATCCGGTCGTGTACGCGCTCCACGGGTACTCGATTGGAGCGGAGCAGTGGAGCCAGGAGATCCACGTGCCGCAGACGATTGAAGGCGCGTTCGCCAAGGGCGCGCACGAGATGATCGTCGTGCTGCCGGACTCGAAGACCGTCCACAACGGCTCGATGTACTCCAGCTCGGCGACGACCGGCGATTTCGAGAACTACATTGCGCGCGACGTCGTGTCGTACGTCGACGCGCACTACCGAACCTTCGCGACGCGCGAGAGCCGGGGTCTGGTCGGCCACTCGATGGGCGGTTATGGCGCAACGCGGATCGGCATGAAGCACGCGGACGTCTTCGGCAGCCTCTACATCATGAGCCCGTGCTGCCTGTCCCCACGCGGCAGCGGCGGCGGACGCGGCGCGCCACCGGCCAATGCGCCTGCGAATGACGAGGCACTGGCCGCCGTCAAGACGCCAGCCGACTCGGCGAAGCTGCCCTTTGGCCTCCGCGCGCAATTGGCGTCGGCGGCGGCCTGGTCACCCAACCCGAAGAATCCTCCGCTGTTCCTCGATCTGCCGCTCGGCGACAACCAGCAGGCGGTTCTCGCGAAGTGGGCCGCCAACGCGCCGCTGGCATTCATCGACCAGTACATACCGGCGCTGCGCCGGTATCGCGCCATTTCCATCGACGTCGGAGATCAGGACGGATTGCGCGTCGACGCCGGCAGGCTGCACGACATCCTCGATCAGTACGGGATCCCGAACACCTTCGAGGTCTATCCAGGCACACATACAAGCGATGTCGCCGTCCGCTTCCAGGAACACGTGATGCCGTTCTTCAGCCGAACGTTGTCGTTCGAGGCGGTCAGGCGGTGAAGTGTGCTCGTGCGCATGCGAGCCTGACCGTCGCGCTGCGGACTGACGCGAAGCGGTTTCACCCAGTACTTCTGTCGTCGACGCCGGGAGACCGATCAAAATCCGTCCGATCCGATTAAGGGCATGCAACAATGCGTGCCGCGGAGGGGGAGATGGATCACCGCAACGATCCCCGGGGGACGGCTCCGCCGCTGACACTCGCGCCAGCACCGTCGCTGCCCAAGGGCGGCGGAGCCATTCGGGGCATGGGCGAAAAGTTCGCCGCGCGCGCCTTCACTGGTACTGCCTCGCTCTCGGTGCCGTTGCCGGTGACACCGGCTCGCTCGGGTTTCCACCCCGAGCTCGCACTGAGCTACGACTCGGGCGCCGGCAACGGCCCGTTCGGCCTCGGCTGGCATCTCGCCCTGCCAAGCATCACTCGCAAGACCGACAAGCAGTTGCCCAGGTACGGCGACGCCGACGACTCGGACGTGTTCCTGCTCTCGGGCGTCGAAGACCTGGTGCCGTCGCTCGAGGAGCCGCGGGTGCACGACGGCGTGCGCATCCGGCGCTATCGGCCGCGCATCGAGAGCGCCTTCTCCCGCATCGAGCGCCACGAGGCCATCGCCACCGGCGATCTGTACTGGGTGGCGGTTTCCGCCGGCAACGTCCGCAACATCTATGGACAGACCGCGCGCATCGCCGACCCGCGCGATGGACGGCGCGTCTTCAGCTGGCTGCTCGAACGCAGCGAAGACGCGCTCGGCAACGTGATCGCCTATCACTACGTGAAAGAGGATCTCGGTAACGTTCCCGAGAGCGCCGCCGAGGCCCACCGGCGCAACGACACCATCGCCGGCTCATACCTCTCCCACGTCGACTACGGCAACCGCGTGCCGGGCGACGAATCGAGCTGGGCGTTCCGGGTGGTCTTCGACTACGGCGACCATCCGCCGTTCGGCCCCGAGCGCGCGCAGCCTCCGAACTGGCCGGCGCGCCTCGATCCTTTCTCGAGCTACCGCGCCGGCTTCGAGGTGCGGACCTATCGGTTGTGCCAGCAGGTGATGCTGTTTCACCGCTTCGACGATCTCGGCGTGACGCCGTGCCTCGTGCACGCCACGCGGTTCGCGTACGGCTACGACGAGCGCGCAACGATGGCGCGCCTCTCCAGCGTGGTGCAGGAGGGATACATCCGCCAGGGCGACCACTACTCGAAGCCGCAGGCGACGCCGCCTTTACGTTTTGCCTACGGCGAAGTCCAGCTGCACACGGAGATCGGCGTGATCGACGTCGCCGACATCGAGGGCGGCATCGACGGCAAACGGCACCACTGGGTGGATCTCGACGGCGAGGGGTTGCCCGGCGCGCTGAGCGACGACGGCGGCGCGCTCTACTATCGGCGCAACCTTGGCGGCGGCGCGCTCGATACGTCCCGCCGGCTGGCGAACCGTCCCGCGATGGCGGCGCTGGCGCGCGGCGGCCAGCAGCTCATGAGCCTGGGCGGCGACGGCAAGCTCGATCTGGTGGAGCTGGGACCGCCCCTGCCCGGTTATCACGAGCGCATCCCCGAGAGCGACGGCTGGGAGCCGTTTCGCGCCTTTGAATCGCATCCCGGGATCCACTGGAGCGATCCCAACCTGCGCTTTCTGGATCTCAACGGCGACGGCATCGACGACGTGCTCCTCAGCGACGCGGACGGATTCGTCTGGTATCCGTCGCTCGGCAGGCGGGGCTTTGGCCCGCCGCGATACTTTCCGCGGCCGAGCGACGAAGCAGCCGGTCCGGCGCTGGTGTTCGCCGGCGACAGTCACTCCGTCTTTCTCACCGATATCAGCGGCGACGGCCTGCGCGACTTCGTGCGCGTGGAGAACGGCAGCATCTGCTACTGGCCCAACCTCGGGCACGGACGTTTCGGCGCCAAGGTGACGATGGCGGGCGCGCCGGTTTTCGATGCGCCCGATCAGTTCCAGGCGAAGCGCATCCTCTTCGCCGACCTCGACGGCTCGGGCACGACCGACGTGATCTATCTCGGACGCGACGGCGTGCGCTTCTGGTTCAACCAGGCGGGCAACGGCTGGAGCGGGCCGGAGGCGCTTCCCGGTCTGCGCTTCGACTCCGACGTCAGTGTCACCGCCGTCGACATTCTCGGCAGCGGTACGGCGTGCCTGGTGTGGTCGTCGCCGCTGCCAGCCGACGGAAAAGAGTGCCTGCGCTACGTCGATCTGCTCGGCAGCAAGAAGCCCCACCTGCTGGAAGAGGTCGACAATGGCCTCGGCGCCAGCACGCGCGTGAGCTATGCGCCGTCGACACGGTACTACCTCGCCGCGCGCGCGGCCGGTACCCCCTGGAGGACGCGTCTCGCTTTTCCCGTGCACGTGATCGATCGCGTGGAGAGCTACGACGCCATCTCTCGCGTGCGCTTCGTCTCGGAGTATCGCTACGCCGACGGCTATTACGACGGCTACGAGCGCGAGTTCCGCGGCTTCGGCTACGTCGAGCAGTGGGACACGGAATCGGATCCCGCGCTCTCGGGGAAGGGCCTGTTCGCCGATCGGCCGCCGCCGGTCAACGGCGAATATCCGCAGCCGCCGGTGGTGACCGAGACCTGGTTCCACGTCGGCGACTGGCTGAACGACGGCGCGCTGCCATCTTCGCTGCCCGAAGGCCTCACGAGCGGCGAGTCGCGCGATGCCTATCGCGCGCTCAAGGGACTGGTGCTCAGGCAGCGCGTTCGCGACGCGGCGCCCGGCAGCCAGCCCTATCAAGTGACCGATCACAGCTACCGCGTGGAGCTGTTGCAACACGCGCACGGCGACGCGCCGGGCATCTTCTTCAGCCATCCGCGCGAGACGGTGCAGTGGCAGATGGAGCGCAATCCCGCCGATCCGCGGATCCATCACGAGCTGGTGCTGGAAGTCGATGCGCTCGGACATGCGCGCCGCAGCGTCAGCATCGGCTATCCGCGGCAGGCGGCCGATCGGCTGCCCGAGCAGGGTGTGCTGCTGGCGCTCCTGACGGAAGCCGACGTGATCAACGTGGTGGACCAGGACTGGTATCGACACGGCGTTCCCCTCGAGACGCGGAAGTACGAGCTGAAGGGGCTGCCGGAGAACGCGGCGCCGTTGTCGTTTGCCGCGGTGCTGGCGGCGGCCGACGCCGCGGTGGCCATCGCCTATGACGACGAACCGCCGGCCGGCGCGAGCAAGCGGCTGGTGGAGCGTGCGCGCAGCCGCTACTACGACTCGGATGCGCTTCCCAATCCGTTGCCTTGGGGTGTCACTGACGCGCGCGGTCTCGCCTACGAATCGTACGGCCTGGCCTTCACGCCGCGCCTGGTGCAGACGCTCTACGACGGTCGTGTCGGCGACGCCATCCTGCGCGAGGGCGGCTACGTTCGACTCGACGACGACGACTGGTGGGTGCCGAGTGGACGCGGCGTGCCGGAGCTGCCGTTCTATCTGGCGACGGCGTTCCTCGATCCCTTCGGCAACGCCGCCACCGTGAAGTACGACCCGGATTGGCTGCTGGTGACGTCGGCCCGCGACGCCAAGGGCAACGAGGTGCACGTCGAGAACGACCATCGCACCATGGCGCCGAGAGAGATCACCGATGCCAACGGCGCGCGGTCGTCGGTCGAGACCGACGAGTTGGGACGAGTCGTCGCCACCCGCGTGATCGGCCGTTTCGGCGAAGGCGATCCCGGCGGCGATCCGACCACCAGGCTGAAATACGGCTTCTGGGACGGCACGAAGCCAAGCTGGGTGCACGTCATGACGCGCGAGACGCACGGCGATCCCACGCGCTGGCAGCACGCGTACTCCTACTCCGATGGCACGGGCCACGAGGTGATGAAGAAGGTGCAGGCCGAGCCGGAACGGGGCAGCGCGACTCCGCGCTGGGTCGGGACCGGGCGCACGGTGTTCGACAACAAGGGGAACCCCGTCAAGAAGTACGAGCCGTTCTTCGCCGACACGCCGGACTACGACAGCGACGAGGCGATCGTGACGAGAGGCGTCACGCCGATCCTTCACTACGATCCGCTCGGGCGCCTGATCCTCACCGAGCAGCCCGACGGCACGCTGGCGCGCGTGGTGTTCACGCCCTGGCGCAGCGAGAGCTGGGACGCCAACGACACGGTGCTGGAGTCGCCGTGGTACAGCCGGCGCAAGGATTCCGCCGACGCGATGGAGAAGCGCGCGGCGCGGCTGACGGCGGAGCATGCCGGCACGCCGTCGGTGACGGTGTTCGACTCGCTGGGACGCACGTTCCTCGCCATCGCCGACAACGGCGGTGGCGAGACGATGACGACCAGGACGGTGCTCGACATCGAGGACAATCCGCTCTCGATCGTCGACGCGCTGGAACGGCCGGCGATGACCCAGCGCTTCAGCCTGCTGGGCCAGGCGTGCCGTCACGACAGCATCGACTCCGGCGTGCGCTGGTCGATCGTGAACGTCGCCGGCAAGCCGCTGCGCTCGTGGGATTCGATCGGCCACGAAGTACGCCCGGTCTACGACGAGCTGCAGAGACCGATCGAGTTGCATGTCGGCGGCGCGCTCACCGAACGAACGGTCTATGGCGAAGCGGTGCCCGATGCCGAGACCCGCTATCGCCGCACGCGCGTCTATCAACAGTTCGACGGCGCGGGACGCATCGAGCACGACGAATACGACTTCAAGGGCAACGCCACACGCGTGACGCGTCACCTGGCGCCGCAGTATCAGGGTGGGCCCGATTGGTCGGCGCCGGCGGAAGCGTTCACTCACGTCACTCAGTTCGACGCGCTCAACCGTCCTACGAGCATCGTCACTCCCGACGGCAAGGAGACGATCCCGCGCTACAACGAGGCCGGCCTGCTCGACGGCGTCAACGCCGCCGGCGAGGTCATCGTCGGCAACATCGACTACGACGAGAAAGGGCAGCGCACGCGGATCGAATACCCGGCCGCCGACACCGACTACCGCTACGATCCCCTGACGTTCCGCCTGGCGGAGGTGACGACGATCCGCCGCTCCGACGGCAAGCGGCTGCAGCACTTCTTCTATACCTACGATCCGGTCGGCAACGTGCTCGCGATCGAGGACGACTCCATCGAGGACGTCATCTTCGACGGCACGGTCACCGGCGGGACGCAGCTCTACGAATACGAGCCGGTCTATCGCCTGCGGCGCGCCGAAGGCCGCGAGCTGCAAGGTTCCGAGACGCCGCCCGACGACCGGGATATCCCGGTGCAACCGGTGCCGCACCGCAACGATGTCGACGCAGTGCGCCCTTACGTCGAGGAGTATCACTACGACAAGGTCGGCAACTTCGACTGGATGCGCCATTCACCGCAGGGCGGACGACAGTGGCGGCGCGACTACACGTATCAGGACGGCAGCAATCGCCTGCGCTCGACGGGCGACGGCATCGTCTACACCCACGACGCC
>Ga0126379_10002843_pt1 | contig 11092 bp, 11 predicted proteins | sample PanSoiMetPlot_24_FD_92640 | JGI IMG/M metagenome (GOLD analysis project Ga0126379, IMG submission 92640) | Tropical forest soil microbial communities from Panama - MetaG Plot_24 | ecosystem: Environmental > Terrestrial > Soil > Tropical forest > Bulk soil | place: Panama | collected 2016-02-17
GACGGCGAGCCGGGCTGGAACCGCGCGACCAAGACGCTGTGGGTTGGCGACACGGGCAGCAATTATCCTGCCTGGCCTGCCAATCAAATGCTCTGCTGCGGACGGTTGACTCTATCGAGTTCGCTGGCCGTGTCCACGGCCGACATTTCCGGTGCCACGACCCTGTACTTCCTGCCCTACAGCGGCAATACGGTCGCGGTTTACGCGGGGAGCTACTGGTCGCAAGTGGGCCTCGGCGGAGGGGGCTATTCTCTGTCCCTGTCCGGTGTGGCCTCGGGTTCGGTCTACGACGTGTATCTCGACTGGGCTTCGGGAACTCCGGCCCTCGGCTTGTCGGCAGCCTGGACGAATACGACCACGCGGGCCACGGCCTTTGTGGTCCAGGACGGTGTCTTATGTATTGGAGTCAACACGCGGCGCTACCTGGGCACGATCTACGGTTCCGCGTCGGGGCAGGTCAGTGACACGGCGACTCTGCGGGGCATGTGGAACTACCGGAACCGAGTGCAGAAGCATTTTCTCAAAGTCCCCTCGGCCGCCAACTGGACCTATACCACCACAAGTACTTGGCGACAGGCCGGCAACGACGCCAACAATCAGGTAGCCCTCGTGCAGGGTTTGGACGAGGATGCGCTGGCGGTCACGGCCATAAGCACCGTGTTCCTGTCCTCCGGCGCCCAATACCTCAGCGCCTTTGGCGTGGACAGTCTCAGCCCTGCTGCCGGCAGTCTCGGGATCAGCCCGTACGCCAGCGCCGCTGCCACTCAGACCATCCTGGAGGCCGTCCTGACGGCTCACGTCGGCCAGGGCTATCACTATCTCCCCTGGCTGGAATACACCGCCTCGACCGCCGCCTCAACACCCCAGGTCATCATCACGACTGCCGGCCTCTCAACAGGTATCTACGGGACAATGTGGGGCTGATATGATCACCACTTACAGTGCAATCTCGCGGCTGGACATGTACCTGACTCACCTCGGCATCCCCATCATCGGTGTGTCGCAGACAGGCAGCACGTTCACCGTGCAGTACGCAGCGAACGCTACACCGGGGCAGATCACGCAGGGCAACCAGATTGCCTCGACCTGGCCGACGACCGCCTACCGCAGCCGTCTCCTGTGGGACATATGGCAACAACTCAATGCCTTGACGACGAAGCAGCAAAACAGTATCACCGCCGACCTGCAGACCGGCAGTCCGCCCAAACAGTTTGTCATGGAGCAGTCCAACACCTCCTCCGCGTTCTCGTCGTGGCAGGTGTCTAGCGGAGCGTCCATGACCTCGGCCGCGTTCTATATTCAAGATAATCCGCTTGCATATGTAAATCCTCCGATAGATCCAAGCATAAATGTACCTGGATGGGAACCCGTCCCCTAGCTTGAAAGGAGATAGCTAACATGGTAAAATAAACGGGCTGCGGCGATGTTGATGTCATCGCCGTAACCCTGATCACAACGTAAACGAGGTACGTCATGACTGAACCGCACCCTATCCCAAACGACCCGCGTTTTCAAGACCTAACTGGCAAGCGCTTCGGTCGTTGGTTGGTCGTTGGCTTCCTGGGAAATGGCCGCCGAAGCTCAATGAAAATGTGGTGGTGTCGCTGTGAATGTGGTACAGAAAAGAAAGTTTATGGCAGCTCCTTGAGGACTGGACAATCGAAAAGTTGCGGATGTTTTCACAAAGAGAGGACTGCGCAGACAGGGCGAGAAACGCGCACGCATGGAATGTCAAAGACACCAGAATTTGCGGCCTGGATCTCCATGAAACAGCGTTGTTGCAACCCTCATCATCAGAGCGCTCACAACTATATTGAACGTGGCATCACGATTTACCGGGAGTGGCTTAATTCCTTTGAGGCATTCTTTGCTTACGTTGGGCATCGCCCAACGCCAAAGCATACACTGGAGAGGAAAGACAACGAAAAGGGTTACGAACCGGGCAACGTCAGATGGGCGACAATGAAGGAACAGGCCCTGAACAAGCGGACGAATCGTCTTGTTCCCTTCCAGGGCGAGATGCTGCCACTTGCCGAGGCGAGCCGGCGCGCCGGCCTGGATTATGGCGTTGTCCGCACCCGTCTTCATAATGGCTGGTCCGTCGAGAGAGCGCTCCAGACGCCTGTCAAGTCGCGACGGCGAGAGTGCTAAGGGGGAACCATGTTCCGCAATCTTGGCCTGGTGCTGGTAACAGTTACGGCGCTGGCGACGGCTGCCGATACGTCCTTGCCTCCGCCGCCGCCGGACGTGCCAACGGTCAAGCGCGCCCCCACGCTCTTACCCGGCCCAGAGGACGCCCTGGTCCTGGCTCTGGATGATGCAGAGAAGATCGACGCCGGCAGTCGGCCGTTCCTCCGTTATGTCTACCTGGAGAGTGGCAAGATCGAGGACCTGAAGGCCCTCAGCATCGCCATCAACACCGTGTCCCGCGCGCCGGTGCTGCTCCGACCCTGGCCGGTCGGCAAGATCCTCGCCCGGCTCGATCTCAGGATGTACGCTCCCCAGGACGAGGACTTACAGGAGTGGCTGGGGCTGTGGGAGGAGATGAAGTACGATCCCCTGTTCAGTCGCCTCATCACGAAGGACGAGCAGGAAGAGCAGCCGGGCCACAAGCGCAAGGCTGTCCTGCGCTACAACTCCCCAGCGCTCGAGCCGGCCCAAGCAAAGCTCCAGTATATGCTCTACACCGAAGCGCCCGTGGTCGGCATCCTGTATTTCAGCTTTCGCATCCTCAGCAGTTTCAAGGGCACCGAGGATCTGTACAATGTCGTATTCGGCGGACGCTATTATGAGTTCGCCGGGATTCGCAAATCGAAGAACAAGAAATTCACCGATGAGGATGAATTTTTCAGGGGCCTGGGCCTCGAACCGCCGGCCGCCACGTTGTTCGACCGGCTGCGCTCGGACCAGCGCGCGGCGATGAAGAGGTCGAAAGTGACCGGCAAGCCGCGCGCTGTCTTGATGTTCCACACACCGAGCGGAAGGGAGACTTCCGGCTGGGGAGCGATTACCAATGATATCCGCACTGAGGATGTGGATTTAGCGACCGATCCCATCGCCAACCTACTCAATGCGAAGTCGAAAGCGAAAGAAGCCATCTTCGAGAAGCCCAACGGTCTGCACATCTACGCCCTTTTCGACGGCGACGGCAAGCTACTGGACTTCGCCGATGCGAATACCGTGGTGAGCGACAGAACCGTACCGCCGCCGCATGTCGCCCTGCTGCAAGCCTCGATTTCCTGCATGGCCTGCCACGAGGCCGGCGGCTCCGATGGCTGGATGGACCTGGAGAACGAGGTGAAGAAGTTCCTGGCGAAGCGCTTCGATGTCTTCGACGACTTGTCCCGAGGCCACAAACGGCAGCAACCGGACGTGATCGACCGCATCGCCGGCCTGTACGCCGGCGACTTCGGCGACAACCTGCGGCAGGCACGGCTGGACTACAGCCGCATGGTTCTCAAGTGTACGGGACCGTGGCCTGGGAGCACGAAGGCGCAGACCGATGTCGTCGCCGTGGGAATCGGCTATCTTGTGGAAAAAACGAGAAACTTTTGGTACGGTGCCGTGGATGCCAAGCAAGCCCTTCACGAGCTGGGGATTGACCCCGGCGACACCGACCCGGCCGAGGTGCTGTCCCAGGCAGTGCCGCCGGATCGACGCGCGGAATATCAGGGGTTGATCCCCGAGGATGCCCGGCTGGGTTTCCTCCTCGAAGGGTTGAGCGTGCCGCGGCATGAATTTTCGTTTGTTTATTCATTCGCACATGAGCGGAGTGTCCCATTTAGAAAGAAGTTGGCCGCAGAGATCCGGGGGCTAAAGTGACTGAGCGGGAGTGGTTAATGAGTACGAATCCGGCGGCAATGCTGGGCTACCTGATTCCCCGAGAGGGCAGAAACCCTCACCGTACCAGGATGAATCACCCCTGTTGTACCGACCGAAGATTGCGACTCTTCGCCTGCGCCTGCGTGCGGATTTGCGGCAAGGAGTGGGGCGAAACGAATGCTCCGGTAGATTTGTGGGAGCAGACGGGGCATCCTCTCTGTCCTGAAGCCGCGCGCTGGGCGGAGAGCTGGTCCAGAGAACCCGATGGAGAAGGTAGAGGATATAGGATACCGAACCAGGCGACCCGCGCTGCGCTGCTTCGTGATATCTTCGGCGACCCGTGGCGGCCTGTGACGGTTGACGACGACGACCTAATCAATTGGACCGTTGGACCGGCCTATCCCATAGCTCGCACCATTTACAACGAGCGGCACTTCGAGGATATGCCCGTGCTGGCCGATGCCCTGCAAGAAGCGGGGTGTCAAGACGAGGACATTCTACGGCACTGCCGCGGCTTTCGTCGTTGCGAAGTCTGTCTGGGCACGAGGAAAGAGGTTTGGGCCGGCGCGCCTCGATCAGCGGTGTTAAAACCTCGTGAGTGCCTCTGTATTGATGGCTGGTGGCTGGATACAACCGTGCACGTTCGCGGTTGCTGGCTTCTCGATCTGCTTCTGGGACAAAAGAAATTTAACCACGGATTACACGGATAACACGGATTAAAAAACAAAGAATTGCCTATCTGTGTTATCCGTGTAATCCGTGGTCAAAAGTCTTATAAAGAGAGGAGCGGACTTATGCGCTGGTGCATCGTGGCGGCAATGGTCGTTTTCCTCGTGGCTGTGCCGGTCGGCGCCGGCAGCTACGGTTATCGCCCGGCGTACAACTACGCACCGACCTACCTTGAAAGGGGATAAGAATAGTATAAAATAAAGCGAGCCGCACGGCTGTTGTCGCAACCGGCGGCTCTAATCACAACCCTGTAGAGGAGGGTCGGACTGTGACACATTCTAAAGTCGGTATGCGCTTCGGCAAGTGGACTATCGTTGAGCTTTCGAGCAAGGGGAAGCATACTTACTGGCGTTGTCTCTGTGAGTGCGGAAAGGAAGCCATTGTCGAAGATGGCAACCTGACTCACGGGAGAACGAAAAGTTGCGGATGCGGGATGCGAACCCAGATCATTGCTGGGTCACGATTCCACAGATTGACTGCTGTGGAAGAAATGCAGTCCCCAGCAAAGGAGCGAAAGAATACGATCCTTTGGCGATGTCATTGTGATTGCGGGCGCGAAGTAATTGTCAAGGCTTACGAACTGCAAAACGGTAACAGGAAGAGCTGCGGCTGTTTAAAACGCAAGCGGCTGACTTTGCTTGAAAAGATGCAACGCCATGTTCACCTAGCGGAAAATGGCTGCTGGCTATGGGGCCCTGACAAGGACCGCTATGGATATACCTATGTAAATAGGAAAAGATTCTTGACTCACCGCGTTGTCTACGAATGTTTTCATGGGCCGATTCCCGATGGCATGTTCGTTTGCCATAATTGTCCAGGGGGAGATAATCCTGCTTGCTGCAACCCAGATCATCTTTGGCTGGGAAGCTGTGCTGAAAATCTACACGATGCCGTTGAGAAGGGACGGACACGGCAAGGGGAAAAGCACTGGAATTGCAAGTTGACCACCGAGCAGGCACAGGAGATTTTCCGCCGTTGCCATGTAAACGCTGAGGCACAAACTTCTCTGGCAAGGCTTTTCTCCCTTCGTCTCGGCACGATCAGGGATATTGTTTGGAGGAAAACTTGGCGTAAAGCAACGGAAGAACTGGCACGCGAGATGGGCATTCCCTGAAAGGGGGCAGAGATGAGCAGAGCATTCCTGGTGATCGCGTTGGGCTTAACAGGGCTTTTGCTGGCGATGCCTCCAGGTTCGCCTCGGACCGAGGCAGCGGGTTACGGCTACGGCAGGCAGAATTACGGCGGATACGGTTACGGCAACTATGCACAGAACTACTACCAGCCGATTTACTACCCCGTCTATAGCTATTACCAGCCGGCTTACTCGACCTACTCCTACGTGCAACAACAATCCTATGTTGATGCCTATGACGGGAATTATCATCATCACCCAGCCGGGTATGACTCCATTGGGAGATGGTATCCAGCAGGTTTTTATCGGTGGCAAAACAAGCAGTGGTATGCCTCGAATGGCCAACCCTACTATGCGGCTACGGCCAGTGAAGAGCGAAAACTCAAAGAGGAAGTTCGCTATCAGCCGGGGTGGCAGAAGCAATTGCTGGAGATCGCCTCGGCAAGAGATAAAGTTGAAGGACGGATGCGTGAGAATGCTCAAGAGTTCCAGAGTTATCTCCAGGCGTTGAAGATGCTCGGCTTGGAAGGCAATTTTCACTGGCAAAATTATGGACAGTCCGTGCCCTATGGCTCCTATGCCATGCCTTACGCGACTCCTTACGCGAGTTCTCGTCTAGGGCAGTATGGTGCCCAAGGCAACACGCTCTACAGTTACAGTACTATTCGGGATCTGTACGGTGACACCAGCACGAGCAGTTTGTTCCAGCAGCAGGCCAAGCTGGCCGAGAATGCGCAATCCCTGGCGGGACAAGCCAACCAGGACTTCGGTAACAATGTGGCACGGGAAGGCAACAACCGGGCGCGCGTGGCCGAGATCCTGGCTTACGGCCAGTCGAGGAAAATGGCGCTCGACTCGTCCCATCCGCAAATTCCTGTCGAGGAACATAGGGAAGATCGCATCGAGACGCAGGGACAGGGACAGGGGCAAGTGCAGCAGCAGGGGCAAGGGCAGGGACAGGCGCAGAGCATCGGGCCGGATGGACGGGCTGTCGTCGCCATGCCACGGGCGGACGGTGCGGCGACCTGGCCGGCCGTCGCCATTGAGAAGTGTTCCAGCTGCCACGGCAATGGGAAGAAGGAAGGCGGCTTTGAGCTGGTCAAGTATGAGGCGATGGCACCCGAGGCCAAGGCCAGGGTGTGGGCGCGGCTGACCTCGCCGGACCCCGATAAGCGGATGCCGAGAGGCAAGGACGGCGGACCCGGCAAGCCCCTGTCGGCGCAGGAATTCAAGTTGTTCGTTAACCATTAGGGAAGGCCATGAGCGAAGTGCGGCTGATCCTGGGCGATTGCCTGCAAGTGCTGCCGACGCTTGAAGCGGGCAGTGTCGATGCCGTGGTGACGGACCCGCCGTATGGTAAACAATTTCACGACGGGGGTATAAGTGGGAGGGCATCTGACAAATGGGCGTCTCCAAACAAAGCCAAGTTTCAGGGTCAATCCATCATCGGCGATAGTAAGCCTGATACGAGGGCTATCGTCGAAATTGCTCGCGTTCTACGCCAGGGCGGCGCGGCTTATTTCTGCTCACAGTGGATGACGGAATCGGCGTGGATGGAGGCGGCAAAGGCGGCGGGGTTGAAAATTCGCAATCGTCTTGTTTGGGCAAAGCCTTTTCACGGCGCGGGCGACCTGATAACGATTTACGGTCCTCAACACGAAACCATCATCTATACCAGCAAAGGGCGTCACGAATTACGCGGGCGAAGAGATGGTGATGTGTGGCTTGAACCAATCGGGGCTAACGGCTGTTTTCGCAAGGATCAACAGCACCCAAATCAAAAACCTCTTGCGTTGATGACCTGGCTTATTGAGAAATCAAGCAATCCCGGCGAAACCATCCTTGACCCTTTCATGGGCAGCGGCACGACCGGCGTGGCCTGCGTGCAGACGGGGCGGAACTTCATCGGTATCGAGATTTGTGAAGAATACTACGAGATCGCGTGTCGGCGCATCGAGGCGGCGCAGAACGCTTGTCCGCTGTTCGATCCGCCTCAAGAGGTGTGCCGACAATCCCTACTTTTCCCCTAGACGGAGGCAACCCATGCGCAAGTATCTCGTGACAGCGGCCCTAGCCGTGTGGCTCGGCGGGAGCCTCGCCCTCCCGGCACCGGCGCGGGCCTGCGACTTCGGCGGCAGTTTCGGCGGCAGTTTTGGCGGCAATGGCCTGCTCGGACAACTGCTGCTCCAGCACTTCCTGTCTCAGCAGTCGTTTTCGCAGCAGTCATTCGGAAGCGGCTTCGACCTCGGCGGCGGCTTCGACGGCTACGGGCTGGGGGCGCAGTCGTTTGCCATCCAACCACAGTTTCACCTGCACCTAAACAGCCGGGCTTTCGTGCCACCCGTAGCGACACCCTTCGGGGGAGGCAATTTCGCCTTCCGTGGCCGGGTGCGCGGCCGCAGCTTCGCGCCGGGCTTCGGCGGCAACCTGCGCTTCCGGGGGCGCGTCCGCGGCGGATTCGGCGGCGGTTTCTGCCCGGGCTGTTTTCCTTGACATAAATTGAACCACGGATTACACGGATGGGCACGGATTTTTCTATCTGTGTTATCCGTGTAATCCGTGGTTAAAGTTCTTTGCGGACGCTAGCAGCAGGTCCGCAAGCAGGCGGTGGAGGCGTATCCGCCGCCTGTTTTTTTCCGAACCCTCGGCCTTGCATTCCGTGTCTTGTATGGTAGACTCGCGTAGACTCCGGGGGCCAGGATAGGCTCCTGCCGGCCGCCGTCGTGCTTTGGGACCGTGACCGCGGCGGCCGGCTTGATCTACGCTCGCCTGCCACGCCTGTTTCCTCTACCACGGCGCAAGGCGTGGTGGGTGAGCGCTGCCTCGTAACTCCCCTCCTTGTTGTGTCCGCGTCGTCGGTCGTTTCCGGGCCGACGACGCGGTTTTTTGTTGACAATCGGTCTTCCTCCAGGTAAACTGAAAGGAACACCTGGAGATAGAGCTATGTCTGAACTTCGCAATATCCCGCTCGATGCGATCAATACCGAGGGCCGCTTCCGCAAGCACATGGGTGACCTGTCTGACCTCATCAAGAGCATGCGCACCCTCGGCCAACTGCAACCGATCCTCGTCAATTCCACGCTGAAGCTTGTTTGCGGCTTCCGCCGTCTGGCCGCTGCCAGGGATCTGTGCTGGCCGGAAATCACGGCCATCGTCAGCGACGACTTCGATGATCTCTTGACGGCGCTCAAGGCCGAACGCGATGAGAATACCTGCCGCAAGGCGCTCACGCCCTCGGAGATAGGGGAGTTCACCCGGCCCATCCTGAAGCTGGAGAGGGCCCGGGCGAAGGAGCGGCAGAAGGAAGCACAAGCGCGAGGGCGTCAGACACAAAGGGGAGTGGATTCAGGAAAATTACCTGAATCCAACTCTAGCAACGGCCAGACCCGCGACAAGGTCGCCGAGGCGGTGGGCCTGTCGGGGCGGACCCTGGAGAAGATCAATCGCGTCGATGAGGCAGCCGAGGCGGACCCCGAGCAATGCGGACCGATCAAGGAGGAGATGAACCGGACGGGCAACGTGGACGGCGCCTACAAGAAGCTGCCGGCCGAGCGGAAAAAGGCGCCGTCCAGGAAAAAGAGCAAGTCTTCCGCCATGCCGAAAACTCCCTATCATGGCCTTGAATTAATGTATACCGAGCATGACAACCCTCTTACCCGGACTCTGGAGAAATTGAAAGCACTTGGCAAGGTGTCCAAAAAGCAATTCAACGCCGCCATCGGTGATGCCCAGGATCAAGCCTGGTTCAACGCCATTGTTAGCGAAGCCGGCAAATTGCCGCCCATGAAAGTCGTTGAGGCAGACGGCCTGGTGGAACTGGTGATCGACAAGGAGTTGGTTGATCTTTGTACGCTGGTTCGCCAGAAGGTCATTCAGGCCCATGATGTAGTGAATCGCTACAATCGTTTCAAGTTCAGTATCGACTGCGTCAAGGCGGCTATCTCCGACCTGTATGACGTGGTCGTCAATGGAGCCACCGTCCAAGGACGAGGCGAAAAGTAGTAGCTATAGTCCGCGGACGGCTCTTTTGAAAGGAGGCCAATCATGGCCTACAAACTCGTGCGGCGTACTCACATGAAGCGGGGACTGACGGATGAAGAGCTGGACAAGCATCTCGCCTTCCCCTCCATCCCCGGCGAGCGTCTGATGGAAAAATCTCGCCTGAAATGGCTGGAAGGTCTGCTGCGCTGGCGGCAGTTCAACCGCGTGGATTGGGCCTACTGTCTCTGCAAGGAGGACAACATCACCTATCGGGTGAATGGCCAGCACACCGGCTACACTCTCGACCGGGTGCGCAAGGGCGAGATCGAGGGAACGGTCTTCCCCGGCGGCGTACCGGGCGAGATTCAGTTCTGGGAGTGCGACACTCTCAAGGATCTAGCCGACGTGTTCGATCAGTTCGACAATCATCACGCCATGCGCAAGCCCAAGGACAAGCTGGGCGTCTTCCAGGCACAACACACGGACGTGCGCACGGTGTCCCGCGATCTCACCGGGCACGTTCTGGCTGGGGTTCAGTGGGGCTGTGGCCGTAGCCCCAACATCACGGCTTGCGTCGGTAAGTTTCGCCCTATCGGTGCTTATGATCGTGGCGAGCTACTCAATGTGGACAAGGCCCGCGAATTCCTTTTGTTCGTGGCCGACAACCAGCGCGGAACGTTCTACAAGGAATGGCTGTCTCGTCCGGGCATCGTGGCCTTCTTTTTCGAGACCTTCCTGGAGGACGAGGAGAAAGGCAAGATGTTGATCCTGTTCTACATCTACGAAGTCCCGGGCACGCCCGCCGTGGATTTCGCTACCTGGACGCGCAAGGAAGCCAAGCGTGCCGGTGCCGATGCCGGCGCTTTCTTCCGAGCGGCGGAAAAGTCCGCGAGCAAACTATCCAGAAATCTGGATGGCCGCAGTCAGGAGGACATACAGCAGATGCTTGAGGAGGCTATGGAGGAAGAGGCTTCCCTGTTTGACGCGACTCCGTCCGACTAACCAAGGACATCCGGGCGGCCCCTGATGGGGCCGCCCTCTTTTTATGTTCATCCAACTCGCCACGCTCCTGACCTGCAAGCGCTGCGGCCACCAGTGGCGGCCCCGTCAGGTCGATGTGCGCATGTGCCCCAAGTGCAAATCGGTACGCTGGGACGAGGCGAAAAAACCGGCCGCCCGCTGACCGTTTCTCATCTTCTCTTTTCCTTCGCATCTGGCCTTGCGTCGACCTGGGGACGAGGATAGACTTTGCCCTCACACACCTGCAACCGAGGCATGAGGCTTCAACGTCGATCACTCTGCCAGGCAGGCCGAACGGACTTTGCCCGCTGGCGGAAGCGCCTATTCCGTCTCCAACTCGATACGGACCCCGGTTGATTCCGCGCGCTCGATGAGCGCTGAAAGGATGCGGCGCGGCGGCACTGCGTA
>Ga0126379_10002844_pt1 | contig 11092 bp, 6 predicted proteins | sample PanSoiMetPlot_24_FD_92640 | JGI IMG/M metagenome (GOLD analysis project Ga0126379, IMG submission 92640) | Tropical forest soil microbial communities from Panama - MetaG Plot_24 | ecosystem: Environmental > Terrestrial > Soil > Tropical forest > Bulk soil | place: Panama | collected 2016-02-17
AAGTCTCTACGCCTTTGGGCCTCCGGTGGACCGAGGAAACCGTCGGAAAAAAGCCGTTCGTCCCAGACTGCCCGATCATCACCCAGCACTGGGGCATCCGGGCTAGTACTTCAAATGTGGTTTTCGCATTTTGAGTTAGTAGGTTTGTAGACGATAATCTCCTCGGCGCGTGGCGATTCACTGTTATCGCGTTGGCTAGGCTCTCGGCAGGAGGCTGGATTGAAACAGCGAGACAAATTGACGAGGCCGTCCGATGTTATCTGGAGCGTACTGCCTTTAGCCACCAATTCGCAGTTTTCGTCGTCACACTCTTGTGGTTGGATCCTCAAGCTCAAGGAGCAGGAGAAGATGCTTCTGGAGCAAAAGCTGAAACAGATGAACGCGCAGCAGCCCCGCAGAAACAGTAAGCGAATCCCCGGTCAAGCGTGCGGTCAAGCGAGTGAACAGCGGATTTGAGAAGTAACATGAAATTATTCCTGATTCTAAGGGCTCTACACGTTTTCGCATTAAGCACATTGCCTGTCTTTGCGAACGCGGCAAGGGCGCAGGAACTGCCTACCCCTGCCACCCCCCCTGCGGTCCAGCCTCAAGGTCCGAACGAGGTACAGCCTCAGGCGACTCCATCAACCGAAACAAAAGCCAAAGAAGAGCCCAAAAAAAAAGAGGGATGGAAAGAGAAGGAGGCAAAACTACTCCATGGCGGCGCCATTGTTGTTGCGCCGATCCCAATCGTGAGTCCCGCACTGGGATCGGGCATAGTGCCAGTGGCAGGGTACATTTTCCCGTTCGAAGAAAAAGGTAAGCAACGCGAGCCATCGGTAGTCGGTGCCGCTGGATTAATTACGGACAATGGCACTCGCGGCTGGGGAGTGGGTTCAGATATTTACCTGAAGGAAGCGCGCTACGAAATCGAGGCAGTCTATGCTCGGGGAAACATCGATTACAACCTGTACGGGTCTGGATTCGCCAACGGCAACGCGGGACTGAAATTGCCACTTGAACAAGCGGGAGATTTATTTTTCCTTGAGTTCTTGCGACGGCTGGTCTGGGATATTTATGTCGGCGGGCGATTTGTTAACGGCAGTTCTTTCATAACCTTAAAAGCAAACGACGGAAATATCCCATCGATTCCGCCAGATGTAGGGCTACACACAAATCTGCGGGCTTTGGGGTTCGAGGTGAAGCGGGACTCGCGTCCAAACCGATTTTATCCCCTCAAGGGGAGTGTGATCGACTTTACCGGCGATTTCTTCGCGAACGGACTCGGCAGCAAATATTCCTTTCAGTCGTATAAATTCACGTTCAACAAATACGCCAGCCTCAGTGACAAGCAGGTTCTGGCGTACAACCTTCACTTGTGCGGCACGGGCGGCCAGCCGCCGTTTTACGGCCAATGCATATACGGCACGAGCAGCGAGCTTCGCGGCTACACGGCGGGACGTTATCTTGATCGCTACATGTTTGCAACCCAATTGGAATACCGGCTTGTTCTTCCCTGGCGTTTTGGCTTGGTTGGCTTTGGCGGCGTTGGTGCAGTCGCGCCCGGAGTGGACCGATTTCGAACCGACCAGTTCCTCCCCGCCGGGGGTACCGGCATTCGCTTTCTGCTAAGCAAACAGTATCACGTCAATCTGCGTACAGATTTTGCGTGGGGCAAAGACAACTTCACTTGGATTGTGAGTGTCGGTGAAGCATTCTAGCCATTATATGGAATCGGGGGTTCTCGGCGGTAGTACAAGAATCTGTGCCTGTTCCGGACCATGATTGCTCACTTGAACGCGAATCAACAGGTCTTCTGCAGCGGCCTTGGCGTATTCCACCAAACACGTCAAGATAGCGGCCTTGGTCGAAGGCCTCGGTATCGACGAGCTCATATTCATCATCGAGTCTTGTTCGTCGCAGAACCGTTCTTTTAGAAACGGATCGTTCAAGGGAGCTAAGGCAAGACAGATACTGATGCCGATCACAAATGCCGGCTAAACCGTCCTCGTTCCAGCGATAGGTACGAGAACGAGCGTGATCGTACGGTGAAGTAGCCCCAAGCGTCGCGGTTAGCGCTGTAGTCCTCGCGCACAGTTCCCCACGCGCGCTCCGAGAGGAATGCCCCCCAGCGGTTCCAATGGCCCGTTCCCGCTGAGGCAAGACACTACATGCCCTGTTTCGACTAACCGGGAGTGGCCGCCAAGAATGAAATCAGTCTTGGAGTGCGATGTATCAGTTCAATTTCTCGATGTCTGGCAACTTCCAGCTCTTGTCTATGGCTGCCTTCTCTGGTCCGTACAAACGGAACCACGTAAACCATGGCTGTCCGGCTGGAGTGTCAAGTCAGTTCGATTCGTGTCCGGCTGGCGCGGTGGGCCAATGTAAATGTCTACAGAGCCATCGGAATTCTTCCGCAAATCCTAGCAGGGCAGTTAGTCGACTGGCTGGATTGCCGGAGGTGGCGAATTTCGTCTCGGAGTTTTCTCCAGAAGCTGTCGGGGTGTATAGGATCCGGGGAATTCGATACCCTGAAATCCGAGCTTGGCAGCTTTCCCCTTGAACTGTTTAATTTGTAGATTGCGGTGTTGAGCCTCGCAGAATTTCCCTAGGAGTGGAGGTTCTTACAGTCCGAACAGGGCGGTCAGTTTCGGGGTGATGCAGGTTGGCCGCATGTTAGCCTCTGCCGAGGTCAACCAAGATATGCGCGATTAGTCCTGTCCAACCGGTTTGGTGGCTGGCACCACAGCCGCGACCAGTGTCACCGTGAAAGTATTCGTGAAAAGGGACCAAATCCCGCCAATGGGGATCCCTGTTGAACAATTCACAAGAGCCGAAAACTGGCCGCCTGTTTTCCTTATAAAGAAAGATACTTGCTAGTCGCTGCTCTATTTCTTCGGCGACCTGTTCCAAGTTCTTCATCTTCCCTGAGCCCGTCGGACACTCCACCTGGAACGAGTCGCCGTAGTAAAGGTGATACTGCTTCAATGCCACGACAATGAGAACATTCATGGGCATCCAAATGGGACCGCGCCAGTTGGAGTTGCCGCCGTAGATATTCGTGGTCGATTCACCCGGCTCATAGTCCAATCGATATTCCTGGCCGTCTAAGTTAAGGATCACAGGGTGATCCTTGTGATAGCGCGAAACCGCGCGCACGCCATATGGCGAGAAAAACTCATTTTCGTCCAGCATATGGGCCAACATGCGGCGTAATTGATCGGTTCGCACTAATCCCAGGATCAAGTATTTGCTCGGTCCGGGTTCGACCATTGCTCCGACGCTTTCGACCAGGTCTGGGCGGTGCTCGATGAACCACTGTCGGCGTCGCTGGAAGTCCGGGTAGCGACCGAAGGTGTCAGCAGGCACACTCTGCGCGCCAAACAGGGGAACGAATCCTACCATCGTGCGAGCGCGTATGGGGACAGGCTCGTGCTGCCCGGAGATTAGCTGGTCGTAAAAAAAACCGTCTTCCTCATCCCAGAGTGATTTTTTCCGGTCGCGCAGGCTGTTCATAGAATTGGCGATGTAGATGTAGTGCTCCCAGAATTTGCTTGCGACGTCTTCGTAAGTAGGGTTCCTTTCCGCCAACAGAAGAGCGGTTGTCATCATACTTTTGGCAAAGGCTGCCATCCAGCTTGTGCCGTCGGCCTGCCCCAGCAGATAGCCTGGCGGGAGCTGGTCACGGTCGAATACACCGATGTTATCCATCCCCAGGAATCCACCCTGAAAGACGTTCTTGCCCAAAGCATCCTTGCGGTTGACCCACCATGTAAAGTTTAGGAGCATTTTCTGGAATACTCGTTCGATGAATGCGTAGTCAGCCACGCCGGTGTGCTGCCGCTCAATCTCGAAGACAACATTTGCCGTCAAGAGCAAGACCGGCGGGTTGACGCCTTTGAAATCCCACTCATACGCCGGAATCTGCCCGTTGGGATGCATATACCACTCTCGTAGCATCTGGAGGATTTGCTCTTTGGCGAAGTGAGGGTCAATGTAGGCCAGAGTGCCACAATGAAAACCCAGATCCCAGGATGCGAACCAAGGAAACTCCCACTTGTCGGGCATCGAAATTACGTCTCGAGTGAAGAGGTGAGTCCATTCGCGGTTGCGCCCCCCCCAGCGCTCTGGTGGTGGCGGGGGCTGTAAAGGATCTCCTTCCAGCCAGTCAGTTACAACGTAGTGGTAGTACTGCTTGGACCACAGTAGACCCGCGAAGGCTTGGCGCGCCACCAATCTGGCATCCGCTGAGAGCTTTGCCGGCAGCACGACATTGTAAAATTCATCCGCTTCTCTGCGACGCTTCTCCAGCAGCGAGTCAAAATCTGCAAGCGGGGCCGTGAGCAAATGCCCCTCAAGCACAGCTGCCAGGCGAAGGTCGATCGTGGCGGTCTCACCGGGGTCGAGGTTGCGAGTGTAATGCGCGGCAGCCTTCGTGCCCGTGGCAGCAGTGTTCACAGCCTCAGGTTTACCCTCAACCACATAGGCATGAAACGCGTCCTTCGTGTAAGGCGTAGGAGACGGAGTCCGGTACAGGCGCTCGGTATCCGTTTCGTTCTCAGTGAACAACAACTCATCAGGGCCCGCGCAGTAGAGTCCATACTCGCCCAGCTGCCAGTGCTGTGCGACCAGCGTGCTCACTCGGCCCAACTTCTTTTGCTCAGCGAGCGTCGAGGTGATCGACGGACGACGATCGTCGCGGCCCCATCGCCAACTATTGCGAAACCAGAGGGTCGGCAGAACATGAATTAGCGCCGCCTCGGGGCCGCGGTTACTGACACTGATGCGAATTAATAGATCCTCAGGCTCGACCTTGGCGTATTCAACCATTACGTCGAAATAGCGCCCGTCGTCGAATATTCCGGTATCAACCAGCTCATACTCCATTTCGGCCTTGCTGCGCCGCCGGTTCTCTTCGACAAGCCGACCGTAGGGGTATTCTGCTTGGGGGTACTTGTAAAGATATTTCATATACGCATGACTTGGGGTATTGTCTAAATAGAAATAATATTCCTTGGCGTCCTCTCCATGGTTGCCCTCGGGGCCGGTCAGGCCAAACATCCGCTCTTTCAGGAACGGATCGCGGCCGTTCCAAAGAGCTAAAGCAAAACACAGGTACTGATGCCGATCACAAATGCCCGCTATGCCGTCCTCATTCCACCGGTAGGCACGTGAACGAGCGTGATCGTGAGGGAAGTAGCTCCAAGCGTCGCCGTTAGCGCTGTAATCCTCGCGCACCGTTCCCCACGCGCGCTCCGAGAGGAAGGGCCCCCAGCGGTTCCAGTGACCTTTTTTTTGCTGAATCAGTAGTAAGCGAGCTCCTTCGGCGGTGTCGTAGATGCTCAAGATCGGATTCCTCCTGACACCGTAGATAAGTGTCGACAATGGGGCGCATTAATGTTTGCCTAGCAGCAATTCCTTCGCAGCCGCGACAACGTGGTCTGGCTCGAATCCAAATTTCCTCTGCAACTCTTTGAGCGGCGCTGAAGCCCCGAACGTCTTCATGCAGGTAAGCTGCCCGCCGGTGCCGACGTATCGCTCCCATCCAAAGCTTGAGGCTTGCTCCACGGCAACGCGCGCCTTCACATTAGGTGGCAGCACCTTGTCCCTGTACTCCTGAGGTTGGTGATCGAAGATCTCCCAGGACGGCATCGAGACGACTCGCGAGCGAATACCGTCCACGACCAGTTTTTCATGGGCTTGCACCGCGAGACTCACTTCGCTGCCTGAGGCGATGAGAATGACCTCGGGATTCCCACCGGGGGCATCCGCGAGGACGTAGGCGCCGCGAGCAAGCCCAGACGCAGGGGCGTACTTGGTTCGGTCCAAGGTCGGCAACGGCTGGCGTGAAAGCGCCAGCACGGCGGGTTCGTGACGCAGCTGAATGATGTAGCGGTAGGCCTCCACGACTTCATTGGCGTCACCCGGTCGGAGTGTGATCAGGCCTGGGATAGCGCGTAATGACGCTAGATGCTCGACGGGCTGGTGCGTTGGGCCATCCTCTCCGTCGCCCATGGCATCATGAGTGAAGACAAGGATGGTGGGCAGTTCCATCAATGCCGAGAGCCTGATGGCAGGCCTCGCATAATCACTAAAAATGAAAAACGTCGCGCCGAAGGGTCGAAGCTTTGAGAGCGAGAGTCCATTCACGATTGCAGCCATTGAGTGTTCGCGGATTCCGAAATGCAGGTTCTTTCCGCCGGGGCTATTCGCTTGGACGCTTCCCGCGCCTTCATACTTCAATGTAGTCTTGTTCGACGGTCCGAGATCCGCCGAACCGCCGAGAAACCAGGGGATATTTTGCGCGAGAGTATTCAACACTTTGCCAGATGCTTCGCGCCCGGCAACTCCCTTTGGGTCGGCTGGAAATACCGGAAGGTCGCGATCCCATCCTGCGGGAAGCTCTCGCCGCTGCATCAGATCAATCTCGGCGGCCAGCTCCGGAAACTTTATCCGATACTGGGCAAAGAGTTTAGTCCACTCAAGCCGGGCCTGATCACCCCGGGCACCCACTCCGGATCTGAAGTGATCGTAGACGCCGTCAGGCACGAGGAACTTCGCGTCCTCAGGCCAGCCATATGCCCGCTTGGCCAGGCGGACCTCGTCATCGCCCAGTGGCTCGCCGTGAGCTTCCGGCGTGTCTTGCTTATGCGGAGAACCGTAGCCGATATGGCTATCCAAAATAATGAAGGTCGGTCTCTCCTTCGTCTTTCTGAAAATCTCAAAGGCGCGTTCGATCCGATCGATGTCGTTGGCATCACCAACGCGCAGGACATTCCACCCGTACGCCAGGAATCGCGTCGCAACATCTTCCGTGAACGCGATACTTGTGTCCCCTTCGATCGTGATGTGGTTGTTGTCGTAAATCCAACAGAGATTGTCGAGGCCCAGGTGCCCGGCGAGGGACGCCGCTTCCGAGGATATCCCTTCCATCATGCAGCCATCCCCGCATACGGCATAAATGTGGTAGTTAAAAATCTCAAAGTCCGGTCGATTGTAATGGGCAGCCAACCACCTCTCTCCGATAGCCATCCCCACGCTCGTCGCAACGCCTTGTCCGAGCGGACCGGTCGTCGTTTCAACTCCAGAGACCCAGTGATATTCCGGGTGTCCGGGTGCCCTACTGTCGAGCTGCCGAAATCGGCGGATGTCATCCAGCGTCACGGAGGGCTGACCAAGCTTCTCGTAGTCAGCGTTGACCGCCTGAGTCTGTGTGAGGTGGAGAATGGCCCAGAGTAGCATCGATGCGTGCCCGTTCGAGAGAACGAAGCGATCCCGGTTTGGCCAGATCGGGTCCTTCGGATCAAAGTACATGCTCCGGTTCCACAGGGTGTATACAAGCGGGGCCAGCGCCATCGGGGTCCCCGGATGCCCCGAGTTCGCCTGTTGAACAGCGTCGATCGACAGAGTACGAATCGTATTGACGCAAAGCTGATCAAGGTCTGGTTTCATATTGGTTCCAGCAAGTTGTGTCGCTCCCATAAGTTTCACCTCCACGTGATTTGAATTCATCTGAACCTGTTTTCAATTCGCTGGGCTTGCATGATTCCGCTACGTAGACGTTGCCTCCACCGCAGCCACCTTGCCCAAGCGACGCAGGTGACGCTCATCCGAGCTGTACGTCGCTTCGAGAAAGGTGCGGGCAAGATCCCAGGCAACGCAAGGACCGACAGTTCGACCGCCCATACATAAAATATTCATGTGATCGTCTTCGACTCCTTGTTTCGCCGAGAAGTGGTCATGTATCAGAGCTGCACGCACACCCTTCACCTTATTCGCACAGATTGAAGCACCCACGCCACTTCCGCAGATGGCGATCCCACGCTCAACTTTTCCCGCAACGACGGCGTGCGCCAGCGGAACAACATAGTCCGGATAATCATCACCAGAAGCTGTGCGCTGCGCACCAAAATCGACAACTTCATGCCCGGCAGCGTGAAGCCGGCTGACCAGCTCCTCCTTCAATCCAAATCCACCGTGATCTGTCGCAATTCCCACGCGCATGCTCGCACCTTCTTTCTACTTCCAAATTGTGATGCGGTGCTAAGACGCAGCCGCCCGATTTGCTGCGTCACGGTCGGCCAGAATCACAGTGTTGTCCTGACGTATCCGTCCCGAGGGAATCGAATTGTCGGCGGCGAGCAATTTGGGCAGCATCGCGACTTTTTCCTTTCCGGTTACCAGAAACAGGATCCGACGCGAACGGTTGAGGATTGGATACGTGAGTGTCATTCGCCGCCTACCCATGTAGACGCCGGTGAGCGCGACGTCTATATTCGTCACAGTAAGCACCGGATCACCAGGAACGAGCGAAGCGGTGTGGCCGTCAGGCCCCATACCCAGGTGAGCGAGATCGAGAACCGGAGGCGAACCGGCTAGCCTCTCAAGAGTGGAGCCGTATTGCCGGGCGGCAGCCTCCAGGTCGCTGGCCTCCACAGGCATGGGGTGAATATTTTCCGTGGGAAGCGGAGCGTGCGGGAGAAGACTCTCGCGCAGGTGAGTGAGATTCCGGTCGGGATCGCCGCTGGGAGCAATCCGCTCATCCACCTGAACGACGTGTATCTGTTTCCAGGGCACGTCTTCGGTGGCCAAATTGCGCAGCATGGCCCATGGAGTATGGCCACCACTCACAGCGATGACAAAGCGGCCGCGAGCAGCAACCGCCGTCCGAGCTTCAGCGGCGATAAATTCAGCGGCTTTCTGTGCGACGGCATCCGGATTGGCCAGGACTTCGATGTTCATGGCACTCACTCCCCATCCAAGCAGAGTTGACAACGCGGTAGGCGAGAAGAGACGCGTCTTAACAGCGGCCGGCTGTGCTTCCTTACGTGAAAGAGCCTGCAGTTGCTGCGGAGGCAGGACCCCCGATCACCGGATTCTCCCAGCCGTTCGGAGGCGCGATGTGTGTTGCGACCTCTTTGGGACCCCAGCTGCCCGGCTCGTATTCGTAAGCCGGCGTGGCGAGTTTTAAGATGGGATCGACGATGCGCCAGGCTTCTTCGACGTAGTCCTGCCGGGCAAAAATCGCAGCGTCGCCTGCCATGGCATCCCCGAGCACGCGCTCATAGGCGTCGATTTCCGTAGCCTCTGGATGGTGGTGTGCCAACATTTCCACCGACTCGCCAACCATTGCTTCGCCAGGAGTCATAACCGTCATACCCAGGGCGATATCTACATCGGGGCTAATGCGGAAGCGCAAATGATTTTGCGTCAACTTACTGGCGCAAATCCCGGTGGGAGGCAATTTGAACTTGGCGAGGACTTCCGTGCAGGTAACCGGGAGGCATTTGCCCGCCCGCAAATAAAAGGGAACACCCCGCCAGCGCCAGGAGTCGACTTCGAGCCGCATCGCCGCGAAGGTTTCCATCTTCGAGTCCTTGGCAACGCCATGTTCCGCTCGATAACCGCGGAACTGCCCGCGGACGACGTCCGAGTCCTGCAGGGAAGGAATGGCCTTGAGGACTTTCACCTTCTCGTCACGGACGGTTTCGCTGTCGGTACGAACGGGAGGTTCCATCGCGAGATTACAGAGAACCTGGAATAGATGATTCTGCATGACGTCGCGAATCGTGCCGGTCTGATCATAGAAGGCCCCGCGGCCCTGTACGCCAAAATCCTCGGCCATAGTGATCTGGATACTATCGATGTAGTTGCGATTCCAGAAGGATTCCATGAAGGCGTTGGCAAAGCGGAAGACAAGCATATTGTTGACCGGTCGCTTGCCGAGGTAGTGGTCGATGCGAAAAATGTCCTGTTCATCGTAGGCACTGTGAAGAATCTTGTTCAGCGCCTGGGCGGAAGCGAGATCATCGCCGAATGGTTTTTCGACGATGACGCGCGAGCCTTTGGCGCAGCCCGACTTCACCAACTGTTCGACGACCTCACCAAAAAGCACCGGAGGAATCGCCAAATAGTGAGCGGGGTGCTGGGCCTTGCCAAGTTCTTTGCGCAAGTTCTGGAAGGTGGCAGCATCGCTGTAATCGCCGTCGATATAATGGAGCAAGCCGGAAAGTTTTTCCCACGCGACGGGGTCGAGGCCGCCGTGTTTTTCGAGGCTGTCCTTGGCCCGGGCCTTCAATTGATCGAGATTCCAGCCGGCCTTGGCTACGCCGATGATCGGGAGGTTGAGATGCCCTCGTTTCAGCATGGACTGGAGCGACGGAAAGATCTTCTTATAGGCCAGATCGCCGGTTGCACCAAAAAAGACCAAAGCATCGGAATGAATCGCGCTCATGTTGTACTCCCTTTCAAGTGCGGCTACTTGCCGGCAGCCTTCTCCATATGTCCGCCAAATTCATAACGCATCGCGGATAGAAGCTTGTCGGCAAATTCCGCTTCACCGCGGGAACTGAATCTCTCGTAGAGTGCCGCGGTCAGTACGTGCGCAGGCTGCGCCTCGTCGATCGCGGCCTTGATCGTCCAGCGCCCTTCGCCGGAATCGGAGACGCGGCCGGCAAATTTCGCGAGAGTGGGGTCGTCGAGCAACGAGATGGCCGTGAGATCCAACAGCCAAGAGGCAATGACGCTGCCGCGGCGCCAGACTTCCGCGACATCTTTCAGGTCGAAGTCGTACTGATAGTGTTGGGGGTCGCGAAGAGGAGTGGTTTCGGCATCGACGACGTGATCCTGCTTGCCGACATTGGCGGCGCGAATGATTCCGAGACCTTCGGCATAGGCAGCCATGATGCCGTATTCGATGCCGTTGTGGACCATCTTGACGAAGTGGCCGCCACCATTGGGGCCACAATGCAAGTATCCCTGTTCCGAGGTGCCGGCGACTTTGTCGCGACCGGGAGTGCGCGGGATATCGCCCATACCCGGAGCCAGACAGGCAAAAATGGGATCGAGGTGCCTTACGATGTCCTTTTCACCACCGATCATCATGCAATAGCCACGTTCGAGTCCCCAAACACCGCCGCTGGTGCCGACATCGACATAATGAATTTTTTTGCCGGCGAGCTCCTTGGCGCGGCGAATGTCGTCGACGTAATAGGAATTACCCCCGTCAATCAAGATGTCGTCGGCTTCGAGCGAGGGCAAGAGATCATGAATGGTCTGGTCAACCACGGCGGCCGGGACCATCAGCCAAATTGCGCGAGGCTTTTGAAGTTTC
>Ga0126379_10002845_pt1 | contig 11089 bp, 7 predicted proteins | sample PanSoiMetPlot_24_FD_92640 | JGI IMG/M metagenome (GOLD analysis project Ga0126379, IMG submission 92640) | Tropical forest soil microbial communities from Panama - MetaG Plot_24 | ecosystem: Environmental > Terrestrial > Soil > Tropical forest > Bulk soil | place: Panama | collected 2016-02-17
AACATGCTCCGCTACTTCATCCAGAAGGCACACTCGGGCAAGACGCTGGTGCGCCCCCGCCCGCGCGTCGTGATCGGCGTGCCGTTCGGAATCACGGCGGTGGAGAAGCGCGCGGTGCGCGAATCGGCGGAATCGGCCGGCGCGCGCGAGGTCTACCTGGTCGAGGAGCCGGTGGCCGCGGCCATCGGCGCCGGGCTGCCGATCACCGAGCCGGCGGGCAACATGATCGTGGACATCGGCGGCGGGACGACCGACGTCGCGGTGATCTCGCTCGCCGGGATCGTCTACAGCCGGTCGGTTCGGATCGCCTCCAACGAGATGGACGAGGCGATCATCCAGTACATCAAGAGGAAGTACAACCTGCTCATCGGCGAGCGCACGGCCGAGCAGGTCAAGATCGAGATCGGCTCGGCGCATCCGCTCGACGAGCCGCTGACGATGGAGGTCAAGGGGCGCGACCTCGTGGAGGGCGTCCCCAAGACGCTGACGCTGACCGACGAGGAGGTGCGCGAGGCGCTGGCGGAGGTCGTCGCGGCGATCGTCGAGAGCGTCCGCGTGGCCCTGGAGAGGACGCCTCCAGAACTCTCGGCCGACATCATGGACAAGGGAATCATCATCACGGGAGGAGGGTCGCTGCTGCGCAACCTCGACCGGCGGCTGCGCGAGGAGACCGGGCTCCCGATCTCCTACGCCGAGGACCCCCTCGCCTCGGTCGTGCTGGGCACCGGCGCGATGCTGACGGACATGGACCTGCTGCGGAAGATTTCCATCACTTAACCGGGGCGCCCGACTCTTCCCATGAGCACTTCGGCCAACGAGATCCTCCAGGGGCGCCCGCGGCGAAGCGGGCTGCTGCTCGTCTGCGTGCTCGCGTTCTGCGTGCTGGTCCTGTCGGCCCAGGCGCCCGGCGCGGGCCGGCCGCGCGGGTCGCTGCTTCAGTCCTGGATCCTGTCGGTCTCCGCGCCGATCGGCCGCGCCGTGTCGTCGTTCTCCCGCGGCGTCTCGGGCCTCGCCGATTCGACGGCCGAGTCCTTCACCGCGCGCGAGGAGAACGCCCGCTTGAGACAGGAGCTGGCCCGAAAGGACCAGGAGCTCTTCCAGCTTCGGGCGCGGCTGGCCCAGGAGGACCGCCAGAAGCTCCTCCTCTCGGCGGGCGCGTCGCTTCCCTCGGTGAAGATGGCGGCGCCGGTCCTGCTCGTCGAGGGCCGGGCCGGAGGGCAGAACGCGCTGATCGGGGCGGGCTCTTCCTCGGGCCTGGTCCCGGGCTCGCCGATCGCCGTGCCCGAAGGGCTCGTCGGGCGGCTCGTCACCGTCGGGACGACGGTCTCCCGCGCTCAGCTCCTCCTGGACGTCACGGCCGCGGCGGGCGCGCGGATCGTCAAGACCGGCGAGCTCGGCGTCATCCGCGGAGACGGCCGCGGCGGGCTCAAGCTGAACAACGTGGCCACGACGTCGCGGGTCGCGGCCGGCGATGCGATCGAGTCGGCGGGCATCGACGGCATCTATCCCCGGGGAGTTCCGATCGGCCGGGTGGAGAGCGTTTCGCGCGGCCCGATGTTTCTCGAGATCCGCGTCGCGCCGTCGGCTCCGTTTTCCCGGTTGACCGACGTGCTGGTGCTCGAGCCTTCGCCCGCGATCGCGGGCCCCGTGGGAGGAGGAGGGAGTGGCGGTCCGTGAAGTTCGGCCGGGTCGCCCTCTTGCTGGTGGCGGCGACGGCCCTGCAGTTCTTCGTCGGCGGCTCCGGCCATCGCGGGGCGTGGCCTATCGACTGCTTCCTGATCGCGACGGCGATCGTGGCCCGCGGCGGCAACGCCTCGCGCGCGGTGCTCGCCGGCGCGGCCATGGGGTTCCTGGAGGACGCCTTCTCGCAGGGTCTCCTCGGGATGAACGCGTTCGCCAAGGCGGCCCTGGGCTACCTCTTCGCCGTGCTGTCGGTGCGCGTCGTCTTCGGGGGATCGTGGGCGGTGGGGGCGGCGCTGGCAGCCGCGTCCCTCGTCAACGACGTGGTCGTGGCGCTCTTGTCCGTGCTGCTCCTGGGATCGCCGCTGGTCCTCTTCTCGCCGGAGTCGCTCTGGCGAGCCGCGGCCACGGGAGTGACCGGCGGTCTGCTCGAGGCCGCGCGGGTCTTCCCCTGGCGGGACTGGTGGGAGCGGCGGCGCCTGAGAAGGCTGAGGTGACGCTGTGGTCCTGAAGATCCGGGAGGACCGCCGGGGCTGCTGCAGCGCATCGAGGCCGCCCGGATCATCGTCGGCGCGGTCTTCGCGCTGCTCGCCTCGTCGTACTGGTACACGCAGATCCTGCGCGGCGAGTATTACTTCGGCCTCTCCGAGAACAACCGGATCCGCTCGGTCCGAATCATGGCGCCGCGGGGCTACGTCCTCGATCGCAACGGATCGATCCTCGTGGACAACCAGCCCGGCTACACCCTCCAGCTCTACCGGCGCGAGGCGAAGAACCTGAACGCGTCGGTGGATTTCGCTTCCGCGGTCCTCAAGGTCCCGCGGGAGCAGGTCCGCTCGCGCGTGGACCGCGGGCTGAGGGACCCGGAGTTCCTCCCGATCACGCTCGGGGAGAACCTCGGAGTCGAAGAGGTCGCCGCGATCCAGGCCCGGGCGCCCGAGCATCCCGAGTTCGTCGTCACGGTGTCGCAGCGGCGGCTCTACACGCTGGGCACCGCCGCGGCCCACGCGCTCGGCTACCTGTCGGAAGCGAGCCCGGAGCAGATCAAGCAGACGGAGAACGAGTACCGCCTCGGCGACTGGATGGGGCAGAAGGGGATCGAGGGCTCCTACGAGAAGCTTTTAGCCGGCATCGACGGGCAGCGGCGCGTCGTCGTGGACTCGCACGGCCACGAGATGGCGGAGGAGGAGCGCGTCGAGGCGCGGCCGGGGCAGAACGTCTTCCTGACGCTGGACCTTGATCTTCAGCGGATCGCCGAGGATTACTTCAAGGACAAGGTCGGCTCGGTCGTCGCGATGGACCCGAAGACCGGCGAGATCCTGGCGCTCGTCTCGTCGCCCTCGTATGACCCCAACTGGTTCACGCGGCGAGTGTCCGGGGCGGAGTGGGCCGGTCTGCTCATGGACCCTCACCATCCGCTTCAGAACCGCGCCATCCAGAACACCTTCTCTCCCGGCTCCGTCTTCAAGGTCTTCGAGGCGTACGGCGCGCTGTCGAAGGGGCTCGTGGATCCGGACCAGAAGATCTTCTGCCCCGGGTACGCGACCTTCTACGGGCGGACCTTCCGGTGCCACAAGAAAGAAGGACACGGCCTGGTGGACCTGCGCAACGCGATCAAGATGTCGTGCGACGTCTATTTCTACAACCTCGGCCGCAAGCTCGGAGTCGATCGCATCTCCGAGATCATGCACTCCTTCGGCTTCGGCGAGCCGACCGGCGTGGATCTGCCGTTCGAGAAGTCGGGGCTCATCCCCTCCGAGGAGTGGGCGCGCGAGAAGCGCCACGCCCGCTGGTACCCGAGCGAGACGATCTCCGTGGCGATCGGGCAGGGGCCCGTGCTCGTCACGACGCTCCAGGTCGCCCGGGGGCTCTCCGCGCTCGTTTCGCAGGGGAACCTTCCCACGCCGCACCTCTTCCTCGCCTCGCAGGATCCGCGCACGGGGCAGCCGCTGCGCTACAAGGTCGAGACGAAGCCCGGGATCCCGCTGGACGAGTCGAAGCTAGCGATCATCAAGAGCGGCATGTGGGCGGTGCTGAACGAGGCGGGAGGCACGGCCTACGGCACGCGGGTGCCGGGTCTCGAGAGCGCCGGGAAAACCGGGACGGCGCAGGTCGTCGGCCGCGAGGCGGTCGCCCGGGCCGGCGTGGACAAGAAGACGCTCCAGGACCACGCCTGGTTCGCCGGGTTCGCCACGATCGACGACCCACGGCTGGTCGTCGTCGTGTTCGTCGAGAACGGCGGCCACGGCAACCTTGCCGCCGCCCCTCTCGCGCAGCAGATCCTGGCGAAGTTCTTCGGGAAGACCCCGAAACCGCCGGCGGGCGCAACGAAGGTGGCGGGCGGCTCGTCTCGAGTCCCGGGTTCCGAGTCCCGAGTTCCGGCCCCGGGAGGCGCCCCATGATCCGCGGCGTGCTTCCTCACCCGCGGCGGCTGGACCTGACGGTCATCCTCTGCTCCGTCGCCCTGGCGGCGGTGGGAGTGACCTTCATCGCCTCGACGACGATCGGGGCCGGGCGGCACGACGGGCTTGCGACCCGGCAGGCGATCTGGATCGGCGTCGGGCTGGCGGCGATGTTCGCGGCCGTCCTCTTCGACTACCGCACTCTGCTCAAGGCGTCCTTTGTTCTGTACCTCGTCAGCCTCGTGCCCCTCATCTACCTGATCCTCTTTGGCCAGCGCATCGCCAACGTACGGTCCTGGATCCGATTCGGAGGCTTCCAGTTCCAGCCGGCGGAGCTGACGAAGATCACGACGGCGCTGCTCGTCGCGTACCTCTTCGAGAACGAGGACGAGGGACACCTGCGTCTCTCCACTTTCGTCAAGCTCGGGGCGATCGTCGGCGTGCCGTTCCTCCTGACATTCGCGCAGCCGGACCTGGGCCTCGCCCTGACGTTCCTGCCGCTGCTGATCGTCGGGTTCTTCTTCGGCCGCCTCCCGCTGAAAGGCTGGATCGCCATCACCATCGCGGTCGCGGTGCTCGCCGGGGCCGGCTGGCTGTTCCTCAAGGACTACCAGAAGCAGCGGATCGAGACCTTCCTGAATCCGGACCGCGACGTCCTGAAGGCGGGCTACCAGGTCCACCAGTCCAAGATCGCCGTCGGCTCGGGCGGCTTCTCCGGGAAGGGGTTCCGGGCGGGAACGCAGAGCCAGCTGCGGTTCCTGCCGGTCCAGCACACCGACTTCATCCTGGCGGTCATCGGGGAGGAGTGGGGGTTCCTGGGGATCATCCTGGTGCTGGGCCTCTTCGCCGCGCTCGTCCTGCGATGTCTGACGCTCTCGCGCACCGCGCGGGACCGGGGAGGAGTGTTTCTCATCCTCGCGGTGGCGGGCGTCCTCTTCTTCTCCGTGACCGTCAACGCGTCCATGATGATCGGCCTGCTGCCGACGACGGGGATCCCGCTGCCGCTCGTCTCCTACGGCGGCTCCTCCATCGCGACGACCTTCCTCGCGATCGGGCTCGTGCTTTCCGTGGACTACCGGCGCTTCGCCAACGCGTGAGACGCGAGCTCGCGATCAACGCGACTCCGCCCGAGACCAGGGTCGCCCTGCTCGAGGACGGCCGGACGGTCGAGGTGCTCCACGAGCGTCGCGCCCGCCAGGGCCTGGTCGGCAACGTCTACCTCGGCCGCGTCCACCGGGTGCTGCCCGGAATGCACGCCGCGTTTCTCTCGATCGGCCTGGAGCGCGACGCGTTCCTCTACGTCGAGGACGTTCTGCCGCGGACCGTCGAAGCGGACGGCGAGGAAAGGGACGACGCGGAGGGGAGCGCCTCCAACGACCGGCCGAGGATCGAGGACCTCCTGCGGGAGGGACAGGAGCTCGTCATCCAGGTCACCAAGGACCCGCTCTCGGGCAAGGGCCCTCGCGTCACGGCGAACATCGCTCTGCCCGGCCGGCTCCTCGTGTGTTTACCCGGGGCGCGCGGCGTCGGTGTGTCGCGCCGGATCACCGACGACGCCGAGCGTGAACGGCTCCGGACGATCCTCGAGGGCTTCCCGCCGGGCTCGGGCTGGATCGCCCGCACCGCCGCCGAGGGGTGCGAGCTCCGGGACTTCCTGGCAGACCGCGCCTACCTGGAGGAGCTCGCCGCGCGGATCCGCCGGAAGGCGGAGAGCGCCAGCGCGCCCCTGCTGATCCACCGCGAGCTCGACCTGCCGCTGCGCAGCATCCGCGACCTCGTCGCCCCGGACTTCGCCGCGATCCGCGTGGACGACGCGGCGGTGCGCGACCGGATCGCCGAGTTCCTCTCGGCCGCGGCTCCGGGACTCGCCGGCCGCGTGGAGCTGGACGAGGGGAACCCGCCGCTCTTCGAGCGGCTGGGCGTCGAGGCGGAGATCGAGAATGCGCTGAAAAACCGCGTCGCGCTGAAGTCGGGAGGCTCAGTTGTCGTCCAGCAGACGGAAGCCCTCGTCGCCATCGACGTCAACACCGGGAAGTTCGTGGGAACCGGCGCGCTCGAGGAGACGGTCTTCGCGACGAACCTCGAGGCCGTGGGGGAGGTCGCCCGGCAGATCCGCTTGCGGGATCTGGGCGGCATCCTCGTCGTGGACTTCATCGACATGGAGGACCCCGAGCACCGCCGCGAGGTCTTCGAGAGCTTCGAGCGGGAGCTCGGCCGCGACCGCGCCCGGACGCGCCTCCTGCAGATCTCCGAGTTCGGCCTCGTCGAAGTCACCCGCCAGCGCACCCGCGGGAACCTCGAGCGGGTCCTGACCCGGTCCTGTCCGTGCTGCGGCGGGACCGGGCGGGTCAAGACCGACCTCTCGGTTGCCCTCGACCTGCGCCGGGACCTCCTGGCCGGCGCGGTCCTCTATGCCGCCGGCGAAACGGTCCGACTGAGGGTCCGGTCGTCGCTGGCGAAGCTCCTTTCGGAGGAGCAAAACGAGCTCGTTTCAGAGATCGAGACCCGCCTCGGGATCCGACTCCAGCTCATCGAGGATGACACACTCGAGCCAACGGACTACGAAATCCTTTAACTCTTTCTATCTCAGCAATTAACTTTTTCTACCCAGCACGGGAATGGATTCCCCCTATACCCCTGTTCTTTAGGTCAGCACGCGATACCTTCCTTCCCGGCCCCGGCCTAGTGCCGGGGCCGCCTTTTTTTACCGTCGCTCCGCCCCGAAGGCACCCTGGCGTCGCTTCGCGACGCGCTGGCTCCGAGGCCCCTCTTCGTCGTGCCGCAGGGGAGGGGGTTTGCGGCGGCGAATCCGCCGCATGTCGCGTCCCTCGGCCGCTATCCGCGGTCGACGACGCTCGGGAGTCCCCTCCCGCCCGGTCGTGCCCTGACGGTCTGACCACGGGAGACGTAATCTTGTCCGGGGAGTCATCCATGGTTTCTTGGTGGTTGTCGATTGTGTCCTCGATCCTGCTTCTTTCTTCGACTCCCACACCCGACGCACGTCCATTCCAGCGGGGAGGATGGGTGAACCTGGGATCCAACGGCAGCCCCATCACCGCGATCGGTCTGGCGGCGTCTTCTCCTCGAACCGTGTACGCCTCCACGGAGCGGGCCGGCGAGGTCTATCGAACCGATGACGCCGGCCAGTCCTGGATGCGCGCGGCCGGAGATCTTCCGGGAGGACCGAATGGTGCGCTCATCGACTTCTTTCCGCTCGTCGTCGATCCGGCAAATCCGCTGACATCCTTCATCGGCTGGCGAGAGAAGTTCCTGCCTCCGTTCTCCCAACTAGGCAGGACGATGCTCTATCGGACTCTGGATGGCGGCTCGGCCTGGCAACCCCTCCCCGTCGAAGCAGGCCCCATCGTCATCGATCCATCGGCTTCGGTCCTTTACCTGGGGACCTCGGTCGGAGTCCGCCACTCCGACGACCTGGGCACGACGTGGGGCCCGCCGTCGGGACCGGGGAACGTCGCCGATCTTGCGTTGGACGTCTCGAACCCATCGGCGGTTTATGCGGCCAGTTCGAGCCTCGGAGTCTTCGGAAGCCGCGATGGAGGCGCGTCGTGGACCTCGGTGTCCGCTGGAATCGGTGATGGAGTCTCCGCAGACTCCATCGCGATCGATCCAGGGAACCCCCGGGTCGTTTACGTTTCGGCCGGACCTCTTCCGCTTCCCTCGTCGCGCCAACTCTTCAAGACCGTCGATGCGGGAGCGACCTGGAGCCTGGTGGCGGGCCAGCCGTCGGGAGATGTCATGCAGGTTCGGGTTGCGGCTTCCTCTCCCGCGGCCGTCTATTCCCTCGTGAGAACGGTAGACGGGAACCGCCTGTTCCGCAGCACCGACGACGGACAGAGCTGGGCCGATGTCACGGCGAACCTTCCCTCCCCAACGCTCTTCGAGATCGCGCCGGGGGACCCCTCAACCGTCTACGCGGGAACGGCAGAAGGACTTTTCGTCACGACCTTCCTCGAGCGCCCGCAAGCAGCCCGCCCTCCTGCCCGCATTCTCCCGATTCCACGCTGACCCGACGCCTGTGCAATGATCCTCAGTTCGCAAGAAGGAGAAACATGAGGACATTTCTCAGAGCGTTTGCGGTAGTGGCCCTGTCGGCTGCAGCCGGTTCGGCGGCCGCCCAGACGGCACTGGCGCCGGACGATTCGTTTCAGTGGCTGGAGGACGTGCAGGGGGAGAAGGCGCTGGCGTGGGCGAAAGAGCACAACGCGAAGTCCACGGCGGTGCTGGAGAAGAGGCCGGAGTACCAGCCGATCTACAAGCGGACCCTCGAGATCCTCGACTCGAAGGAAAAGATCCCGACTCCGAAGCTCTACGGCGAGGCCGTCTACAACTTCTGGAAGGACGACGCGCACGAGCGAGGGATCTGGCGGCGGACGACGATCGCGTCCTACAAAACGGCAGCGCCGCAGTGGGAGACCGTCCTCGACATCGATGCGTTGGCGAAAGCCGAGGGCAAGAGCTGGACGTTCCATGGGGCCGAGTGCCTGGCGCCGGCTTACGTCAAATGCATGATCGGGCTCTCGCAGGGCGGCTCGGACGCGGCGGAGGAGCGCGAGTTCGACACCGGGACGAAGCAGTTCGTCTCGGCCGGATTCACCCTTCCGGAAGCCAAGTCGAGCCTCTCCTGGCGCGACGACGATACGCTCTGGGTCGGGACCGACTTCGGCGCCGGATCGCTGACCCAGTCCGGCTATCCCAGGATCGTGAAGTTGTGGAAGCGAGGCACGCCGCTCTCTTCGGCGACCACGGTCTTCGAAGGAAAGACCGAGGACGTCGCATCGGCTGGATCGAGCGAGATCGCCAGCGACGGCCGGTATGACCTCGTCGTTCGCGTCCCGGCCTTCTTCCGCCAGGAAACTTACGTCCTCGATGCCGGCAAACTCTCCAAGCTCGACATCCCCGAGGATTCGAGAATCCGGACGCTCTTTCGCGGCCGGCTCCTTTTCTCCTTGCGCAGCGATTGGAACGTGGGAGGAAAGACCTACAAGGAAGGATCGCTTCTGTCCGGAGCCGTGGAGGACGTGTTGAAGGGAGTTCGGCGATTCGACGTGCTCTTCGAGCCGAGCGAGCGGGTCTCGCTGGCCGCCGTCGACCGAACGAAGGACCTCGTGCTCCTCGAAACCCTCGACAACGTCCGGAGCCGGATCACGGCGCTGTCTCTCGACGGCGGCGCCTGGAAGAGGACCGAGGTGCCGCTGCCCGGGACGCTCGGCGCCGCGGACCTGACCGCCACCAGCGACGCGACCAACACGTTCTTCTTCGAGTACGAAGATTTCTCGACTCCCGCCTCGCTCTGGCAGGCTGGGGGGCGGGAGCCGCCGGTGAAGGTCAAGACGATGCCGGTCTTCTTCGACGGCACCGGAATGCGGACCGAGCAGTTCGAAGCGACCTCGAAGGACGGAACGAAGATCCCTTACTTCGTCGTCTGGCCGAAGGGCGCGAAAGCCGACGGAAACAATCCGACGCTCCTCTACGGATACGGGGGATTCGAAGTCTCCGAGGTCCCGAAGTACAGCGGCACCATCGGCAGCGCCTGGCTCGTCCGCGGCGGCGTCTATGTCCTGGCCAATATCCGCGGCGGGGGAGAGTTCGGTCCCGCGTGGCACAAGGCTGCGGTCAAGGAGAAGCACATCCACAACTTCGAGGACTTCTCCGCGGTCGCGCGCGACCTGGTCGCGCGGAAGATCACGTCGACGCGCCACCTGGGGATCATGGGAGGCTCGCAGGGCGGGCTCCTCGTTAGCAGCACGTTCGTTCAATACCCGGACCTCTTCCACGCCGTCGTCGTCCAAGTCCCGCTGGCCGACATGAAGCGGTTCAATCACCTCCTCGCCGGCGCGAGCTGGATGGCGGAGTACGGCGATCCGGACAAGCCGGAGGACTGGGCGTACATCCAGACGTGGTCGCCGTACCAACTCCTGAAGCCCGACGCGAAGTACCCGACGCCCTTCTTCTGGACGAACACGCGCGACGACCGGGTCCACCCCTCGCACGCCCGCAAGATGGTGGCGAAGATGGAGGCGCAGGGTCACCCGGTCTACTACTTCGAGAACACCGAAGGGGGGCACGGAAGCGGCGCGGTCAACAAGCAGACGGCGCAGGTAACCGCCCTCCAGTACGCCTACCTCTGGATGATGCTGAAGTAGCCGATCCTCATTTTCGAGCGCGAGAAAAAAACGCCGGCGCCGCCGTGAGGCGGGGCCGGCGTTTGGGTCAAGGATCCCGGTCAGATGATGAACGCCACTCTGTTGTTGATCGCGTCGAACGCGTTCTTGGCGAGCTGCTGCGTCACCTTGTTGTTGCCGTACCAGGTGCTGCCGCCGACGTTGGACTGGCTCGCCGCGTAGGTCAGCATCTGCGACACGGTCAGGCTCGTGGCGCCCCCGAAGGCGGAGCTGACGTCCTGGTAGGGGCCGACGCACGTCGAGCCGCTGATCGCGCTGCAGATCTGCGTCAGGTCGATCGTGAGCCCTCCGATCGGCGCGGGCGCTTTGATCTTGTTGCCGCCCAGGGCGGGATCGCTGAAATAGACGTCGAGCGCGGTGGCCAGCATCTGGGCCTTGAGCATCGCGTTCATCGAGGCGCCGGTGGCGCTGGCGACCTTGATGACGTTGTTCACGTAGTTGGCGACCTGCGTGCACGTCGCCGTCGCGGAAAGGTCCTGGAACGGAGCATACTGTCGCAGCCACGTCGTCAGGTTGCAGACGCCTGCCGTGGTTCCGTCCGCCTTGATGATTCCCTGACCGTTCCTGTTCTGCCAGAAGCCCATCGTGAGACCCGAAGTCCCCGACAGGATCGGGGTGGGTGTGTTGGTGGGCGTGTTGGTGCGTGTGGCCGTCGGCGTCGGCGTGTTCGTGGGCGTGTTGGTGGGCGGCACCGGCGTATTGGTCGGGGTATTCGTGGGCGTGTTGGTGGGCGGCACCGGCGTATTGGTCGGGGTATTCGTGGGCGTGTTGGTGGGCGGCACCGGCGTATTGGTCGGGGTATTC
>Ga0126379_10002846_pt1 | contig 11088 bp, 11 predicted proteins | sample PanSoiMetPlot_24_FD_92640 | JGI IMG/M metagenome (GOLD analysis project Ga0126379, IMG submission 92640) | Tropical forest soil microbial communities from Panama - MetaG Plot_24 | ecosystem: Environmental > Terrestrial > Soil > Tropical forest > Bulk soil | place: Panama | collected 2016-02-17
AAAAATGGCACAAAAAGGCCGTTTTCAAACAAAATTCATGTATTTTTTTACGATTTCCCTTGATGAATTTCCACGTCATTAGTCTATTATTCGGCGCAACACCGTATGTCCACAAAAATCCGGTCCTCGATCCAGGCTCAAGTGATCACACTCCTGGAGGCACTATCGCAAGTGCCGGACGCGCACAGTCGACGCTTCGCAGAGATTCTCAAGCAAGGTAATCTCTCGGTCGAGCGCTTCTCTGCTCATAATGCGGAGTGGCAAAGTCCTCACGCACGCGATGTCGCATACATGATTGTTCAAGGGAGCGGAGTTTTCATTTGCGGAAATAAGCGAACGAGCTTTGAGACGGGGGACTTCCTGTTTACACCCGCCAGCATGCATCACCGTTTCGAGCGGCTCAGCGAGGATGCCGTAATCTGGGTGATCTCTTACGGCAACGACTCCACGACGAGCTGAACATCAAGTCCAAAAAATCGGCGTAGTCTCACGCATCGACTTCAATTTTCCGTTTGATGTCGCGAAGAGAAACGGTCGCCGGTTCTGTGGCGCGCTCCTTGAGTACGGCCATTAAAAGGTCGTGGCGGCGAGTAAGCTCAACTTCATGGCCGAAATCGTCGTAACTGGAACTGACGCCGGTTGCAGCCTGGCTGCGATAAGGAAGATTCAAAGGCCGTTGCTGAACCGCGTCTAGAGCTTCCGTACGTTTGCGAAATGGCAATACGTTCATCTTAGAAAAGTCTTTCCGACGGCTTCGATCTTTACCGTCCCCGTTTGAATATCAACGTCGTAAAACACTCGAACATCATTGCCTAGCCGAATTTCCCATTCGGCCATCCCATTGGAATGCAACCGCCTGCGATCTTCATTTTCCTTCCCCGCATCCAGGGTCAACTGAGACTCGAGGCCCGCCAGAATTTCCTTTTGTTCCGACCTCGGAAAGATCTCTAGATCTTCGAGCGCGTTTTCAGTGAATTTAATTTCGAACATCCTGCTTTTGCCTGTGATGTGGAACGGCCCCCACAGCCGCTCGACTCATTACTGGAGAATTACAAATTCGTGGCGAAAAAAACACCATAGGCCAACGGTCGCAAATTTTATAGAACGAAAGTTTAGGAGGGGGTATCTGGATATACAAAAAGTGAGGCCAGGGGAAATTTTGCAGCTAAATGGGCAGGAAATCGGTCACTGAAGCTGTGCGGCTTCGCCTTCATTGCTCCAGGATGCTGGTCCCCCTCACTTCTGAGGCTGGTCACCCGCCGGCACACGTTCCTTACATAACTCCACCACACAAACCGAATACACCGTCCGATTGGTTGGAGGGAATGACAGACCGCGTTCGGCCATGAGTTTCCGGATCAAGGCGCCGGTTTCGGGCCGCGCGATTGCGGACTGAACACCGACACGCACAAGCCCGTCGGCATAATCCACGGCTTGCCAGGTGTGGCCGGCATTTACGCACACCACAGTATCGGTATCCCGGCTTCCTTTGTCGCGCTGATCGAGCCGCGCGCCCTGATCCACCAACATCTGGACCACTGCATTGCGGCCTTTCATGGCTGCACCCATTAGCGGCGTGCGGCCGTCCTGATTGGCAGCGTTTGGATCGAGACCGAGTTCCAACAACAATTTCACGGTGTCAACATTTGCCTGCTGCGAATGCTCATAAGTTACGCCTTCCACCCAGCCGATTCCGGCGGCAGCCGTTAGTGCCGTGTCGCCGAAATCTGTTCCGAGCAGCGGGTCCGCGCCATACTTGAGCAACAGCTTCAATAATTCGATATCGCTCGATTGAGCCGCGCGCACGAATGGAGTGGCGCCGGATTCCAGGAACCATTGCATCGTGAAGATCGTGCGGGTAAGCGTATTGTCTCTGGCGCGCGCATTCGGATCGGCGCCGTGTTCGAGCAGGAACTTGATGTAGTCGAGGTGATCGATGTCCGGCTTCGGCACCGGGAAATCTCCGCCTTCTATATTTCGGTTATCGGTCGCCAGATAAACCGGAGTCCAGTTGCCTTTGTTGGCCAAATTGACATCGGCGCCGCGCTCGACCAGGTATTCGGCAAGCTTGTAATGACGATTGTTGGTGGCCGTTAGCAGCGGCGACCAGCCGTATTCGGTCACCTGGTTGACGTTTGCGCCCTTATCGAGTAACAGTCTCGCCGACTCGATATCACCTTCGCGGCCCGCAAGGGTGAGTGCCGTCAACCCGCCACCACCAGTGCCGACGAGACCGGCAATGATGACATCCTGATCGTTGTCGTCTTCTGCACCCGCCGCAGCGGCCGCAGGAGGGGCGTTGGCGTTCGTGGCGTTCGTGGCGCGCTGGCCTCGCTGACCTCCGCGTTGGCCTCCACGCTGTCCCTGCCCTTGCTGTCCGACCTGAAGTTGGCTTCGGTCAGTGCCGCCGAAGCGGCCGCCGACGCCCTCGATCTTCAGTTGTTCTTCGTAGGTACGGCCGGCAGCCGCAGCGCGCATATGACGGAGGGCCGCAGCTTCAACAGCCGCCGTATTGACTTTGCCGGACATATAATTCCGCGGCAGCCCGGCGCCGCCTGATTTCATGGCAAAATCGGCGCCGCCGTCGAGCAACGCTTTCACGGCAGCCGGATGACGCTGTTCTACAGCCCACATTAGAGCAGTGGTTCCGCGCATGGGCTCTCGCGCGTTCACATCCGCTCCCGCCGACAGTAAGAGTTTGATCGTGTCGGGATTCCCATTACGCGCAGCGAGCATAAGCATAGTCTCGCCCGCAGGTCCTTTTTGTTTCACATTGGCTCCGGCTTTGAGGAGCATCTCGATAACAGCGGCGTGACCGTATAGCGAAGCCATGTGCAGCGGGGTAACACCCTCTCGATTGGCCACGTCAACACGGGCACCTGCCGCGATCAGCATGTCGAGCGCCTCCGCGTCATCTCTGTAGACCGCCCAGTGCACCGCGGTCGCCCCATCCACCTGCGGGGCATTGACGTCGGCTTTTTGTTGGATCAGATATCGAAGCGCGGCTTTGTCGCCCTTCATGGCGGCATCAGCGACATCCGTATGCCCAGCGCCTAGAGTGAAACTCGTAATTAGGAGAAGTATTCCGCCGGAAAGAACTGTCATGATGGTTCGAGTCATTTAGAAGCTCCGGGATATGACCAAATAAACATTCGTGACTTTACAGTCTACAGATATTCCCCTCCTCGTGAGGAGGGGTGGACGCGACATAAAGAAAATGCTGCGAAGCCTCCTTGTTGGAGCGGACGGCGGGCGGAGTCCGCGCGGAAGCCCGATAGGGCGCAGCCATCAAGAAAAGTGGTCGCTCACGCCGGAATGTGACTTGTGAGCGACCTCCCCGCCAAACGAGGAGGGCAATGCCTTAGCCCATGGACCGCCCCTACATTATTGATCTAACCTAGACACCGACTATGTTTGCCATACTTCTCATCACGGCTTCCTTTTATAAGGATGTATTGCCGATTCTCCAGGATCATTGCCAGCAATGCCATCGGCCCGGTCAGATCGCGCCGATGCCACTCGTCACCTATACGCAGACGCGGTCCAAAGCAAAACTTATCGGCGAGATGGTGCGCAGCAAGAGAATGCCTCCGTGGTTTGCGGATCCGAGGTATGGCCACTTCGTGAACAATCCCGCGCTAACGGATCAACAAATCGCAACCATTACGAGTTGGGTCGAGAACGGTACGCCTGCCGGGGATCCGCACGACGCCCCGCTGAAGAAGCAGTGGAGCGAGGCCTGGAACATTCTCCCACCCGATCGAGTAATTCAGATGCCGAAGCCTGTGTCGATTCCCGCTCGCGGGGACGTCGAGTATACATACGAGATCGTTCCAACCGGATTCACCGAAGATAAATGGGTGCGAATGTCCGAGATCCGCCCGTCGAGCCGCCCGCATGTGCACCACGCGGTCGTTTACATCCGAACTCCAGATTCTACGTGGCTACGCAATGCGCCGAAGAACACCCCATTCACGGCCTCGAGCCTCGCTGATCCTCATCTACAGCACGAGGCGCATTGGACGGACAGCGACTTGCTTCTTGTATACGCGCCCGGAAGTTCGCCCGATCAATGGCCGGAAGACATGGCAAAGTTCGTACCGGCGGGGTCGGATCTCGTCTTTCAAATGCACTACACGACGAACGGGCAAGCGGCACGTGATCAAACATCGGTCGGTCTCGTGTTCGCGAGGCAACCGCCGGCTAAGCGCGTGCTCACCCTGCAGCTCACCAATGATCACTTTGCGATTCCACCCGAGACCGATGACTATCGCGTCGAAGCTTGGGGCACACTTCCGAATGATGCAACGCTGCTCAGCTTCTTTCCGCACATGCATCTTCGCGGGAAACGGTTCGAGTACAACATCATTCGCGACCCGGGGACTATCGAAACCCTGCTTCAGGTAAACTACGACTTCTATTGGCAGCTGAGCTATCGTCTCGCCGAACCGCGACCGTTGAAAGCTGGAACAAAGCTCCAAGCTGTGGCGTGGTATGACAACTCAAGAAAGAATCGGCACAATCCGGATCCCACCGCTATAGTCCAATGGGGCGATCAGACCTATGACGAAATGATGGTGGGCTTCTTCGACATTGCTGTCCCCCGAAATGTTGATAAGCGGCAATATTTCATCCGACAAGAAACGCGATGATTTTGGCTCACCACAGGTTGTAATAACCGTCGCGTACCGACAACTCTACGGGCCGGCCGAACACGTCCGATAATCTCGACTCCACCAACATGTGCTGAGTAGGCCCATCTGCAACAATCCGGCCCTGGCTCATCAACACGACCCGCGCGATTTCTGGAATGAGATCCGAAAGATGGTGCGTGACCATGACAATCCCGATCCCGGACTTCGCCAGCTTTCGTAGAATCAACCGCAACTCGTGTTGCGCCGACAAGTCTAATGCGATAGACGGTTCATCGAGAATCAGCGCGCGCGGATCGTGCACGAGCGCTCGGGCAAGCAGCACGCGACGCGCTTCGCCGGACGACATTTCATCAGTGCGCCTATCGGCAAGGTGAAACACTTCAAGCATCGCCATAGCGCTCTCGGCCCGCTCGTGCATCGCTCGTGTAACTTCCTGGTGCGGCCAGATTCCTATACTGGAAAAGAATCCCGAGAGCACGATATCGCGGCCCGTCACCGATCGCGTGCATGTGGTCATTAGATCGGTCGAAACGATACCCAAAAGCTTCCTCAGCTCCGCCACGTTCCAGCGTTGTTCCCCAAGAATTCGAACGAATGAACCGTCCTCGATAAGTGGATAGCATTCTCGCGTGATTGTCTTAATCAACGTGGATTTGCCGCAACCGTTTGGTCCTAGAATCGCGATGTGCTCACCAACGCCTATGCGGAGGGAAACATCTTTCAGAGCGATGGTCTTGCCGCGCATGACTGTCACACGCTCGAACTCGATCAATGCCGCGTCCTGCATCGGTGGAGTATACCGCGCTTGATAAGTGGTCCTGCGCGTCGTAGCATCTATCCTGTTTTCGGCAATGCTTTTCAGAGGAGACGGAGATGAAGACGGGAACGAAGGAATACGCAAAACGTCTGGTATGGATGTTGGCAGTGGTTGTGTGTACTGCGGCGACGGCATCGATGGCGCAAGCTCAGGTGCCGCCGGATATCGAGACCGCCTTACGGAACATCGGACAGATAGTCGATCCGCCGTGCACCGCAAAGCTTTACAGGCCGCTGATGCCGAAGAACGATTACAACACCTACTGGCCGCCCAATGCACCGGCACCGACGAATCTGATGCCTCTTTATCCCGGCATTAAGCTGGCTCGTGACGTGTCGTTTGGTTCCCATCCGAAAGATCTGATCGATATCTTCAGCCCGGAGAAGGGCGGCAGCAATCGCACAGTCCTGATTTACGTTCCTGGAGGAGCCGGCAACAAGATCGAGCAGCAGAATCGTGAAGCTAATGCGTTTTACGACAACATTGGGCGCTGGGCGGTGAAGAACGACATGATCGGCGTCGCAATGCAACGCCATCCCGGCGAGAATTGGGATGATGGCGCCAAGGACATTTCCACGATGATTCAATGGCTTCAATCGAACGTCGTGAAGTACGGCGGCAATCCCAGCCGCATGTTCATCTGGGCGCATTCGGCAGGCAACGGGCCGCTGGGCATCTACATCGGACACCCTGAACTTCACGGACCAAAAGGTTCCGGTGTTAAGGGCGCAGTTTTCATGTCGGGAAATCCCGTACCTGATCTCGGCGCGCAAGGCGGCCGCGGCGGTGGTCGCGGCGCCGGCGCGCAAGGCGGGCCGGGCGCTGCGGGCGCTAATCCGTTGGCCGGCGCCGGCACAACTTGCGGTGAAACGGGCGGAGCGACCAGCACTGCCGGAGTAATCAGCGGCCCGAGCGGCACAACACCGGCCCCGCCGCGTGGGACTGGAGCCACAGGCGATCGGGGCCGTGGTGGAGCACCCGGCCCGGGCGGCGGAGGCGGTCGCGGTGGTCAGCAACTCGATGCAGCAACAATCGCAGCACGATCGAACCTTCCAGGTTTCAAATCCACGAACGTCGCCATCATGCTGGCGCGAGCGGAACTCGATCCCGGAGTAAGCGGCGACATGACTGCTGCCGATATCGCAATTCACGATGAATTGTGCAAAGTGGACGGCCCGAAGGCGAAGGATGGCGCCGGCCACTGCCCGACGATGCTTTATTTAAAGGATGAGAGCCACATGTCGGAGGTCTTCTCCATCGACACGCCGGATCAGACTGTGTCCGGGCCGATACTGGCGTGGATGAAAAAGATTAAATAAGGAAAAGGATCCGAACCCGCTTCATTGCACCGTAAACAACTGGCGTTCGAACGATTGGTTGTGAACGATTCGGTCGATGACATGCGTCCACGATGTCAGCATGCCGCCACGTGGGGCGTCGATAGTGAAGTCCAGTTTGTAGGAGTGCGGCAGCGTAAGCCCGTCTACTTCCTTGAACTGGTCGAACTGTTCAAGAATTTGATAGCGAACCATCTCTGCGGAATCCGTAATTTGTGCCATTCGAGTAGCGGGGACCTCCAGTCTGAACTGGGAGCGTACGTGATGAAACGTTTCGGGTTCGAAATAAAACCACGCCTGAATATTTGCTTTGGTGTTCCGGCTGAGGTACTTCAGCTCGTAGAGTTCACGACCTTCGATTTTCTTTAAGCCATTCGATTCCAACCTTGGCTTTTTCGAAGAAACGTCCAGCAGCGTCCACCCGGTCGAAAGTGCACCAAATAAGAGTCCTTCCTTGAGCAGCACGTCGTTCTCATATATGAATCCCGAGAATGGTGGATAATTGCCCGGCGACATCTGTCCTGCAGTCACTCTGCTTCCATCGAAGGCCAGCTGTTCACCTGGATAATCCACGGCGGAAAAGTTAAAGCCCAATCGAACCGAGTTACCGTCCGACAGGATATTACCCTTCCCATTCAGATTCCCGTTGCCGCCGACACGGAATACAACTTGTGCGGTACCCATGGTTGCGCGGCTCGTGATCGCTTTGCGTTTCTCCGCGGGTCCGATTGATTCGACGTGTTTTGCGATCAATTCTTCAGGTTTCAGCTTTTCATCTTTGGCTCCCGTGGCCAGACGTTCGGAAGCGGGGGCCAGCAGGAAGAACCATAGACACGAAATCGCTACCTTCCGTTTGCATGACATTCCGTTACAATGCCGCAAGTTGGACGAAACGGCAAATTTTTTAGGGAGGACCGTATAATTGCCCATGGTGACATCTGATCTGAACATGCTAAGTAAAATCCTGGCTGACCCAAACCTGAACGAATTGATGTTCAACGGCCATCAACATGTGTTCGTCGAACGCGGCGGCAGACTGCAACCAGTGCCGTCTCCATTCAAAGATGAACGCGAGTTCGAACAAATGCTCATCACTTTGTCAGACCTGCCGAATACCGTAAAAATCGGCAGGCTGCAGCTGGATGGCATGATGCCCGACGGTTGCCGTTTTCACATCACACGACCGCCGCAGTCGCCGGACTACGCGACGCTGAGCATCCGAAAATTCGTGCCTATGCATCGGGGGTTGGAGAATCTGGTCGGGACGGGGGCCCTCTCCAAGAAAGCCGCTCAGTTTCTGGAAGCTTGCGTACGCGCTCGGTTGAACATTCTGATTTCCGGCGCAGCAAGCGCGGGTAAGACGACGCTGCTGAACGCGCTTTGCTCGAAAGTCGGCCTCGGCGAGCGCATTATCACCATCGAGGATATTCCAGAAATCCAACTGGACCATCCCAATTGGGTCCGCCTGGTAGGAGTACCCGATGAGCGTGGGGGAACGCTACGCGACTGCCTTGTCGGTTCATTGCGTATGCGTCCGGACCGCATCGTCGTGGGCGAATGCCGATCGACAGAAGCCCTCGAAATGTTGCAGGCCATGAATACCGGTCACGACGGAAGTATGACGACACTGCACGCAAACTCTACAAAGGATGCTCTCACACGACTGGAATCCTTGATCCTCTTTCACGCTGGCGCTGAGATTCCACTGAAATCGCTGCGGCGGCAAATCGTTGATGCTCTAGATCTCGTCGTGCATTTAAAGAGAAGTAGCGGCGGCCGCCGTCAGGTCGAGGAGGTTCTGGGACTGGAGTCGATGGAGGTCGACATCATCACTCGCTCGTCGCTGTTTAAACGAGACAGCGTGAAAGACGACAGCAAGCTGAGGAGTACCGGAATCGTTCCTAAGTTTATGGATAGGTTCAAGGATCGAGGCATCTCGCTACCACAATTCTTTTTCGATCCAATGGCGTCCGAAGACTGATTTTCCGAACTGCAGGTGGATTCACCACAAAGACACAAAAGGACAGACTACATCGTCATCGGAAGCGGTATTGCGGGACTCCGCGCCGCAATCGATCTGGCACAAGCCGGACGCGTAACAATCTTCACCAAGGCAGAAATCACCGAATCCAATTCCATGTACGCCCAAGGCGGGATCGCGGCCGCAATTGGGCGGGATGACAACATCCAGAAGCACTATGCCGACACGATGACAGCAGGCGCGGGACTCTGTGATCCGACAGCCGTGCGCGTTTTGGTTGAACACGGCCCCGCAGAGATCGAGCGTCTGTTGCAATGGGGGGCGGATTTTGAACGCGAAGGAGATGCGTTGTCCCTCTCGCGCGAGGGGGGGCATGGTGCAGCGCGCATTGTACATGGCAATGGAGGACTGACCGGCAAAGTCGTCGTAGACACTCTCCTGGCGCGCGTGCGTGCCGATTCGAACGTCAACATCGTGCCGTTCACCTTTTTTCGCGAACTGATCGTCGATAGTGATCGGGTCGTCGGAATTCAGCTCGAGCACGATGATCATGTGGCGAGCTGTTATGGGAAGGCGACGCTTCTCGCAACGGGCGGAGGATCCCAAGTTTATTCGCAGAGTACCAATCCCGAAACCGCGACAGGTGACGGACTCGCTGCCGCCTATCATGCCGGAGCAGAACTGCGAGATATGGAGTTCGTCCAATTTCATCCGACCGTGTTGAGTTTGCGAGGCGCTCCAAGATTCTTGTTGACTGAAGCCCTGCGCGGCGAAGGCGCCCACATCGTCAATGATCGAGGTGAGCGATTCGTCGACGAACTGCTGACGCGTGACGAGGTCAGCCAAGCCGTATTCAAGGAAATGACCGCCCGATCAGACGCAAAGGTTTTCCTCGACATGACTCACATACCCGCAGACATATTGCGGAACAAATTCCGGCACGTGTATACAACCTGCCTCAATTACGGTCTCGATATCACACACGAGCGCATTCCGATTACGCCTGCAGCGCATTACTTCATGGGCGGTGTGCGAACCGACCTGAGTGGTCGTGCCAGCCTGCGAGGTTTGTATGCGGCCGGCGAAGTTGCTTCCACAGCCGTCCACGGAGCCAACCGCCTGGCTAGCAATTCCCTGCTCGAAGCGTTGGTGTTTGGCGGACGGGCAGCCGCAAGCATGAAGGAGGAGAAAGAGGTCAGTCCGCTAGCGGGAACAAGCCAATCCTCCGGTAAACCCACTACAGTAAACGCGGAGATTCGGAATATCTCATGGCGCTATGCCGGCATCGTCCGAAATGCAGAGGGGCTTCAGACAGGACTGAACCTGTTGGGCCGGATTCAAGAGAACTCAAATCTGCTTACTGTTGCGCGTCTGATCCACGAATGCGCGCTCGAACGACAAGAAAGCCGTGGTGCTCATTATCGAGAGGATTTCCCAAACTCAGGTGAAGCCAGGGTTCATTCGACTGTACAGAAATCACGCGGATTGAAATTGGAGTAATTACAGGGCGAAATAGTTCAAAAACGAGAACCAGGTCGCAAGACGCGTCAGACTTCCAGTCAAAATTAACACACCAACGGTCACGACCAACGCTCCACTGACGACTTCAACAGCGTGGAAATGCTTCTTGAAGCGGCTGTAGAAAGCGAGGAATTTGTTGAGAGCGATGCTGGTGAGCAAAAACGGAATGCCAAGACCGGCAGAATAGATGGCCAGAAGGAACATGCCTTGAGTCACTGTCTGCTTCGTGCTGGCAAGCGTCAAAATGCCGGCTAGAATCGGACCAATGCAAGGCGTCCAACCAAACGCAAAAGCCAAACCGAGCACGAGCGCTCCGATTACACCCCGAGGTTTTTCGATATTATGGAAACGTTTGTCTTTGTAGAGGAAGTTGATCTTCAGAACTCCCATCAGGTGAATTCCGAAAACAATCAGGATCAGGCCGGCGAGCTGCTCTAACAGACGATGGCGCGAAAGAAGGAACTGTCCAAGCCATGTCGCCGTCGCCCCGAGCATGATAAACGTGATCGAGAAGCCGACAATAAACATGACTGAATTCAGCAAAACGGTCCGAAGCAGGGATGCATCGTTCGCCTTAAGGCGGTCCAGCGAGGTTCCGGAAATAATCGAAATATAGCCGGGGACGAGGGGAAGAACGCACGGAGATAGAAACGAAATGAGCCCGGCTGTAAATGCGTAGAAAAACGAAACGTTATCCATAGAAGCTGTATAGTGTACCGTATCAGGAGGCGGACCGGAGGCACGATCTGTCCTCAAATCTCACATCCGCCATCGCCA